>ERZ1049444.1788-NODE-1788-length-15350-cov-4.511736_pt1 | contig 15350 bp, 9 predicted proteins | sample MGYA00383101_ERZ1049444 | MGnify/ENA primary metagenome ERZ1049444 (study PRJEB29581, sample SAMEA5548371) | metagenome | biome: marine; feature: coastal; material: water | depth 50 m | study: Short-term variability in the microbial, nano- and picoplankton...
AGATTTTGTAAAATTATGAATCTCATTTAAATCGCGTATTTGAGATAACTTAAGTTTTTGATGATCATTATCAATATGCTTATAACTTTTTGAAATTATATAATCAAGATCATTCGCTATATCTTCAATATAACTTAACAAAACAATATAAAAATTACTAGCAGACAGACTTGGCTCATTTAGGTTCTTTATAAAATAGAAAATATTCCCACGTAAATCTTCAACTTCATTTTCTAGTCTTTTTATATTCTTTTTCCCCTTTTTAAGAGTTTTCAAGTTATGTTTTGAAAGCCCATCTACCAATGCACCAAAAACTACATCTACTCGTTTAAAAAACTTTATAATATTACCAGAGCTCTCATCCATGACACCTTTCATTGATTTACTTTCAGCCTTAAGAATTTTATCCTTGTCAATTTCTATTTCCTCATTTCTATGTTTTATAAAATTTTTTCCAATGATTACAAGAATAATAAATAAAATAATTGCTATTGCTTGTACACCACCTATGTGAATCAATGAAACTATTATTCCAGAGACAAAGAATGCAGTTATAGCAGTTAGAAACCAACCAAAAATAACATTTATCACACCTGAAACTCTATATACAGCACTATCTATCCCCCAGGCCTTATCAGCAAGCGAAGTACCCATAGCTACCATAAATGTAACGTAGGTTGTAGAAAGAGGTAATTTATAAGAGGTAGCAATAGAAATTAATATTGCAGCTACAGTTAGATTTACTGAGGCTCTTAACATATCAAAAGATGGGGCATTGGGATCATTAACCATTTTTGTATGAGTAGCTGATCCTGAAAATTGCATTTCTATTTTGGAATTTATTTTTTCCGGTAAAAGTTTAGTTAGCATTTCAGATAGGTTCTGGAAAAATTTCACAATCAATTTCGAAAATAATGAAGGCTGAAACCTTTCTTTCACATAGCCTTGATTAGATAAATCTAAACTAGTTTTCAATACTTTTCTTGCTTTTGTTGAAAACCATAATGTAAGCACCATTATAAAACCAGAAAGAATTAAAAAAGCTGTTGGTGTAGGTACTTTTGAAGCCAATACACCCATACTAAAATCAGAAGCTGCTGAACCAGACAAAACCCAGGCTTCATAGGCTTGATAAGCAGCAATAGGAACTCCAATAAAATTTACAAGATCGTTTCCTGCAAATGCCAAAGCAAGGGCAAAGGTTCCGATAGCAATAATTAATTTATATAAATTAATATTAAAAAATTGAATTAAAGAAAATGATAATCCAAACCAAAAAATAAAATTAACTAAGGTTACTTTTAAAACTTCAAGTTCGATAAAATCTTTAATTTTTACTCCTCCAATTATATCAAACTTTAAATCTGCGTATGGAGTACCTTTAATGCCTTTCATTAAAATAAAATATGTAATTGCGGATAAAGCTATTCCTGAAAAAAGTGCACTAATCCAATTTGAATTTTTCTCAAATTCATAGGTTAAAAAGAATCTAGAGATCCACTGCACAATAGCCCCAGCTGTAAGCGCAACAACTACTGACAACACAATGCCAGATATTATCTGTATAGCTTTACTAGTATTGATATAGTTTATCAAGTCAGACAAGTCTCCAGTAGTAGAGCTAATTTTTATAAGTGACATAAAAACGGCCGCACCTAATAATTCAAATACAATTGATACGGTTGTTGAAGTAGGCATTCCAATTGTATTAAAGAAATCTAGTAATAAGATATCGGTTAGCATTACAGCAGCAAAAATTAACATGATTTCATCAAAATAAAATTCACCAGGATTAAAAATACCCTTTCTGGCAACTTCCATCAATCCACTTGAAAACAAGGCTCCAAATGCAACTCCTAATCCTGCATAAATCATTATAGTTTTAAATGAAATGGCTTTAGAGCCTACAGCTGAACTTAAAAAGTTTACAGCGTCATTACTTACCCCTACCACTAGGTCTCCACAAGCTAAAACAGCTAATACAATTACTAAAATTAAATATAAATTTTCCATAGTGTTTTTTTAAAAATGAATTTCGAATTGTAAACGGAAGAATATTTTATCATTTAAAAATATTGAGTTTTCATAAGTCATATCTGATTGAATTTTTAATTTGTGTTTCTCAAAATATTTAGAAAGACCTAAAGTATATTGAATAATATCATTATTGTTTGTTACAATTTTGTCAAAATTAATATTTGTATATCTTCCTGTTACTGCAATATTTGATTGAAGAACATAGCCAGTTTGTAAACTAATTGCTGAACCTATATGTACAACATCCCCTGTTAAACTTCCATCACTATTTTCAGCAAATTCATCATTTGTATTTCTATCAGCGTATTCACCCATAAATGAAAATCCTCTATATTTGAAGTGAGAATTTATGAAAAATGTAGTAATATCTGTTTCATAAAACCCATAATCTGTTATCATATATGATCCCATATTACTCATTGTTTTAACAGCATTATTGTTATAATCGTATGCAACACCAATAAGTAATTTAGGGGATTCTTCTCTTCGAAGATCATCACCTTCATAATCACCCTCGTTTTTAAAATTACCGAATGGAAGTAAATCCAGCCTTCCTGTGTATTGGTGGCCTCCTATATTTCCTTTTGAAATATTTCTCCCTTCTCCTTGAGATATAGCTAAAGTCTCTTTTACAACAAATCTTTCACTAAGGTTAAATTTATGTCTTAATTGTAAACCAAAATCCCTATCAATATTAAATTTACTATTGAGTAAGGACCTATCAACTAATGCTAATTTTGAAGAAGAAATAACTCTTTCAATATTTCCTGGTAGTTTTGCTTGACCAAATTGTAGACTCCAGTTTTTATAAAACCCCCATCTAATATTTGCATCCAAGATTATTCTGGGAGCGTATGAAGTAAAGATTGAACTACCAGAAATATCTCTATTTGATAGTGCTAATTCAATTTTATATGTAAGGTTGGGATGGTATGCAAATCCTTTAAATTTTAAACGTGATCTTCTTATTAATGAATTTGATTGAGAACTACCATAAGAATTATTTTCCTCATGCCAGGTATTAGAAGTCAAATATTGAACTCTTGCAGAAAAATTCATACTCCACGTACTGTCTTTCCCAGAAATATTTAATAATCCTTTTCCAAATTTTGGGGCTGATACTTGTTGTGCTTTAATCATTATAGGAATAAAAATAAGGATATAAGAAAGTGTCTTTTTTAATGATTTAAACATTTTATCTGATTTTCCTACAAAGTTTAGAATTAATTATTTTACGAATGTTTCCTTAATGTTAACTTTTTTGATGTTTATGGTATCAAAAAATTAAATTAAAACCCCTTAAAGGTTTTAGTATTATGTTAGCTTTGAAACATGAATTGGGAACAATTATTATCACTTAAACGATATGGAGATAATCATAAAAGATTAAGGATCGAACAAGATGAAACTCGTCTTGGTTTTGAGGTTGATTATGATAGAATAGTTTTTTCATCATCCTTTAGAAGCCTCCAAGATAAAACACAGGTGATTCCTTTTTCTAAAACAGATTTTGTACATACAAGATTAACGCATAGTTTGGAAGTTTCAGTTGTTGGAAGAAGTATTGGAAGATTAGCAGGAAAACATATTTTGGATAAATACCCCAAATTAAATACAGGTTTTGGTTATCAGCCAAATGATATTGGAGCGATTGTAGCTGCCGCATCCTTGGCTCATGATATTGGAAACCCTCCTTTTGGTCATAGTGGTGAAAAAGCCATAGGTTATTTTTTTGAGCATGGTTTTGGCAAAAAGTATATTGATAAACTTTCTAAGCAGGAAAAAAATGATCTTATTCATTTCGAAGGTAATGCAAATGGTTTTAGAATAGCTTCAAAATCAATGGAAGGAACACCAGGAGGCTTAAGACTTAGCTATGCAACGCTTGGAGCTTATACAAAATATCCAAAAGGGAGTTTTCCTGAAATTAATTCAGGACATGTCGCTCATAATAAGTTTGGTTATTTTAAATCGGAAGAATCATTTTTCGAATCAATAGCAGAGGAACTGGGCCTTAATAACAATAAATTGTATCATAGGCATCCGTTAGCTTTTTTAGTTGAGGCTGCAGATGATATTTGTTATACTATTATTGATTTTGAAGACGGGATAAATCTTGGTCTAATTTCTGAAGATTATGCTTTAGAGTACCTAATAAACCTAGTTAGAGAAACAATTGACACGAAAAAATACAATAGTCTTACAAATCGATCTCAACGATTAAGTTATTTAAGAGCCCTCTCTATTAATACACTTATTCAAGATGCTGTTAGAATTTTTAATGAGAATGAATCTAAAATATTAAATGGAACTTTTTTATATGCTCTAATGAACAAGAGTAAATATAAGGCTCAGATAGAAGATATTATTGGATTAAGCGTTGAAAAAATATACAAGTCCGAAGAGGTCACAAATAAAGAAGTGGTTGGGTACAAAGTTATCTCTTCTCTATTAAAAGCTTTTGTAATAGCAGCGGTAAATAGTTTGAATAATCAAATGAGTAGTTATGATAAGTTAATATTAAGATTAGTGCCTCATGGAGTTCCTATTGTAGGACAAACCTTATATGAAACTTTATTAAATTCAACATGTTTTATTGCTAGTTTGTCTGATGGCAAAGCTCATAAATTATCTCAACAAATCAGTTAATTAAATTTGCCTTTCAAATATGTTTTATAGATGGCTTTTTTTTATTCTAGTAATTGGTTTATCTCAGTGGTATTCATTTCAATGTATTAAAACAGCTTCTCAAAATAAATATTTGTGGTTTTTATATGGAATGATATCCTTCTTGATTATTGGAAATTTTATATTTCAAATAATCAATTATGATAGGTCTACAGGTTTTACACATGCCATTAGTTATTCCTTTGGATTTTTTATTTCATTATTCATTTTTCAATCTATTGCTATTATTGGATTATTTTTTGAAGATATTATAAGGTTTCCACAAGCACTATATTCTTTTTTTAGTCACGGTACCCAAGGACAAGAATTTTTTCCACAAAGAAGGAAATTTTTATCTCAAACAACATTACTAATTGCTTCTATACCATTTGGAGCATTAATCTATGGAATGTATAGAGGAAAATATAACTATAAAGTTTTGAGTTATGAATTAATTTTTGATGACCTTCCTAATTCATTTGATGATTTTAAAATCACTCATATTTCTGATATTCACTGTGGCAGCTTTGATAATCATGAAAGAGTCAAGTATGGAATAGATTTAATTAATAAACAAAATTCTGATGTTATAATGTTTACAGGGGACATAGTAAATAATATTTCTAAAGAATTAGATCACTGGAAGTATTTGTTTTCTACACTTAAAGCAGACCATGGAGTATACTCAATCCTAGGCAATCACGATTATGGAGACTATATGGATTGGCCAAATAAGACTGAGAAAAATAAAAATTTTGAAGACCTAAAAAAAATTCAAAAAGAAATGGGTTTCAAATTATTGCTTAATGAAAATGATCACATAATAAAAAATGGTGAAAGGCTAGCTGTAATTGGAGTTGAAAACTGGGGAGCAGGAGGTTTTAAAAAAGCTGGTGATTTGAATAAAGCTATTAATGGCGTGTCTGCTAATGAATTCAAAATTTTATTAAGTCATGACCCTTCCCATTGGAGCGCGGAAGTTGTTCCTCACAATAATTCTTTTCAATTAACCCTAAGCGGTCATACTCATGGAATGCAATTTGGAATAGATATTCCTGGATGGATAAAATGGAGTCCAATAAAATGGCGTTATCCAGAATTTGCAGGACTTTACGAAAAATCCAAACAATATTTATACGTCAATAGGGGATTTGGATATCTTGCATATCCGGGAAGAGTAGGAATGTGGCCTGAAATAACTGTTATTACTCTAAAAAAAAGGAATATTGATGTTTAAGGAAAAAAAACTACTTTTGCCCTAAAGTCTTAAATTATATCTAAGATGTCTAAATTTGGCCAATTAATAGATGATAACCATCCTTTACTATTGGTGTTTTACAATGAGTTTGACACATTGTCCTCTGCTATGCACCCAACTTTAAAAGATGTCGCTGCTGCAATGGGAGATAGAGCTAAAGTAATTAAAATTAATGCTGATAAAAATGAAAAACTAGCTCAAGCTCTAAGAGTTAAGGTCTTGCCTACTTTGATGATTTATAAAGAAGGAGAGATGCTTTGGAGACAAAGTGGAGAACAAGATGCGAATACTCTAATAGGATTAATTAAAGATCACGTAGAATAATTTTATTTTTTGAACTCATTAACAATTGAGTTGTATTCTATTTCTATATTTTCAGAAAATTCACTTTTATCATTTAATAATATCATTTCAATAAAATAGCGAAAATCTAATATTTCATTTTTAATTTGATCAGAATATTTAAATTTATTTTCATCTGAAAGATTAATGAAAACGTTTAATCGTTTTTTATATACACTCAATATTTTTAAGGCTATTTTTTGAGCTTTATAATTTGCTTTACTTATATAGTATCCGTCTACTATATCATATAAAGTAGTGTAATAATCGTATTCACCATAAAGAAAAATAAAGGCTTGAGTTGAAGAAATAAACTCGTCTAGTTTTTCTTCTAAAATCTCTGAATCTTCATTAGCTAATACGGCTTCAATTAGAGTTCTATACCTTTCAATTTCTGTGATTATTTCTTCACCTATTCCATATTGTAAATCAGCACTTAAGGAAGAAAAGTAATTTAATCTATCAGAATATTTTTCAGAAACTTTTTCAGTTAATTTTTGAGCAGATTTAATTTCTGAGATTTTATAATAATTATCAATGAAAGGAACTAAAAGACTATAATATCCAAACTTGTCTAATGGCATTTTTTCTATTGCAAGATCAATTATTTCTTTAGCTTTTTCTTTTTCTCCTTCATTGATTAATTGTTCAGCCAATCTAGTCATATTGCTTCTAAAACTAATACTGTTTTTTCTAGTTTCTGGATCATGATAAATTCCAGAATCATTTGAATTACCCCAACTCCATTGTTTAACTATATCATACATTAAATTACTATCAATTCGTCCCATTAAATAGGGGTTATTAGGACTTAAAGAGGTTTTAATAGGAACTAATTTATATACTAAACCATCTAATTGAAGATATTCTTTCATCCAGATATATTCAGACTCATCATAACTACCACCTGTAAAATATATAGGTCTTTTCCAATCATTATTAGCCAAAATATCTAACATTAATAATTGATTTTTGGTAATACCTGTCTTTGGAAGATCAATGTCAATATATGAAACAATTTTCTCTGAGTCTTTTATTGAAACAATTCCACTTTGTAAGGCATTTTTTTTATTTACTTTAACGCGTATTTTATTTGTTGGATAAAAAACCATCTCTTGGGTATTTTTTGGATAATCACTTGGATTTCCTCCAGATTGAGCAATTAAATTTTTAAATTTTGTTCTATCATCATCACTAGCGACCCAATTAATAAAATCTTTTATATCCCATCTTAATGAATCTGTTAGAGACTCATATTTTATGTAATCTCTAACTCCATACGCATAGAGTTTATGTTTTAGTTGAGATTTTATAGGATCACTTTTATAAGTTTTTCTTTTGGTTTGGTCTATGTACCAATCAGTAGCCAAAAGACTTGTATTAATAGTTCGAACATCAGTTCTGTAACCTTCAACTTCTTGAGCATACCAAAGAGCAAAAGTATCATTATCTCCTATAGTAAATATAATAGCCCCTACATCTTCTTTAATAGATGAAAGGTAAGATTTTGCTATTGATTGAGCTGTATACCTATTTGATCTATCATGATCATCCCAGTTCTGGTATGCCATTAGAAATGGAACACAAATGAAACATAAAAGTGTGATTAAAGGTTTCAGAAATCTTGATCCTTTATAAGCTTTAAGATTATTTATTAATGATAAAGCACCTATTCCGATCCAAATTGAAAATACATAAAATGATCCAACTAAAGCATAGTCTCTTTCTCTTGGCTCGAAAGGACGTTCATTTAAATATATTTTCAAAGCTAATCCTGTAAAAAGAAAAAATAATAATAGAACCCAAAATCTTTTTGGATCTGATCTGTATAAATAGAATAAGCCGATGCATCCTAAGATGAAAGGAAAAAAGAAATATGTATTTCTCGCTTTATTATTAAGAGCATCACTATTTAATTCATCTTGATTTCCAAGTCTTATAGAATCAATAAAAGGAATTCCGCTAATCCAATTTCCGTTAAGAGGGGTGTATGTCCCTGGCACATCATTTTGTCTCCCTGTGAAATTCCACATAAGATAACGCCAGTACATATAACCAATTTGATATTCAAAAAGAAATTGCAGGTTACTTAAAAAAGAAGGTTTTTCAATTATTAAATAGCGGCCAAATTTTTTAAAAAAATCATGATAATCTTCACCGGAAAGTTTACCTTCTTCAGCATCATATTTAAACTCATTTACTTTTCTAATTAGCGCTTCGTTTGAATTATATTGTCTGTCAATCTCAAAATCGAGAGGCTTTGTGAAATTCATATAATTACCAGCGTGTTCAGGACTCCATAGTCGAGGCAAAAGTCCGCTTTGTTTTGAATTGGAATTTATTCTTGCATTTTCCCAATTATTAACAATAATGTATTTTCCAGTCTTTTCATCACGTTCATATTTAGGTTTATCATCTTTGTATGGCTTTTCATCATCTTGACCTACATACATGTCAGAAAAAAAAGGACCATAGAATAACTTAGTCTCTGGATATTGTTCTAGGTTGTAATATGCTAGAAGTAATCTTGCATCTGATGGAGAATTTTCATTTATAACTGTATTGGCATTTGCTCGAATTGGAATCATTACCCATGATGAAAAGCCTAATAAAATAAACAGAATACAAAGTAAACTAGTGTTAGTATTGACCCATTTTTTTCTTTTAGTATATTTTAAAGAAAAATAGAAAAAACTTATAATTACAAGTCCAGCTATAATTGTCCCACTATTAAAAGGAAGACCAATTTCATTTACAATGTAAACTTCTGTATTTCCAAAGAAAGAGAGAATTAAAGGTAGAAGAAGTTTGAATATAAAAAGAAGTATAGTTATTGAAATTACATTTGCAGTTATAAAACCCTTTAAAGTAACAGCTTTATAATTTTTAAAATAATAAAGCATGCTAATTGCTGGAATAGTTAGAAGTCCCATAAAATGAACACCGAAAGAAAGTCCTATTATAAAAGCAATTAGAAGTAGCCATCGATCTCCTCTTGGTGTATTCATTTCTTTTTCCCACTTCAATGCTAAATAAAATAAAATTGATAAAATTAGAGTAGCCATAGCATACACTTCAGCCTCTACAGCATTAAACCAAAAACTATCAGAAAAACAAAGCGCAAGAGATCCAATTGCAGCACTTCCAAAAAAAGTAAACTTATCAATTAAACTTTCATAGGAGTTAAACTTATATAGCTTATCAAACAACAGGGTAATTGTAAAAAACAAAAATAAAATTGTAAAAGCGCTAGAGAATACTGACATCAAATTTACCATCAAAGCAATTTTTTCAGTATTTGAAGCAAATAATGCAAAGAAAGCTCCGATCATTTGAAAAAGTGGTGCTCCAGGGGGGTGTCCTATTTGTAATTTCGTGGCAGTAGAAATATATTCACCTGCATCCCAGAAACTTGCAGTAGGTTCAACAGTAAGACTGTATGTTATAAGTGCAATTAAAAAAACGAGTAACCCAAAAATTTTATTCCAAAAAGCAAAAGAGTTATTTTCCATTAATTGATTTCTTGGTTCACGAAAATACGGATTAATAATAAATACTATAATAATAAAAAATATAAGTGTTGATGAAAGTTAAAAATCGAAAAAAATCATAAATCAGAAGATTTATTTGCAAGATGGAATGTTTGGGTTAAATTTGCAAATCAAAATGGCCTATGGTGTAACTGGTAACACGTCTGGTTTTGGTCCAGAAGAGTCTAGGTTCGAGCCCTAGTAGGCCAACTAAATAAATAATTATTAAATATGGGTGTAGGTGGTATTGTAATTGGAAGCCTAATTATATGTTTATTGATGGGACTTGTAATTGAAATTAAAGAGAGATTATAATCATAGGGAGAGAATACTATTTAACGGGATTGTGTTTTTATTAAAAAAACCTATATTTGCCATGCAAAACGGAATTTTCTGAAAGGCGACCTTAGGGTCCCCTTTTTTTTTAAATGAACTTTAGAAAACATGTTGAAAATTTATTAAAAAAATCTTTGGAAGAAAATCCAGAGTTGTTTTTAATTGATTTTGTGATTAGTAGTGATAATAAAATTAAAATAGTTTTGGATGGTGATAATTCAGTCTCGCTAAAAGACTGCATTAAAGTTAGTAGGGCGATAGAGCATAATTTAGACAGAGAAACATTAGATTTTGGAATTGAAGTAGCTTCTGTCGGTGCTGAAGAGCCTTTAATTAAGGCAAGACAGTATTTGAAAAATATTGGTAGAAAATTATTTGTAAAGGATATGACAGGAAAAAACCATGAAGGTATTTTAACTTCTGTAAATGAAAATGAAATTTTGATTGAATGGAAGGAGCGACAACTAAAAAAAATTGGAAAAGGAAAAGAAATAGTAATAAAAAATAAAAGTTTGAGTTTTTCAGAAATAGCTCAATCAAAAGTGATTTTAAAATTTTAAAATAAACATAATGGAAAATTTAGCATTAATAGACTCGTTTTCAGATTTTAAAGATGAGAAGTTAATCGACAGAGTAACTCTTATGGTTATTCTGGAAGAAGTCTTTCGAAACACATTGAAAAGAAAATACGGTTCAGATGAAAATTTTGATATAATTATTAATCCTGATAAAGGAGATTTAGAAATATGGAGAAATAGAATTGTTGTTAATAATGGAGAAGTTGAAGATCCAAATCAAGAAATAGAACTTTCGGAGGCTCAAAAAATTGAGACTGATTTTGAAATTGGAGAAGATGTTTCAGAAGAAGTTAAGCTTATTGATTTAGGCCGAAGAACAATTCAAACTTTACGTCAAAATTTAATTTCCAAAATTTTTGAGCATGACAGTACAAATGTTTTCAATCAATTTAAAGATAGAGTAGGAGATTTATATACTGCAGAAGTTCACCACATTAGAAGCCGTGAAGTTATTCTTTTAGATGATGATGGAAATGAAATTATTCTTCCAAAGGACCGCCAAATTCCAAATGATTTTTTCAGAAAAGGAGATAATATAAGAGGAGTAATTGATAGTGTTGAGCTTAGGGGAAATAAACCAAGAATAATTCTATCTAGGACATCTCCAATGTTTCTAGAAAAATTATTTGAACAAGAAATTCCTGAAGTTTTTGATGGATTAATTACTATTAAAAAAGCTGTGAGAATCCCTGGTGAAAAAGCTAAAGTAGCTGTAGATTCATATGATGACAGAATAGATCCAGTTGGTGCTTGTGTTGGAATGAAGGGCTCTAGAATTCATGGGATTGTTAGAGAACTTGGTAATGAAAATATAGACGTTATTAATTACACTAATAATCTCCAGCTTTTTATTACACGTTCCTTAAGTCCAGCTAAGGTTAATTCATTAAAAATTGATGATGACTCTAAACGAGTCCAAGTGTTTTTAAACCCTGAAGAGGTGTCTAAGGCTATTGGGAAAGGCGGATATAATATTCGATTAGCTGGTAAATTGACAGGATATGAAATTGACGTGTTCAGGGAAGGTATGGAAGAAGACGTTGAATTAAAAGAATTTAGTGATGAAATAGAAGATTGGGTAATTGAAGAATTTAAAAAAGTAGGCCTTGATACAGCTAAAAGTATCCTTGAGTTATCTCAAGAAGATTTATTAAAAAGAACTGATTTAGAAGAGGAAACAATTAAAGAAGTAACTAAAATTTTAAAAGAAGAGTTTGAAGAATAGGACAAAATTAAACGCTATTATTTTCTTTAACTTAGACAAGCAAATATATATATGGCTGAACAAGCAAGTGTACGATTAAATAAAGTTCTGCGAGAGTTAAATATTTCTCTTGACAGAGTTGTGGAATATCTTTCTTCTAAAGGTATTCAGATTGAAGCGCGTCCAACAACTAAAATTTCTAAGGAGGTGTATAGAAGTCTTTTGGATGAATTTGAGACTGATAAATCTAAAAAAGATGCCTCTGCCGAAATTACTGAAGAAAAAAGAAAAGAGAAAGAACAACTGAGATTAATTCAAGAGAACAAGGAGAAAGAAAGATTAGAACTTGAATTAAAAAAGGAGGAAATAATTAAAGCAAATAAAGTTGAGCTTCAGAAACCCAAAACCATTGGCAAGATTGATTTAAAAGTTCAAAAATCTAATACACTTTTAAGAAAAAATTTGTCAACCAAAACAAAAGTTGAACCAATTGAGCCTAAAAGCTTAAAATCTAAAATACCAGACTCCAAAACAGATAAAGAAAGTGATTCTAAAATCAAAAACAAAGAAGAGGTCATAATAGATATTGATCCTGTTTCTGATGAGCTTAAAAATAAAGTATTTGATCTAGACAAGGACAAGAAAAAAGAAGAACCTAAAATTGACAAAAAAATAGAGACCAACTATAAAAAACTAACTGGCCCAAAAAAAACAGGTCAAACAATTAATCTAGATAAAGTAAACCAAAAAGAAAAAAATGTTGAGGATGCTAGAAAAAAGAAGCGTAAGAGAATAAGTAAAGAATTACCAGGCACTTCTGATAAAAATCAAACATCCAATAATGCTAAAAGACCTCAAAAAAACAATCGCCAACCTCAGGTTGCCAAAGTTGAGCCAACAGAGGAAGAAGTTCAAAAGCAGATAAGAGAAACTTTAGAAAAACTTCAAGGAAAATCAAATAAGTCTAAGGGAGCTAAACATAGAAGAGATAAACGTTCACAACATCGACAAAAATCAGAAGATGAGATAGCTCAACTCGAAGCTGAGAGTAAAACAATTAAGGTTACTGAATTTATAACGGTTGGGGAAGTTGCTACACTTATGAGTGTTAGTTCAACTGATATTATATCTGCATGTATGTCTTTAGGTATTATGGTTACTATGAACCAGAGATTAGACGCTGAAACCCTAAGTATTGTTGCAGATGAATTTGGATATCAAGTAGAATTTGTTAAAACAGATCTAGAAGAAAATATTGAAGAGGAGGAGGAAGAATTAGAAGAAAATCTATTACCTAGAGCTCCTATTGTCACCGTAATGGGTCACGTTGACCATGGTAAAACTTCTTTGCTAGACTACATTCGTGAAGAAAATGTCATAGCCGGAGAGTCTGGAGGAATAACCCAGCATATAGGCGCTTATTCTGTAGAGCTTAAAGATGGTCAGAAAATCACTTTCTTAGATACTCCCGGACATGAAGCTTTTACTGCTATGCGGGCAAGAGGCACACAAGTGACAGACATAGCAGTAATAGTTATTGCTGCAGATGATGATATTATGCCTCAAACTAAGGAAGCGATAAGTCACGCTCAAGCAGCGTCTGTTCCTATAGTTTTTGCTATAAATAAGGTTGATAAAGAAAATTCAAATCCAGATAAAATTAAAGAAGCGTTGGCTAATATGAATTTAATGGTTGAGGATTGGGGAGGAAAAGTTCAATCTCAAGATGTATCAGCTTTAAAAGGAACAGGAGTTTCTGAATTATTAGAAAAGGTTCTTCTTGAAGCTGAATTACTTGAGTTAAAAGCAAATGAAAATCGTCGAGCTAAAGGAACAGTTGTTGAGGCATTTTTAGATAAAGGAAGAGGTTATGTTTCTACTGTCCTTGTTCAAAATGGAACTCTTAGTATCGGAGATTTTATTTTAGCAGGTAAACAAAGTGGTAAGGTTAAAGCTATGTTTAATGAGAGAGGAAATGATTTAACTAGCGCTTCTCCATCAACTCCAGTTTCAATATTAGGGCTTGATGGTGCTCCACAAGCTGGTGATAGCTTTAGTGTTTTATTGGATGAGCGTGAAGCAAAACAAATTGCAGCAAAAAGAACTCAATTGTTGCGAGAACAAAATGTTCGTACACAAAAACATATAACTCTAGATGAAATTGGACGACGTATAGCGCTTGGGGACTTCAAAGAACTAAACATGATTCTTAAGGGAGATGTTGATGGTTCAGTTGAGGCATTGACTGATTCATTACAAAAGTTATCCTCTGAAGAAATACATGTTAATATTATTCATAAAGGAGTTGGTGCTATAACAGAATCGGATGTTCTGCTCGCATCTGCTTCTGATGCTATAGTTATAGGATTCAATGTAAGGCCTATGGGAAATGCAAGAATGATTGCAGATAAAGAAGAAATAGATATTCGTTCATATTCAATTATTTATGATGCGATAAATGATGTTAAGGATGCAATGGAAGGGTTATTATCTCCTGAAATGAGAGAAGAAATTACAGGTAATGCTGAAATTAGAGAAACTTTTAAAATATCAAAAATTGGAACAATTGCTGGTTGCATGGTTACTTCAGGAAAAATATTTAGAAATTCAGGAGTTCGGATAATAAGAGAAGGTGTTGTTGTTCATGTTGGAGAATTAACCTCCCTTAAAAGGTTTAAAGAGGATGTTAAAGAAGTTGCAAAAGGATATGATTGTGGACTTCAAATTAAAGATTATAATGACATCAAAATGGAAGATGTAATAGAATTTTATAAAGAAGTGGCTATTAAGAAGAAGTTATAGAATTGCTTTTGGTTCGATAAGAAAAGCTGCAGGATATATGGATTTAACCAATTTTAATAGATCAACAGCTTTTTCGTAATCCCTAAATGGTCCCATTTGAACTTTGTAATTGGGTGTCTCAAAAGTAAGATTTGTAATCTCACCTGGAAATTTTAAAATTACATTATTCTTAATTTTGATTGCTCTATTATAATCACCATTGAACAATTGAATATTATAAAACTGGGTTGCATAGATATCTTGATTTACCTTTGCTTTGAGTAATAATAATTTTGAAATCAAACTATCTTGTTCAATTATCAAAGTACTCTCTTGAGACATAGAAGATAAGTAAGTCATTGAAATTAAAAATGTTAACAATAAAGATTTCATTTTTTTTAAGAGTTATACAAATGAACGAAAAAATGATTTTCAGCGCAAGATAAGTTTACAAATAAAATATATAATTTAGAATTAATATAAATTATATATCTGATCTTATAAACCTCATAAAACTTTTTAGCTTAAGGTTTAACTGCCTTACTTTTGCACAAGATTTTTGAACTATATTTTGCAAAAAGCATCGGAATTGATATGGTCAAAAAGAGGTACTCGCA
>ERZ1049444.1793-NODE-1793-length-15321-cov-4.435150_pt1 | contig 15321 bp, 10 predicted proteins | sample MGYA00383101_ERZ1049444 | MGnify/ENA primary metagenome ERZ1049444 (study PRJEB29581, sample SAMEA5548371) | metagenome | biome: marine; feature: coastal; material: water | depth 50 m | study: Short-term variability in the microbial, nano- and picoplankton...
GGAGTTCCAAACGCCTCCATGATCGGCGTGATGTGGGACTGGTTCCACCAACACAACCCGGGGGAAATGGGTGTGAGCCTGGAAAACCTTTCTCCATCGATGTCCATCATTGCTCTTCAAGGTCCAACAAGCAAAGAGGTGTTGGACTCCGCATTTGGTGAAGGGCAACATGTAGGGCGCTTCCGTTGGAGTAATTTCTCTCAAAACATTCTTGGCGTTACTGGATGGATTCAAGGAACAGGTTACACAGGCGAAGCCGGATACGAAATATTTGTTCCCAACGAAGACGTCGTTACCGTATGGAGAGCTCTCGCAGAAGCAGGAGCAACGCCGGTTGGATTAGGTGCAAGAGATACGCTTCGATTGGAAAAGGGGTACCTCCTTTCCGGAGTTGATTTCCTTTGGCCTGGATTGGACGATGGTTCTCACACCTTCCTTGCAAGAGATTCTTGGGAGACCAACGTACCGTTTGGCTTGGACCTCGATCATGAATTCACTGGTAAATCACGAGTCGTTTCTCATTCCGATTCTGACGCACGCTGGTGGGGTATCAAGTATCTCGAACGAGGCCCACTCCCGCGTCCTGGTAAAGGAGTTACGACTCTTGACGGTGCCCTAATCGGAGAACTGACTTCTGGAGCTCCTTCTCCATCGATGGGTAATACCGGTATCGGGATTGGTTACATTTCCGGTGTCAAAGAAGGTGACGAGGTCTTGATTGCTGCTAGTCCAAGGTCTTCGGTCAAAGCCGTCATTGTCCGTCCTCCATTCGTTTGAATCGCATTGGAACTCCTGATGGCTCAATGACGAATATTATGAGCGCTACGCGATTGGTTCAATACACCTGCGGAGGTGCTTTTGAATGGTTGACCAACTCCCAAATCTAGGACGAGAAAAAGAAATGCTTCAAGAAATGGGTTTCGACTCCATTGATGCTTTGTTTGCAGATGTTCCTGCGGGCGTTCGTATGAACGAAGATTTACCTCTCCCAGATGCTCAAAGTGAAGAAGAATTACTTGCTGATGCAAAGCGGCTCCTTGGTTCAAATGTCGCACTTGGCGACCGTGTATCGTTTCTCGGTGCAGGGCTGTATCGGAATTTCGTTCCATCAAGCGTGTTCCAATTGATCACACGTGGAGAATTCCTCACTTCATACACACCATATCAGCCTGAAGTTTCTCAAGGAATGTTACAAGCAATGTGGGAATTCCAATCGCTCATTTCAGAATTGATTGCCATGCCAGTGACAAACCTCTCTCTCTATGATGGGTCAACTGCTGCTGCTGAGGCGATTACGTGTGCAGTTCGTGTTCACAATCGCAAAGCAGAACAGAAAAATACAGTCTACATCTCAGAACTAACACCTCCCGACCGTTGTTCAGTCATACACAATTATTGTCAAGGTGCAGGTATTGAAATTAAGACATTGAGTCATCATGAAAACGGACTCATCAATCTTGAAGACGTAAAGAACGCTGCTGGCTCCTGTGCCGTTTATGTTGAACAACCAAATCCTCTCGGTATTATCGATGGTGGTTATCCTGCATTAAAGGAAATCATTGGAGACAATACAGGTTTAATCGTCGCTATCCAGCCAATTTCACTGGGATTAATCGAAGCACCAGGGAATTATGGTGCTGATATTGTTGTTGGTGAAGGCCAGCCTCTTGGCAGCCCAATCACAGCAGGTGGCCCAATCTATGGAATCTTCGGATGCACCAAGCCCTACTTGCGCTTGATGCCAGGACGAATTGTTGGACGAAGCATTGATGTTGATGGAAAAGAGGCGTACTGCCTCACCCTTTCAACTCGCGAACAACACATTCGTCGTCATCGTGCAACATCAAACATCTGTACGAACGAGACACTCATTGCTCTCATGGGTGCGATGCACATGTCACTTCTTGGACCAGAGGGTCTCGAAGAACTTGCAATACGTAACATGGCAGCATGCACCTTTGCTAAACAGAAACTTGGTTCGATAGAGGGGTTGTCGATTGTTCATCACACACAATCTCACTTCAATGAGTTTGCAATCGAAGTTCCAAACACTGGGAAAGATTGTTTGACATATCTTGAGAGCAAGGGGATTATTGGTGGATTCGACCTTTCATGGTGGTATCCTGAACAACCCAATCGTTTGTTGCTTACATTCACTGACCAGACTTCTGGTGATGATATCGAGCGACTCGCAACTGAACTTCAGTCGTGGGTAAGTGAGGTGGTTGCATGAGCCATCTTTTCGATCATCATGGAGCTCCTGGAAAGGGTTATGCTCAACCAAAACCACTTCTCGCTGGTTCAGAACTATCTCTTCCAAATAATTTGGTTCGCAAGAGCCTTCCTCGATGGCCACGCCTTTCAGAGCCAGAAATGGTTCGACACTACACTTGGCTTTCAAAGAGAAACTTTGGAATTGATACTGGCTTTTACCCGCTTGGTTCCTGCACTATGAAGCACAATCCTCGTGTCAACGAAGTTATTGCCCAATTGCCAGGTATTGCAGATATTCATCCACATCAACCAGAACATCAAATCCAAGGTTTGCTTTCGATTTACTACGAAATGCAAGAAATGCTTTCAGTATGTGCGGGTATGGATGCAGTTACGCTACAACCCGTTGCTGGAGCACAAGGTGAATTCACTGCAGTTCGCTGCTTCCAAGAATATTTTAGATCTCGAGGGGAACTTCAGAGAACCAAGGTCATTGTCCCAGATTCAGCCCACGGAACCAACCCGGCAAGTGCCGCAATGGCAGGATTTGAAATCATTGAAATCCCAAGTAAAATCGATGGACGTATCGATCTTGAGGCACTTCGAGCAGTCGTTGGTGAAGACACAGCCGCAATGATGATTACGAATCCAAATACGCTCGGTTTGTTTGAACATGACATCGCTGAAGCATCTGAACTTGTTCATGGAGTTGGCGGACTCATGTACTACGATGGTGCGAACTTCAATGCAATTCTTGGAAGAACAAGTCCTGGTCTGATGGGCTTTGATGCCGTTCACTACAATCTGCACAAAACCTTCAGCCAACCTCACGGTGGTGGCGGTCCAGGTTCAGGCCCAATTGGTGTAAAACAACATCTTGCACCGTTTTTGCCAACCCCAATCGTATCTCGAAGAGGAGCAATTGAATCTGAACTGGAACAAGCAGTCGACGAATTTTGGTACACATGGCACGAGCCCGAACATACAATCGGTAAGGTACAGCAATGGCATGGCAATGCTGGTGCGATCATTCGTTGCTGGGCATACTACCGCCGATATGGAAAGGAACTTCGAACAATGTCTGAACATGCGGTATTGAACGCTAATTACCTACGCCATGCAATTCATAGAGAAGCGAAAGCAGCTGGTGTCGATCACATGTTCGTTGATGGAGCAGAGACTGTTGTTGCAAAACACGAATTCACACTCTCTCTTGCACCTGCAAAGGAAGCACTTGGTATCAGTGCAATGGACGTTGCCAAAGGATTGCTCGATATGGGATACATGGCTCCAACTGTGTATTTCCCATTGGTCGTTCCAGAATGCATGATGATTGAACCGACTGAAACAGAATCAAAGGATACGCTCGATACGTTTGCTGAAGATTTCGCTAAGGTGTTGCAAGTGGATGCTGAAACATTGCATAATGCTCCAATCACAACACCAGTTCGACGTGTTGACGAAGTCTATGCTGCCAGAAATCTATGCTTGCATCATCCATTCGATGAATGACGGTTAAATTCAATCGGCTCCTGAGTAAATTGAAGCACCTCCCACGTAAGTTGAGATGAATGAATAAGCATAGCAAAACCAATCAAGATCACCTCAAGAAGTGTCCAAGCCCAGGATATCGTCGCAATTGAGACGACGATTGTCGTGGCAAGAATCATCAAACCAATCAGACTAATCTTTGGTTTGAATCGAACAACAATCTGTTGTTCCATTTGTATTATACTCAACGAAATCATTTGGAGCCATCCCTTTCGAAGGATGAGTGTGTGGCCTGAATTTTGGATTTCAACATATGGATGCTCTCCTAAACGGGCGAGAAAATCTTCTCTCGAGGAGGCGTATACTTGTTCCATTCTAGTGTTAGTTGATTATGCTATGACTTAATCTCATTGCCTATATCCAACAATCAAATGAAGTGGGAGTTCTTCGCAATGACATGGTTGGATTGTTTGTTGATGGTTGGTTCCCCTCAGAGGAACGCCCTGTCATGATGATTCCTCTCTTCACAATGGCTTGGTCTCTTTTCACTCTTGTTTGTCCGATTTTACTCTTGATCTCAGGAAAATATACTCAACTTGTCCCATGGTTCATCATGGCCTCAATTCTCCTTCTAGGATTCGCCCTCTTCTCGACGATGTCTCAAAGAAGAGTCCTGATACTTCATCGGGGAGTACATCTTAGTGGGGTTCTTATGGCTGCAGTTATCATTCTAACATTCATTGATTCAGTGTTATCATGGGTGCCTTTGGGACTTGCTTGGATGCAATTTGCTCTAACATACCATGTCACTAACAGAACAGTTGCAGGTTTTGGCGTTCAGTTCCGTCACAAGTGGAATCCAAAATCTCTTCTTGAGATATCTCCAATCCAAAAAGGCCAATGGCATTTACTCAACACAAGAGCATCAAATGGATTGATGGGTATTCTACGAAAAAAGGGGTCCATTGGGGCTTTGTACTGCACTTTTGAAGAGGATGGCTGCTGGCTCCATCTCGACATTTTTAGCAAAGAATTCTTTGATCTAAATGGCATTCTCATCGAAGAAGAGTGAGTTTATTTTTGTAGGATGGCCAAGGGTCATCTAAAAGAACCATCCGCGACGGGGAAGATACATGGATGTGACCATCTTACTCGGTTCCAAATCGGACATGCCTATTGCTGAAAAGTGTACTAAAATCCTCAACCATTTTGGTGTAGATTATCAATTACGTGTAGCTTCTGCTCATCGTTCCCCGAAATTCGTTGAAGAAATTATACATCAAGCCGAGGAAGATGGATGCAAAGTATTCATTGCAATGGCAGGTCTTGCCGCTGCTTTACCAGGTGCAGTTGCTGCTTTGACCACAAAGCCAGTGATTGGAGTTCCATGTGGAGGAAAGGTTCCATTCGATTCACTCCTTTCAATTGTTCAACTTCCTCCTGGTGTACCCGCAGCTACTGTCGGTGTTGACCGTGGAGACAATGCTGGACATCTTGCAGTACAGATGTTGGCTCTTATCAATGATGATATGGCTCAGAAATTAGTTCAAGATAAACTCGACCAAATTGAACGTGTCCTAAAGATGGATCGTGAAGTAAACGGCGGGGTTTGAAATGTTTGATGCACCTGAATTCATCGAAGAATCGATTGAGCAAATGAAAGCTACAATCGATGATATCGCAATCATTGCGTGTTCAGGTGGTGTCGATTCAACCGTAGCAGCCGTTATTGCTAGCAAGGCTGTCGGAAATCTCCTGCACTGCGTCTATGTCGATACAGGCTTCATGCGTAAGAATGAGACTGAAGAAATCGAAAGAATGCTTTCCGAGCAAGGAATCAATCTCGTTACAGTAAAGGCGGCTGATAGATACTTTGAGGCGCTTCAAGGAGTTACAGAACCTGAGGAAAAGCGTAAGGTCATCGGAGAACTTTTTATTCGAATCTTTGAAGATGAGCAAAAGAAATGTGGTGCTAAGTACCTCGTTCAAGGAACAATTGCTCCAGATTGGATTGAATCTGGTGGCGGTGTCCGTGACACCATAAAATCTCATCACAATGTTGGAGGATTGCCAGAGGACATGACTCTCGAAGTAGTCGAACCTCTACGTGACCTCTACAAGGATGAAGTTCGAGAACTTGCAAGAGAACTGGATATCATCGTTGCAGAACGTCAACCCTTCCCTGGGCCTGGACTTGCCGTACGAACCCTTGGAGAACTCACTCCAGAGCGTGTAGCGGTGGTAAGAGAGGCATGTGCGATTGTCGAAGAAGAATTCGAAGCAGCAGCAGCTGCAGGTGAAATGGAACTTCCTTGGCAATACTTCGCTGCTCTTCTTCCTGTCAGATCTGTTGGAGTTCATGGCGACGTTCGTGCCTATGGTGAAACCGTGGTCGTTCGAGCTGTCAAAAGCATAGACGGAATGTCTGCTCGATATTCTGAAATCCCTCACGCAATCCTGCAAAAGATCAGCACACGCATTACCAATGCAGTAAAGGGCGCAGTAAATCGTGTTGTGTACGATATTACGCACAAACCACCCGGTACAATCGAGTGGGAATAGAGGCGCCGATTGTGGGGCTCGAACCCACGACCTTGGGATTAACAGTCCCACGCTCCACCAGCTAAGCTAAATCGGCGATTTTTCCCAACAACATCTCCTTTATGACGGCTTCCATTGAATCAAGAACTACGAGCAGTTCTCAATTGTGATGGTTTCAAGGATTCGCGAACCGTCTTTGACTTGGTAATCACTGACCGAAATTGCATCCTTCAAGCGTTGTAAAAGGTGTATGTCGAAGCCATAATCTGCGTCAAGCGTCATAATCGCTTCACCTTCTTCGACATGATGTGAGACTTTTTTATGCAACTGAATTCCAATTCCGTGATTAATTTCTTGTCCTTGTTGAGAACGGCCAGCGCCTGCTTCACAGAGAACTTGGCCAAGAATAAGCGCATCAATATCAGCGATGTGACCAGTTTGTTCAGCCTTCAACACATACTGTTGGGGCCCCTTCGGAAGAACGCTCCATGGATCTTGGAGAAGTTGGTCTGCAACATCTGTCTCAACACCTTGTCGAATCAACATCTCTCTAAATTCATTGAGAGCAGTGCCGTTTTCAATGACCTCTTCAAGATCAAATCCAAGTGCCTTCCCTTGAGCATAGACCAACTCCATTGTATCTTCTGGTCCCATTCCTTTCAAGCATTGAATTGATTCATAGATTTCATGACTATTTCCAAGCCAGTTACCGAGCGGATGATCCATTTGAGTCAATTGGGCTGTGACATTGATGCCCAGTTGTGTGCCAACCTGAACCATTGATACGGCTAATTCGCGTGCTTTTTCTGAATGCTGCATGAATGCTGCTCTACCATACTTGACATCCAATACAAGTGAATGAATCCCTTCTGCAGCTTTCTTGGATAGGATTGAGGCTGTGATTAATCCAATGCATGGTACTGTAGCAGTGACATCTCGAATGGCATAAAGAATTGAATCAGCAGGAGCAATCTCATTTGTTTGTCTGGAGATGAAGCAAGGGTTTTGCTTCATAGCCTCTATACTCAATCCAGTATCAAATCCAGGTATTGATTCTAATTTGTCGATGGTTCCACCAGTATGTGCCAGTCCTCTTCCTGCAAGCATTGGTACTGTCGCTCCACACGCTCGAAGTGCTGGTGCGAGAATAATGCTCATTTTGTCACCAACGCCTCCAGTTGAATGCTTGTCCACCGCTGCTGGGTTGAGCGGTAATGATTCACCACTTTCAAGCATTGATGTTGTTAAGTGATAGGTCTCTTCAGAATTGAGTCCATTGATTTGACAAGCCATCAAAAAGGCTCCAATCTGCTCATTTGGTATCGCTGAAAGGTTCTCAATAAACCAGGAGAGTTCGTCCTGTGAAAGGATGCCTCCATCTCTTTTGGTTGCAAGTAAGGTGGGGATGTGCATGACGTCAACTCATTCTGATGCTAAGCCGATTTCAACGAGACGTTGATGGAGATATTCTCCGGCTGTAATCGATTGGTAAGAGGAAACGCCTCCTGTTCGGAAAACAAATTCTTTCCGCGGTGTCAAATCGATTTCATTTCTTGGATGAACGAACATCGGCATGGAAAAACGTCGTTGTGTAGGGTCTCCTGGGTTAACCACACGGTGAGTTGTTGATTTGAATAAACCGTTTGTTAGGTTCTGAATCATGTCACCAGAGTCAACGATAATCTGCTCATGATTTCCTTTGACATCAATCCATGTCCCATCATGATCCATAACTTGTAATCCTGCAGCGGTTGCAGTCATTAACAACGTAATCAGATTGATGTCTTCATGTGCAGCAGAACGTACAGCACCTTCTGGAGTGGACTCATCAAGAGGCGGATAATGGATGATCCTCATGATGGTATTCCCATCCTTGGCCATTTCAGGTAGCCAAGATTCATCATGGCCGAGATATGTGCTGCAAGCACTAAGCAGCATGGTCGATATTGCTTCCATTTTGTCGTAGAGTGAGTCTACATTCACTTCGAATTCAGGTAAATGCTGCGATGGCCAATTGTTCGCGGGATATGTCAAATCGCTTTCACTGCCTTGATTCCCTCTTCCTGTCTGCCAAAATTCTTTCAAATCAGGAGCAGGATTGTTCTTTGCATGTTCAATCCCAAATGCGGTATAGCCTCTTTGATGAGAAATTTCTGGACGAAGATACAATCGCTTTGTCTCTTCATCAAGGTTGAAGAAATTCTCAGCTTGCAGATACGTCTCTTCGATGTGACTCAGGTCAATGCCATGATTTACTAAAGCAAAGAATCCGATGTCAGCAAGAGAGTCTCCAACGGTTTCAATGAACGCCATACGACGGGTCTCATCACCTGACAGAAAGTCCTGTAAATCTGCTACAGGCAACGGTCTTGACAAAGGTGTCACCCCTAGTTGTCTCGAAGTTTAGAAAGAAGTCGAAGCATTTCGAAGTACAACCAAAGAACAGTTACGAGAATCCCGTAAGCACCCCACCACTCTTGTTGCTTAGGAGCGCCCATTCGCACACCTGCCTCAATCATGCCAAAGTTAGAGATGAGCATCAGGGATGCAACGACAATAATAAACAGACTAATTCCTATGCCAATAGGTCCACTGCTGTGTAGGAAGGGGATGGAAACTCCTGGAATGAACATGAACATTATGCTAATGAAATAAATGAACATAATCGACGCAGTAAGAGAAAAGACAATCTTGTTGAATGTAGGTGTAGGTCGTATGATCCGCAATGAGTAAATGGTCAGCATTGCACCTATGACACCGAGTGTCGCTAAACCTGCTTGGATAGCAATTCCAGGATACATCAATTCAAAGAACAAAGTAAGGGGACCGATGAAGAATCCTTCCATGAACGCATAGATCATGACAGGTGTTTGAGGATTTGATGGGCGTGAGAACATCAGGTACAGACCGATTCCAATTGTGCCAACCATTCCGAAAATCATCATTGGAAAAAGGAGCCCAGGGACAATGAATCCGAGCACAACTGTACCGAGTGCTGAAATGGTCATTAATCCAAACAGAATACCTATTTTCTGCAGTGTTCCTTCGAAAGTCATTCGGTTGTTTCCAGAGATTGTATTCCAGAACTTTGGTTGAAATACGGGGTTGCTCGAACTGTAAGCCATAACCTAACCATAGTGCGGTCCTTTGTGAAGGTTACGCGTCTCAAGGCTGTTCAGACATCTGTTGTTGGTAGTATTCTTCCAACTGGTCAAGACTCCAACCCATGTCGACATACTTCTCCACCATTGCCTCATCCCATCCTGGGAATCGTTCAAGGTCTTGAGTTGAAACTTCACTTTGAGTATCTGGTGCTTGGCCATCAAGAATAGGTTGATCCCATGTGGCATTCGAACCAATCACTGCGTTCAATTCTTCCTCTTCAATCCAATCTTTAACTTCAGATTTATTTTTGCGAGTTCGTATAATTCCATTGGTTGCACCGATGAGTAACAACGCTCCACCGAGCATCAACAAAAGCATGAATGTGGCACCCATGCCTTCTTCTGCTTCACCGCTTGAATCACCGGCGTTTTGATTGAGTTGTGAAAGAGAACAACCATCGACATCAGTAGGTGTGTTTGCCGGCGTATCTGGACAATCATCATCATCATTCAAGACACCATCATTGTCATCATCAGTTGATTGGTTTGTGGTATCGTTGGTTTGGTTGCCTGATGGGTCCGGAGTAATGCCTCCAAGGTCACATCCTAGTGCATCTGCTTCATTGACACCATCGCCATTTGCATCTGCCATGTTGATTGCATCGTATGGAGAGACATCAGTAACTCCAGGGTCAAGTGCGGTTGTCTGAGCCCAAGCTACTTCGATTTGATCCAAGATACAATCGCCATCAGTATCTTGCGACAATGGATTTCCTCCTAAGACGTATTCGTCATAGTTCGAGAGTGTATCGCCATCGACGTCAATGCTACCTTCGAGTGTCGTACCAAACATTGCTATTGTTCTGTTCAAGCCGTTTCCAACTTCCCAAATATCAGGCAATCCATCGTTGTCGGTATCAGTTACATTGTCTAGGCGATTCCAGTCAGCATACCATGAGTCGATGTAAGGTGTTGCAATTTCAGCAGAATCGACAATTAGCCCCATCTCTCGGTTACGAACCATTGCAGAATCGCCCCAGTTGATGCTCGAGATAAGAACAGATGTACCGTCGACAATTGCTCCTTTGTTGTGCAATTTCGAAACATCATCATCCTCACTCATGATGATTGCAGAGACATCCCAGCCATTGGTTTGATTCCAATCGTTGTTCATTCTGTCAACGATGTCTTGGATATCCTCGTCCAAGTATGCTCCGTTGATGATAAGACGGATTGAAACATCTCGTTGTGCAGCATCTTCAAGTGCGTTTACAACTGGATTTTCGCCCCAGCCCCATTGCCAATCAAGATCGAGATATTGCAATGAGAGCAAGATTTCATCATCAGCATTTTCGATCATGCTGGTTAATCCTTCCACACAATCATCAGGGCATGTCAACAATGTACCGGAGTATGTTCCAGTGAAAGTAGGTGCAGAATCTCCGACGATTGTTCGAACATCAGGCATAGAGTAACTGTTAGTTGGAGGCGTAGATGATACAGGCATGACATACATTGAATCTTCATCAAATGCCATGTGCTCTAAAACAGTCTGCGCAAGTTCTTGGCTGTGGACAATCATACTCCAGTCTCTGTTACCACGTTGGCCAGGCGGTGGGAGTGATGCATCCTTCCAGTTTCCAGAACCAATCCACACGGATGCTTCGTCTTGAACTGCAACCTTTGCGTGAAGGTAGAGGTAAGGGTCATCTCCACTTCCACCAAACCATGAAACATCGATTCCAGCCTGCTTGAGTTCGTATGCATATGATGCTTGAGTTTCACGATCGTTCGTGTTCCACCATTGTTCTACTTCGTTTAGGACGACAACGACGGTAACGCCACGGTTGTGTGCATCAATGAGAGCCTGAGTAAGGTCCATAGATTGAAGTTGATACAGATGCAAATGAAGTGAAGTTTGTGCTTGACCAACCCATGCCAGAACATCCACGAGCCCATCGTGAGGTCCGAGAAGTGGTTGAATCATTGTTGCATCGGAGAACGTGAGGTCAGTACAGAAATCACTTGCTCCAAGACGTCCCCAGCGCTGATGCCAATCCATTGATTGGTTTGTATCAGTCATTGTTCCGCATCCATCGCCTCTGTACAGGATTAAATTGTCAATTCCATTTACTGGTTCTGTAAGAGCAACGCCAGACCATCCTTCAGCATCGACAGGGCCGTTGCCATAGACAATAGTATCTGCGACTTGTCCAGTTGGGTGGATGAGTTGCAAGGCCATGCCGCTGTCGAGAAGGTAAATTGGAGAACTCATTGCCACATTCATGTCGATAATGGTTCCATCTTCATACAATGCAAGACCAGATACATCGTTCGTTAATTTAACAGATGACCCAGCGGCAACCTGAAGATTGGTAATGGTCGCAGTATATTCGGTACTATCTGCTGCTGTACGTCGAATTTGCCATCCATTAAGGGTTGCATCTTCTTCTCCACTGTTGGTGATTTCAAAGAATTCTAATTCTGAAGAAATCGACGAGGTACCATCCCACATGAGTGATGTAAATTTGATTGCATCCTGAGAAGCGATCATGGTTGCATCTGGTTCTGCGGTGCCAGGAGTTGGCCATGCATACTCAACCCATTCAGAATTCGTAATGTTGTAACCGTAAGTAACACAGTTGCTTGCGAGGAATTCAGGTGATGGAGATGCACTTGTGACAAGTTCACCATCGGGATTGAGTAATGTAAGTACTCCAGCATCTTCAAGAGAACCACCGAATATATCGTATGTTAATTCAACAACGCTTCGCTGTCCTGCTTCGATTGTGGTGTTGTTTTCGGCATGATTCCAAAGCATACTTGAGTCAACAAACTGTCTTCCCATAAGTGGGTTCGAGGTGTAATCCATGCTTACTCTCCAACGGCTTAGGTTGACCTGTTCTGTACCCGTATTGTAGAGTTCAATCCAATCTGCAGCCGGAGAAAATTCTGAATCATCGCAAGATGAAGCGATTTCTGTGATCACAATCGATTCGGATTCAGTGTATTCTGACCATACAGGATTTGCACTTCCGGGTGTAGCCCATGCACTGTTGACCCAGTCGTCCAATCCCCATGTGGTGGATGTTGTAGGTGCGTTAGCACCGGCTTGTCCAGCACCAGCATGAGTTTCTGTGTTGTTGATGAGGGAACCGCCCTCGAGAGTCGTTGTCCATTGGGCAGTATGAGCAATTGCTCCATTTCCATCAATGAGATTGATTTGATCGGGTGTGGTGTGCTTAAGGTAAAATTGGGATGTACCGTTTAAGGCAATTAGTGTTGTTTCACCAGGAGCCAAAATTGTTGTTGACTTCATTGGCATGTTATATTGGTGCAACATGAGGTTTCGATTTGCTGCTGATAATCTCCAACCTGCCACATCCACTTCTGTAGAACCATAATTGTGCACTTCAATCCATTCACCACCAGGGTATGATTCCGAGTCGGAACCTACAGCGTCAGGAAGTAACTCTGTGATTCGGACATCACCAGTTGTTGCAGTTGGTACTGGCTCTGGTTGCCCAGGTGTTGGATAGAGGGATGGTGACCATGCATCGACGTAGTTTGTACTACGTAGAAGCGAGATGTTCGGTCCGTAATTTGTGGCATACCATGCCATGTCCATCATCATGGAAGAGGCATCGAGCAATATGAGGTGATTGTAATTGTCCCAGAGGCGTGTATCGGCAGTAAATTCAACGATTCGTCGTTCTCCTGATTGAATAGTTGTGCTCCCCTGAGAGCTGTTTGCAGCAATTGTTCCAGGGTCGAGGAAGGTTTGATTGCCCATACCGTCGATGATTGACCATCCGTTGAGGTCAATGTCGCTTGTTCCAGTGTTGAGTAATTCAATCCATTCACCCATAGGTGATGCGTTACCATCATTGTTTGAGACAGGCATGATTTCATTGAAACCTACAGATCCTGAGGCTGTAATGGAATCAAGAGTCGGGATGTTTGTGGAATTTGGTGATGGATAAGTCGAGATGACCCACATTCCACCAGCAGGATTTTCCTCAAGAGAAAATCCAGGTTCGTTGTTATTCCAACTCACTTCGTCACCAATACTTCCGTTCGGAAGGTAGAGGCGAAGGGTCTCTTGGCCGTTGTTCAATACGCCGCTGCTTGATGTTGCATTAACTGCAACAACTCTTGTTTGGCCTGGTTCAATCATCTGTGTTGCATAATCTGAAGTTGCACCCACAAGATGAGAGGAATCCATTTCGATCATGTTACCTGCTTGATCTTGTAACCACCATCCTGACATGTTGATGGTTGTGGTTCCGTTATTGTACAGTTCCACCCATTCACCGTTAGGCCACGAAGCATTGTCCCGACTTGGCCATGAGTCAGCCATGACCTCATTGATTTGGAGTTCACTCGGGAAATATGTAGGTCCTGCGCTTCCTCCACCACTATTCGAAGAGCCAGGTGTTGGATTTGATGTCGCTATCCAATCTGCATATGGGTCGGATGGATCTTCTTCCAGGCTTACTCCAGAGGAACTGGAGTTCCACGTGGCTTCATCAATCCAATTTCCTGACCCATCATAGAGGGTCATGAAATCATTGGAATTTGCAACATAGAAATTGGAATAGCCATTTCGAGCGATGACCATGTACTCTCCGGGTCCGATTGTGTATGTGGATGCATTGTTGGCATCATAGTCAACGATACTGTTGACGTCAAAAGTAAGTGTCTTTGCTGCTTTATTTGAGAAATACCAGTTACGCACATCAACACTTGTCGATCCTGAATTGTAAATCTCGAGCCATTCTCCACCAGGATACATTGCATCGTCAAGACCGTTTGGATTAGGTAATGCTTCATTAATGCAAACAGCCCCTGAACATGGCTGGCTGCGAGCGGATGTGGATTCTACAGGTTCAACAAATGGTGTGAGAGGAACGAGTAATAGAAGGGCGAGTAAAAAGTATGATTGGCCGCGCATGGTGTCACCTACAATGCAACCTGACATCATCCCCCTCATATCTTTTGGCGAGGTGTAGTTTCCCAAAAATCAGATGAAACCAAAATTATCAGCCATTTGTGCGAATGTGTAAATCATGATTGGGACAAGGATAATTCCCATTCCGTGACTTCTTCGGATACCTATTCGGGGTGGCATCATTCCAAGGATGGTTCCAACGATGAGGACACCAATTCCAACGAATCCTGTTGATAGCCAAACAAGAGCAGCAACGAAGATAATAACACCCATGATCATGGATTGCAATGGGATTGCAGCGTGAAGCCGGAGCATCCCTTTGCCAACGATTTTCATGATTGGCATTGCCATAATCCCTGCGGCAAGACAGACTGCGAGTAAGCGGATAAAATCGGCTGTAGGTTCTGTTGAGTTCCATGTTTCGATAGGATACATCATTTTCAGAGCAAGTGTTGCTCCAGAACGTGATCTTCCAATGATGTAGAGGAACCCGAGAACCATGACGGTAACGGCTGTGTTCACTGCAGAGAGAATTGCAATGACTTCCAAATCTTGTTTTGTTTGAGGACCTTCGTGACCACCCTCTGCTTCAGCGATGGCGATTTCAAGCAATTCATCATCGGAAAGTTCTGTCAATCGACGGGTTTCCCAATCCATTCCATAGCCTTCTTTTCCTTGCACTTTGGCTGCAACGTTCCTACCGCCCATAACCAATACTGTTGCTTGAGATGCAGTCATACCTGGTAACACACCCATGCTTGCTCCAGCTACTGCAGACCAAAAACACGGTGCAATAAGCGGTTTTATTGGTGGTAGATCCCAATTATCACGTTGAGGAGGAAGGTGGCTTGTTGTTGCGTAAATATCCAGTAAATTAGCAATTCCGAATAACCCTGCCAGACTTGGGAGCAGAAGGGACGGTGATGGCATCCCTACTGGGCTATCGACTGGAAGTTCGAACACAGCCCATCCATACAATCCTGCGAGAAGGAAAAAGATTGTCGCTGCAAAGAATCCAGC
>ERZ1049444.1798-NODE-1798-length-15296-cov-5.057083_pt1 | contig 15296 bp, 5 predicted proteins | sample MGYA00383101_ERZ1049444 | MGnify/ENA primary metagenome ERZ1049444 (study PRJEB29581, sample SAMEA5548371) | metagenome | biome: marine; feature: coastal; material: water | depth 50 m | study: Short-term variability in the microbial, nano- and picoplankton...
ATATCTATTTCTATATAAAGTAGCACCACCAGTAGCTATAGCAAAACTATCTGCAATTTGTGTAGGTAAAAATCCTAATTTTAATATTTTATGTATAAAAGCTTTAGCTTTATTTTTAGATTCAGAAGCAATTTCTGCAATATCAGCTTCACTTACATTTATTTTTAAACCATTTCTTCTTTCAACTAAATAATCTGAATTCATAAGATCTACTACATCTGTCCAATATTGGGGTTGATTAGCGAAAGCTTTAGCTGCATGTATAGGACTATTATCCGTCCAATTAATAAAGTTAATAGCTGATATAGTTTGAAGCACAGCAGATCTCATATTAAAAAACATAATAGCCCCAACTGATCCATTAATCCAATCAATAAATCTTCCAGTGAGTGTATCTCCTTTAAACCCTCTATTACTACCAGTTTTCATTCTCCCAAGCATGTTCTCTAAAGCATCTCTATAACCTTTACCAAAAGCTGCTTCAAGTTTATTCATATTAGCTTCTGTAAATACTTGATCTACATTATTTTGCCATTGTTCTAAATATTTAGCTCTTACTACAGTATTTAAACCACTTAATAAATCTGTTGTAATAGTTCCTGCCATCCAACCATTTTGAGGTTTAGGATATCCATTATCTTTGTTTATTGCTATAAGTTCATTAGCAAAGGTAACCAAATTAGAATCATTAGTAACATAATCATTTAAAATTTTAGTATCAGCTTTGGATAATCCAGGCACTTTCATTCCTTGTTGTGTCCAGGTATAAACACGCAAAGCATTACTTACTGTATATGGTTCACCAGGAATTTTTTTGTTTAAACCTTTGTTATTAACTTTAAGTAATTTTTTTAATGCTTTATAATCATTAGCTAAAGCAACTCTAGCATTTGAAATATCTATACTTCCTCTTGCGAAAGGATCTAAAAAGTTTTCTTTAACCCAAGCTATAGTAGCATCACCTTGTTTTCCTTTACCAGCAAAATATCTGGTTAATCCTACAAAATCTTGAGCAGATGGAGGTATACCAGCCCAATCCCATTTTCCTTTGTCAGCTCCAACAGCTCTAGCTTTTGTTTTGCCATATTGTTTTTCTTTTCCAATGCCTGTAACTCTTTCTAATATTTCATTAAAATCTTTTGAAAGATCTTTACTTTTACTTAAAGCGCTTCTAGCATCTTGTGCTTGAGTATCAAGATTTTTCATTTCTGATAATACCTCATTATTAGTTACACCTTTTAAAGGTTGAACTTTTTTAGGTAATAAATTTTTATTTTTGCTAGCTGCTGCCATCACAGAATTAACCATTCCTCTAGAAATTATATTTCCTGCGGAATTTACTGGGTAACTATCATATACGCTTTTTCCTTTCCCAAGCATTATTTCTTTAGGTGAAATACCGAAATCATTATTAGCCACATTAGGATTAAAATATCTACTCCATATATTATCTTCCATAGTCCAACCTGGAGGAGTTTTTTCTTTATAATCATATTTTTCACCATTAACACCATCTCCAGCTAATTTATCGTCATTGATTTTAGATAATGCACCTTGAAAATAATTTCTTTTTATATTTGGCCAAACTTTATTCACATTATCTAATGTTGCTTCTATAAATAAATATTTAGCAACTAAACTAGCCGGTACAGTATGTTCTTTTCTTATTTCGGATTTTTTACCAGTAAAACTTTCTTGAAAAAATTTAACAGGTGCAGCTGTTCTAATAAAATGACGTTGATTAGAACTTGTAGAAGATAATAAAGCTATAATACTAGGTATATTTGTTTGAGCATCTTGTTGTATTAATGTTTGAAATATTTCAAAAACTTGTTTTAATCCTTTTAATGATTGGTTTTGTTCTTTTATAAACTTTGGATTGTTTAAGTCTTTAGCTAGTTTATTTTTTGATTTTCCTTTTTCTGTATAACTATAAGGTTCTTTTTTAAGCATTTGCTTTATTTCAGGAGTTGCTTCTGGAAATTTTACTTTAATTATTTTTCCGTCATCATCTAATAAATCATTTCCATCAACATCTTTTCCATTTTCAGCATTTTTTATCCAAGCTTCAGCTTCTGAAACACTTTTAAAAGGTAAATTACCACCATATGTTCTAAGACTAGAATCATCTGCGCTTGTTATTTTTGTTCCTTTTTCTAAATTTAATTCTTTTTTTGTTTTGTCAGGTATTAAACTATCAGTAGTACCTTGAAAGCTTATCCAAAATATTTTAGGTAATTTAGCAGCTAATCCACTTTTAACAACGTTATCTAATAATTTTTTTCTACCTTCAGCTGTTTTCATATTTATATGATCAAAACCATATATTTTAGATAATTTTTTCCAATCTTCGTTGTTAGCTGCAAAATCTGTATCACTAGATTCAAATATATCTTTAGCTTGAAATGCTCTTAATTTCCCTTTACTAAATGCAAAATTCTTAGGTCTTTTAATAGCTTTTGAAATTTTTTCTGTAGTTTGTTTTTTATCTAAAAACTCTCTTTTTTCTTTTACATCTGGCCTTTGTATAGTTTCCATGGTAGCATCTGTAGCAAACTGTTCAGCTAATGCTTCAGCTAAAGCATCTTTTCTAGTACCTTTAGTCGATGTACCAACATCTCTACCTAAAAAGTATTTTATAAATTCAGCTTTAGTAATATCTTTTTTCTTAAATATTTTTTTACCTTCTTTAGTTTTTTCTCTTTTACCAGTATCTTCTGCGAAAGGTCTGAATCTTTTATTTATAACATCTTGAGGTAAAGCTTCAAGTATAGTTTCAAAATTATCTCTTAAAAAAGTTTCATATGCAGCTCTTGATCCTAAAACATCTTTAGCTATAGTTGTTTTAAGTTCTGTTCTAAAAGCTTTTTGTAAAGCTTGTTTAAATTGTTTAGAATCAACAGGCGGTAATTTAGTACCAAATGTTTTAACTACAGCATCTACTATTTTTTTACTTGTAGCATCAGTAAGTTTAATTTTTTTCCTTAAACTTTCTTTAGCTTTTGAAGGTTTAACAGGTTTTTCTTCAATAATTTCTTCTGTTACAGTATCTGTAACGCCTCTAGCTTCAGTAACATCTGATTTAAATTCTGTATCTAAAACTCTATTAGAAGCTTCAATAGCTCTAGAAGGTAAATATTTATTTATATAAGCCGCTAATGGCACACCTTTACTAGCATCATATTCTGATATTAAATCTAAAATACCACGTTTTCCCGTTTCGATTTCATCAGTTAAAAGTTGTCTATCAAAATTTGGAGCTTGACTTCTTCTTTGCACTAACTTATTTGTAATAGGTTTAAATTTTTCTATTATTTCAAATGCTCCATCTTTTCCTTTTTGCTCATAAATTGTTTGTACTGCATCGGAATCTGCTTTAGACATTGCGGTTATATCTGTTTTTTCAGCTTTATTAAAAAACTTAGAACTTTTTAATCTTTCAGATAATACTCCAGTTTCTACACTTTCTTTATACGCTCTTAAAAAAGAACCTAAATCATTTTTATTAGCAAAAGAAACATTTAGTTTACCACCTGTTATTTTTGAAATCAACTGTTCAACAAATTTAGCTGCTTTTTCCCAGTTATTTGCTTTACCTAAAAAATCCATGTCATATAATTGTGTTAAATATTCGTCAGGTCTTCCTTCTAAATATTCTTGACTATATCCATTAATTTCAAGTTGTGCTTGTAAAAGAGTTAAAGCTTCATTTCCATAAGTTTTTTCTATAAATGATTCTACACTATTTTTTGTTAAATCACCATCCAAAAGAGATTTAGTTAATACACCATGAAGTAATTCGTGAGAAGCAGTAGTAACTTCTTGAGTATCTTTTAAAACATCATTATTTAAATATATAATATTATTTTTTATAAATCCATAATCTTTTTTGACATTAAAATCTTCAGGAGCAGCTTCTTGTAATGCTTTTCTATCTTTTTCATTAAGAGTTTCTTGTAATGTAAACCCCAATTCTTTTGCAAATTTCTTTGTTGTTTTAATATCTTGACCTCTTTTTAAAGCTGCATTATCTTTTGATATCTCTCTTAATCTATCATTAATTACTTCTATTTCACTTAACTCACTTTCAACAATAGCTTTTTCTTTAGCTCTATCTACTTGTTTTTGTAAAACATCTTTTTGTTTTATTAAATCTATAGCTTCAAGTTTTGAATCTCCTTTTAATCCTAAAGTGTTTAATCTATTATTAACCCCTTGTGTATTATAAAAATCTTTTAAAATATTATCAGATTCTTGTTGAGTTATATCATTATTATTAACAGCAGTCTCTAAATCTTGTTTTAAAATAATATCTGCATTTTTAAGTGATGCAATTTTTACTTGTTGATCAGTAGTTTTTTGTTGATTAAATACTTTAAAAGTTTCTTTAACATTTTTAGGTCCTGGAGTATCTTTTAATATACTGCTAATTTTGGTTCGCGTAATAGCATTATCTATTCCTTGTTTAGCTTGTACTGCAGTAATCGGAGCACCATAAACTCCACCACTACCTATACCAATAAGAAAAGCATCAGCTACCCCTTCAAACACTGGTTTTTGATTTATTAAATTTTGAGTAATTTGTGTAGCAACTTCTTCAATTCCTTCTCCTAATGGAGCAACCGCAATCCCATACTTTTTTAAAGCAGTTTCGTACATAGTTATTAAACCATTTTTAAAAGTAATTTCTCCAGCTTCTTTACCTTGTTTAAAAATTACATCTTTATAAACTTTTCCTAATGTTCCAGATGAAATAGCAGCAAAAAAACTTTCAGCACCAGCTAAACCTATTGATTTCGTAACATTATCAAATTCTGTTTGCTCAGGATATTCTTCACGTTGTTGTCTTAGTTCAGTACCTGTTAAAGCCCCAGTCATAAATTTCCCAGTTTTAGCAATTCCTTTTGTAGCACCTCCATACATAAAAGCTATACTTACACCTGCAGATTCTCCAATAGCATTTCCCATTGTTACAAAACCATCATAATAATTTCCTTTAGCAAAATTTTCCGATGGACTAGTTGTTTCAAATCTTTTTTTATCGTATATATCTATTTGTTTTTGTTGATTTTCTTGTTCGTTTATAAAAGCATCTAATAAAGGATTTTTAATACTCCAGTCTTTTTTAAATTTTGCTGAACTTGCTTCCCAATTTTCAGGTAAAATTCCTAATTTAACTCCTAAATTTTGAGGTAAAGCTGCAGCATCATAAAGAGTTTCTGGTATGCTTGCTATAGCTTCTCCCAAATAATTAAAACCTTTTAAAGTTCCAGTTGCAAATCTTTCAAAACCTGAAACCCCTTCAATTTTTTGTTTTTTTGCTTCTGCTTTATCAAATAATTCTATAGCTTTTAAATTAATTTCCGCTTGCGTAGGTGCAATTAATACTGAAGCGGCTTGTTCTTGAAGAGCAATAATTTGATCTTCATTTAATTCATTATATGATCTAGGTAAATTACTAGAAGTAATTTCTTTTAATACTTCATCTTCTTTTCTTTTAGGTTGGGCTAGTTCATCAATATATAAATCTAATTTTTCTTTATCTTTTGCGGCTAATTCCAAAGAACCATCTTCCAATTCTAATTCCGTATTGGATGCTTTCCTGTCTCCTACAGGCGCATCCGTTTCTGTAGGTGTTATCTTTACTTCTTCTGATTCTAACATAATAGCATTTGGAAATGCTTGTTTAAAATCTTCTATTCTATCGGGGTGAACCTCTACTATAGATCCATCTTGTTTTTTAAATCTTACCATATTAGATTTTATTATTTATTATTTAGGAGTACTCCAATCTGTTAAATCTCTTTCTGTTTGTTTTTTTGCCATTTTATTTAATTCATCATTAAATACAGCTAACAAACCACCTTCATCAGAAAAATCAATTGAAGCAATTAATTTTTGTGGAACTCCTTTAGCTCTTAAAATAGCCGCTTTTATTTGACCTGTAGTCATATTTGAAGTTATAGTCTGTTGATTAGCACCACTACCAATTACAATACTTTTACCTATTACTTTTTTAGTTTGAGAGTCTTTTAAACTACTTTCTTTAGTCATATCAATTTTCACATATTTTTGAATTTCTTTTAATAAATCTTGCGAATCATCAATATTTTTAAATGTAGGGAGGTTAATTTTTTGTAAATCTAAAGCTAAGTCTCTTCTTTGTTCTAATAATATCATTTGTTCAGAAGGTCCTCCTTTTGGAACTTCAAACTCTTCTTCTCCTTTCATATAATCGGGAACTTTATTATCTAAAAAATGTTTTTTATAAGCTACGTTAAAAATAGCTTTTTCTGCATCACTCAAAGGTTCATCAAAATCAAATACAATTCCATCTGGATCTTCAATAGCTGTTTTTATTTCTTCTGGTAAATTATCTGCGGTATATTGACCTTGAAAAGTAGGATTATTTATAAAATCTTCTATTGTATAAGTTATTTGATCAAATTGAGTATTATGTAAAGCTATTGCAGTTTTATCTGTTTCTCCTTCTCCTAATGTTTTTGCTATTTCTGCATTCATTGAAGCATTAAAATTTAAATCCCAAATAATACCTCCTTCGTCATATTTATTTACTTTTTTATCATTTCTAAAATATGATTTTCTAGTATCTCCTTTACCATAAGTTACTCTTTTAGATGCGCCTAAAAAATTTTCATTAATTTTACCATTAGGTAACATTTCGCCTGTTTTATTATCCTGGTTTGTTATAAAAATATTTGGATTAGCTTTTTGAACTGCTGTTAAATCTTTTTCATTATTCGGAATAACTGTTACCATTTCATCAATTCCTTTAGATATTTGATCTAATCTTTGTTTAGAAAAACTAGTTACTAAATTACCTTTATCATCATATATATCCCATACAAATTTACTCATATCATTATCAACAAAACGAGGAACTCTTTTTCCTGGAAGTTTTTGCATCATAATATTTAATCCCAAGTTTACATCAGGTTCCATTCCTCCTCCATATATTCCTCCTGGTTTATCTAAATTATCCATTTTTACATCATAATCTTCTGTAAAACTTACTAAATTTGTTAATGTATCAGTAATTCCCGTTACACTAGCATAGATTTGATCTCTTCTGGTTTTATCTGCGCTTGGGGTTTCACTAGTTCCCATGTCTATAGATAAAGATAGATCTTCAAATTCTTTAATTAAAGGGTTATATAGTTCTCCAAAATCAACTTCAGGATATTTATTATCAGTAACATATAAAGTTCTTTGTAATAAAGAAGCTTCTTTTGCTATTCCTTTTTTAATTAATTTTGTTTCAGCATCTTTTTTTTCTTGTTTTGCTCTAAGTTCTTTTTGTCTATCAGCATATGATTTAGCAACCCCTGCATATGCACCCGCAATTGTTGCTTGAAGATTTTGAAAATGTTGACTTGTTGTAGTGTCAACGTGTTGTTGTGGGTTTCTATAACTCATAATTATTATATTAATTTATTTTTAAGCTCCTTTTGCTGACATATAACTACCTGCTATGGATGTTAATCCTCCAATAGCTCCAGTAATAGCTCCTGTTTGGTCTGAAGCAGCTTGAGCTTCTCGAGCTTGTGATCCACTTAATTGTGCTGAAAGTCTATCTAATTTTGCGGCTTCTCTAGTTTCTTTTGCTCCAAACATAAATTGTTTACCCGCTGCATCCGCTTGTTGCATTCTTTGACCTTCACCTATTTGAATACCTTGTAATCTTCGTTGTTCTGCAATCTTTTGTTGTTGTAATTGTTGTCGACCTTCTGCTCTAAGTTTTTCATTTTGAGCTTCTTGTTGTTCTATATTTGCTGAAACACCTTTTTTACTTTTTAACGCAGCTTGAGCTAAAGCAGTTGCTCCACCTGCGCTAGCACCTGTAGCTCGTAAAGTATCTAAAGTATTTGCTAAAGCAATATCTGCTTCTTCAATTTGCATTTCTGCAGCTTGAGTAGCTACTCCTAAACTAGCAAATGGATTACTCATTGAACCACTTAAATCTGAAGCTAAAGAAGATAAATCTTTTGCTCCGGCATAAGGATTAATTATAGCTTGTCTACTGTTTTCTAAATTAGTAATTTTTGCATTTAATGCTCGTTTTTCTCTAGCCGCTGCTCTTCTTCTTCTTTTAGCAGAACTTGCTCCAAAAATACCTCCAATAGCTGATAAAGCTCCGCCTATAATAGCGGCTGTTCCTAATGCTCCTGTTGCGATTCCTGACATAATTTATTTTTTTTGTTATTAGTTTCTTTTATATTATATTCTTCAAGAGTAAAAGAATATAAATCTTTTTCTATTTGTTTTAAATCATTAGTATTAGATGGATTTTTATGTATGTTTACAAATACGCAATCTTCTACACATGTTATAAGTCTTTTAGCTCCTTTTGTAGATTTTTCATAACAAGGTGCTATATGATCTATGATTTCACCATTTGTATTAACTCGTATTTTACCTTTTAATAAAAACCAAAAATGATCAGTGTGATGATAAACACTAATTACAAATGAGTTTTTTTTCATTATCATTTTTCTCATATATAATTGATCAGAAAAATCATGAGTAATAGTAAAATGTTCATTATTTACAAGATTTATTCCGTCTCCATATATTTTATTTTCTTCATTTGCATTATTAATCATTGCATTTTGTAACATTTCCAATTTTTTATTGAAAATACTTAATTTCATTTAATTTAATTTAATATGATGATTCTACAGTATCAGAAGACACTGAAAATAGTTCTTTTTTAGTTATAGGATAATCTATATTTGCTAATTTCATTTTAACAGTGGTGAAAAATCCTTTTATTCCTGTCATAGAATTCCCCCATAAAACTTCTCCTGTAGTTGAAGGGGAATTATTAATTAGATTAGCAAAAAATTTGTTTTCTTTTTTCTTAAAATTGTTAGAAAATAAAGCACTTTCTAAACCAGTTAATGTTGTTTGATTTACATAAACTCCTATTGGCAAAGTAACATCACCTGAACTAGCGCTCATACTTTCTAATTGCCATCCAAGAGCTCCTTCATAATTAATAGTTTTAAATACTTTTACAACAGATGGGTGAGAATTTAAAACAATAGTTACATTAGAATCATATGTAATCCCATAAAACTGACCATAATTACCTAAATAATGTTGATATAATTTACCTGTATTAAATGTATAATATAAGTTATTTAAACTAAAAGCTTGACTTGGTTTAAAATCTAAAAAAGTTGTCCAACCTAAAACACCTTCATCAAATGTTAAGGTTTTATAAGTACTAGATGTTTGTATAGAAATATTATAATCTTTAGTATGGTTATTCCATGATCCTACAATCTTATCTACACTAAGACTTGATAATTCATCTCTAAAAAAGTCATGCATTCCATAAGAAGATATTTCTGTTATACCGTCTTTAGATAATCTTAATACAACTCCTCTATTTTTATCTGTAAAATATTTTCTATAACCATATACAGCAAAACTTTCTGGGTTTGTACTAATACCATATTCTCCTGCATAAGGAACTATCTGTCCTATTACTAAATTAGTGGATGTAACAGCAGCATTTCCTTCAGCTGAATATATAGCATCTTTATCTATTAATGCTCTACTAACTTTATCTTCTTGAAATATAATTAAATTAGTATCTTCAGCATAGAGTCTTTGTATTGATCCATTAGCTGGATCAGTACTTTTAGTAATATCTGTACCAACAGAAAATTGATTTGTGTTATTTACACCAGTTCTAGAATTAAATACTCCCGAGTATATAAGAGCAGCAATTCTATTTTGTTGTTGATTACTATCTGCTACTAAATATGCTTTAACTCCAAAGTCTACTGTAGTGTTATTATAACCTCCTCTAATTCTAGATTCTTCTTCGTACCAATCTGTAGCATTATCAGCTGGAAATTCTTTAGGTATCCCAGCTTCAGTAGCCTTACCAGTAAAAGTTAAATTATCACTAGCAGTAATATTTATACTAGATACATAAGTGTATGTATCACTTGCACCTATTGTTGCTGCTTGATTTAAAGTATATACAGTACCTGGAGTTGGATCGGCTGTTATATAAGTTCCAGCTGCAACCCCAGTTCCACTTACAGCCATACCTACTATTACATCAACATTAGCAACATTTAAAGTTAGAGTAGTTGATGCGGAAGCCACTTGATCATCTGTAGTTGTAGATAAAGCGGGTGTACTTACTGTGACTATTAAATTATCTCTTCCAACCACTGTTACAACTCCAGTAGCAAAATTTGTGGTATTAGTTAGGTTTGTAACTATTTGACCTGCACCAACTTTAACTTTTTCAACAGTATCAGTAATGTTTATAACAGTAGTTTCTACAGCTGTATTGGTAGCTACAATAGGTGTTACTGTTTCTACATCAGTAATACTCTTGATTTTTTTTAACCAGAATGTATTAAAATATTTTAATTCAAGTGTTGCTGCCATAATTTATTATTACTTATTTTTCACAATTATTACTAACCTACCGTAGTAGTATGTATACTATATGGATAGGTTAAAGCTTGTGGATTACAACTAGTAGCTGCTACCGCTGTATTACCACAATTTTGTATATAACAAGCAGTTCCCCAACTAGGTGGATGATATACTTTAGCTAAACTTCCAGCTCCGGTTGTAAATCTCGTACTAAAACTATATTTATAATCCGACGTTGCTTCTCTATAAGGTCCAACTTTCATTTTATAAGAATAAAAATTAGTATGAGTAATTCCGTTACCATCAGTGGCATCAGTTACAAAAGGATAAGCAGTTGTTAAAGAACTAGTTGTAAAAAATTGATTAATATATTGTCCATAAGCAATATTAGAATAAATTGATGTTAACCCAAAACTACAACCATAAGATCCTGTTGATCCACTAATACCATATTCATAAGTTGTTGCTGTACCACTTGTTGTATTCACACCATCTTCAATTACACATGTACTATAATTTAAATCATTAGAATTTACATAAGTAAGTAAAGCTTGACTTTGTTGATTAGCTGTATCAGAGCTTGTATCTACCGCAACAATTAAATATTCTCCTACGGTATCATAAGCTAATACATATTGTAAGTAATAACTATCTGTTACAGCGAGAGTTTGTAATTGTAAATCACTAGCTGCACCACGTTTAATACCAGCTGCTGGCATTGTATGATTATTTATATCTGCAATTATAGCCCAAGCTTGTGTATTATCTATTCTATGATAAATTCTCCAACTATCCATACTGCCATCTACACCACTAGGCGGCATATCTGCTGAATTATAATTAAGTTGCATGTTTAAAGAAAATACAACTGTACCTTGAGTTAATTCACTACCTAACTTATGTATAGTGTTACAAGAAATTGTCCCCGTAGGTCCACCTGTACCTGTAAATACACCATTTGTACCACTAGGCGTAGTTCCTGCTGGCCAACCAGTACCTTGTAAGTATGTAGTTCGCGCGGCTCCAGCCGTGACAGTATCTGATAAAAACCAAACTGCAGTCAATGTAGAACTACCATCATAAGGTGCAATAGTACCGTTAGTTGGGTATTGAGCTGTAGCATCAGCTATAGTAGCAATACAAGTAGATTTCACTCCACTATTAACAGGAGTCGGTCCTATTCTAACTTGTTGAGTTCCTGTAATAGTTTCTCCTCCTGTACCTTGAACTCCACCCAATACTGAATCTTCAAGAGTAATAGTTAAACTATATAATCCATTAGGTGTATTATTTATTGTTTGTGTTAAAACTCCATCTGAAGCTCCAATGGCAAATGCTGGCTGAAGATTTACTCCAGTGGGGTTACCAGCTGTTATAGTCCATTGTAATTGCTTAGTTTTTTCCGGAGTAGTATTACTTGTATTTGTACCATTAAATGCTGTTAATGTTCCTATCGTTGTTTCATCAACTGTTTTAGTTATTAAAGCTAAAGCAGGTGAAAAGACAGGATCTTCATTAAGTAAAGCTCCTTGCACAGCTATAGTATTTGTTTCAAAAGGAGATGCTGTAACTTTTACTGTTATTGAAAAAGTATAAATATCAGCAGTACTAGAATCATTTTCATATGTAAAATAAGCATCAGCCGGTTTACCATTTGATACTGCACCAGTTTTAATTTGATATTTTTTAGTTACAGGATCTTGATATAAATAAAATAAATCTGTAGCATCAACACCATCACCATCAACTACTGAAAATGCAGTGGATGTAGTTGGATCACTAGTATCGAAAGGAGCACCTTCATTAGACATAGGCCATACTAAATCTGTAATAGCGGTTCCTGGCGCATTGCTTTCTTGGAAAGTAGAAAAATCAAAACTAAAACTAGTAGGTCCTTCATAACCAGTTAAAACATCAGCGTTTAAATCCGCTAACATACCTACTGTAGTCGTTTCCCAATATATATCTAGTAATGAATCTACTGGTTCAGTTTCATATATAGCTAAAAAAGGTGTCATATTTGTAGCAGTGGCTGTAGTAGAAACTACACCAATACCTGTGGAAGTTGCTAATCTAGCTATTAAAGGTTTACTATCTATTTGATATATATTAGCTTGACCTTCTGCACTAAGATTTGCAAATTCCATGTTAGAATCTTCAGTTGTTGCAATACTAATAGCTGTATCTGTAGCTGTACCTGGATAAAACTGAATATTCGAAGCAACACTAGCAGTCATTGTATTTTCTACTCTACCAAATAATTGTACTGAACTTCTAAATTGTTTTTGATCAGGCCCAACTTCTGCTAAATCTCTAGGTACTTTATTTATATTATCATTTATTAAAACAATATTAGAAGTAGAACCTATGGGATCACCTGGAAAAGGTATTGGAGATGAAACTGCACCTTGATCAGGATAACCTTTTAATATACCTGGCAGATATACATTATAATAATCTTGTTCTGTTTGTTTAACAACTACTTTATATGAATACCATCCCGTTGAATTTATAGAATAAGCATATTTAAGATCAGGTGTATTTTTGTAGTTATTCATATAACTACTATTTACAACAGCCGCTGTGTTTGCTACCCCATTTAAACCAGTTGTTACAGTATAAACTCCTAATGCTAAAACACTAGAAATTACTTCTACATAATCAGTGTATTCTCCTCTTAAAAAATCCCCTGTAACAGGTACAACTGTATTTGTAGCCCCCGTTAAAGCAAATGTATAAATGTTATTGGTGATAGTTGTGGCTATAGCTGCATCCACTGACCAACCTAGTCCACTTCCTGTTCTTATAGCATATAAACCAGGTTCACCTGTTGTAAAATTAGGTTCACTACCTCCACCACTATTTGAATTTATAGTATTATTAACTACTACTTGTAATGCATCACCAAACCAATCTCTTACGGTTAAATTATCTGCAGCAGTATAATAAGGAGAATAAAAAGTTGAACCTAAAGCTCCACCACTAGTCGTTACACTTACAGGAGATAATATAACTGAAGATTGTCTACCATATTTATCACATAGTATGAATCCAACTTGATAATTTCTATTTTGTTTTAATGAATGATTAGGATATTCTATCCAATTATCTGCAGAAACAGTTGTTTTTGCTAATGATCTTACTGTATAATCTACAGTAGAAGGTGGAGTATAAATATCATAAAAATTACCATATATAATTCTATTCCCAGCAGTTTCTTGAGCTAAAGATCTTACAGGTACTTTATCATACACTCTTACTGTTTGAGCTTGAGTTAATGTTTTATAAGGTTTTCTAGATTGATAACTATAAGAACAAATATTTTCATCAGAATTAATTATAATATCAGTTAAGGGTAAAGTTTCTAATACTTTAACAATTAAAGCATCAGATTCTTTATATAAAACATCTAAATCAGTTATTTTATAAGAAGATCCCAATGTGTCTGCTTTATCTGGTAAAGGAATTAATAATTCTACATTGTCTACATTATTTTCCATCCATGTAAGAATTGTACTTCTATATGCATCATCTTCATCTCCATTTAAATAATATCCTTTTTGTTTAGGTATATAAGCTATTTGAGTAAACGGAGCCATAATAGAATATTCTCCATCATCAAATCTAAATCTATAACTAAATCTTACAAACTTAGCTTCTAAATAATCTGGATCTCCTGGCCACGTGCTTTCACCACTTTTATTAGTCATAGTTGAAGTCATGAAAATAAAAATATCTTCAGCAACTGGATTATTAGCAATAAGTGCTGGAGCTTGAGATAATGTTATTATTGCTCCATTAACCCCAGATACTGTAATAAATTCATCACCTTTAATTTTTTCAACCCCAACCTTACTAGTACTCACCACAGCCATACCTACTGTTATTTTAGCATTTACTGCAGTTAAAGTAAAAACAGTGGAAGTCGGAGTTGGAGCAGCTGCAACAATACCAGTTTGTTTTTTTATTAAACTAATAGGTTCATATGGATTATATTTAGCTACTGAAATTTGAGTTTCAGAAGTATAATAATCAACTCCTTTATCAATGGATATTTTTCTAGGTTGATTTCTATTATCAGTAAAGAATAGTAATTCTTCAATTAATGTAGCTTGAATAGGGTTTGTTGTAGAAAAATTAAGAAAATGATCATCTACTAAAATACTTAAATTACCTGGATTTTGAGGAGTCCATGAATATATAATACATCTATTGGTAGATGCAGCTCTTATAGGAGCACTATCAAAATTTGTACCATCAGTATAATCTGTAGCAAATACATATACACTATCATTATTTTTATCAGTTATATAACCAATAATTTCTAAATTAGGATTACTTAAATCAGAAATACCAATCAATGTATTGCCTAACACAGTTTCTAATGCTCCAATATCATCATCTTCAGATTTACCTACAGAAATATTCTGCGCATCTCTATATTCACCGTTAGGTATTAATCTATCATCCAAGTCTTTATTCATCTTGGATCTTAGAAAACTATTTTTGATTTCTGCCATTGATATATATATATATATGTTTATCTTGGATAACTATTTCCACCAGCCCCTGTATTATGCATTGGATTAGGGCCTTTAAAATTAACAGGTTTTGATTTTGGAACTGGTCCCCGTCTACCAATTCCACTTTTAAATTTATTAGACGGCCATTGTTGTTTCAGATTTCTAGATTGATTTCCTATTGGGGGTTTGTTAAATGCATTTTTTATTACTCCAGTAGTTTTAGTGGTTTTTTTTCCTGTTAAAACATTTTTTATAAGTTGAAACGCTCCTCTTGCAGCTTTTACTCCACCTCCAGCTACCCAACCTAGTGGGCCAGCTCCTCCTACTACTCCATCATTTGGTAAT
>ERZ1049444.1810-NODE-1810-length-15201-cov-5.898719_pt1 | contig 15201 bp, 18 predicted proteins | sample MGYA00383101_ERZ1049444 | MGnify/ENA primary metagenome ERZ1049444 (study PRJEB29581, sample SAMEA5548371) | metagenome | biome: marine; feature: coastal; material: water | depth 50 m | study: Short-term variability in the microbial, nano- and picoplankton...
AACTTTTCGATGATGTGGTCAATGAAGTCGATGGCGTTTGCCTGCGTATGTTTCTCGTAGACCTTGAGGGCGCGAACTCTGGTTGCGTCGTCGATCCCTGTATATTGGAACCGTCGCACCTGTTGGCCTCTTTTTCCTTTGAAGGTCAGAAACTTAACGTCAACCTGAATGTGGTGTCCTGGCACCTGCATCTAAAAGCTTTTGGTGTGCCGCTCAGCAGTCGGTTAAGGCCGTTACGCTTGAGAATGCGGTAGATGCCAGCGTCTGAAATTTTTATGACGTGATAGTGCGCCAAATACCAAATAATCCTAATTGCTCCGAGGTGATACTTGCACTGTAAATACAGGACCTTCTCCATGATCTCAGTTGGTGATTGATTGGCAGGGTTCTTCAGGATTGATTTGGCGTTCTTCAAGCCAGCTACACCATGCTTTTGAAATGCTTCACGCCATCTCTAAAAAACTTGACTTGCCAATCGCAACATACAGGCAGACTTTGCGGGCATTATCGATCTTCTCGGCGTGCTTGGGTACTCTAAGTTTGGGTTGAATGTCGCGTTCTTCATTCGCCATAACTACTTCCTCGACCTCAAATCAGGGAATTTATAGAAAGTGTCCCGAGAGTCCGTACAAATCTAGAGGACATTGATCTGTGTCCCATCAAGAAATTTGAGACGACTGCCGAAGTTTGTAATCTGCACCTGGCTTCCATTCTCTTTGGATTCCACATCGTCGATCTAGGCGTTCAATCGGTCCATCTGAACTCTAGGGTTAAAAAATTGAAGGTTAAGCAACGCCAGATCACGTTGCCGCGCTCTGCGTACGCTTGCCGCCAGCGGTAGAAGCTGGAACGACCTATGTCGAAATACAGGCAGGCTTTAACAACATGGCCTTTCTCTTCAGCGTATCGCAGTATCCGCAGTTTGCGTTGAAACCCGCAGTGATCTTTGGTCATGAACATCTCCTTCTTCCCAAATTTAGGAGGCTAAAGAAAATGCTCCGCGAGTAATGGTATTTCTACATAACACAATGGCAGGGAACTTTTCATTCGAAGTGAGCCACTCGTGTTGGGTCGAACGGCCAAATAAGCAATTTTTGAATACTTTTTCACAAATAAAATGTAATTTTTATACAAAATTTTTATAGAAGAAGAGCGTAAATAGCCCAATACAATTTTGAGATTGATTGAATGCATCTAACAACAAATCCGAAATCCGACGGCCAAACTAAAAATTTTAGTGACGATAATTTGCCGAGATTCTTCTTTGGACTTCTATTATGCGCACTTACCATTCTGGGAAATTACCTAAATATAGATGTATTTTTTGGCATCAATATCGTGTTTGGAAGCATATTTGCCTGGCTCGCCCTTATAATTTTGGGCCCGGCTTGGGCAATGGCTGCCATCATCTCGGGGTCGCTCTATACCATAAATCTTTGGGGACATGGGTACGCAGCCACAATTTTCGTTTTAGAGATCGCTTTCGTAATCGCACTCGGTGGTTACAAAAGTATTTCAAAATTAATAGGAATGGTAAGCATATACTGGATTTTTGTTGCAGCTCCAAGTTCACTTTTCTTATACAAACATATGATGGGCATACCTTGGGAAACCTATTTTGGCCTCATACAAAAACAAATATTAAATGGGCTTTTTAATGTCTGTTTGGCCGTTACAATATATTATTTAGCCATTATTTTAAGATTGATCAATAATTCCCCTAAGATAAAAAAAGCTAAGTTTTCCAATTTTCTTTCTGTACTATTTGTTTTCGCTCTGGCTGTCCCCTATGGGTTTAACGAGATTATTAAAATATCCCGAAGCTTCGACCTATCCAAAAAAAGTTTTATTGAAGAAGGATTAAAGGAGATAGAAAATCTTTCCGCCTATGTATTGTATGTACTGCAAAGCGAAACAAGCCACTGGGAGATGATGTTGAGTAATCTCGAATTAGATACTCAAATTAATTTTACAAATCGGCCTTATTCTGTATACAGTATCGACACAGTTACATTGAGTTTCAGTATTGTTTTTGGTGAAGAGAAAGTACTTCCTGATAATATCAAATATATATATAGCCGAAATAATATATTCAATAAAACAGAAATTTTGGGTTGCGATGATGACTTTTTCTATACCGTGTCGGCAAGTGGTAAGATCTATGTTTGGGAGCAAGGCGCCCTAGATTTTCAATCCTCTAAAGAAGATTATGATATAGTATGCTCAACCGATTGGTCTGAATTTAAAATTCAATCATCAATCGTCCCACAAGCTATATCAAAAGTAACTGTACCAGAAGCTTCTTCCAAAATAGAATCTTGGTTAAAAGCAGAAATTTATACAGAAGCGCAGATATTAGCACTGTTTCCAACATCGGTCAGCCATACGCATAGCCTTCGACCAATGGCCATGTTAGCGCAAAAAAATCTAAATTCAGAACTTAATCATATAGTCATGTTCACACTATTTTTGATAGTTTTAAGTTATATTGTAACCTATTTTGTGTCAGAAAGATTTAAGAGATATACCAGTATAATCGAAGAGTTACTAAAACATCGAACCATTAACGTGGAACTTTTAAATACTAACTTATATGAAGATCAAGAAATTCTAAAATCCGTTGTAAGTCTTGCAGAAAGATTTAGTGAAGAAAAAGAAGCGCGAACGTTTGCAGTTAATAGTTTTAATCAGCTAATCCAAGACACTTCGACCCCAGTTTTTGCGACTGATAATAAAGGTAGAGTTAAATTTTGGAACAAGACTCTCGAAAATATGACAGGATACACCAGTGAAGAAATGCTTGATAATCCTTTAGACAAAATAGCTAAAGTCGATTTTACAAATATTTTTTCAGAAGAATATTCTGACGAGCTAAGCTTTGATTTTTCAATTACCTCAAAATCGGGAGAATATATTTATCTTAAAGCCAATCAAACAATACTGCGTGACTTTTCTGACTTAATGACTACGAACGACTTGGCTACGCACAATCACGATCACAATGCAGTGCATTTTTTCGTCGCTCAAGATGAAACAGAGGCGATTACAGCTCGTGCTCACATGATAAACATGTCAAGACTTGCAGCTTTGGGTGAAATGGCCAGCGCTTTTGCTCACGAATTAAACCAACCTTTGAACGTTATAACTATGGCGGCAGGCAACACGCTTGAACGTATGAAAAGTTCGAATGTTCCCTCGGACTACACTAAAGAAAAATTAAAACGGATAGAAACTAATGCGCTTCGAGCCGGCAAAATAATTAAGAATATTCGAGAGTTTACAAGCGAGAGACGTGATGAAGGAGTAGTGGCGTTCAACCCGGCTTCTTTATGTCAGAACGTGATAGGAATTCTGCAGGAACAACTCCGGTTGGATCAAGTTGAAATTGAACTATGCGACGCAACCGAAGGGGAACTTATCGAAGGGCGACCGATGCTTTTTGAGCAAGTTATCGTCAATATAGTCAACAATTCACGCCAATCCATAGTCGCCTCAAAAGCGATAAAAAGATCATGCAAAATTGATTTGCAGTGCATCGAAGGGCTTCTTGTTATTGAAATTTCTGACAGTGGATCTGGCTTCAATGATGAAAGTATATCACGGGCTTTTGACCCATTTTATACTACAAATGCGGATCGTTCGGGAACTGGTATTGGATTATATATGAGTAAATCAATTATTTCTTCAATGAATGGTAAGATATGGGCCTTTAATGGTCCTAATGGAGCTATCGTGGCAATGCAATTTCCTGTTGTAGATCGCACCTCAAATTCTGCGAGCACATAAAATGAAACATGTACTGATAATAGATGATGAAGATAATATCGGCGAAGAGTTCTTGGACTTCTTGGAAATTATGGGTCATCGGGGGCATTATTTCAGCAACCCAATAGAAGGTTTATTATCATTGAAAGAAAATACTGATTATTTTGACACTATTTTTGTTGACCTTATGATGCCAGAAATGAGCGGACGCACATTTATCAAGGCAGCAAGGAAATTGACCAATAAAAGCACTGAATATTTCCTGATGTCTGGAGTGCCGGAGTTGGATCTGGACGATTTAGTCAATTCGAATGAAGCCAAATTCATTCATAAACCTTTATCACTCAGTTTTCTGAAAGGTGTATTTTCGTGATTTAGTTTAGAGTTGCGGATTATGAATAAATTTCACAAGACGAGTGTTTAAATTCAAAATTTTCAGCCAGCCTTGCCTCTTTGCGTAATTTGCGGGGCATTGTAACGCTCACTGGGCGAACGCGTTGAAGTCAGGGTGACCAGTCCCATCTGACTGGTCCAAATTGAATGTTCAATTTGAACGAATGTGAATCCCTTAAATGATCTGTCGGCGAATTACGTGCGTATGTCATATGACCACATTGTTTAGTCCGCGTGTGGTCAGTCCCCTGAGATGGGCGAGCCCTTTGTGGCTCGTCCGTTTTTCTGGGAAAGTGTATCAAGTTATCTAAGGTGTCCGCCGTCCGTAATTCAACGCGCCGTTTGGCTCTATTTTTGCTTTTCATTGATTTTTCGCGATGTTGAGGAAATGTTGTCCGAGCGCGTGATCGATGCGTGCTGTGAAACTGTGCGACGATGGGTGTTGAATTTTGGACCAGCAATAACCAACAGCGTGAGGTCACTCAGAAATAAGGCGTCTGGCATTTGGATGAAGTTTTTGTCCGCATAGGTGGGAAAAGAAGCTATTCTTGGAGCGCCGTTGACGATGAGGGCGAGGTCCTTGAAGTCCTGGCCCAATCTCGTCGAAACAAGCGCACGGCCCGCGAATTTTTGCGGATACTTCTAAAAAATTGGAATACATTCTGGATAAGATTGTTACTGACAAACTAGGTTCATATTCAACTGCGCTTCGGGGTCTAGGTCTGACTCGTCTTCATGTTACCGGTGGCTGATCGAACAATCGCGCGAAAGTTTCGCACCAACGGACCCGCTGACTGTAGATATGTACTGAAGCTGGGGGCACTTTCTATAAATTCCCTGATTTGGGATGTAGTAAGTAGTCATTGTATCCCGTCACGGCCTTTGAGACAGAGCGGCTTTTTTGCTTGGCGAGAGTTTTCGGTTCATCGTAATCCTTGAAAGGATACGAGATGAGAACGAAGACAGGGCCGAACGGATCGGCTGATAAACACGTTAAAGAAATCAAGCGTAAGACGTGGTGGCAATTCTCTGCTGAGGAGAAGATCCGGATCGTTTTAGATGGTCTGCGCGGGGAGAGTTCGATTTCCGTGCTCTGTCGCCGTGAAGGGATCGCTGAGAGCCTGTATTACAATTGGCAAAGGACTTTATGGAGGCCGGAAAGAAGACGGTCGTGCTTTTACGACGCTCAACATCTTGGATGAACATAACCGAGAATGCTTAGCGATCCGGGTGAAACGGAAGCTGAACTCGACGGAGGTTATCGACGCTCTGACGGACCTGTTTATCCTGCGGGGTGTGCCCTGCTTATATTAGGTCGGACAATGGCCCAGAGTTTGTCGCTGAGGCCGTCAGGGATTGGATCAAGGCGGTTGGGGCAAAGACTGCCTACATTTAGCCTGGGGCACCCTGGGAAAACGGATACTGCGAAAGCTTCAATGGGCGAATGATGGATGAATTGCTGACTGGCGAAATCTTCTATTCCCTGCGTGAAGCCCAAATCACCATTGAAATATGAAGCATCCATTACAACATCCACCGACCACCCAGTGCATTGGGTTACCGCCCACCTACGCCAGAGGCCATCGTAGCGATGAACCAAAGGCCAATCATGCACTAACTTTCAACATGGACCACACAACTGGGGCTGCTCATGGGTAAGTCGACCTATTTCACTTACGCCGCTGATTTTTATTAACTCACTCAAAAGTATAGGATGGTAAATCAATTTCTATTATTTGATCACCCTCAAGAATAGTAATAGTTATGCTGTCTAGACTACGCTCATATGACAACGTAAAATCGTCGAAAATATATGTGCCTTCGTCTGCAGATTCTGGATCTTGCAGTTGTGCAAGAATTCCCGAAGACAATGAAGAAAGTGCACGCCGCTGGAGTTGCTCCACGAAGTAATCTGATTGACTTCTTACGACAGGGTCTGGCTTGACTTCTTCTGGTCTAAAAATTTGAGCACGCTCCATTAAGTAATTCCCCAAAAGGGGGTTTCCACCGAATGTAGGGGTTGAAAACGAATATTTCAGAGGCTCGGCAACAAGTTGACTTGAGACTAAAGAAAACACCAAAATAAAATACGTTCGTTTCATTGAGCGTCCCCCGTGATTAACATGTCTTTTGCAATAGCACTCAGGCAGTAATCAATTGCGACAGTTACTGCTCTTGTCGTCGCGCTATTTTGGGAACTACCGTTCTCTAGCTCAAGTAGCACATCCCTTAGTGGAAAACCATAAAACCCCCAACCGCCTTTGAATGACGACACTAACTGAGTATTCATTTTTGCTGAAACAATTTCTCCAGTTTCAACGCTTGTTGCGAACATTGATACCGTAACTTGGTCTATCGAATATTCTTCCGTGGCCCTTATGAGATTTACACTCAAACCGGCGGCCTCTTGATCAATATTTTTATCAAAACCAACAACCGCCCCCGTAATCAAGTAAGATACTGGCGCCAACTCAGGTACCAGAAACTCTTCCTTAAGTGCCGGGCTGATCAACTCATTTAATCTTTCCGATGCAGTAACCGGAGTTATTTCTGCATTATATCGCTGTGCAAGTTGTCGCTCTCTGAGCAGTAAGTCCAAATTTTGTCTATCCTGCTGCACAAAAAGGTATTTGTATGGTTCAGTTTGGAGTAGCATTTTTGCAATTTCAGTAGCGCCCTGCGTAACGCTTTTCGAGCCGACTGGAGCATCTATAGAACCTGTTTTGTCTCTTATTTCTCCAACAGCAACCATTAAGGGTGAAGTAACGGACGAAGTCTTTGAATCAGACAGTTTTTGCAAATCTTCTTTGGCTTTATTCTGTGCCAAATTTTCAATACTTTGGTCTAAAACCATAGGTTCTGTGATGCATCCTGCAAGCAGAGATATTATACTGAAAGCCGACAGCCAGAATTTTATTTTTGTCATCGGTGAGCTCATTCAAATAATTCTAAAGAGCTAAGAATGACACTGATCCATCATCTGTAACCAACTGCACATCACCCAAACCGACATTATTTATCACTTGATAATATACTCCTGCATCTTCCCGGAAACTTAAATTTAAGTCAAAGTCATTACCATCTACAACTAAACTTGCAGTGTCTCCTGTCAAGATATCGATTGTATTTCCAGATCCAGAAATTACTGCAGAAAACTGGCTTTCATCAAAATATGACCCTTGAAGCCCCATAATCACCAAGTCATTACCGTTACCATATAATGAGGCTTCGATAGACGCATGCTTACCTGCCTGTAAAGGGCCAATATTGACTGAATTATGGTTGCCATCAATAACCCCACTGATCAAACCGTATTGCTCAGGAATACCAGGCCCACCATCAACGGAAAACGCATTATTTTTGCCAGTCATAGTTAAAAATAAGTTTATATCTAGAATATTTTGTACGGATGCGGTGTTGCGTTTACCCTCTAAATTCATAAATAGATAGTCTGAATAACTGTTATTAACTATTACTTTTCCTCCATTCATGTCGACATTAATAGTGGATTCCAACCAAAACTCGGAATTTTTATATTCAAGATAATTATTGTTTCCGCTTAAATTGATATCAACATCACTCGTGTGCCAAGCAAGTACAAAGTTATCATCGCCCGTTAGGTCGACTTCAAGTCCTTGAGGTCCGAGATCGCCGTAATCCACATGGTTATCGTCACCATCTATGTTGACGATCACGTAATCTTGCTCAAGGTCATAAGAAAAATCCATTGTTGAGGAGCCCAAAACGGTATTGCCATAACCGATTATATCTGTTGAGAAAGTCGCCTGATCTAGATCATTTCCTAAAAGTTCGCCAAGTTGCAATAGAACCGTATTGCTATCGCCCAATATATCGGAGTTACTCGATGGGTTTGGGCCTATTTGAGCATTAGCGTTGTCCTTTTTGTGCTCCCAACCATCCCATGATACATCTACGTTATTGCCATCACCTGAGACATCAACATAGTGTGAAGTATCAGTATATTCTTCATCAGAATATGCCTCGAGACCCACATAATTTTCTGAACCAATAATTCCGACGTTGTTTCCAGTTCCTACGGCATACACTGTGTTGCCTGAGCCCTCAATTTCCAAGGTCGAAGGCAAACCTTCAACGGAAACTTCATAATCAAAATTGTTGTAGGCGCCGTTAACGCGAGCGTTAAACGATTGCCCCTTAGACGAATCTATTAAACTAATTCGTCCGGAATTATTATTGCCATGCAAATCCAACACAAGAGAATTGGCACTTTCCAAACCTTGTCTCTGATAGATATCCAAATCGTTTGAAGTTCCAGAAATAGTAATTTCCGCGTCAATGTTCGTGCCAATTTGCTGCAATGCAAGGATGTTGCCTTTGGCTACAGAGTCTACATGAAGGGTCACCGAATTTCGATTGGATGCATCAGCTAAACTATCTGCATTTTCTTGCACCACTGTTACGTCTGAGTTTTCGCCGATGATCGTCGCGGTTATTTCTGAAAAGTCATCATAGGATAGCTGGACGAATGCATCAGTCGAATTGATCATATCTATCTCAAGTAATTGAGCAACAGCACCAATAGCACTCGCGGTTACGGCGATACTATTATTTTGGCCTGATAGATCGAGATCAAAAACAGCTGCGCGGTCTACGTTGCCGCCAAAATCTGAAAGACTGACCAGGTTGTTTATTCCATCAACATGCATAGTGACTGTGGAATTACCTGTTTGCGCGAAATAGATAGTATTTTGACTTCCTAGAATATCGAAGAGCGCACTGTTTCCGTCTCCGGCCTGCGTTATTTGTGATATTGGCAAAATTGTAGTTAAGGAACCGCTGAGGTTAATAATAGCACTGTTTGCCCCCACCCCCTTCGTATCAGCGCTCTGGGTAATAATTATGCAATCTAGTGCCCCATCAAGAGAGCAATCATTAATACCCTCGGCATGAAGAGCTACTGGGCAGCATATCGCGGCACATAAAGAAATGGATGCCACACGCTGTTTAATAAATTTTCTCAACATTATGCTTCTCTTTTCGTGGACATTTTTTCCAATTTTTAGAGATGCTTATTTAAAGTGGCGAAGATCCAGAATTTATTGCTATGCTCCCATCAAGAGTACTTATTGTGATTGATCCAGAGCCAGCTTCTGTCAGAGATGGAATATATATCCCCAGGGACTCGTCGAACCTGATATCCAATTTATTGTCATAACCATCCACATCTAGGTCTATCGACGAAGCCAGAGCCAAGTCTATCATGTTTCCATCACCAATGACGTCAATCGATTGAATTACTCCATCATAAGTCGACTCTAGTGGGCTTCCTACTAGGCGTAGTGTGTTTGCATCACCCAGAACTGTAGTAGTTAGTAGTCCGTCGAGTCCACTCGCAACCCCTTGGAATTTAACGAAGTTATCATTTCCTTCAATTTTGCTAGTCAAAACCAGATTGTTATGAAGGTCGTCGGCGAAAAGATCATTACCAGATCCTGCGATAAAGGTATTAAGGCTTGCAGAATATACATCGCCAACACCGACGGTGTTGTGTTCGCCGTTGACTTCGAGAATAAATTCTTTGCCGTCAACTCCATCAATGTGAACGTCTCCATGAGACTGGTTGACGGCTACATAAGACCTACCCTCAGTATGAAGTTGATTAATGTGGAGTAAGTTATCGCTTCCCGCTATCCAAGCGTTCAGCCCGTTAGTGTCACGAATATCGGTTCTGTTGTGGTCTCCAAAAACATCAAATCTTACACCGCGATAGCCGACGTTGCCGATATCTAACGTGTTCCCAAATCCGTTTAATTTCAGATAGGCATAGTTTTCATTTTCAGTTGAGCCACCCATCATTAAGTCAAAATAACCATGCGTATGAATACTATTGTGGTCCCCCTCAATTGTTGTTGCAAAAGCGGTTTCCACTCCCATGAAAAAGTCTGCCCAACTGTGGGCATTCCAATCGATGTCGTTGCTATTACCCGACACAACGGTCTTTGATCTAGGAACGCCGAAATCCAGCATCATCCCGTCTATTCTGTAGTTTAAATGTACGTCGTTATCATTACCATCCAACGAGACGCTAATTGCGTCATATGTAAAATCGTGATGCGGCATCATCCAATGCATCATTTCCGTAGTTACATCAGTATTATTGCCGTCGCCTTTTACGTCTAAATTCATCCCAACTTCAGAAAATACAAATGCGCTATTATGACGGCCATTCAAAGTTATTCTCGAATCGGCCCACATACCCATTAAATCTGTGTGGACTGTATTAGAATCTCCACTTACGCGAAGATCGTTACGCGACTCCTCGGCATTAGACCGCAAAACCAAGTGATTTGCGTTGCCGAAAACTTCAACTCTATCGTGCTTCAGTCCCCATCCATGACGTTGATCAACATCTATCTCATTGTCGTCGCCAAGAACTACCAGTTCAGCGAATAGCCCCTCACCATGAGATTGCTCAAATTCGATGAAATTATTATTACCCATAACATCGATGAGTGCCGTAAACCGGCTATCGCGATCCGTTATTTGATTAACAATAAGTTCATTTAGTGAGCCCGTGAGCGTTACAGTCGCGGTATTCCCAATGCCTTCCTGCAGAATATTAACAATATTTGCATCTTCGTCACTCCGAACCTTTAATTCTATAACGTTTCCAGTACTCTCCTGAGCTAACATACCTTCATTGCTTTGGCGCATTTTGACGCTTGAAGCCAAGCCCGAAATACTAGTGACAATTTTGGAGAACTCATCGTACTCTATTTCAACAAAAGCAGCCATACTATCTTCCAGTGCAATGTCTAACAGCGCTGCAATGCCCGAAATATTAGCTGCATTTACACTTACAGTGTTTGCTTCACCGATTATGCTCAAGTCAATTTTTGACTGAATATCGCTGCCGCCAAAGTCTCCGACACTGACTAAGTTGTCATCACCATGTATTGTCATGGTCATTAGAGAGTTGCCGATCTGCGAAAAGTACACGGTATTTACGTTACCCAGAACCTCAAAAATCGCGCTATTATCGTCGCCGAATTGTGCAATTGTTCCAATCGGCAATATGGTGGTTGCTGATCCGTCAACCGTTATAGTCGCTTCGTTCGCGCCTACGCCCTTTGTTTCAGCACTCTGCGTGATTACGATGCAGTCACCATTCTCAGACGGTTCGCAGATGAGTTCTGCTGCAGATTGTTGCGGCAATAAAAGAGCGCAAAAAGAAGAAGTCATCAGAAATGCGCGGCGGGACTTGAATGCAAACATATTAAACTCCATTAAACCACCCCAAATTTTCCGAGTAAGCCTATCTAAAAATGTAAAGACTAAAGATGTGTCAGGGATTCATGTTAAGCGCCATAAATCGTAATTATGTGCAAGGAGTGTAAAATTTCTATATAAATCAAGCCGTGACCACGGTGCTTTCAGACGAAAGCGAACCAGCCTCTTAATGGCCATCTCTGATCCTCCGCTTTCCTAACTATAGGGGCAGACCACTTCAAAGGGGGAATCTCAGCTTTTCTCCCCGCGCAGACCATCTAAAACGATCCGGATCTTCTCCTCAGCAGAGAATTGCCACCACGTCTTACGCTTGATTTCTTTAACGTGTTTATCAGCCGATCCGTTCGGCCCTGTCTTCGTTCTCATCTCGTATCCTTTCAAGGATTACGATGAACCGAAAACTCTCGCCAAGCAAAACAGCCGCTCTGTCTCAAAGGCCGTGACGGGATACAGATAGAACTTACCTCGAAGGGACTTTGAACAACAATACAGCGAGATTTGTCACAACATGGGTTAGACTTTCGTTTAATGTGTATGGCCCAACGGGGGCTAAAAGGAGCTCAAGGACCGACGTCCTGATTTGGATTGAACCTCAATCTTCGGAAGAATTTTCGATTGAACTCGATTACTTTTCACAAGAAGAAATTCTCGAGCTCGACTGGTGCGATGGAGACTTTTCCGACGTTGAACCGAAATCCTGAAATTCTTGGGGCGTTGAAGTTATCAAAGGTCTCGAAATCTAGTCCGAAGGCATCCCAAGAGCATAGGCCCCAGGGCAGAAATCTTAGACCTACCAATTTTGAGCTCGAAAGTTGAAAAACCATAGGAATTGTTGGGACTTAGAGACCCTATCACCTTGATAAGCATCAAAGACATGTCTGTAGAGAGTGTCGCATTTGGAGTTGAAAACGGTCTCATCGTAGGCGTCTTGCAATCCACCATCAATGCTCTTCCTTCTCTCGTCACAAAAGACGCGTTTCAAAACCTGCTATAGTGCGAATTCGACCATTTTTTCAGCTGATGCAATTGCAAATGCCCGAAGCCAAGCTTGTAGAAAAAGTGTTACGGAGCCAATAGCAGCTTTGCGTCTGCAAGCGGAAATTCACGATGTCGGCGCTGCCAAAGGAAACCGGACATAGAGCATCACCGCCAGGCGGATGATCTCCGGACTGGTGTTGAAGTACTTAAAAGGGGAACGTTTAGTCATACCCGCACACGCGTTGCATCATAGATTGCAGTGTATTGGAAGCGGCGCACCTTTTCTCCCTGTTTGCCTTTGAAAGTCAGGAACTTGACGTCCATCTGGATATGATGACCAGGATCCTGTTTCTGATATCGTTTGGTATGAACCTTCCGCGTGCGCGTGCCTCGCGGAAGACGTTTCAGCCCATGGCGTTGCAATATGCGTGAAACCGTTGCGTCAGATATCTTGATGTCGTGGTAGCGCTCTAAATACCAAACGATCCGCATTGGGCCGAGGTGGTATTTGCGACGAAGATAGAGAACCTTTTCCTCACGCTCGGGTGGCGTTCTGTTGGCATGCCGCTTGGGGATCGGAGGGGCGTTGATCAGTCCGGCTTCACCACGCTCAGCGTAGGCTTGCCTCCAGCGGTAAAAGCTGGAGCGGCCAATGCCAAAATAGCGACAGGATTTAGCGACATGGCCAATCTCTTCAGCGTATCGAAGTATCCGCATCTTACGCTGTATCTCGCGCTGATCCTTGTTCATGAACATCTCCTTCTTCCCAAAACTGGGAGGTAAAGGAAATGTCCCGCGAGTAACGGCATATCTACAGCTGGTTTGGTGATTTTTCATATTCGTGGTAACATTCCTGTTATCAACACAGGGCGAAATAAAATGTTTATGACATCAACCGACTGGGAATTTTCTGATGCTGATGCAATGACCCAAGCAGGCCATGACATGTGGCCGCAAATTAAGTCCGCAGGAGCCATAAGCTTCAAAGCTGCGCAAACGGGCGACAACACAGCACGAACAGTGATTATTTGGCCATGTGCCGCAACGGCGGAAGCGGCAATAGAAAATCTGAGAGCTGCTGCTGCCTCCATGACGGATACAAAAGTCAATGGCACGGCAATGGGCGAACTAACGGTAGACTACGAATAAAACTCCAATGCTAAGGAATTTGCTACGGCGTCGAGTTCGTGGCGAATGCAGTATGATAAACGGGTTGGCAACTATTCGCTGGTCAGACGCCTACTGTCTAGAGCAACGATTGAAATGCTACCCCCCAAAAAAATAGGGGAACTAAAATGGCAATTGAAGTTAAGAATTTCGCCAAGCAGGCTGACGAAGCTAAGGACATGCCAAACGCGCGAATGGAAGCGGTGAGTGTGTTAGGTCAACGCATAATGAAACTCACGCTTGCCCCAGACTGGAAATGGTCAACCGATATAAAGCCAATTGTGGAGACTCCAAGCTGCCAAGCCACCCATACTGGAATAATCGTTGAAGGGACCATCCACTGTGTTTGTGATGACGGTTCCGAAGCAACCTACACAGCTGGTGATGCATATGCAATTTCGCCAAATCATGATGCTTGGTGCGTAGGTGGCGAGCGTGCTGTTGTGTACGAATTTGCCGGTATGTGGGGTGAATGAAATGTCACTCTACAAGAAAAGTAAAGCAGCTCAGGATGCAAAAGACGTGGACGGATACTTAGCCTGCCTACACGACGACTTTGTTTTTGTCAGGCACCAGTCAGGAACTGAAGTAACAAAAACGGAATGGACACCTACCGTTACAGCGATGATGGAGAGCCGCGTATTAGAGTTCAGTAACCAACGTTGCTTGTATGAAAGCGATGATATTATGGTGGAACACTCATTCATGAAGTTTCCCGATGGGACGGCAGAAGCGGTACTTGTCGTCAATCACATTAAAGATGGAAAAATCATTCGCGTCGAAACTGGTGCGACACCAATCAAATAATTGGCCACACTTATTCGATACAAGTTGCAACAATAACTAAGGGAGAGTTAAAATGGTGGAAAGTTTTGGTGGAAGCCTAAACTTTATAGTTTGGATCGTTCTTTTACTCGGTGCGCTCTATTACAGCTACAGATGCCTGTTCCAAACAAAAGCATTCGTTGATCAATACGGATTTGGTGATAGCGCAATTTTCATGACACGTTTTGCTGGTACTCAAGTAGGTGCAGCAGCGATAATTTCGCTCGCATTGCTGTTTGTTGGACCGCAAGGTGCTTGGGCATTTGTGGCATGGGGATGGACGCAATCTTTACTGGCTTCGATATTTGGGTACCAGACTGTGAATGGCGAATGGGCTAACGTGGAAGGCGTCAAGGCGACAGCCGAGGGTTACATAGCCCCAATCGTTTTCCTAATCCTGAACAGCTTATTACTCTTGAACATGGGTGATATACTCTACGGCTAACCTCAGTCATATACTGTAGATATGTACAGACTCTCGGGACACTTCCTATAAATTCCCTGATTTGGGATTGAGGAAGTATGTCTGACGTCAGCACTTGTGGGACAGATTTGGAGAATTGGACAACGGAGAATTTCTGGCTCATCTTATCGACTAAAAGATCGAGATCACGAAGAAGATCTGCAACTAATCATGCACCACCAGAGCCACAGAGAGCCTCTCTAGAGAGCCTTTGTGAGGATAGACTTAGGCTGGCAAGGTTCGGCTATTTAGGGTCTGAGAGGCCTTCTACGATACCTTTGAGCAACCCATCTGTACCTTTGATCAGTTGATGGAAAAGAGTGATTGGATAATCTTAT
>ERZ1049444.1812-NODE-1812-length-15195-cov-5.510040_pt1 | contig 15195 bp, 16 predicted proteins | sample MGYA00383101_ERZ1049444 | MGnify/ENA primary metagenome ERZ1049444 (study PRJEB29581, sample SAMEA5548371) | metagenome | biome: marine; feature: coastal; material: water | depth 50 m | study: Short-term variability in the microbial, nano- and picoplankton...
CGCGCCTTTCCGGTTGAGGTGCATTGGAACGCAAAGCCCCTGCCCCCAAAGGCGCGGATAGACGAACATACAGCGATTTTGGTGCTTGAGGTGCTCAAGAAGACCGAGGGCGGGGTTTTGGTGTTTCTGCCGGGCGAAGGCGAAATTCGGCGAACTGAGCAGCGGCTAAGGGACAAGGTTCCAAGCGACGTGCATTTGCACACCCTCTTTGGCGCGATGGACTTCAAGGCACAAAGGGCGGCGATCAAACCCGCGCAAACAGGTCGCAAGATCGTGTTGGCAACATCGATTGCAGAAACTTCTTTGACTATCCAAGACGTGCGGGTTGTCGTCGACGCGGGTCAGTCGCGCCGATCCCGTTTTGACCCCGGATCAGGCATGTCGCGCCTAGTCACCGAGAAAGTCACCCGCGCAGAGGCAACTCAACGGACAGGTCGCGCTGGTCGCGTATCGGACGGATGGTGCTATCGCTTGTGGACCAAGGGCGAAGAAGGCGCGCTGGCGGCCTTTCCCCCGTCAGAGATTGAGGCCGCGGACTTAACGGGTTTTGCGCTTGAGTTGGCGTTGTGGGGGGCAAAGCCTAAAGACCTAAAGCTTTTAACCGCCCCGAACCACGGCAGTTTGACCGAGGCCAATAACTTGCTTTGCATGCTTGGCGCGCTTGACGCCGATGGGCACATCACTGCGCATGGCAAGAAACTATCGCGATTGCCGCTTCATCCTCGATTGGCACACATGTTAGCAGTCGCAGGCAAGCAGGCCGCGTCTTTGGCGGCGCTGCTCGCAGATCGCGATCCACTGTCGCGCAATGCACCTGTTGATCTTTCGCTTAGGCTTGAGGCTTTGGAGAACACGCGCCAGTTCACATCGACTCGCTCAATTCAGGTCAATCATGGCGCGCTGCAGCGGATTAAGTCCGAAGCGAAAAGACTGTCTTCGTTGTCGAAAATACAGGCAGCGTTAAGCGCCGCGGAAATGGCTGCTCTTGCTTATCCCGACCGCATTGGTCTTCGTCGCAAGGGGGATATTCCGCGTTACATCCTATCAGGCGGAAAAGGCGCAATTCTCGACGAAGCTGATCCTTTGGCCGGTCAGCGTTTGATCGTGGCCACCGACCTTGATGGCAACCCCCGCGAGGCGAAAATCCGGCAAGCCATTGCGATCAGCGAGGCCGAGGTTCGCGGCTTATTCGAGGACCAGATCAAATGGCAGTCCTCTGTTACGTGGTCCAAGCGCGAGCGGCGTGTTATCGCCCGCAGGCAAGAGGTTCTGGGTGCCCTGACAATAGACGAGCGCGTTTGGAAAGACGCCCCGCCTGAGGATATTGCCCGCGCAATGCTGGACGGAGTGCGAGAGCTTGGCCTGAACCTGTCAGGGGCTGCGCGGCGTTTTGTTGCACGCGTTCAGTTGGTCGCCGATAGTACAGACCTACCAGACCTGTCTAACGATGCCTTAATGGCGGGCTTAGAGGACTGGCTGCTACCGTATTTGACGCGGGTTTCGACGGTTGATCATTGGAAAAAATTTGACCTTCTCGGCCCGTTGCGGGCGATGTTGGACTGGAACCAGATGCAAGCGTTGGACACTGCCGCGCCTGCGCATTTCACAACCCCTTTAGGGCGGCAAATTCCGATCGATTATTCTGGCGACATTCCAGAGATTAGTTTGCGCCTACAAGAGATGTTCGGCCAAACCACACACCCGATGGTCGGGCGAACCCCGCTTCGGGTTACGCTGTTGTCACCTGCGCGTCGCCCAGTGCAAACAACCATGGATATTCCGGGATTTTGGGCGACGTCTTACGCAGACGTACGCAAGGATATGCGCGGCAGCTATCCCAAACATCCTTGGCCCGAAGATCCCACAAAGGCAGACCCGACCCTGCGGGCCAAGCCACGCAAATAGGCCTCGAATTTGCATCTTTCAAAAAAAACACATAAAAACAAAAGAAAAACAATGAGTAGTAACAAGTTGTCGAGGCTGAGGCAGGGGTTTTTTAAGTCCCGAAAAGTTGGTTCATCCAGTGGAGCGCCTGCGCAACAGGTCGCTGCAATCTGCACGCGAACCAAAAACGAGAAGCGCCAAGTTCTATTGGTCACTAGCCGCCGGACAGGCCGTTGGGTCATCCCTAAAGGCTGGCCAATGTTCGGACTGTCAGATGGTGAAGCCGCTGCCCAAGAAGCTTGGGAAGAGGCAGGAATTGCAGATGCGAAGATCAGCAATAAACCCATTGGCAAATATTCATACGAAAAGGTGCTGAGTGCCGGCGGTTCTATCCCCGTTAGGGTCAATGTCTATCGATTGAAAGTTCTCGAAACGGTGAAGAAATTCCCCGAAAGCAAACAACGAACTAGAAAGTGGGTCAGCCCTAGAGATGCCTCGGAAATGGTTCGTGAGCCCGAGCTTAAGAAAATTTTAGTGGCAATGCACAAATAGGTGGTCTCACTTACCAGCTTGCGCTGCGACGCAGCAATTTTTTCTGTTAAACGTCCAAAAATCAATTGAGTGAATCGGCCTAGTCAGATAGCCAACGCGCATAAGGTAGTTGAATGACATCCTAAGGGGTAAGCATGTCAAATTCTGATGATCCTAAACACTGGAACACGCTTGATCGTGATCTGGGGCGTTTCTCTCGTATCGAACAAGCAACGACGTATGTCTCGCGTCCACTGGTGGCACCTGGCATTGCCCTTGCTTTCATAGCTTTTGCGGCCCTTGGTGCCGCGTTATTCTTGGGCCAAGGCTCAAACACTATAATCGTTGTCGTCGCTGCCGGATTTGGCGCGTATATGGCCATCAACATCGGCGCAAACGATGTGGCCAACAACATGGGTCCTGCCGTAGGTGCAAACGCGCTAACGATGGGCGGTGCGATTGCGATAGCTGCAATCTTTGAAAGCGCTGGCGCATTGCTGGCAGGCGGAGACGTTGTTTCGACCATTTCCAAAGGGATCATTGATCCCGCTGGGATCGCCGAAACCCGTGTTTTCGTCTGGGCGATGATGGCCGCGCTGATAAGTTCAGCACTATGGGTGAACTTGGCCACATGGGTCGGCGCACCTGTTTCCACCACGCATTCCGTCGTCGGAGGCGTCATGGGCGCTGGCATTGCCGCGGCAGGATTTGCCGCCGTGAATTGGCCGACAATGGGCAAAATCGCGGCCAGCTGGGTGATCTCACCGGTATTGGGCGGCGTTTTCGCAGCCCTGTTCCTAGCGTTCATCAAGTGGCGCATCATCTATCAAGAAGATAAAATTGCAGCCGCTCGTAAATGGGTTCCGGTTTTGATCGGGATTATGGCGACAGCTTTTGCCGCCTATCTCGCGCTGAAGGGTCTAAAGCGGATCGTAAAGATCGACATGCAGACGGCGTTGTTGATCGGTTTGGCGGTTGGCGCCGTTGCCTATTTGATATCCAGACCACTGGTTCGGCGCCAGTCCCAGGGTCTTGAGAACCGCAACAAATCGTTGAAGGTCCTGTTTGGCATCCCTCTGGTGTTCTCGGCAGCGCTGCTGTCGTTTGCACATGGCGCCAACGACGTGGCAAACGCGGTTGGCCCCTTGGCTGCTATCGTTCATGCCTCGGAGTTCGGAGACTTTGCATCCAAGGTATCAATCCCGATGTGGGTCATGGTTATTGGTGCGTTTGGTATCTCGTTTGGACTTGTGTTGTTTGGCCCCAAACTGATCCGCATGGTCGGCAGTCAAATCACCAAACTGAACCCAATGCGCGCTTACTGTGTGGCGCTGTCTGCTGCGATCACCGTGATCGTCGCGTCTTGGCTAGGCCTGCCTGTCAGTTCGACCCATATCGCTGTTGGTGGTGTGTTTGGCGTAGGCTTCTTCCGCGAGTGGTATCATGGACGTCGCGTGCGGAAATTCGCGCTGGCCAAGCGGGATGACTCGGCCATTCCAGTGGCAGAACGCCGCCGTCGCAAGCTGGTGCGCCGGACGCATTTCATGACGATTATCGCTGCGTGGGTCATCACAGTGCCCGCCGCCGCGATCCTGTCGAGCATCATTTTCCTAATCCTGAACGCCGTCGCTTAACCGCGCTATCGGGTACAAAAACAACGAACGCCGTTCCTATTTGGTGTGGCATTTTCTATTCTGCTTTGCATTTACGACCACTTGACAGCAATCTGAGCAGGAGCAGTCAAAGGCAAACCTAAAAATGGACTTATTGAAGGAATATGACATTTGGGGGGGGAATTGCCTCAACCATTCTGATAGTTTCCTGGTGGTTTTTTCTGGATGTCGTTTAAAACGACAAGTCGCGGGAACGGACGATTGAATGGCTAGAGAACGATACAGCTAGTCAACGCTATCGTAGTTTGCTCGGCAAGGGCTTGGACTGGCTCGACCATGTGTTTTCATCGCGAGAAAAAGAATTCAACAACGACAGCCCCGCTAAAGCGTGGAGCTATGGCCTCTTAAGTTTCAATCTTTGGATTGCTTTGGTGTATCCAATAGCGTTTCTCCTTGCAGCGTGGGTTGCAACGGGGACGGGCGCTATTGGCGGGGTTTCTGTCATACCCTTTGAGCCCCGGTGGGAGGTCAGAGCCGTGGCTCCCGCGGCAATTTGCGGTCTTGTCATCACGTGGATATTTGCCGAATTAAAACTGTCAGGCCTATCGAAACTACTTCTTCAAGTCGTTTCGATAGGCCTGTTTTTTTGGTTCGCAGGCGCAGTCGCAGTCGCAGTCGCAGGCGCACTGTATTCAGAGAGACTTAAGAATCCAGCGCTTCTGCTGACTGGTTGGGCTATCGTCGGGTTAATCTCCATTCTGTTAGTGCTTCGAAATTTTCATTCCGAATCAACAGAAGTAGTTGGCACTATCCTTTTTATTTCTGTGTTCCCGCTGTTAAATGGCATCGCTGATTTCGCTTCTTTTGGCCTTACGCGGTACTGGCTACGGCAAGGCACTAAAGGAAATTTGCTTATTGCAGGAATATTCGACGCAATAGCGGCATTCGTCATATTGGCGCTGCTTGGAACGGCAATGATTGCAGCGGTCCACTTTGGGTTGCCAAGCAAAACTAGTGCAACTCCCGATATTGCAACCGTCTTTAAAACACTTGCAGATCCTGCTTTTCGGGCTGAATACTGGTGGTTAGGATTTGTTTTGCTCTCAACAATACTTCCAACCCTGGTTCATGCTGCGATAGCAGTTCTAGCGCTGTTCACCCTAGCCCCTAAAAAATGGCGGAATCACATTGTTTCGCTTTTAAGGCAGGGTGCCAATCAAGACTCTCAGGCGGCCAAAACGGCGCGCGTTTATTTGGTCGCGACAGTTTCTCTTTCTGCCTTCGCGCCGCTTTGGCTTTTTTGGCAAGCATTTACGGCGCGACACGGTGGTCTTGACGCAGTGATCGCAATTTTTGAGTGGATTGCCTACACGATGGGGGCAATCCCTCAGACGTTTTAGTTAGGTTTGGTGAACCCTAGCTCTCGATGCACCACTTCATCACTGCTTTCTGCGCGTGCAGACGGTTTTCAGCCTCATCAAAGATCACCGAATGCGGGCCATCCATGATAGCGCTGCTGGCTTCTTCGTCGCGGTGGGCTGGCAGGCAGTGCATGAACAATGCGTCGGGTTTGGCAAAGGACATCAGCTCGTCGTTAACCTGATATGGGCGGAGCATGTTGTGGCGGCGTTCACGCGCCGACTGAGCATCGTGCATCGAGACCCACGTATCGGTCACAATCAAATCGGCACTGTCGACGGCTTTTTGGGCATCCCGTTCAATTGAAATGCTAACGCCCTTTGAGCGTGCTAGCGCAACAAACTCATCCTCGGGATCGAGCTGTTGGGGGCCGGTGAACACGAGGTCGAACCCAAACTGACCTGCCGCGTGCAGGAAGCTTGCACAGACGTTGTTTCCATCGCCGGACCACACAACCTTTTTGCCGGCAATAGGCCCACGGTGTTCCTCAAAGGTCAGGATATCCGCCATGATCTGGCACGGGTGCGTGCGGTCTGTCAGACCGTTGATAACGGGAACCGAGGCGTACTCGGAAAGCTCTAGCAGGATACCTTCGTCAAAGGTTCGGATCATAATCATGTCAACGTAACGGCTGAGCACCCGCGCGGTGTCAGCGATGCTCTCGCCATGACCAAGCTGCATGTCCTGTCCGGACAAGGTCATAGTTTGCCCCCCCATCTGGCGCACTCCGACATCAAACGAAACGCGTGTGCGGGTTGAGGGCTTTTCGAATATCAGCGCAACCATGCGATCTTTGAGCGGCTGATCTGCGTCCACAGTCGCTTTGGGCATGCCTTTGCGGGCGTTTTTAGTGGCTTTCGCCCCATCAATCATTGCGCGCAAATCGGCAGGGTCAGTTTTATGGATATCGAGAAAATGCTTCATGTCAGTGTCTTTCGGATGGCTCGGGATGGGGGCCAGCCCCCATACCCCCGAGGTATTTTGGGCAAGATAAAGTTATTGTTCCAGGCTCGTAGCCGCTTTGTCGAGGCGGTTGATAGCTTCGGATATCTCATCGTCGGTTAAGGTTAGGGACGGTAGAAACCGGACAACATTGTCACCAGCTGGGACCGTTAGGATTTCTTGTTCATAGCCTGCGTTGACCACGTCAATGTTGGTGACTTTGCATTTGAGGCCCATCATGAGGCCTGTACCACGGGCTTCCTCAAAGATTTCTGGGTGGGACGCCACGAGGCCTTCCAGCTTTTGCCTTAGGAAACCGGATTTGCGGCGAACCTCTTCAAGGAACTCGGGCTGAGAGACTTCGTTCATCACAGCCAAGCCAACCGCGCAGGCCAGTGGGTTACCGCCGTAAGTCGAGCCGTGCGTGCCAGCAACCATGCCGGATGCTGCTTCCTCAGAAGCCATTACGACGCCCAGAGGGAAGCCGCCACCGATGCCTTTGGCGACCATCATAATATCGGGCGCAATACCGGCCCATTCATGGGCAAACAGTTTGCCGGTCCGGCCGACGCCGCATTGGACTTCATCGAGGATCAACAGGATGCCGTTGCGGTCGCATATGCCGCGCAGTTCCTGCAGGTCTTCATCAACCATTGGCCGGATGCCGCCTTCGCCTTGAACGGGCTCAACAATGACTGCGGCTGTGTTTTCGTCGATGGCATCGTTAACCGAAGCGATGTCGCCCCATGTCAGTTGCTTGAAGCCGGGAAGCAGTGGGCCAAAGCCCTTGGTCAGCTTGTCACCACCCGCAGCGGCGATACCCGCAGAGGAACGACCGTGAAACGAACCCTCAAAGGCGATGATTTCGGTCCGCTCTGGTTGGCCCTTTTCGAACCAGTATTTGCGGGCCATTTTCACGGCCAACTCAGCGCATTCTGTGCCTGAGTTGGTAAAGAAACAGGTATCGGCAAACGTCTCATCTACCAGTTTGTCGGCCAAGGCTTCTTGCTGCGGGATATGATAGAGGTTCGATGTGTGCCAAAGTGCACCCGCTTGGGCCGTCAGAGCCTCAACCAGTTTGGGGTGGGCGTGACCCAATGCGTTCACGGCAATGCCCGCACCCATATCAAGGAAACGTCGGCCATCTGCCTCGATCAGCCAGCTACCTTCGCCTTTGACGAAGCTCAGCGGTGCACGGGCATAGGTTGGCAATACAGACGGGATCATATCCGCTCTCCTTGGAAATTCAGAAGCCCGAATAGGCAATAGCCTAAAGGGCAAGTCAACATGTGTGGGTGGGGTTAATGCGCCCGAAGGCAGGTGATCACAGAAAAAACGTCAAACGCTTCGGCGTCGACGTCGCAAAGTAAGATATGTTGTCATCGTGATCATGAACGCGGCTTTAGCGGATTTGTTTGGTCGCGCCAAGGGTTTTGTCAGTTTCCGGGTTGATGGATTGTTCAGGATCGCTGACAAACCTCGGATGAAGGCCACCAACAACCCATCCCTTGCAGCGCTGTTGACGCTGTGTGCTTCGGCTTTTGCTGCGGCCTCGACCTTTATGGCAAAGGTCGTAGGGTCTGGGACGTTGGGCCCTGCGTTGCATCCTTTGCAGGTCAGTCAGGGTCGGTTTTTGTTTGCGTTCATCGCGATCAGCAGCCTTGCCATCGTACTGCGGCCAAAGCTGACCAAACCAAATGTAAAACTACATGTGGGGCGGGCGTTTTTTGGGTGGGGCGGCGTGACGTTAATGTTCGCCGCAGCGGTCTATATCCCGCTATCGGATGCAACTGCGATATCGTTTCTTAACCCTGTGTTTGCCATGGTCTTTGCAATCGCGTTTCTAGGAGAGCGCGTTGGCAAATGGCGCTGGTTGGCTGCGGCCGTTTCCCTTTGCGGGGCGGTGATTTTACTGCGTCCAGGGGCAGAGAGCATCCAGACTGGCGCATTATTCGCGCTTGGGGCGGCTGTTGTACTGGGCGCCGAGGTCATTCTGATCAAGTTCCTGACAAAGACGGATGGTCCGTTTCAGATCCTGTTGATCAATAACTCGATTGGTATTGTTATCGCAACCTGTGCAGCAATTCCGGTTTGGATTTGGCCATCCCCTGCGCAATGGGCTGGGCTGGCCGCCGTCGGACTTTTCATGATCACAGCGCAGGCGTTCTTTACCAACGCCGTGATGCGCGCCGAGGCTAGTTTCGTTGCTCCGTTTTTCTATGCGTCGCTGGTTTTTGCGGCGTTGTATGATGCTGCGATCTTCAAGGTTATCCCAGATTTGGTCTCGATCATCGGCGCTTTGACGGTACTTACAGGGGCCGGACTGCTGGCATGGCGTGAATCTGTTCGAAAAGGCATGTAGACTCGTCTTGTATCTCGGGCCTCAATCACTAAAATAGGACCCTGACCGGATTCCAAGGGCGGCACAGCCAGTGTCGCCTTTCTTTCAAAGGAAAAACGCATGTCCTGGACCGATGATCGGGTCGAGCTGTTGAAAAAAATGTGGGGCGAGGGCCAATCGGCCAGCCAGATCGCCAAAGAGCTTGGTGGTGTGACCCGTAATGCCGTGATCGGCAAAGTGCACCGTTTGGGGCTTTCAAACCGCAGCACAAGCGCAGCTTCTGCTGAAGCTACTGCCAAGCCTGTGAAAGAAAAGGCAGCGCCAAAGGCCAAGGCCCCACCCAAGGCGAAGGTCGCCGAGAAGGTTGAGCCTAAGACCGAAGCTGCTGCACCAGCGCACGCAACTCCAATTCGCCGACAGATTATTCCTGCGGGGCAGCCTCTGCCGCCTCAGCCCTCTGCCAACGAAATCAGCGCCGAGGCTTTGGCCAAGGTCAACGAGGTCGAGAAGAAGGCCAAGAAGCTGACGCTGATGGAACTGACCGAGCGGACCTGTAAATGGCCAGTAGGCGATCCTGCTACGCCAGATTTCTGGTTCTGCGGTCTACCAGCGCAAACCGGCAAACCTTACTGCGAAGCCCACGTGGGCGTGGCGTTCCAACCCATGAGCAGCCGACGCGATCGTCGTCGGTAGATTTTACTCACAAAACTTGTTTAATGAAGCCCGCCTTAACCGGCGGGCTTTTTGTTTGTGGGTACACAAGTTTCCAAGAACACAAAATTTGGCCACATTTCTACTCTACCTGTAGAGGTGGAAACTAGTTGTCTCGGAAAAGGAAGCGATGAAATGCTGGACGCTCTTCCCGAACAAGCAGGCAAAATCCTTACGGATCGCCGCGACCTAAAAACCACTTCCCTGTCTGAGAACATTCAGACCATTTTGCGGAACGGGGACATTTCAGCGCCTAAACTGTTCTGGGAAATGGCACGGCTTTGTTGGGGTCGTAAAGCGATTAAACCGGCCGAGTACGTTAACTATCGGGTCTACCGGCAAGACCTTACCTGGGAAGAAAAACGCGGGTTCGTCGGTGAAGAACGTAACTACAAAATGAACCTTAAACTGTCGCCACCCGAGACCACCCAAATGCGCGGTTTCTTGAACGACAAGTTTGCGTTTGGCGCCTTATGCCAACAGATGGGCCTCGCGTTTGCGGAAACCCAAGCAATGTATTCGCTGGATCGGTTCACAGGCACTCTTCCGTCCTTGTCGTCCGCAGATGACATCGTTGAATTCTTAACGACCAAGGCCCAGTTTCCGATCTTTGGCAAACCAATCAATAAAATGCAGGCGCTTGGCTCAGCCCGCATTGATCAGGTGGATGCAGACACCGGTACTGCCAGCCTATCGAATGGCGATGTCGTATCAATGCGTGAAATGGCCGAAGAAATCGTCGCTGACTATCCTGATGGTTACGCATTCCAATCTGTCGCCGAACAGCACAGCGAACTGACCAAACGGGTTGGACCAGCGCTTGCGACTTTGCGGTTTGTCACAGTAATCGAAGACAATCACCCCTACTCGCTTTATTCAGTTTGGAAATTACCCGGTGAAAACGCGATGGCAGACAACACTTGGCAGCCAGGAAGCTTGATGTGCGGCATGAACATCGAAAGCGGCGCGGTTGAGAGCTGCATTTTGGGCTCTGGTCCCGGACAAGAATCCGTCGACACACACCCCATAACCGGCGAACAAATCACAGGTTTTGAGATACCGTATTTTGAAGAGAGCAAGAAGCTCGTGGAAACAGCACACTCAATATTCCCTGTGAATAGCATGCTGGGTTGGGACGTTGGCATCACTGAAGATGGTCCCGTGTTGATCGAATGCAAACACAATCCAGCGCATGAGTTTTTGCAAACCGTAACGGGACGCCCCACCTTGACGCCCGAGATGCAAGCCACGTTTGACCGTGTCGTGAAACGCACGACGCGCACTATCGCGGGCCTGAAAGAGCGTCTCTATACGATCGACTAAACGGGAAGTCTATTTGTCCAAACGATCGCGGTATCTTCGGTAAAGCGCACGATTGCGCAGTACAAAGGCCGTGATTGCTTGACCGAATATCCATGTGCGCCAGTCCTTAAGGTAGAAATATCCTGCAAGGCTGGCCATGGCGCTGCCCACTGCATCGACGATCAAATCGCCCATCGTATCGGTCAGTCCAGACTTCTGCATATTCATGCCGAAAACCTGGTCCATGAAGAACTCAAACACCTCCCATGTGGCGCCAACGGTCATGCCGACGCAAAATGAGATAAACGCCAAGGCAGAGGGCGGAGCTGCGAATTTGTCGCCGTCAAACAACATGAAGACAAACAGAAAGCCGGTCAGACCGAACCCGATTGCCGAAAAACCGTGGAGGCCGATATCCCACCACCACAAGCGTTCATAAAAATCGAACGCCTCGCCCAAGAAAATCGAGCAGACGATGAACAATGTCGTCGCCAGCAGATAGCCCCTCGGCAGTGACAACGACCAACGCGAGGCGATCACAGGCGGTGCCAGCGCCAGAACCAACGTCGCCCCGCTGACAAATGCCGCCGACCAACGCCCCAAAACAAGCGCGATCAGCGTCGACAGGATCAGCAACACACAGATCACGCGGGTTACCAGACTGGCGTCTTTGTATATCTTCATTTCCCTCACCACCGATGAAAACCGGCTCATATTTCCTATATAGGTATTATGAGCAGAAAAACCGTAAGAGTTGCCAGCTACAATATCCGCAAAGCGCGTGGTCTCGACCAGAAACATGCGCCTGAGCGGATTGTTGAGGTGATCAACAGCCTCGGCGCTGATGTGATCGCCCTGCAAGAGGCTGACCACCGCTTAGGCGAGCGTCCTGCCGCCATTCCGCACAAGATGATTGAGGAAGAAACCGATTTTCACATCATCCCAGTGGCGACCAACGGGATCAGCCTTGGGTATCACGGCAACGCAGTTCTGGCGCGAAAGTCGCTTGGCCCCGCCTCTGTCCGGCATATCCCCCTTACTGGGCTTGAACCGAGGGGCGCTGCGCGGGTGGATTTCAAAGCCATCGGCCTGTCCTTCGTCGCCGCCCATTTGGGGCTGCTGCGCAGCAACAGACGCATCCAACTCTCGGAAATTTGCGATGCGATGGGGGATGCTGGGCCTACGGTGATTGCAGGGGATTTCAACGAATGGCGCAAACGCACCGGCCTTGAACCGTTGTCCGAGGGCTACACAGTCCACACCCCCGGCCAAAGCTTCCACGCCCGCCGCCCCGTCGCGGCCCTCGACCGGATCGCGCTGTCGCACGGGATTGAACTAAGGGATGCAGGGGTCGAGCAAGGTGCGTTGGCGTCGAGAGCCTCGGACCATCTACCGATCTGGGCAGATGTTGAGGTTTAAAACCCCCAGCTTCTTCTTGGTCCAAATACTCAAACTGCACCGACTTCTCCCCCTTCCCCAAACCCTTGGGCTGCTCTATACGCCCACCCCATGACCCAGAACCCGCCGAACCTCCGCCCTGACCTCGCCAATGCGCGCGTTTCCGAAACCAAGCGTGACGGCCAGCCGACCATTGGGATGGTCTCGCTCGGCTGTCCCAAGGCGCTGGTCGATAGCGAACGCATCCTGACCCGTCTGCGGGCCGAAGGGTATGGCATCTCGCCCGATTATTCCGGAGCGGATGCGGTGATTGTGAACACCTGCGGGTTCCTCGATTCAGCCAAGGCCGAAAGCCTTGAGGCCATCGGAGAGGCGTTGCAAGAAAACGGCAAAGTCATTGTCACCGGTTGCATGGGGGCCGAGCCTGAGTTCATCACCGGCGTGCATCCCAAGGTCCTCGCCGTCACTGGACCGCACCAATACGAACAAGTGCTGGACGCGGTGCATGGGGCCGTGCCTCCCTCGCCCGATCCGTTTGTTGATCTGCTGCCCGCCAGTGGCGTCAGTCTGACCCCGCGCCACTACAGCTATCTCAAGATTTCCGAGGGCTGTAACCACAAATGCAAATTCTGCATCATCCCCGATATGCGCGGCCGTTTGGCCAGCCGTCCGGCCCATGCGGTGATGCGCGAGGCTGAAAAGCTGGTGGACAATGGCGTCAAGGAACTGCTGGTGATCTCTCAGGACACCTCGGCCTATGGCGTCGATATCAAACACGCCGAAGACCGCGGCCACCGCGCCCATATCACCGATCTGGCACGCGATCTCGGCTCGCTTGGCGCGTGGGTGCGGCTGCACTACGTCTACCCCTACCCGCATGTGCGCAACCTGATCCCGCTGATGGCTGAAGGGCTGATCCTGCCCTATCTGGATATTCCGTTTCAGCATGCCCACACCGATGTGCTAAAACGCATGGCCCGCCCTGCGGCGGCGGCAAAGACCTTGGACGAGATCGCCGCTTGGCGCCGTGATTGCCCCGACATCACCCTGCGCTCGACCTTCATCGTCGGTTATCCGGGTGAGACCGAGGCCGAGTTTCAGACCCTTCTCGATTGGATGGACGAGGCACAGTTGGATCGCGTTGGATGTTTCCAGTACGAGAACGTCGACGGCGCGCGCTCAAACGACCTGCCGGATCATGTCCCTGCTGAGGTCAAGCAAGAGCGTTGGGACCGGTTTATGGAGAAAGCGCAGGCGATCTCGGAAGCCAAGCTAGAGGCGAAGGTCGGTCAGCGGCTAGAGGTCATCGTGGACGACATCGACGAAGATGGGATTGCCACCTGCCGCACATGGGCAGATGCGCCCGAGATCGACGGCAACCTGTTTATCGATGAGGGGACGGACGGGTTGAGTGTTGGGGATATTGTGAGCGTCGAGGTGGATGAGGCTGGGGAGTATGATTTGTGGGGACAGCTTATTCGGGGTTAAACGCCGTGGGCAACGACTGTCCGGCTCGGAAACCCGTTCAAGAAGTTCGTCCATAAGCCGAGCCAGCGCCGACCCGCGGGGTGGCAATGGGTAGCTCTCGTGGGGCAGTTTATCTCTCAAAGCCTGTGAGAGTTTCCTTCCGAAAACAACGTCGCAAGAGCGCCGCCCCATAGGGGCGGGTCGGCCCTGGCGCGGCGGCCTTAGGCCTTGATTCCGCGCGCAGGTAAAATTTCCCCACCCGTGCGAGCCCGGGGACTGCTTTGGAAGCAAGCAGGCGCAGCCCGGCGATGCCGGGCCGGGTGTGTTATTTTGGTAAGGTGGGTTTATAATCCACCACTCCCGTACATTGTCGTATCGCGGTGGGTTGAAAACCCACCCTACGGATTGTCTCGACGGTGTTGGCGGGCTGACGCCCGCCCTACGGGGTGGTTCTAGCGGCCTTTCTTCGCCGCATAGCCTCCGCCAGCCCATGTGGTCAGGCCAAGCAGGAAACCAAAGTCGTACCAGCCGCCGGAGTTAGGGACTTCGTAGATACCGATGCTGCTTGAGAACAGTGACAGGATGAACGCGATGGGCGCGACGGCACCGTCTATGAGGCCCCAGAAAAAGCCCCTCGTGCCTTCAACGGCCAGCGGCGCGGTTGCGCAGCCTGCCAGTAAAACGACACCTGCGAACAGTGCGATTGTTCTAAATTTCATAGTCCCCTCCCGTCATGTCTAAGCAAAATATAGGAACGAGAGGGGCACTTCACAATGATGTGACGCAAACGCGGTTAGGCATCGTCTTGGAAGATCTCCTCAATCGGCTGTTCAAACAGCCGCGAGACTTTGAAGGCCAGCGATAGGGACGGGTCAAACTTGCCCTTCTCAACCGCGATGATGGTCTGGCGCGAAACATCAAGCTTCGCGGCCAGATCAGCCTGTGTCAGATCATGCTCTGCCCGCAGAACCTTAAGCCGGTTCTTCATGCCAGCCGTATCCGACCAACGATCAGCCCTGCCATATATGTCAGTGACATGACCGCCACCATCACGGCCCCATCCGGCGCGCCGAGGATGCCGACGCTGTCGAGGATGCCGCCGGTCGAGAACACAAGGATCGAGAATCCAACGGCCAGTGCTAACGCCTCAAGCTGAACTTTGCGTTCCATCTCGTCGAGTTCAGACAGAAAGCGGCGGTAAGAGAGCACCAACATCACGCCGCAGACAATGTGTGCGGCGAGTATGGCGAACCAAAGCGCGCTGATGCCTTGGTCGTAGACCTTGGTGAGAATAGCATTTCCCATCAACGAAAACATCCAGCCCAATGCCCAAAGGTTAACCCGATTGGCGTTTTTCTTGTCCCGTTCTGGCAGCCCTTTTGCCAGCACAGCGTCTAATTTTGCACCCATGATGATTTCCCCTACATGTAAAGTGTACTTTACGTTCCTTAGGGGGATTCGCCATTTAATGTAAAGTAATATTTACATTTTGTTGCGCTTTACTAACATTATAGCCCGAGTCTCATTGAGGTCATAAGTAGAAGGACGACCACCAAAACGCTTGTGTTCAGTGCTCGATGATTGCTG
>ERZ1049444.1826-NODE-1826-length-15140-cov-5.744581_pt1 | contig 15140 bp, 16 predicted proteins | sample MGYA00383101_ERZ1049444 | MGnify/ENA primary metagenome ERZ1049444 (study PRJEB29581, sample SAMEA5548371) | metagenome | biome: marine; feature: coastal; material: water | depth 50 m | study: Short-term variability in the microbial, nano- and picoplankton...
ATGCTGGTGAACCCTATGCGATTGTTCAAGTTAATGATGAAGATTTGAAAGCGGGAGAAAGGGTCTTAATTATAGAATCGGGAATGTTGCGCATCGTCCGGGATAATTCAGCGGTTAAATAAATTGGAATACTAATGGAAACAAATTATCAGAAGTTAGAGCGGCGGCTAGAAGAGACGAGTCGTTTGGGTGGCATCATGGGAATACTGCATTGGGATCAGGAAGTAATCATGCCCAGCGGTGCTGCAGAATCTCGTGCCAGGCAAATGGGAGTATTAGCTGGAACCATCCATGAAAAAAGTACGGACCCGAAATTAGGGAAATTATTAGACGCTTTGGATAAGGAAAACTCCTTTAATGCTTTCGAAGAATGTAATATTCGTGAAGCCCGGCGCGAGTATGATATGGAAACCAAAGTGCCTAAAGACCTCGTCATGAAACTAGCAGAGCTTTCTTCAAAGGGCCATCAGGTTTGGGTCAAGGCGCGATCGGAGAATAAGTTTTCTGATTTCGCTCCCTTATTAAAGCAATTGGTAGAGCTGAAAAAACGATGGGCAGAATATGTTTCTCCCGAACTGCCTTCTTATGATGCGAACATCGATCTCTATGAACGCGGTGGAACAATGGCAAAGATTACACCTGTCTTTGAGACATTAAAATCGGAACTCATCCCATTGATTCGCGATATACAGAAATCGGACTACAAACCCAATACTTCATTCCTTTCGGGAAATTTTCCTGTAGATAAACAAGAAGGGTTAGGACGCCGTATAAGTGAAGAAATTGGTTTTGCATTTGATAGAGGTCGTATGGATGTTTCTGTGCACCCCTTTTGTGGTGGTAGTCACCCGACTGATGTTCGTATTACCACTCGGTACCGAACGGATAATTTTATTGAGTCCCTTTATGCAGTTATTCATGAAACTGGTCATGGACTTTATGAGCAAGGCAGGATGGAAGTGGGTAGAGACCTGCCCGCCTCGGAAGCACTCAGCATGGGTATCCACGAATCGCAATCCTTATTTTGGGAGCGGATGATTGCCCAAGGCCCAGCTTTTTGCAAAAGTTATTTACCTTTAATAGCGGAAACCTTTCCAGAAAACTTCAATGCTGTTTCAAGTGATCAATTGTATGAAGCCGTTAATGTTAGCGAGCCTTCATACATAAGAGTTGAAGCAGATGAGGTCACATATCCTATGCATGTCATTTTAAGATATGAAATTGAAAAAGGTTTGTTCGACGATTCGGTAGATATTGATACCCTGCCCGAGTTATGGAACTCTAAAATGAAAGAATATCTGGGAGTCGAGCCTCCCACCGATACTCTTGGTGTTTTGCAGGATACGCATTGGAGCGGAGCTGCATTTGGCTATTTCCCCTCTTATACGTTGGGAGCTATTTATGCCAGTCAATTTTATCAAACGTTAGAGCAGGAAAAACCGGATTTGGAAAATGAGATTGAAACTGGGAACCTGGCAACGATACGGCAATGGTTGAATCAGAAAATTCATGAGAAGGGGCGGTTGCTTTCTGTTTCCGACCTAGTCAAACAGGTTACAGGCGATAACTTAAACCCAACCGTGTTTTTGCATTATCTAAAGAAAAAATATCGAAAAATTTATAAGCTCAATTGATATCTTTATGGATCAAAGTGTTCTAAATAGTTTTGCGAATGAACCTGAACGCAAATATTTATATTGTGATAGTTGCAATTCGCTATTGCCTGCACCGGGATATTATTGTGTGCAATGCGAACCGCCTCAGGGGCCGGGATCGGATTCCGAGGGTGAGCTTAAATTTTCGCAGGCGATGTTGCGAATCAGCCTTTTGACTCTTTTATTTTTGGTAATCGCTTTTTACAAGCTGGATGTAAAGTTGATGGATGGTTTTTCATCCAGCGTACAGGAAATCCCCTTGAAAGTTTCAGAGGATAAAGATTTTAAAGTCTTCTTTAAGGTCAATACGAGGATGGTTAATTTGAGAAACCTGCCAAACATGAAAACCAGCAAGATCATTGGTTCGCTTAGAATGGGAGATCAGGTGGAGGTCTTGGGGGAAGATAGAGTTTGGTCAAACGTAAAACTCAAGCCGCAGGCAGGAGAAGAAGCTAAAACAGGCTGGATCGCCACAAAACTTCTCGACTCAGAAATTAAATAGTGTTTACTTAAAGGTTTTTTGCTGTTTCAATAAATGTTTGCTTGAACTCTTCGTAAGTTTTCGTCAAGGGAAACTGCGGAAACTCCTCAATAACATTATCAGGAGCTCTGAATAAAATTCCTGCTTCTGCTTGTTTCAGCATTCCTGTGTCGTTATAAGAATCACCCGCCGCAATAACCTTCAGGTTCAGCCCTTGTAATGCTTTAACCGCTTTTGTTTTTGCGTCGGGGATTCTAAGTTGGAAGTCATTGATTTTTCCTGTTTCATCGATGATCAAGTCATGGCAAAAAAGCGTCGGATAATCGAGCTGTGCCATTAGTGGCCCAGCGAACTGATTAAAAGTATCAGAAAGAATTATCACCTGGAATTCCGATTCGAGCCATGAAAGAAACTCTTTTGCACCTTCTAGAGGGGCAATTCCTTTTATCACTTCTTGAATATCCGATAGCAATAAATTATTTTCGTTAAGAATTTCTAATCGACCCCGCATCAACTCATTGTAGTCGGGAATATCTCGAGTGGTCAGGCGTAGTTTTTCAATGCCCGTTTTTTCTGCAAAAGCAATCCAGATTTCCGGTACTAATACTCCTTCAAGATCAAGACAAGCTACAATCATTTAAATTTCCTTTTTACGTCTTCAAGTTGCATTGGCTGATATTTATTTAGCTCTATTTCTTCTTATGTCTAGCAAGTAACTCCATTCCTCGTTTTTTAGGAGATAGGAGATTAAGGCATATACCAGTATTCCCAATGATATGCAAGTCAGTAGCACCGTTATGCGAACACCAATGGGATCACTTAAATTAAACCAAGCCTCTTTGTAAAAATAAATTGCAATACCCATTGCGCTCGCAGAAATCCCCATTTTAATTGTTGCTCGCAGAATCTTCCTTCCGCCAAGTAGTCCCAGACGTTTTCGAAGGAAATAGGTTAGTAGTACTGCATTAAATAGAGCTGAAAGAGATGTTGCAAGAGCCAGCCCGCCATGCTGTAAAGGCCCCATGAGAATGAGATTGAGAACAATATTAAGAATCATTGAATAGATGCCGATTTTCGCAGGGGTCTTGGTGTCTTGAAGGGAATAGAATGCCGGAGCAATAATTTTAATTCCAGAATAAGCGCAAAGCCCTATTGAATAATAAAGTAGAGCTATGGCTGTTCCCTGAGTCGAAGCCTGCAAAAATTCGCCTCGCTCCCATAACGTATTAACAATAGGTTCTCTGAGAATGATGAGTCCTATCGTGGCGGGGATAGTAATGAAGAGGATGAGTCTAATGCTAAAACTTACCGTTTGCACAAGCTCTTTCAATTCGCCTTTTGCAGCATGGCCCGAAAGAGTGGGCAATAACACCACAGCAAGAGCCACCGCAAAAACACCCAATGGAAGTTGCACCAATCTATTGCCGTAATATAGATAAGAAATCGACCCTTCAGGAAGTGTGGATGCCAGTAAGGTATCTACCATCAGATTTAACTCATAAACTGCCAACCCTAAAATAGCCGGGCCCATTAATTTGGCAATTTTGATAACCTCGGGTTGTTTGAAGTGGAGACGTTTTTTCCAGCCATAACCTTTTTTAATAATAGTAGGCAATTGGATTAGGGTCTGTAGAGCCCCACCAACAATGACACCGATGGCAAGACCCATAATCGGTTCATCCATTTGCGGCACCAAAATCAAGATTGCGGCTATCATAGAAACATTTTGCAGGATGGGAGTAGCTGCGGGTAGTGCAAAGAATTTAAGAGAGTTTAAAATTCCCATGGAAAAAGCCGCAAGCCCAATGAAGAACAAATAGGGTGCCATCCAGCGGGTTAAATCGACAGTGAGATTGAATTTCTCTTGATCATCCAGAAAACCTGGCGCAAAAAGAGTGACCACAGCCGGAGAAAATATAAAGAGAGACAGAGAAGTCACGGTCAACAGGATCAACAGAATGTTAAAAATATTTGCAGTGAGTTCCTGGGCTGCCTGCTGGCCCTGATTCTCTAAGGTTTCTGAAAAAACAGGAATAAATGCGGATGCCACGGCACCTTCGCCTAAAACCCGTCTTTGCATATTGGGGATTCTGAAGGCCACAAAAAAAGCATCTGCTGCTGTAGAAGAGCCAAATGCCATAGCAATAAACATATCTCTTGCGAATCCGAAAATACGGGAAAGAAGTGTCATTCCGCTTACGGCACCTGCAGCTTTGCTTACGTTGTTTTTCATCTGGAGGGAAGGAGGGGATATAAAAATTTCCGAGGTTTCACTTAAAGTAGTATAACAAAGCTGAGATCATTAAATACAAAAAAATGCTACTACTATCAGCATGATATAATAGGAAAATATATAAAAATGGAGCTGTAAGTGCCCAAATTTAAATTACGAGCTAAAGATCAGGTTGTCTTTGACAAGATCACGGAGGCCTATGAAAAAACTGAAATTGTTCAGAGGCAACGGCAATTAACCGCAGGCCGCTGGGACTTTGTTGTGTTTGGTGCTTCTGAAAAAAACCAAACCGTTTTCAGGGAAGGGTTCGCTGAACACGCTACCATTAAACGCGCACCTATTTATATTGCCTCTCTGGCGCAATCGGGTTTGACCAATGTTAACGGGATTCCGATTGAAGAATTTATTGAAGAAGATGTGCCGGAGAAATATCAAGGGTTGGAAATTGTCCAGGTCGACCCTTTGCGACCTCTGAACATCATAAAAAAGGACAAATACTCTGGTAAAAAAAGTGAAGATAAAATCTGCAAGGAATATGAAGCGGCTAATATTGCTATTATCCGCTCTCCACATGAATCGGATTGGATGATTTCCGTGATGAAATATTTGAATGAATGCGACCAGAACTTTCCCGATTCGGTCCAGCAAATATTTTTGGGACGAACAGCCCCCTATAAATTAAACTGAAATGTTAGTTCAGGCCTTCCTTCTCGTAAACCACATAACCTGAGTCGGTCATGCCAAGGGCCGCGTAGGTGTTTTTTCCGGACAAATTGTTTTGCATGACATATAGGCGCAGGGCTTTCACCTCTGGGTTGTTTCGTGCCAGTTTTTCTACATGATCAAACATGGTACGAAAAACTCCTTTTCCTCTGTGTTCTGGTTGCACGTAAACGCTTTGAAACCACCACATAATCCCATTTCTCCAATCACTCCATTCATGAGTGATCATGGTTTGCCCTATAACTTGCCCATTTAATTTCGCTATAAAATAATGACACTCATCTCTATCTAAGGCATTTGCTATACCCGAAGCTAGTGTTTCGGGGTTAAGTTGTATGTCTTCGGTTTCTTTGGCAAGAGCCTGATTGAATTCGGCGATAACGGGTATATCGGATTTGACGGCTTTTCTTATTTTTATGTCATTAGGCATAGAACTTATAAATCTTGAATAAATCGTTTTGCATAAGAGCGTATATCTTTTCCATTTAAAACATGGAAACGCCTTACTTTTTCTATTGTCTGATTGGAAAAGCGTTTAAGGGGTATATGAATGATCTTTTTCCCATAGCGACGAGCCAGGCGACGCCATGCCATTTGCGGAGAACAAGGTGAAACCACAGTGATATTTTTTTCACGGGAATGAAAAAAAGCCGCTTCTAAAAGTTTTTCTTCCAGAGTTTCCGAAAACCGTAGACGTGGGTCCTGCCAGATATCGAGAATAGGGCGGGGTGGGAAAAGCATCATGCAACCGCCGTAATTAGCTTGTCCTATTCCCGGGCCGATCAGATTTTCCATATACTCCGTTGCATAAAAACAGAGTGTGGACTCATCTTTATGTTCTGCATACCAGGTCTGCCGCCAGTTATATCGATTTGGATCGGGTTCGGGATCAAACAGAAAAACGATGATTTCAACTTCGCCGCGTGAGGGAGGAATTTCTTTCACGTAAATATCGCCTGTATACCAATGCCGAAGTGTATCGCGAATATCAATTCCATCTTTGACCGATGAGGTGAACTTTTCTGTCCTTGCCAGATCATGGCCTAGCAGAAGTCGAGTTTGTTCGCGAACATGAGTATTGAGGTTTTCTATTTTTTCATCTTCTGGCGGCCAGGAACATTGCCCGTGCGGATCCCATTTATGTTTCCAGTTTTGTTTTTTGTCTAAATCAGGTTCTGGCTTTAAATCCAATGTCCGCCACTCGAACTGAGTTTCTAGAAGACGATTCTTCATTCCTGTGGGCGTAGAATCTTCTGCGTCGAAAACTCCCTTGTCTATTCCCAAGGATATGGTATCGGAGCCATCAATATCAGATTCCTCAAATGGATAGTCTCTCGCAGCTTCGAGAACGGAAATGGCAAAAGGATCACCGCCAAATTGTTTTGCCGAGTTGACCAGAGTGTAGAGATCAGGCAACAACCTCGATTCCATAAGCGTCAGGTTGCGCAAATATTGTAAGAGTATCTGGAATGTTTGCGAAGTAAGATTGTGATAACGAATTTTATGTTTTTTTAGAAACAGGTCGCGTGCGCGCAATAAAATTTCTTTAACCCCATCTATTGGAGCGTTACTGTCCGCTCGCATTTCCTGACGTTTTTTTTCATAAAGATAAGTGATGAAAGGAAACTCGGTTAGTGCAAAAAACAAGGTATTTTTATCGACACGGTTGAGAGAAGGTGTGGCGATACCATCTGCTGGCTTTTTGTACTGCTTGCGTTCATCGAAGGCTTCTTTTATCCAAGGCCAATCAAGGACTGAACAAATGACCAGTATATTGGAAAAATCCATTTCAAGGCAGTGAAGCTGGTAGGCCATCCAATAAGCACGCCAATAATGTTGTGATTTCTCTTCAGGCCGCTTTAGAGTTAAAAGTAACGTGCTTGCGAATTTTTCATATGAGACTTTTTGCAAAGAAAAAGTATCGGGAAAATGAGTATGCCTGGTTTCATAATTAGAGGTGCTCCAGTCGATAAAGCGGCGGGCAATGCCTTCTTGCTTTGCAACCCGCAAGCCAGAGATGATGGGCTGGCTGGGATCTATTGGGACATAATTAAGTGACCCTTCTGGTTCCAGTTGTGTAGCCAATGTGATTTGCGGGAGCAAATCAATGCCTTCTTCCACAGAACTCTGAAATTCGGGAGGCAGGGCAACCGCAAGACAGTCGCATTTTGTTGATAAAATACGATTCCTGATTTCCCTGGCAAAACTTCCACTGCCGTGAACGGCAGGAAGAAATCGAACACGATCACTGAGTCTGAAAACTTTGTCCATATCGAGGATTTATTTATCGCTATCTGGGTGCAATGGATTGTCATCGTTAAAAAAGAAATCGCCGAGTCCCATGGGCATTCTTTCGTCTTGGAGAGACCTTTGGTTTCTGGCGGCAAGACTATCCAAGTCGAGCGCGTCATCTCCTAACACCTTGCTGACCGCTTCCTGCCAGAACTCATCTTTGGAAAGCGGATGATCTGCTTCTTGACTCAGACGTTTTAGGGCGTATTGCAGTATATGAATTCCATCTCTGGGAGAAAACTCTAAATCCAATTGATGAGATTTTTGTAGAAATTCGACGGTCATTTTTAAAAGCTCTTCTTCAGAAAACGGTAGATGATATCGCAGGATTTCCAATTCATCGGCGTAGCTAGGCATACTCATATTTAAAGTGGGTTGCAGTCGCGAAAGGATGTAGTCAGGTATCTCAAAAGTAGACTCGTCATTATTCATGGTGACGCAGGTACGGAAATCTTGATGGGCATGAATTTGTATGCCCGCGATAATAGATTCTACATAGCGTCGATGATCCAGCAAGGGGGCGAGAGAAGCCCAGCTTTTTTCATTCATGCGATTGCCTTCATCCAGAATACATATGCCGCCTGTGATCATGGCGCAAACTAAAGGCGATGCATGATAGGAAATGGACCCTTTTTCCGAAAGTACGGGGGTCACTAGCAAGTCTTCAGGACGTGTGTCACTGGTACATTGAAATATATATAAAGGTTGTTTGCGTTGTAGTGCCGCAACCATGGCCAAAGTGGTTTTACCTGTCCCCGGCATTCCCGTGATTCTTGGTGAAAGTGGGTAATCCTTATCAGAAACTACCAGCCAGCAAGCATGAATTTGCTTCAACACTTCATCTTGCCCTATCCAAGTGGGTTGAGTCTTGTCTGGCTTGCTCAGGTGCAGGGTAGTACCATCAATAACTATTGTTTTCTTTATGGAATTTTCGTTGTTCAAAATGTATTCCTTAAATTCTGTTTATTCATAATTGGAAGAGGATACTTTTAGATAGCTGGTACTGTCAAGTGATGCGGCTTTAGTTTGGCACTGTAACATTACATACCATTTCTTTTTTGAAATCGCCAAGGATGTTATAATAACTCTTTTAACTTCCTGGAGAAATATTTAGTGGACGATCTGTTTTTTTGGTTGGGCGTCGTGTTTGCTGGAATAATGATGATCCTATTGGTGAAGTATGCCAAGTTCATCCATGTCCAACCCAAGGTTGAAGCCGAACGTAGAAAAATGAAAGAAGATGGAACTTCCCCGCAAGATGAAAGTTCCGAAAACAACCCATAACACTTTATATGTTCACTTCGAAATGATACGAAAGACCAGCAAAGAAAGCATAGCACCTTATTTGAGGGATGCTTCCAACTATTCTGGTGGTAAAGCAGAGGAAGTGCTTATTCCTGAAAGTGTGGATGAACTCGTCCGTGCTCTCAAAGATGATTTAAGACCTGTCACCATTTCTGGAGCGGGAACTGGACTAAATGCTTCCAGAATTCCATCCGAAGGTATCGTCATTTCATTGGAGCGATTCAATGAAATGAGGACTGTTAAGAATGGAGAAATCTGGCTGGGCCCAGCTGTGACATTGCTGAATCTGCAAGAACATCTAAAAAATACCAACTGGTTCTATCCCCCTAATCCCACAGAAACCAATGCATCCATCGGCGGCACTTTAGCAACCAATGCTTCGGGATCGCGCAGTTACAAATTTGGTGTGACCCGAAATTTTGTTAATGCGGCAGATTGTATTCTGGCGGATGGAAGAAGAGTGATGGTAAAACGTGGCCATAAAATAACGGAACCACTCCGTATGGATGATGGCAGTGAAATTGGATTTCCTGAAATCAAATATACCACCCCAAACTGCAAAAACGCTGCGGGTTATTTTGTGCAACCTGGAATGGACTGGCTGGACTTATTCATCGGGTCCGATGGCACTTTGGGAATATTTGTAAATATATGTTTGAAATTGCTTCCTCGTCCAGATACTTTTTTAAGCGGTGTCCTGTTTTTTAAAAAAGAAAAATTCTGCTGGGACCTGGTTTCCAAAATTAAATCGACAACTTTTGTTTCTCCCTGCTCACTTGAATATTTTGATCGTTTTTCGTTAGAATTATTGCGAGAGAATTATCCTAATATTCCATTACAGGCTGAAGCTGCTTTATTCTTTGAAGAAGATGTTGCAGATCAAAACGATTACGATGCCGCATTTGAAGTATGGATCGAGTTTTTGACCGATAAAAATATTCTTATGGATGAGTCTTGGTTTGCTCATGACCAAAAGGATGTTCAAGCTTTCCATGAATTCAGGCATCAAATTCCAATGCTGGTAAATGAGAAGAATTCTAGAGCAGGCAGGGAAAAAATTGGAACGGATATGGCGGTACCGGATAAATATTTTGACGATATGATGACGTTTTATAACAAGACTCTTTTCGGCAAGGGGCTTCCATACGTTATATTTGGTCATTTAGGCGACAATCATTTGCATATCAATCTGCTTCCAGATTCTTCGCAAAAAAAACTAGCCGAGTCTTTGTATGATGAACTTGCAAGAAAAATTATTTCATGGGAGGGGACGGTGTCTGCTGAGCATGGAATAGGGAAGAAGAAGAAAAAATATTTTTATGAAATGGTTGGAGAGGAGAGTATTGAAGGTTTGAAGAAAATTAAAAATGTTCTAGATCCTCAAACGAGGCTTGGGAGAGGAAATGTTCTTTGAAGGGCTGATGTTCCTAATCGGTTGACAGCTGAATACTAGAAAGAGTAAAATTTTTTAGATTTGCGTGGTTGAGTAAATTAATTCATGCTGTTCAGCCTTATGAGGTGTGAAATTTTGCTGGATTCATTTAAAAGCCTGATACTAAACTATTCTTATGAGCCTCTGCAATTTTGCAGTGCCCGCCATGCTCTGATTATGGTTTTTGGTGGTAGAGCCGAAGAATTGGATAATTCTGATTATTGCATTCGAACGCCCGCTACAAGTTTTGCGATTCCAACTGTGATTAGGGTACTGAAAATGGTTCATCGCAACCATAAAAATGGCATTTCATTCAGCAGAAAAAACATATTGCGCCGTGATAATTACACCTGCCAGTACTGTGATACCTCCAACCACCCTTTGACGGTTGATCATATTATGCCCAAGTCGAGAGGTGGTAAAACCAATTGGACCAATGTGGTTGTAGCGTGTAAAAGTTGTAATCTGCGAAAAGGAAATCGCACGCCCGTGGAAATCAATATGAAGTTGAAGTGTAAACCAACCAAGCCCGATTATAGTTTTGTTCCTTTTATTATCCCGCCTAGTCCAGATTCCCATCTTGAAACCTGGCAAAAGTACATCCCTCAAAAAATGCTTGCTAAAACTTCAAGCTTTTAGCGTTCTTTGAATTATATATATGATAAGGTTGTAGTTATTACTGTTTTTTCGTTTGCACACAAGTCCAGCAGGTAGAATGGAACCCAAATCACTTATCCAGATCATTTCCGAAGAGGAGTTCTTGAAAATAGTTCAAGAGCCCTGCGAACTGTTTTTTATGGTAGGCAACGATTTCGCAAAAATTGTAGCAGGGAATGATGATGTTTCGAGGAAAATTTACTCAAGGTTGATGCAGGAGTCTGAATATCTGGAAAGTGTTCTGGATGAACATGGGGCTCGTGAGAATAAAGCATGGTCTTTTTTTTCTGAATATATTGCCTGCATTCGAAACCTTGCGATTGTCGCTTTTTATATCAAACATATTCTTGATCGTTATCCTTATTACAAACTAAAGGAACCTAAGGAGATCGATGAAGAGTTTCATTTAGCTGCCAACCATTTGCTGGAATTCATAAACAAATCAATTCTGAATTTGAAAGAAGAAGTTGTCCGTACAGGAAAAATTAACGGATTAAAATGCGATGTGGATAAGGGGTCGGACGATGAATTTTTTAAGATCGAGTCCAACAAGCGACTTCCGAAAAACATATTGGACGATGAGGTCAAGGAAGACCGGGAACGGGTAATAGATCTTTGTCAAAAATATCGAAAGATAGCTAAATTGATTCAAGAAGTGAAAATTGAAAAGTCAGAAGATATTAAAACTTTTCGAGCTTTAATTCCGTCCAAGCTGGATGAAAAAATTGCTCGTATGTATAAAGAGCATATTCATAGTGTGCAGTCAGAATATGACACGTATGTGAAAAATACATCCCTTGAGAAAGAGCATAAGGAGTTAAGCAATTTCAGAGGCTATGTTTCTATGCCTTTGCATCTTCTTGAAGTGATACTCTGGCTATGCCATTTTTATGAACGGCATGAAGATGATATACGCCATGGCGAATGTAAACAGAGCATTTCCCGAATGGTCAATAAGGATGAACTTCTCAGTCATATTGTAAATTTTGGCTTTAACTTCAGCCAACATTTCTTGCGTGAAGGAGATAAAATTGCTACCGCTATTCTCAAAAGTTTTGTGGGTAATGTTCGAGCTGAAGTAACCATTCCTCAACCCTTGGGGTTTCATGCTCGACCTTCGACTTATATTTCTCTCATTGCCCGTCAGTATGAAGGTGATCTGCATATGATTATTGATGGTGATAAGTATAATGCCAAATCGGTTATGAGCCTTTTGCAGGCGGGAGGAGCTCTTGCAGATAAGGGTTATAAAACCGTAGAATTTGAGGGCTCGAAGCAGGCGATTGAGGATGTGAAAGTTCTTTCTCAACATAATTATTGTGAAGAGGGTGAGTTTCCCCGCAAGCTCAGTTATTTAAGGCCAGATGGAAATTGAGAAACTATTTTTGCTCAGGTTACTAAGCTGAATAATGATCAAGATGAGATTTATGATGTTGTAGATAAAATGGATCAGGTGGTCGGTCAGGCTACTCGACGAGAAATTCATCAAAAAAATCTTTTACACCGTTCCATACATATATTGGTTTTTAATTTTCAAAATGAAGTGTTTTTGCAGAAAAGATCTATGGCCAAAGATGAAAACCCGGGTTTATGGGATACTTCTTCGGCGGGTCATGTCGATGCAGGAGAAACTTATAATGACTGTGCGCATCGTGAGCTATGGGAAGAACTTGGCATAAAGGCAATTTTAAAGCCTTTAGATAAAATCGAAGCCTGTCAGAAAACTTATCAAGAACATGTTCAAATCTATAGCTGTAAAACAAATGCTGAAATAAAAATTAATTTGGATGAAATCAGTGAAGGGAAATATTTTGACTTTAAAACTCTTGAACTTGAAATTCAAAGAAATCCGGAACAATTCACATCGTCTTTTAAATTGATTTTAAAAAAATATGGAGCGGTGCTTTCAATTAATTCCTCTATTAAACTATGACTACTTTTGACGTTGTTGTTTATTCCATTTTAGGTTTAAGTGTAATATTTTCCCTTTTTAAGGGATTCGTCAAAGAAATATTCTCCTTACTTTCATATTTGGGTGGTTATCTTATGGCTTCCAAATATCAAGGAGTTTTCTCTCAGCTAATTATGGAAAGTATTCCTAGCAAGCCGATTGCAAAACTGATTGCATTTGCGGGGATTTATATTATGACCGCAATAATAATCTCTCTCATGGGAAGGATTGCGAGGGGGTTTATCATGTCTGCTACCCAATTATCGGGATTTGACCGATTAGCTGGAGGGTTCGTGGGTTTTGCCAGAGGTGTAATCATAGTGGTTGCCCTTACTTTTCCTCTAAAGTTTTTCCCTGAAGTCAGTAAAAATCTTATGAAAGACTCACAAACGGTTCCTCACTTGGCCAAAGTTTTAGCATTTGTAAATCAAAACCCTGAGGCTCTAAACATTCGCAAAAAATTGACTGATTTCGATATGGGTGGCATGACAGAGAAATTTGAAGAATTGAAGGAAATGGCTGATCAGTTTGAGGACTTAAAAAAAAGTTTGCCAAATATGGAGGGCAACTCAAAGAATGGGGAGAAACCTCAGGATCAGTATTCTAAAGAAGATATTCAAAAACTAACGGATATATTAAAGTCTGTTGAAAAAAAATAAATACATATTTTTACCGCCCTGATTTTTTATGACAACCAAAATTAATATCAACGGTGATATTCAAGATGAAGCGTTTGTTTCGATTCTGGATCATGGGTTTTTGTTTGGAGACAGTGTTTATGAAGTAATTTGCACAGCTCAGGGAAAACCCTGTTTTCTGAATGAGCATTTGAAACGGCTTTATGCTTCTGCATCGGGAATTTCATTAAAAATCCCACATGATCAAGGATGGATAAAAAATCAGATTCAAACCACATTGGATTCTGCAGGTAATCTTGAGTCCTACATACGAATTATTATCACTCGGGGAGTGGGTGATGTAGATATTGATCCCTCGTCCTGCTTTCATCCCAACCTGATTATCTTCGTCAAAAATATTCCTCAAATACCGGATGAGAATTATGAAAAAGGAATTCCCGTTGCGTTGGTATCCATCAAACGAAATTCGCGCGATGCGCTGGACCCTGCCGTCAAAACGGGGAATTATCTGAATAATGTTTTAGCAAGAGTCGAAGCTCAAAAAGTGGGTGCTGCAGATGCCATAATGGTTAATCCTTGGGGACAATTGACAGAAGGCACGACAAGTAATTTATTTTTTGTAAGAGAAGGGCGGCTTTTAACTCCTGAAAAGAACTGCGGAATTCTTTCAGGGATCACACGTGAAAAAATAATTCAACTGGCACATGAAAATGGGATGCCTTTTGAAGAAGGTGCATGGCCTGGGGAAGAGCTTTTGAAGGCTGAGGAAATATTTTTATCGGGAACCGTGAAAAAAGTTATGCCTGTTTCAGTACTCGATAATCGACCCGTTGGATCTGGAAAACCGGGGCCAATAACTCAAAAAATGATGAGGCTTTATTCGGAATTGCTGGAGAGCGTTGCTTAAACCTTTGTTGATTGGAGTACGAATTGTCTTTGTTGGTAGGCCTTACAGGGGGGATGGGATCGGGTAAAACGTTGTCTGCATCCTTTTTTAAAGACTTGGGGGCCTTTATTCTTGATGCAGACCTGATATGTCGGAAACTGGTGGAGCCTGGGCAAGCCGCATGGAAGGAAATCGAGGCTGTTTTTGGAAAAGAAATTTTTACTGGATCGGGGAATTTAGATAGAAGAAAACTTGCCGACATTATTTTTGGTGACCCCGAAAAAAAACAAACTCTGGAAGACATCCTCCATCCCAAGGTATTTGAGTTTGAAAGACTTGAATATGACGCTATACGTAAGGAGCACCCGAATGCCCTGGTCATTGTGGATGCGGCTTTGCTGATAGAATCAGGGAATTATAAGAAAATGGATAAAGTTATTGTCGTAAATTCGGATGAGAAAAACCGAATCAACCGAATTCTGGCTCGAAGCGAATTGAGCCGGGATGAAATAGCTGACAGAATCAAAAATCAAATGCCCAGTGATGAAAAAGTCCGATATGCAGATTTTGTTCTTGAAAATTCATTGGACAAGGGCAATTTGTTGTCTAAGGTTATAGATATACATACAAAATTAGCCCTTTTGGCGGCGGAAAATATTGAAAAATCAATCCCTTGATGTTGAGTTCTGCTCGCGAAAATCCGTAGAATAATATGATGAATTGTTTTAATTCGATGGATATTAACTATGGCTGAAGATCAGGAAGGAAAAGAAGGGGAGCTATCCTCTGACGACACGGCGGAACTTGAGGCTTTATTAGAAACTACCGGGGAGGATGCCGAGGCTGCCGCGCCGGGGTCTAAGGGAAAACTCCAGCAGATTCTCTCG
>ERZ1049444.1837-NODE-1837-length-15102-cov-4.698611_pt1 | contig 15102 bp, 15 predicted proteins | sample MGYA00383101_ERZ1049444 | MGnify/ENA primary metagenome ERZ1049444 (study PRJEB29581, sample SAMEA5548371) | metagenome | biome: marine; feature: coastal; material: water | depth 50 m | study: Short-term variability in the microbial, nano- and picoplankton...
AATAGAATCTAAATTAAATGTATTTAATGATATTCCAACTACTTTGGTTTCTGAAAAAGTTCCACAGGCTTTTGCTAAAGTTTCGTTTAATTCTATTACCTCATTTAAATTTGGAATTTTTACGTGCTCTACTGGAGGTCTCAAGTTATTCAAATCAGCTCGGTGACAAAGGATTAAATGAGTAGCACAACTTCCTCTCATTAATGGTAAAGTAGCAGAGCTTCCAGGATGTAATAATGACCCCTGACCTTCAATAAAAATCCAATCACTATTAGATTCTTCTAAAACCATTTGCTCTACTGCTCCACAAGCATAATCTACTTTATATGCGTCAAGAGGGATCCCCTTTCCCGTAAGAGTAATCCCTATTTGTCCTGTTGCTATAAAACTACTTTTAATTTTATTTTTTTTAGCCCACTGAAATAACTCAAGACTTGTAGTCATTTTACCAGAAGCCATATCTGTGCCCACACATAAAATTCTCTTATTATTTATTTGTTGCGCCTTGCCTGTTGCAATTTTTGGTATAAACTGTGGAATTCTTACATCCCATATCCATTGATTATCAGCTAGTGAATCTTTATATTTTATTGCAAGTTCATCGTGAAGACCATTAATAATTGATAGGCCTTTAAGTACTGCATCATCTATTATAGAAAACCATGACTCTGGTATTTTTCCCCCAGAATTTGCAATTCCCAATAAAAGAACTTCGGCTCCATGAGAAATGGCAGAATCAAGGCTGTCAACAACCGGAACACTTCTATTTATAGAAAGACAATCTTTGGTATTCTTTCCAGTATTTTCAGAATCAATTACTGCAACAATCTCATTTGGCAGATACCTTAAAGCTCCGTAGCCCATTTTACCATTTTCTGTGAATAAATGACCCTGCATATATATAGCGACTTTTGATGAATTATCTAACATTGAGGTTCCTTTGTTAAAAATGCACCATGACCAGGAGCTATTCTTGGCATTGTAACACCATTGATCATTTTAGCCCCTGAAGCCGGATCAGGTTTCAAGTTATAATGAGAATCAAGATCAATATGGTCAATTTGTCCTGATATAGATGCTCCAGCAGATATAGAAATAGAAGATTCACTCATACATCCTATCATTGTTTCTAATCCAAATGCTTTTGCAGTTGACAGAATTCTTAAAGCCTCTGTTATTCCTCCAGATTTCATAAGTTTTAAATTTACGCCATCAACCCAGTCTGAATAATCAATAATGTTTTGAGAAAACCGACATGACTCATCAACAAATATTGGCAATAACCTATTTTCATATAATGTTTTAAGATTTTTTTCCATACCCTCAGCAAGAGGTTGCTCAACATAATCACATTCTCTTTTAGATAACCATTCTATCATGTGTTTTGCATTTTCTATGTTCCAACCACCGTTTGCATCAACTCTAAGACTTATATTATAGGGTTTTATGCTTTCCAAAACTTGACTGTACATTCTTTTATCAGCTTCAATCCCTTTAGGAGAACCTAATTTGACTTTAAGATGTTTTGCTGAACTTCCATCAAATAATAGGGGTATTCTTTCTTTAGCAGATTCAGGACTCATTATTCCAAGTGTGACAGATGTCTTTGTTTTAGGAAGTGGTAATCCAAGTAAATTATAAAGTGGAATGTTTGCTTTTTTAGATTTCCAGTCCCATAAAGCTATATCTAAACCAGCATATGAGCAAGGAGAAATTAAAATTTCTCGAGCGATATTTTCTATTTCGTAAATTGACTTATCTTCAATATTAGTTTTAATCAGTTTTTGAAGTTCTGAAATTACTAAATCTGGTGTTTTAGCTCCCTCATTTTTTCCAGGTGCTGATTCTCCCCAGCCAACAACACCATCTTTTTCAACTCTAACAAAAACATTATAAGTATCGCCATGAACTCCCCTACTTATTGCAAGAGGAAATCTTTTTTTCAACAAAACTTTATGAAAAGTAACCTTCATTTTAAAAATTTTGAATACAAGTATAAAACTTTATTAAGAATATACACACTATCTTTATACCGAATTTAGATATAAAATTTTAAACCTTTTATACCTAAATAAGTCAAAAAGTAAATCATAATTTACAAACAAAATACTAATGAAAAAATCATTTCTTTTAATACTATTTATTCCAGCTATATTAATTTCTCAAAAAAATATAACTGGAACTGTAGTTGACATAAATAATAATTTATTGATAGGGGTTAAAGTAAATGTTGAAGGAAGTAATGAACAAGTTTTTTCTGAAGCTAATGGAGCATTTACAATTATTACCAAAGGAGATGGTGATTTACTTTTTTCAAAAGATGGTTTTTCATCACAATCAGTTCATTTCGAAGAATCAACATACACAGTTAATGTCACTTTAAATGAAGTTAAAAAAATTATTGATGACGAAAAAAGAACTAATTCATTAAGAAATATAAATGTAATTTCAGGATTAGACTTTGTTGAAATTATAGCTAACAGAATAGCAGGTGCAAAAATCAAAAAAGATTTTAATGGTAATAAAAATATAACTTTAAGAGGTCGACAATCTTTTAAAACAAACTCCGATGCAGTAATATGGGAAATAAATGGGATGATCTATAATTCACCTCCTCCAATGGATATATCTCAAATTCGTTATTTAGAAGTTTTAAAAGATATGGCTAGCACTAATAGATATGGATCTCAAGGAGGGGCTGGAGTTATAATTTTAAAAACTATAGTTACAGAAAACGAATATAAAAGTTCACGGAATCTTTGGAACGCTCCTCCTCCTCTTACAGATGAAGAAAGAAAAGCACTTAAAGCGGAAAGAAAAGCAAAACGTCTTGCAAAAAAAGAAAAAAATAAGAAGAATTAGAAATTAAACAAAGGCGGGGTTTTGGCTAATAAACCAAAGTAAAACGACTCAATTAGGTTAAAGCTCCATTCATAAAATCGTTATCTTACAAAATAAATTAAAATTAATTCTTTGAAAAAATTGATTTTCACAAGTTGTATGATTTTGTTTCTTGGATGTAATTCAGGCATCTCTCAAAAAGAAAAATTATCTGATATAGAATCCCTACAGATTAAAACTTCTTTTGTGGATTTAAAAAATAAAAAAGTGGATTTGACATCCTATAAAGGAAAGAAAATTATCATTAATTATTGGGCCACATGGTGTAGTCCGTGTATAAAGGAAATGCCCGGAATAAAAAGAGCTCAAGAGATTTTAAAAAACTACAATTATACTTTTTTGTTAGTTTCTGATGAAAAAGTTTCAAAAATATCTAAGTTTAAAAATGACACGAAATATAATTTTAATTTTTTGAAGTCTCTTAGATCAAATGAAACACTTGGAATCTATTCTTTACCAACATCATATATTTTTAATGAGAAAGGAATAAAAATTGAAACTCTTGTCGGAACAATTATTTGGGATTCTGAACAAATGATAAAAAAATTAAAAGCATTGTAGAATGAAGAAATTTATTATCACTTTCTCTTTACTAACTATAATTTCTTGCACAACAAAAGAAGTGCTTATAGAGGATATTCCATTCTTATATGAGAATAATAATGCACAACCTAACTTAGTTTCTTCCAATGGTACTTTATCATTATCATGGATTTCTTCTAGAGAAGAAAATAAAACCTCCTTACATTTTAGTCAGTTTAAAAAAGGGAAATGGATTAAACCCCAAACAATTGCTTATGGCTCTGACTGGTTTGTTAATTGGGCTGATTTCCCAGCTCATGCAATTAATCAAGATTTAATAATTACAAGCTATTTAAAGAAATCAGCCTCAGGAACATATACTTATGATGTTATTTTAAATTTACAGAAATTATCTGGAGAAAAAATAAAAGAAGATTTTTTATTAAATACTGATGGTGTTAAAGCAGAACATGGTTTTGTAAGTATAATCCCTAATAATAAAAAAGGGTTTTTTGTTACTTGGTTAGACGGAAGAAATACAGTAGAAAAAGAACTAGATGGACATCACAGACCAATGACAATTCGATTTGCAGAGATTACTAATGAAGGAGATGTTATAAAAGAAAGTGAACTCGATGCAGCAACTTGTGATTGCTGTCAGACATCAATAGCGATTACTAATAACGGACCTATAGTTGTTTATAGGGACAGAAATGAGAAAGAGGTAAGAGATATCTATAGTGTCAGAAATATAAATGGCGTCTGGAAAGATCCCAATCCGGTTCATAATGATGGATGGACGATAAATGGATGTCCTGTAAATGGTCCTAAAGTTGTTGCAAACTCAAAAAATCTTGCTATTGCTTGGTTTACAGTATCTAATAATAATCCTATAGTGAACGTTTCCTTTTCTAAAACCAATGGTGATTCTTTTGGCACTCCATTAAAAGTCAATGATTATGATGCTATAGGCAGAGTAGATGTTGCATTTTTAAATGATGAGGAAGTAATAGTTAGTTACATGGAAGTTGATGACATTGGAACATATTTGAGAATAAAAAAGATTTCAGCTAATGGAAAAATTTCTGATCCAAATACAATATCTAAAATTGACGGAGGAAGAAACACAGGAGTCCCTCAATTAGAAATAATAAATAATGAGATCTTTATTGTTTGGACTATTTTTGTAGATGGAATGAATCAGTTAAAATCTATAAAATTAAATTCAAGAAATATCTAGAATTCCTCATTAGAACAATTATTCTTTTTTATACAAAATTCATATTAGTGTTCTCGCTTGTCTCTATTTCTAATTAAAACCTTCAATATAATTAGGCTTATCAATACTCCTGTTAAATTGGCCAGGATATCTAAAAAGTCAAAAACACGATTGTTGGTTAAAACTGGTTGTAGATACTCAATAACTAAGCCAATAATAAAACAAATTGTGAGAACAATAGTATTTGGGTTTTTAAAAAAATATTTTCTAAAATACATGGATAAACTCACAGCCTGAAAACCATAAAGAACAAAGTGGCCTATTTTATCTGCATGAGGAATAAATCCAGGAATGTCAGGACTTCCTGGAATTATAAAAAAACTTAAATAAATAATTAATGTTAGGTTGATGACTGAAATGAATTGCCAATTTAAACTTTCAATACTCATAATTAAGTTTTAAATGGACTAATTTAATTAATCTCCGTTTATATTTGAAGAAAAAAATTATGTTTGGTTCCTCTAAAGGTTTTGACAATATTGATCTTCATGGAATTCGTCATAAAGAAGCAATGGAAATGGTTCGTGAAGCACTAGATAATAAGAAATCGCAAGGCTCATTTTCTTTAACAATAATAACAGGAAATTCAACTGTACTTCAGGATCGAATATTCAAAGAAATTCTTGAATTAACTAAATTTAACTACTACATCCCTTCTTGGAATTTAGGTCAAATCATTGTTGATTACATAGAACTATAATTCTTTGTAGATTATATAATTGTTTTAAACATTCTACTGCAATTAAAATAATTCATCTTCTGCTTATTTATTTGACAATAAAATTAAAATATGTTTCAGGAAAAGGTTCATTCTTTAAGGTAAAGTGCCACCATTCTTTTTCATAGGGAATAAAACCTGATGCTAAGAGAGTTTCACGCAGAAGCTTTCTATTTTGATTTTGTTTTTCAGAAAGTTGATGAAAATTATAATTTGAAAGTTTGCCAAAAAAATCCCACTCCCCCCCCATATCAACTTCTTTTTCTTTTTTTTTGCCCTTTAGATAAACAAGTGTTAAATCAATAGTACTTCCTCTGCTGTGACCACTTTTTGAGGAAATAAATCCAAGTTCAAAAAGAGAGTTTTTTTTTAATTTAGGATAATACTTAATTTTATTAATCGTGTCTGATTGAACTTTAGACCATCGAATAAAATGGTTTACAGCATTTTGAGGGCGGTAGCTGTCAAAAATTTTAATCCCTAATTCATAAGCTTTTAGAATATTTTGAGCTTTTTTCAATCCTTTTGAAAGTTCTATTGTCCCTACTGCTGTTTTTGAAATATAACCATCAATAGGCCTGCCCATAAAGTTTTCTGAAGTCGCATATCGAAGGTCAACAACTATAGAAGGAACAGCTTCTTTTAGCTTAATAAACCCCTTTGGTAATTCTTGAGAAAAAATATGAAGATGAACACAAATTAAAAAAAGTAGCTTTTTCATTATTCTTAAATGTAAGAAATTAACAATTACCTAATTGCCCGAATCAGTTTTAGAGCTTCGGCTACATTCTTTTCTAGGGTAGCATAATCCTTGTTCGCCAAAATCTCTTTCGAGATTAACTTGGATCCCATCCCTACACAAGTGACTCCAGCGTCAAACCAACCTCTGAGATTATCCTCTTCTGCAGAGACACCGCCAGTAGGCATGATAGACGTCCAAGGCTGTGGGCCTTTAACAGCTTTGACAAAACTGGGTCCATATATGCTTCCTGGAAAAAGTTTTACTAACTCACAACCCATTTCTTCAGCTGTAGCAATTTCGGTAAGCGAACCACAGCCGGGAGACCAAAGTACTTTACGTCGATTACACACAATGGCAATGTCTTCACGAAATACAGGAGTTACTACAAAGTTTACCCCTGCCAGCATATATTGGGAAGCGGCGTCGGCATCAGTTACAGAACCTACCCCGAGTATCATCCCAGGCAGTTCTTCAATAGCATATTTGATAAGGTCTGTAAAGATTTCTAAAGCAAAATCTCCGCGATTGGTAAATTCCATCAATCGAGCTCCTCCATCATAACAGGCTTTCAATACCGGTTTAGCTACCTCTATATCGGGATGATAAAAAAGTGGAACCATTCCTGATTCCTCCATTTGATTTACTACTTGAATTCTAGTGTATTGTGCCATACTATTTGATTATCGAGCGACACGCCCAGAGGCATCTCCACTCATTAATTTTTCAATTTCTGGGACGGTTACTAAATTAGCATCACCTTTGATCGTATGCTTTAAGCAGGATGCTGCTACAGCATAATCCAACGCCTTTTGGTCGTTATCTGAATAGTGAATTAATCCATAAATCAAGGCCCCCATAAAGGAATCTCCTCCTCCTACCCGATCCACGATATGTGTGATTTGGTATTCGGCACTTTTAAACATTTTAGAACCATCATACAATACCCCCGCCCAGGTGTTGTGGGAGGCTGAAATCGATCCCCGTAAGGTCGTAATTATTTTTTTTGCTCGCGGGAACTTGGTTTGCATTTGTTGGCAAACTGATAAAAAGTCTTCCGCCTTTAAATGTTCCCCTTGGGTTGTGATGTCAAGATCTTTGGGCTTAATTCCGAAATGTTTCTCTGCGTCTTCTTCATTTCCTAAGATAATATCACAATACGAAGTTAACTCGATCATGATTTTTTCACGATCACCACCATACTTCCAAAGCTTGGCGCGATAATTTAAATCAGTTGAAATCGTCATTCCCATAGCCCTAGCTACTTTTACAGCTTCCAGGCAAGCATCTGCTGCGCTTTGTGAAATAGCTGGAGTAATACCTGTCCAGTGAAACCATTGAGCGTCTTTAAAAACTTCTTTCCAATCTACCATTCCAGATTGAATATCAGACATGGCAGAGTGGGCACGGTCATATATCACTTTACTCCCCCGACTCACAGCACCGGATTCTAAGAAATAGATTCCTAAACGGTTACCTCCTTCTACGATATGCTGCATCCCTACATTATGTTTACGCATTTCCATTAAAGCACACTGACCAATATCGTTTTTCGGCAAACGAGTAACAAATTCAACAGGTATGCCATAATTAGCTAGGGAGACTGCTACATTTGATTCTCCTCCACCATAGACCACATCAAAACTGTTCGCTTGAGAGAAACGTAAAAATCTTGGAGGTGACAGTCGCAACATGATTTCACCAAAGGTTACTACCTTTTTCATATTCAAATTTAAGATTTATTTTAACTGAAGGCTAATCATCAGTTAATATCAATGTTATTTTACTAAAAATGAGTACATAAACTATTTCTTATATTTAGAATTTGAAAAAACTATTATTTACAAATCTAATTTACTTTATAGTATGTAATAAAGCTCCAGACAAAGGTGTCGTTCAATATAGCATTGAAGATTTCTTTGACAACATTGCTATTTCTATTGCTCATGAATGACGAAAAGAATAGATTGTTATAAAATTTTTGTCAGCACTTAGATTAAGTCGCTTAAAATACTTCCAAATAAGTGAGAGCCTTTAATTACATTCCTTTTACTATAAAGAATTTATATTTGTGTCTAACCAGGCCAATCTTTGAGTTATCCAATCTTTAAGATAATTTATTTCTTGCTCATAATTACTTCCAATATAATTATTTGGCCAAACATAAATTCCAAGAACTGGCCATCGATCAAAATTTCTCTTCATACTCCCAGATATTTTAAGTATTTGATTGTAATTATCAACTTTTTGAATAATTGAGTTATTTGAAAAAGCATCGCTTCTTAGTTCATTCCAGCGAATTTTGAGTTTAGAAACATAATTGGGGTCTTGAAGTAATCTTTCCCACCAAAATGGTACTGGCCACATTCCTCCAGGACATCTATCATTTAACTTATAAGCCCATACATTTGTTTCTCCTCCGGAACAATAATCAGCATTTCCAAAAGCTAAATTAAAATCCCAAATAGGGCCCATAGATAGTTTTTGATTTTTATCCTTTACTATAAATGTGCTTATTCTAAAACCATCAACATTATTTGCTAATTCATTCAGAAGAAAAAAATCAATAAAATCATCTGTATTAATATAAGCATCATACCCTTCATCTATTTCACTGAAATTTGAGCCAGCTAGAGCCTTTTCAAAGTTTTTAATATAGCTAGAAATATAATTCTTTTGTTCTTGTGTTATGTCTTCTTCATCAGGAGTATGATATAAAAACCTAATACTGTTTGATTCAGAGCTGTCATAAGGGCTGTGCTCTGAAGCAAATGAGTTTATTGAGGTGTATTGATCATCAGCTTTATCAATTTTTATAATATATCCCCCTGTTAAATCATCACCACTAATTTCTGATGATTTAAGCTTATTAATATCAATTCTGTTTTTGTCTCTTTTTAGTTTCTCCATTAAAACATATACCCCATCAATTGTGTCATTAAGAGTTAATTCAACAAAATTTACTCTACTGGCATAACGACCTATTTCTCTTGATATATCATATATCAGCACATTTCTAATTAAACTTTTATCGCTATATGGGGCATGTAAAATCCAGTCTTCCTCCTCAGGCATTTCTAATAGTGATACATCAAAATCTTCATTCTGAGCATCTCGAGTTTCAAATCCATATTGTTTTTTTGGGAACATTTGAGATGATTTTCCTCTAATTTCAATAGCTATTTTTCCACTATGAAGTTCTTCATCCTTAAATGAAATTGTCATTTGAGCATCAACTTTAGGTTCATCTAAGATTTGATTTCCAAATGTTGAAATATTAATTTGAGGAAGAGGATCTACTAAAGCAACGTTAGAAAGTTCGGTGTTATTTTGAAGGTCATCTTTTTTACATGAAATAAAGGTTAAGAAAGCCATGCCAACAAAAAATAATTTCAAGAAACCCTGATAAGAAGTTCTTTTCATTTAATCATAGTTTATTTAAATAAAATTACTTATTTATAATTAAAATAGGAGCTTAAAAATGTCACTTTAAGTATTAATAGCTGCTTTTTCTTAACTTTAGTTGATATAATCCTATTTTACATTCTATTACGCTTGATTTAATTATACTTAATTTGATTATGACTGAAGAAATGATTCGTGAAAAAGATGTTTATAAAGGATGTTTCTTTACAGGTTGTTTGTCTTTTATTGTCGGAGGTGTATTATTAGCCATATATATATTTTGGTAACATAGAGGTGTTATATAATGTGCCTATTTGTGGAGTATATAAAGTTATAATTCGATAGTTTCTTTTCTTTCTTATCCTAAAGATTAAAGTTTCTTTTAACCATGAGATTAGGATGAGTACGATAAGTCAAAATAATTTTTATTCATCCACACGACCCACAGGTCGAACTTCACTTCCCTTGACTCCTGTCAATCGGTCACCTAAAACCCCACGAATAGAATCTGCGATTTTTGAAATTTTTGCAACCATTTCTGAATGTAGATGTGCCACATCATTTTGTTCCATTGGGTCATAATCCAAGTTGTATAATTCAGCTACATTTACTTCATTCATCTCGTAAGGCACTGGAAATCCATCATTTGTTCCCTCCCTTCCGTTTAAGGAGCGATAGGTATGGGGTACATATAATTTCCAATTTTTATGGCGTACTGCGTGAAGTTCATTTGTTCGATAATAAAAAAAGAAATTGTCATGAGGGGATCTCACGCTTACTCCTGTTAAAAGCGGAACTAAAGAGGCCCCATCTATTTTCTTTTCAGGCAGTTTACCTCCCGAAAAAGCTACTAGGGTAGGTAACCAATCGATGCCCATCGCAGGTGCATCAATTCGAGTGTTTGGTCTTATCTTCTTTGGATAGCGGATGATCCCAGGAACGCGATGTCCGCCTTCCCAATTGGTTCCTTTTCCTTCTCTAAAAATTCCTGAAGAACCAGAATGACCACCGTATGATAGCCATGGCCCATTGTCAGAAGTAAACACAACGATGGTGTTTTCTTCCAGTCCTTCTGTTTTCAAAGTTTCTAAAATGCGGCCTACAGAATGATCAATTTCTCGTATTACATCTCCATACAATCCTCGTCCCTGCGTTCCTTGAAAATCTTCAGCTGCAAATAAAGGAACATGAGGTTGTGGGTGCGGTAAATAAACAAAAAAAGGTTTTTCTTTATTCTCCAGGATAAAATCAATAGCCTTATCCGTTAATGCTTTGGTTAAAAAGGTTTGGTCTTCCAAAACCCTTAATGGGGTTTCGTTTTCGTATAATTCAATATCTGGAAAATTAAAACCTAAACCTTGTTGAGGATGATTCGGCCACATATCATTGGAATATAAAATACCATAATACGTGTCGAATCCATGCTTTCGAGGTAAAAATTTTGGCGCATCTCCCAAATGCCATTTACCAAAAATCCCTGTAGCATATCCCTGTGCTTTAAGTAATTCCGCTAACGTTGTTTCTTCTGGATTTAAACCCACCTTAGACCCTGGACTGTAGGCATTGTGAATTCCAATTCTATCGGGATAACAACCTGTTAAAATGGAAGCTCTAGAGGCTGAACATACGGGTTGAGTAGCATAATATGAGGTGAAATAAGCCCCTTCTTCTGCCATTAGGTCCAAATTAGGTGTATCTATGTCTGTTGCGCCATAAACACCTAAATCTCCATAACCTTGGTCGTCTGTTAAAATGAAAATTATGTTGGGGGGATAGTCTGTTGGAACTTTTGAGCATGAAAATAAAAGCAATAGACTACCAAAAAGGAAATAAAGTTTCATGCTAAAGAGGTTCTTTTCAAACTTAGGTATTATTGCTACCAATTCAAAGATCAAATAATTCCCAATGACTTTTTTTTACTTTTTCTAAAAATTGATTGTAATTAACTCTAATTGAAAAGCCATAAAATTTTTATATTTATACCATGAAAAGAAACCTGCTTTTTTTACTATTTTTTTCAATACTATTTTCCTGTCAAAAACAAATTGAAAAAAAGGTAACCAATCAAGAAAATGATTATACTGAAGCATATCAAATTGCCCAGGTCTGGCTTCAAGGACAAATAGACTATGAACAAATTCCAGGTATTACAATGTCAGTTGTTAGAGGAAATAAAATTGATTGGAATATTGCTTTGGGCTTTTCTGATTCCGAATCACCTTTAACTCCAACTTCACTATTTAGTATCTGTTCTATATCTAAGTTATTTACTTCAATTGCAATAATGCAATTAGTGGAACAAGGGAAAATTAAATTAAATGATCCCATCTCTAGGCATTTACCATATTTTAGTTTAGAACAGCAATATTCCAAAAGTCTTCCTATAACAATTGCAAATATTCTAAGTCACTCATCTGGTCTCCCCAGAGAGTCTAATCATTCTTATTGGTCTCCTCCAGACTTTAAATTTCCATCTAAGCAAGAGGTAATTGAAGGTTTGTCAGAACAGAAAACACTTTATCCAGCTGAAACATATTTTCAATACAGTAATCTTGGACTCACTCTTTTAGGATATCTAATTGAAGAGGTTTCTAAACAATCCTATTCAGATTATATTCAAGATCACATACTTGATCCCCTAGAAATGCATAACACAAAAACTTTTATGGATAAATCTCAATATGGAAAAGAATTAGTTTTTGGATATAGTGCAAAAAAAAGAAATGGAGAGAGAGATTTGGTTCCCTTTTTTAAAGCAAACGGAATTAATGCAGCAGCAGGATATAGTTCAAATACAAGTGATTTAGCAAAGTTTGCAATTTGGCAATTAAAACTTTTATCAGGTTTAAAAACCTCAATTTTAAATGTAAAAACTTTAAACCAAATGCATACAACACAATTGAACGATACATTAAATAATGTGAAACGTGGTTATGGGTTCGGTGTTTATGGTGAAACATCAAAAAGAACCGTTGGTCATGGCGGATCTTGTCCTGGTTACAGATCCGTTTTAACAATTAATCCCAAAAGTAAAACAGCTTTTGCTGTAATGATAAATGCTAATGGAACAAATCCCATGAAGTATGCTAATGGAGTAAGTGATATTCTAGATAAGGTAACATTAAGGAAAGGAAATAAACCTAACAAAAACAAGGAAGTTGAAGGGTATTATAATGGTCAGCCTTGGTCTGGTGAAACATATATTTCTTCATGGGGAGATAATATCGCTTTGCTCTCTTTGCCTAATAATAATGCTAATTTAACTATATTTAAAACTGTAAAAAAAGATATTTTTAGACGTATTTTAAAAAATGATAGTCTCGGAGAATCTCTTCATATATTAAGAAATACTAAACATGAAGTAATTGGATATAAGCGACACCAGACTATAAATAAAAAAATATAATCCAATATTTCTTCTTCATAATATTTCTAGATAAAATAAATGATAATTAATTTTACTAAATTGTTAAAAACTAAGTAATTAATATCAGACAATGTCAACTAAAAAATTGAAAATGTCTTTTTTGGCTGAACCTAATGATGCCAATTATAGAGGAAACGTTCACGGGGGAAAGGTAATGAAGTGGATTGATGAAATTGGGTATGCACTTTCTGTACAGTTTACAGGAAAATATTGTGTCACAAAGTTTGTAGATGATATAGAGTTTTTAAAACCAATAAATATTGGTGACCTAGTAAAATTAGTCGCTGAAATTGTAAAAGTAGGTGAATCATCTTTGAGAATTAAAATAATTGTCAAGAGTATTAACTTGATTAAAAACATATCAAAAACAAATTGTGAATGTTTTATTATTTTTGTTGCCGTAGATGAAAACGGGAATAAGGTCAAAATTGATTTATAGATCTATCTTCAACTTTAAATAATAGAAAACAAAGAGTTTCTCGACTTTTTTTTGCAATTATCTTCTTACATTTAAGTAAATCTTAAAATGAAAAAACTATTGCTTTTTTTAGTACTTATATTTCCTTTGATCTTATGCTCGCAAAGGCCAAATACAAAAAGAATAGCAATTCCATACCTTCAGCCACCGAGTAATCCTCTTAACAAAAATATTGAATCCTATTTTTCAAGTGTAGTAAATAACTCAACAGTATTTCAACCTACAAGCCCTAACCTAAAACTAAAAGGTTACCAGAGAGCTGAATCATCAAATAATGCAGATTTGGATATTAAATTTGTAATAAATAATGTTTCATTTTCAAGTAATGTCTTCAAAGAAAAATACAAAAAGAAGGTAAATGACAGCACATATGTAAGTGCAGAAGGAGGAAGGTATAGCGTTGAGGCAGTAATAAATTTTAGCGAATATGTTACAGATATTAAGAATAACAAAAATATAATTTCAAATGAAGGCATTTTATCAAATAAGTCTTTTGTTTCTAGTCTTATAAAAAATTATGGTGAAGCAGTCAAAATTCATAACAGCCGAAAACGAAGAGATGCTATTGGTTTATATGTTCAAATCGCAAATGAAAGTATAAATAGATTTATCGTTAATGTAAATAATAATTATGGCTATCCATTTTATTATTATTATATGCCTTTTGCTAGAGGAAGAGGTAGAAAACATGATTATTATGACCTAGCACAAGCTTTTAATGATTTTGAAAAAGTCCGTGAAATTACAAAAAAAGCTTTTTCAGGAAACAACCCCCCAAGGTATGGAAGCTTTAGTGCTGCTATGAGAGATGAATTATCAAAAAAATTAGATGGCTGTATTGAAATATGGCAAAATGCTATAAACGAATATGTGCCAAAGAAAAGAAAAGCAAGAATTGGAGATAAAATAATTGATCATCTGTATCTTAATCTATCAGCAGGATATTTTTTAAAAGGTAATTGGAATAAAGTTTATCAGACTCTCTCTAAAGTCAATTTGGGTAAAAGTGAAATTAAAAAAGCTTCCAAATTTAAATCTAAAGTAAAAGAATTAGAAAATAGGGTGAGTATTAATGAAATTTTATAATTGTTTTTAACTCAATGAAAAAACTACTATTATTTACCTCACTATTAATAATTAGTTGTCAAAAAACAGCTCAAAATAAAATTGTTGTAGATCCTGGAATTGATAATCTATATTCAAAATATAATACAGCCTGGAGTGAGGGTGACATTGAAACTATTACAAACGAAATATATAGTATCCCCTTTTCATTATACCTTCAAGACTCAACTAGAATATTTGAAACCAAAATAGATGTAAAACAATTTTTAATTCAAACTTTTAGAAATTTAGAGGCAAATGATTACGGATATTCAATTAGAAATTCTTGGGAAAATTATAAAATTGATAATGACCTAGTTATTTTAGAGCAAAACTTTACTAGGTTTTTAAAAGATAGTACTGTTATGGGGCCAGATAAAAGAACTGCGTCATATATTCTAAGAAAAAAAGATGGTAAATTTCAAATAAGTGGTATGATTCCTCATACTTCAATCTCTAAATAAAAAATTTAACAGAATGAAAGAATTATGTGAAAAAAAATATTTCCTTGGTTGGTTTTTTAATTTTT
>ERZ1049444.1843-NODE-1843-length-15068-cov-10.267568_pt1 | contig 15068 bp, 10 predicted proteins | sample MGYA00383101_ERZ1049444 | MGnify/ENA primary metagenome ERZ1049444 (study PRJEB29581, sample SAMEA5548371) | metagenome | biome: marine; feature: coastal; material: water | depth 50 m | study: Short-term variability in the microbial, nano- and picoplankton...
TCAAAAATTGGAAATTTATCTCTAGGTATACCAACAAGACTTGCAATAGCTTGGGTGGGAACTATCTCAGCAATCTCTGCACTAAAATTAAAGGACTCAGGTGTTCCAATCTCATCAAAGCGCTCTTTAACGAGAATTTTAAATCTTTCTTTCATCTTTTCCATGATCCTAGGAGAAAATGCAGGAAGTGCTAATTTTCTTAAACGAAGATGGTTTTTTCGGTCCAAAAAAAATAGATTGTTATTCATTAGTTTTTCAAATGCATCCATTTCTTCAAATGGTTTTTTTGGTGGCGCAAACTCCCACAAGTTGAAGTCAGTTGAAAGCCTTCTATCAAGAAGGCAAGAAATAATATTTTGATGACCAGTAACTAACCAAGCTTGCCATGCTTCAAATCTTGCAATTGGAAATTCATGACTGAGTTTTTCTAAAGTTGGAGTGGGATCGTGAATAAATTCTTTAGAGGAAGGATTAAAGAAGTGATCGACTGAGATATCTAATTGATTGCTCATAAACTAAGTTTGCATTAAAAAATATTTGGGTTAGGTAAGTCGCTTCGGGTAATAATAGACTCCACCCTATCTTTAAATGCTTGCTCACTCTTATCATTCACTGGATTAATCCAATATTTTTGATTTTTGATTTGGTCAATGCAAAAAGATGCAACTTCTTCAGGCTCTGTGGTCTCAATTTCAATTCCCATGGAGTTCATCATTTCCACCATGTCCTCAACTGAAGAAATTGGGTGCTTAGGGGCATTTGGATCCCTTGCTAACTCCTGAGGTCGATTTCGTTCTGCGGAGAATAACTTTGTTCTTACTGTGTGTGGGCCAGGAAATAAAATTGATACTTTTACATTTGCTTCAGCTTGCTCAAGCTGAAGTTTTAAGACCTCAGTGATACTTGAAACAGATGCTTTTGAAGAGGTGTAAATAGGTGTAGAAGGCAAATTTATAAATGCTCCATTTCCTGAGCATGTGTTGATCACTCTGGACTCCTCTCCATGAGCTAACATATGTGGAATAAAGGCCTGAATGCCATGCAAAATGCCCATCACGTTTACGCCATAGGCCCATTCCCAATCATTGGGTTTGGTTTCCCAGATCGGCAAAAGCTCAGCGGGAGCAACTCCAGCGTTATTAAAAAGCAAATGAACAGGTCCGTATTCTAATTCGCACCACTTAGCGAGTTCATGCATAGAATCTGAATTGGAGACGTCTGCCACCTTAAAATGAACATCCAAAGACTTATTTTTTAACTGGGCTGCTGAGCTCTCAAGGCTTTCTTGCTCTATGTCTGTAAGAATTACTTTCGCACCCTCTTTTGCTAGAGCCTCGCCAATTGCAAAACCAACTCCAGATGCGCCACCTGTAATAACGGCTAATTTTCCATTAAGGTCTTTCATAGATAATCCTTAAGCTGAGTCGTATCTAGAATGCATAAATGGAACATATGACATTGCATCAACTTCTTCCACCACAGAAGCATTAGAAGATGATGTGCCTTCCTCCCAAACTAATGAAACCATTTCTTTAACTGGTAAATCAATTACAGGATCCATTGGAGATTCGCGAAGAATAATTTCACCGTCAAGCTTTGTATGAGCTGATTGGGTTCTGTGCATGTTGATTCTGACTAATAAAGGGTTCTGGTCTACTGCTTTGTTTTGTTCACAGGAAGGGAAAACTTTGAAGCAGTAAACATCATCGGTAAATGAGGAAGTTTCTAACTCATCAGATGTTTTACCTTTCAGCTCAAGATAGGTGATCCCATGTCTTGTTACCGTTGCAACACAATTATCTCCGTCCTTGGAGGCAGTTACATCAGCAATTTTTTTAGGCTCTCCGTAAGTTTCTCTTCCGCCGACTACCACGCCCTCAGTTTCCATAGGCATTGTGATTTCATATATCCCTTCCTTGCCTTGATACATGCAGTTAACGCCAAAGGTAGCTGCACCAAATTCCATGCCACCATTCAAATCTACAAAAACACGAGAAATTACGATCCTAACCATTGGATCTGCATGTGGCTGCAATGGAGAAGGAATTAGTGTCTCTATAAGCCCCGGCTCAGTTTTATACCAAGCTTTAATAGCATGCATATTAGCATCAAAAAATTCTAAATTATTTTCTGCCGCTTCAATTAACTGCTCTTGTGTTTTAACAAATCTTAATTCTGACATAATCTATTTCCCCTAGTTTTAGTCAATCATACATTTTCTAAAATAGATTTAACAATAATATAACTCGTAATTTCTAGTACAGTTTTTATGAAAAAATATGTTGCTTAGAGATATTAATAATGGAATCATGACAAATATTAATTTCTATTAATAATTTAAAGCAAATATAATTTGTTATCCTATTTATACTAAAATTGAAGGGAAGTAAAAATGCCAAAACAAGAATTTCCATTTCCAATGCCTAACGGCTGGTTCTGTATAACAAGAAGTCATGAACTCAAATCAGGGGAAGTTCAATCCCTTAAGTTTTGTGAAAAAGAAGTTGTTGCTTTTAGAACTGAAAGTGGGTCTGCAACTGTTCTTGATGCATTCTGCCCTCATCTGGGAGCTCATTTAGGTGAAGGCGGTTGCGTTAACGGAGAAACAATTGAATGTCCATTCCATGCTTGGAGATGGAATACAGATGGAACCTGTGCAGAAATTCCATATGCAAAAAACTTTCCTCCTAAGGCAAGGGATACTAAAATTTTTAATTACCCAGTTGTAGAGGTTAATGGATTTATTTGGGCCTGGCATCATCTTCACCAAGAAGAACCAACTTGGGAAGTCCCTGCAATAGAAGGTTTTAATGGGGATGATGATAAATGGGGCAAGATTTATCACTATGACTACAACATCAATACTGTATTACAAGAAATAGCTGAGAATGATGTAGACCAAGCTCATTTTCCAAAAGTTCATGGTTCTCCAAGCCTTCCTGAGACCGAGGCAATCACAGATGGAATCTACAAAAAAACAATTGCAGAAACATTAATGGATCCCAATAACGATAGCGTTTCCGAGGAACATAAAGTCGAAGACCATGGAATGTTTTCTACAACTTTCACAAGAGAATCATGGGGTCTTGGGACAGTTGGTTTAAAAATGATCAATTTGCCTCCAAGCGGAGGTGAATTTATTATGGTGAATGCATCTTGCCCAGTAGATAATTCCCACTCAATCTTAAGATGGTCAATGAGAGTATCTAAGGATATAGAGGATGAGCTAGGAATGGCTATTATTGATGGGATAGCTAATGGGGTCTTGGATGATATGCCTATTTGGGATAACAAAAGCTACGTATCTGATCCAATCTTGTGTGATGGAGACGGACCAATTAACAAGTTTCGCAAATGGGTGGGTCAATTCTACTCAGAACCCATACAAAACTGATTTTTGGCTAAAGTACACTTTTTTTACTCAACTATGAATGCAGGCAAGTCTACTGCCCTACTTCAATCTAATTATAATTATCACGAAAGAGGGATGGAAACCTTATTATTTCTTCCAAAAATTGATGCAGATAGCAATGATGGAAAAATACACTCTAGGATTGGATTAACAGCTGACGCTCATTCTGTTGACCAGGAGTTTAACTTCTTCCATTTTGTTTCGAAGGAAAAAATTAAAAAGAAGATTAATTGCATATTGATTGATGAGGTTCAATTTCTGACAACAGAGCAGGTACGACAGGTTTGCAAAGTTAGTGATGAGCTAAATATCCCAGCAATGTGTTACGGGATTCGTACAGATTTTCAGGGTAGATTGTTTGAGGGAAGCTCAGAGCTGCTTGCGCTTGCAGATAATTTAATTGAGCTGAAGACTGTGTGCGATTGTGGTAGGAAAGCAATCATGGTAATTAGGCTGGATGAATCTGGGGAAGTGGTCAAAGATGGAGCTCAAATTAAAATTGGTGGCAACGATACCTACAAAGTTTATTGTCGAAAGCATTTTAGAGAATTAACAGGGCTTATTTAAAGTTTGGTTCTTTTAAAAGTTTCCAGGAAACTGTATGAAGGATCCGATTCATTTGAGGTTCCCAAATTTGCACCCTCGATCATTGGATGAATTAGATTGACTTGAGACGGATCGTTGACATATGCCCAATCTGCGTCGACAGCTCTGCTAGAGAATTTCCACACCCCATCTCTTTTCTCATATTTATCAAAATATCTTCCACCGATAATCACATCATATGAAGCTTCATCAGTTAAGACCTGATGGAACGCTATGATGTAAGTTTCTCCTTCAGCTAAATCTCCCATTAAATGAATGTTATGTGTGGTTACATTATGATGCAGTATTCCCATTGACTTCTGAATCTCGGGTAGTAAATCAATAAATTCCATCGCCTTCCCCTTAAAAAAAGATCCATGATCATCATAAGCATCTTCATGATAAAGCTTTCTCATTAATTCATGATCATGTCGATCTGCTGCACGACAATATATGTGGACCAGATCTCGGATTGATTCCTTGTCTAAGATTTCTTGAACTTTGCTATCTAAATCACTCATACTTAACACCTATAAAATATATTTATAAAATAAGAATAAATTAAAAATTTTAGTATTAACAATGAATAGCTCAACAAAATATCCGCTTCTATCAAGTTCAGCCAAAATTGGAACCATGGAATTGAAGAATAGAATGATAATGGCCGCCATGGGATCTAATTTTGCTGGTGAGGATGGTCATGCCACCGAGCAGCTCATAGCCTACTATGAAAAAAGAGCTCAAGGTGGCGTTGGCTTAATAATACTTGAAACCTCTGCAATTACTTGGCCTGTTGGAGCATCTATGCCCTTCATGATCGGCTTCTCTAAGGATGAATTTATAGAAGATTTAAAGGAGCTTACCCATAGGATCCATAAACATGGAGCAAAGATAGCTGCCCAATTAAATCACAGCGGAAAAATTGCTCAGGAAGACACAGTTGCCGGAAGACCTTTGTTGGTTCCTTCAATCCCCAAATCTGAGCCAAGTGACATGTTTGGGCTGCTGACTCAAGATGAAATTATAAATTTTATTAAGGCAGCTGGGCCAGACGGCAAAGGGCCTCGCTACAAAGAATTAACGGTAGATGAAATCCAAGTAGAAATTAAAAATTTTGTTGAAGCGGCAAAAAGAGCAAAACAAGCTAACTTTGATGCAATTGAAATTCATGCTGGGCATGGTTATCTCATTTCAAGTTTTTTATCTCCAGCAGTTAATTTGCGAGAAGATGACTACGGAGGAACACCTGAAAATAGGGCCAGGTTATTAATTGAAATTATCACAGCAATTAAGGCTGAATTGGCAGACTTCCCAATCTTGGTGAGACTGGATGCTAATGAATACAGGATTGCTAATGGAATTACACCTGAAGATTTTCTATTAACAGCATCTTTGGCGCAACAGGCTGGGGCTGATGCGATTGATGTCAGTGCCTATGGAAATACCAGCAAAGGAATAGCATTTACTGAGGCTCCATTGGTTCACAAGCCAAGTGGTTTTGTAGAATTTGCTAAGCAAGCTAAACATTTGCTGGATATTCCAATAATTGCGGTAGGAAGAATTGAATTAGATAAAGCGGAGTCTGGTTTAAAAAATAATGATTTTGATTTTCTAGCTATGGGTAGAAAACTTCTCGCTGACCCTGCTCTTCCTAGCAAAGTTACATCAGGCCAAGATCGCCTTATTCGTCCTTGTATTTATTGTTATGTTTGCGTTAGTCAAATTTTTATTAACAAACCTATGAAGTGCGCTGTCAACTCGCAATTGGGGCATGAATTTAAAAAAGAAGATATTATCTGCAGCACCGGAAATCAAAAAAAATATTTAGTTATTGGAGCAGGTCCTAGTGGTATGGAAGCTGCTAGATTACTTGCAATGCAAGGCCATCAAGTTGAAATCTGGGAAAAAGATAAAGATTTTGGAGGAACTGTAAGGGTTGCAGCCTTAGCCTATGAACCAAATGGCAAGCTCATTGATTACCTTAAATTATCTCTTCAAGAATTAGGGGTGAAAACTATTTTAAATAAGCTTGCTACTCCAGAGCTAATTAAAGATTTTTGTCCGGATCATGTGATAGTGGCCACAGGAGCTAAGCGAGAAGCCCCAGAGATTCCTGGCAAAGATCATAAAAATGTTTTTGATGGAGAGCAGCTTAGAGGGCTACTATTTGGATCTGATAAAAATGCGATTAAAAAACTTAGCTTATTTCAACAATTAATCTTGTGGTTTGGTAGAAGATCGCAACTGCTAAGAAATATTTCAGCTTTAAGACTTTTGAGTAAAGTGTGGATGCCTCTTTCTAAAAAAATTGTAATTATTGGAGGTGATCTGGTTGGACTAGAACTTGCTGAGTTTTTAATTGAGCGAGGCAGGAAAGTTAAAGTCTTGGAGCCAGGAAGTTCGCTCGGCCAAAATTTAAGCATTGTCAGGCGTTCAAGAATTGTACATACATTGAAAGAGCATGGTGTTGAAATGCTAACTAACGTAAATATTAAAGAAATTACAGATTTGCATGTTATTTATGAGGATCTTGGCGCTGAATTCTCAGAACCAGTTGACCAGGTAATTATTGCAATGGGAGCCAACTCAGATCTGGGCTTATTGAATGAACTTAAAAAGTTAAATATTCCAGTCACTGCTATCGGTGACTGTGATGAAATTGGTTATATTCATGGCGCAATTGCAGATGCAAGGTTGGCAGTAATTAACTTGTAGGCATTAGCTCAAGAAGCGCTGAATGCATTATCTCCCCATCTTTAATATTTAAACCATTTGCAAGATGTATATTCTCCCTAAGCGCTAAATCAATACCTTTATTTGCTAGCTCGAGAATATATGGTAGTGTTGCCTCATTTAATGCCTTGGTAGCCGTTAACGGAACTGCTCCAGGCATATTCGTCACACAGTAATGGAGAACGCCCTCTTCTAAAAAAGTTGGATTATCGTGATCTGTTGGTCTGCTCGATTCAAAGCACCCGCCTTGATCAATTGAGATATCAACCATCACACTTCCTTTCGTCATAGATTTCAACATCTCTTTAGTTACAACTTTAGGTGCCTGTTTGCCGACTACATAAACCGAGCCAATTACCAAATCTGATACGGAGATTGCATCTTCTACGGTTGAGGGATTAGAAATTATATATTCAATATTTGTTTGTCCATGTTGAAGCTTTAGCTCATTGAGTTTTTTTTGAGATAAATCTAAGACCTTGACGCGCGCTCCATTTGCCAAGGATTTAGTAATTGCTTCATTGCCTGCAACACCACCTCCAATAACAGAAACTATTCTGGGATCAAGTTTGCCTATTAAAGTTCCTCTGCCTTGGTTTGGTTTCAACAAATGATATGACCCAACAACAACGCTTAATTGACCAGCAATAGCACTCATAGGCGCCAACAAAGGTAGTGCACCATTTTCACTGGTAACGGTCTCATAAGCGATCCCAGTAACTCCTGTTTTTAAGATTTCTTTTGCCATGGATAAATCGCCCGCAAGATGAAGGTAAGTAAATAATGTTAGACCTTTTCTTAGATACTTGAGCTCTTGTTGCATGGGCTCTTTAACTTTGATTATCAATTCAGAGGCTGAATAGATTTCTTGTGGCGATTGAAGTATTGAAGCGCCTGCTTCAATATATGCTAAATCAGTAAAACCTATTTCATTACCAGCATTTGATTGAATAAAAATCTCATGATTATCTGAAACTAAAGTTTTTACAGAGCTAGGAGTTAATCCAACACGGCATTCATTATTTTTAACTTCTTTTGGAACACCAATTTTCATGAGGATAATCTATCATAAGTTCGGCATTAGTATATTTCTAATTACTTATATATTGATTACATTTAGTTATACATAACTTGATGCGACTAATTTACTGCATCCCATGAAAAATAAGGCGTATCTTTAAAATCCTGACCTCTAATTTGAATTGTAATGTTCATATACTCGCCATTACCTATAAAGCTGTCGTTCAGTGAAACCAAGTCATTTTTTGAGGTGTTAGCAATGATTTCTCTAATTTGTTTGTTAGTGTCAAACTCGTAGTTCCCCTCCTCCCAGTCATTAGCTAAATTTAGCGCTTCAATAATAATGTTTTCAGGTTTTTGATCTAAGTCTTCGAGCAAAGATTTTTTAATATTTTTTATTACTTTGTTATCAATCTGCCTAAGAGCAACTGCAAAACCATCTTGGAACATCATCATTTTTTCTTTGAGGTCCTGTAAATTGGAATTATCGCTAACTACAGTCATTGCGATAGTTGGGTAATCATGGATATCATAATTAAGACTGTAAACGGCATATCCAAGTTGTTGATTGGTTCTTAGGTCATTAAAAAATGATGGGCTAAACAGCTTATTAATCATTGTAAATTGCGCTTCAACCTTCAGAGATTTTTTGGGATATACATATAAATCAGAAATACCCACTCCATCTTTTGGAATGCTTACTTTTGTAACCCTGCCTGTCCCAGCAACAACTTTAAAGCTCTCTTCCATCTTCCATGGTGTAATTTGAGTAGTTTCTCCAAACAATTCTCTTGTATTGGCTGCAAAAGAAGTAATTTTTTCTTCAGCTTCTAAACCATGAGAAAAAATATCAATGTAAACAGATTCCATAAATTTTTTATGGTAATCATTCAAACCCTCAAGAGTGGCAGTGTCTAGAGAGCTTAAAATCTCTTTTTTAGAAAAAAAGAAAGGGCCTTGTTTTGTCGTTGTAGAAGCATAATAGCTTAGCTGAGATGAAATACCTTGCTCTGAAATACTGTCGTATGAATCCTTGAGAGCCTTAATGGCGTTATTCAAATCTCTTTCTTTTAATTGAAAAGTAGTAAACTTCGTTAAAAGTTCATTTGCATATTTCAATTGTGTTGAGCTTCTGCCCAGAAAGCCAAAAACAGTATTTCCTTCCGAATCAAATTGCGAGAAAATTCTAACGCCGCTTCTTTGAAAAGCTCTCTGATAGATTGTGCGATGTTTTTTTCTAAAGACATCATTGAGTATGAATGCATAGGTCATACTCTCAGCAGTTTTAGATGCAACAGACGATTTTAAATTCACAAATAAGGTGCCTTCCCTTCCTCTAAAATTTTGAGTATGTGATAAATATGCTTGGACACCATCACTGCTAAAAATCTTTTTTGGTGTTTTAAAACCATCAGAAAAGACAAGTTCAGGTTCGTCCTCATCAAGGGCAATTACCTGAGGATCAGGTAGCTTAACCAACAAATTAGTATCGGATGATCGTTTCAACAATTCATAATTCAATTCCTCTGATCTATAGCCGCCATCTGCAAATTTTAATTGAGTATCAATATTTTCATCAGAACTAATGTGATAAATTCTTGCATTATTTAGATTAAAGCTTGATAGAACTTCATTAATTGCTTGCTCGTCATAGTCGGAAGTTACATAGGTACTATCAATGATATTTTTTAAAGGAACATCATAAATTTTTAATGCAAAAGAAACAGCTAATTGAAGAGCTTCAGGGGATGAATAATCTTCAAACTGAATTTGATTGATTCCAGCCAGCTCATCAAAATAGTCTTTATTAACGCCATTCTCTTTTATCAAATCTAAATATTGAAAAGTATTAGAAATGATAAAGTCTTTATTATTCAGTCCTTTATCAGTAAGAGAATAAGTAATAAATGCTGATCCATCCCCTCCCCAAATTTTAGGATCTAAGCTAGCATCTCCATCTTGTATATACCCTTCCTCAGTTAAATAGCTCATAAGAGCATTGGGCTCTTGAGAGTTCAATAACATCTCAAGGTATTCATTAGGCTTTGATCGCCATAGAGAAGAATTATCTTGAATTGGAAATTCAATAGTCAGGGTGGGTGATTTAATTCTACTTTTTATAAAAATATTCCTACCAAGATTTGCTTCTCTATATGCAGTAATTTTTGTTAATGGTCGTTTAACCTTGTTATTTTTGATCTTACTGAAATACTTTTTAGCTAGTTTTTTGAGTTCCTTTGGGCTTTGCTTACCAACAAGAACTAACTTCATTAAATTGGCAGAATAATACTGGTTGTAAAAGTTATTTAAGTAACCTAAAAGCTCGTCTTCATTGCTTGAAAGCGTATCTTTATTTCCTACGCCAAGTTTAGTTCGAGGGTGATCAGGATTTCCGGTAGCCGCAGCTGCTCTTTGCAAAACAAATCTGTCGCTCTGCCTACTCAGCAACCATTCAGAATTAACTGCATTAATCTCTTTGCCAACCATAGTTGGATCAAATATTGGATCTTTGATGGATGAGCTAAGCCTATCTAAGGCAGGCGCAAATTGAGAGCTATTGATGGAGAAAAGATAGGTGGTTTGCTCAGCAGCAGTAAATGCATTAGTGCTTCCTCCATTCTGCTGAATAAATTCCATGTATTCATTGGGTGATGGATATTTTTTTGAACCCATGAATAACATATGCTCTAAAAAATGAGCAATTCCTTGAGCATTTTCTGGATCTTGGAATTGACCAACACCAACACTCAAGGTGGCTGCTGATGAAGCAAGCTCAGGATCGCTTACTGTAATAACATCTATGCCATTTTTGAGTGTAAAGATATTATATTCTCTATTATCAGCAGGGCTTTTATTAACTGAATCATCAGCAATAATAGATATAGAAAGAGTAATTAAAAGTAAAAAGACTGAGAGTGTATTTTTTTTGTTCATAGTTTATATTCTACAAAAAAAAGGGGGTCTATGACCCCCTTTTTTTAAATTCTTTTAAGAATTAATATTCGTATCTAATACCAAAACTAAATGTTCTTGGGGCCCAATAACCCTGATATCCAGTAAAACAATCATCACCAGAACATTGGTTATCATTAAGATTAGTTACTTTAAGTACAGCTGAAAGATTTTCATTGTAGTCATAGACAACACCGCCACTGAATGACCAATAGCCATCGTACTCATGAGGCAAGACTTTAGTAGTAGCACTCCCGTCAGTCATGTCCATGTAGACCCACTTATCTGGGAAATCTTCCTTGTCCCAGTAGAAGTCAGTTAGGCCGCCATCTGTATAAACACCATCGACATAAACATAGAATTCGTCGTAAGACCAGTCCCAAGTATGCAAATATCTTGTTTCAGGTTTTCCAATAGATCCTGTAGTATCAACAACAGGTGAAGCAGCAGTTGCTTGGAAAGCATCTTTCTTCTCTTGGTAACCTTTTAAGTTATAACCGAAAGTACCGACTCCCCAGTCAAAAATCTGATCAAGATCAATGTCATAAGCAAGTTCAACGATGTAGCTTTCATACATGTATGCAGCTCCATTTGACGTTCCGCCTTGAACACCAATAGTACCAGGATCAAATCCTAGCATTTGGTTGTCAGCACCCCTGTAGACTTGGCCACAGAATGAATTTGGATATGAGCCTGGGTCTGCATCGTAACAAGCTGACAACACTTCATCTGGGTTTAGATCAATAATTGCATCAGTTAAATCAACTTCAATGTAATCAAGAGCAACTCTTAGGTTACCTGGGATCTCAATACCTGTAAAAGGAACGTTTGTGGGTGTAAAAATTACACCATAGTTAATTGAATCAGATTTTTCTGTTAACACGTTCGGGTTACCGCCACGATATGTGAAGATCGAAGCTGTTTCAGCTGTTGATAACCATCCGGCTGGATTCCCAAGTTTTCCACAGTTAGCAGCTCTGTTTTCAGGAGCTGGTCCAGATCCAATATTTGAAGCATCACACGGATCATCAATGATGTAGCTTGTGATATATTGAGGTTGAAAAGCCTCACCAATAGCAGGAGATCGAACCGTATTTTGTGCATTATATCTAAGCGCTAATGTTGAATTTAATCTCCAAACTAGAGAGAGACTATCTACACTATCTTCACCAGATACGCTATGGTCCATCTCTCTGTAAGCTCCAGAAAGTGTTAATTCTTCTACAAATGGAATACCCATATCAGGAGAAATAATAGGAGCAATAAGCTCCATGTATGTATCGGAAGTAGAGAATTTACCATTTAAAGCAGTCATGCCACCAGAACCATCTCCAATGTATGCTTCATCAAATAATGAATCTTTGAACTTGTATGCTTCAGTTCTTTCTTCATACCCAACTAGAACTGATAGTTCGCCAGCTGGTAGATCGTAAACAGGTCCAGATATGTAACCGAAATTATAATTTTGATTAGTATTTGTTCTTGTGGAAACACTACCGCCAACATAGTCAGCAGCTGCATCACTAATTTGAGAGCCATCGCCAAACGGGCTTAATGGCTGACAATCACCTGGCTCACCTAGCAAGAAGTAAGAAGGGTCTCCTGAACCGCCTGGCTGAAAGTAAGGGTCGTTAAGGTATTCTTGAGTTGTATAACCTGAAGCACCCAATTGATTGTATCTACAATCGATAGTTCCATCAGCCAACAACACAGAGTCTATTGCAGCAAAAAGTCTTTGTTTAACGATGTCACCTCTAGAATTAACTCTTCTAGATGTTCCATCAGTAACTCCAAAGCTATAATCAAAGGTTCTGTTGGCTATGTCAAAATCACCTTCGAGTCTTAAATTAAGGACTCTGTTATCAACAGTATCAACATCCTCTCCACCCAAGGATCTAACGTATGGACCCCAAGCTTTACTCATTTTAAATGTCTTATTGCCATATGAATTTGTTCCACCTGACCAGTTTGCACAGAGCTCAGCAGAATCAGCAGCACTTAAGAAAGGGTTAGTACATTCAACTATCAAAGTAGCTGAAGGGGCTCCAAAAAGACCAGTGGTGTAAAAACCCTGATTACCACTCGCGTCTTCAGCAGAATATGATGTTAAATAGACAGAACCTGAAACTCTCATTCTTGGAGTTATATCAAATCTACCAGTCTGAACGAAGTTATATTTTTCAATTGGTTCGTTGTAAACACCTGGATCATGTTCATCACCAAAGTTCATACCATCTCCGCCAGCATACCTAAGAACTCCGTCAGTTGGAAATCCTTGCTTATTAACTTTTAATTTTCCAGCATTATCAAAACCAACATAGTCAGTTTGAGGTGTTCCAGGCCATGGAGTGCCATATACATTAGGACCGTAACCGAATGCACCAGGAGTATTATATGCATCTCCGTATGTAACACTACCGTTAGGGCTAATTCCAAAATAAGTAAAACCCTCACAAGCAGGATAAACAAAACGTTGGCCTGGCACGGCACCATTTGAATCAGATGTCAAAGCTTTACATCTAACGTCCCTAGGGAGTTCATTTTCTCTTATCTTTCTTCCATTACTGGTGTAGTCCAATGAGAGAGTTACGTTACCTCTGCCATCCATGAAGTTACCACCAAAGAGCATTTTATAACCTCTTTGTAATGCGACATCTTCAAAAAAATTATTATGATTGTATTGGAACTTAAAGCCTTCAAAGTCATCTTTAAGAATATAATTAACAACACCAGCCACAGCATCTGAACCGTAGACAGCAGCACCACCAATATTGATAACTTCAACTCTGTCAATCAGCATTGTCGGGATATTGTTTACATCAACCTGACCACCGCCATATCCGTTGGAGGATACAAATCTGTTTCCATCAACAGTAACTAGAGTTCTTTGAGAACCAAGTCTAAGGTTATTAATAGCCTGACTTCCGTTAGGACCACTTTCAGCACCGGCTGCAGATGGTAAACGTGTCACAGCTGAAGCTGCGTAATCGAAAAGCCTATTTTCGAAATCTTCGCCTGTAACAATAGTAACGGGGACCGGACTATCAAATGTTGTAGTTCTTTTGATTCTAGAACCAATAATAGTGACTTCTTCTACTTCAACTACCTGCTCAACATCAGCATCAGTGCTGTTGTCTTGTGCAAAAGCAGTTACAGCGAACAAACCAAAAAGTAAAAATAACTTATTCTTCATAATAACCTCTTTCCTTTTAAATACAGCCACACCCGTGGCTATGCCATAATTCTGGTAATTCTGTGCCATAAACCTATTAAAGTCAATTAAATTGGTGAATTATAATGATGAGTGAGAAGCCCTATTTGTCCTCAAATTTTAGGTAAAACAACTCGTGTTGGGGTTTCTGATAAAAAATTTGAACCAATTTTTATAAAAGCTTATTTTTCTTACCAAATATCACACGCAGCAAATTAGCTTAGATAGCATAGAAGATGCCATGTTTTACCTGGAATTCAGACTTGATGTAATGTAATTATAGGCTTCATCAACACTGTCCGTGGTAAAAAAAAGATCTAGATCCTTTCTGTCTATTGTTCCAAATTCAACCAAAGTTTCAAAATTGATTAATTTATCCCAATACTCTTTTCCAAAAAGGACTATAGGTAAGTTTTTCTTAATTTTTCCTGTTTGTATGAGTGTAAGGATTTCAAAGAATTCATCCAAAGTTCCAAACCCTCCTGGCATAATCACCAAAGCTTTTGCTAGATAGGAGAACCAAAATTTTCTAGTAAAGAAATAATGAAATTCAAAATCTAGCTCTTCACTAACGTATGGATTAGGAGCATCTTCAAAGGGCAAAGAAATCCTAAGGGAAGCTGTCTTACCCCCTGCTTCTCTTGCTCCACGATTTGCTGCAATCATTATGCCTGGACCTCCTCCCGAACAGACAACATGTTTTTGCTCTTCATTGTCTAAACGCATGGACCATTCTGTTAATCTTTTTGCGAGCATTCTTGTAGAATCATAATATTGAGCTAACTTTAAATTTTTGCTTCTTCTTTCATTAGAGCTGTCTTTGCAGCTTAAATCCTCAGGTGATGGAGCTCTTGCAGATCCAAAAATTACAATTGTGTTGTTTACTTTTTCCAGTTCCAGTTGAGTCTTTGGTTGAAGGTATTCAGCTAGAATCCTTAAAGGACGAGCATCTTTGCTGGTTAAAAAATCGAAATTTTTGTAAGCTTTTTCTGTTTTCATATTTTTTCTGCCTATTTATGTAATATTAATTTTGGGTCGCACACTATACTTACTTTACTTATTTTGTATATAAGAAATTAATTTATGTAACTTTAGAGGATATGGTGGAGCTAGGCGGGATCGAACCGCCGACCTCTTGCGTGCCACGCAAGCGCT
>ERZ1049444.1852-NODE-1852-length-15023-cov-5.925575_pt1 | contig 15023 bp, 11 predicted proteins | sample MGYA00383101_ERZ1049444 | MGnify/ENA primary metagenome ERZ1049444 (study PRJEB29581, sample SAMEA5548371) | metagenome | biome: marine; feature: coastal; material: water | depth 50 m | study: Short-term variability in the microbial, nano- and picoplankton...
GGGCTGAGCCCAAAGGAAAACCGCGACATTCCCCCGCTAGACTATGATCTGGTTTGCCGCATGAAACAGCAGTTTCCCAATATGCACGTATCGATAAATGGTGGCATCGCATCGCTTGCAGAAGCTAGGGAGCTTTTGGCGCGGGGATTGGATGGGGTGATGATCGGGCGCGCAGCGTATCATTCGCCTGCTGAAATTCTGTTGACAGCGGATGCCGACATCTACGGGTCCAGCCATACGAAATCTCGTGTGGAGGTCGTGGATGCCATGCTACCCTACATCGAAATGCATCTCAAAAATGGTGGGAAACTGCAGCAAGTTACAAAGTCGATGTTGGGTTTGTTTGCCGGGCTTCCAGGGGCGCGGACATGGCGTCGGTACCTGTCAGAAAACGCATACCGTGAAGGTGCAGGTACAGAGGTAGTTGAAGTTGCAGCGGCGAAGGTTTCGACCGCTGCCGAGCAGAAATTCACCTAAATCAAGGTCTTTTGGACGCCTGTTAGGTGAGTCGCAAAAACACGTTGTCATCAGAATTCTCTGCGAAGAACTGCCTCTTTTACCAACTAAGGTTATAATCGCTAAAAAAATTTCGACCGCCCGTTTCTCGTTTTTGTGATGTTTCAGGCGGCGTCTTTGATCGACGACTGTTATCGCAAACACTCAGAATCCCGTTAATATCATAAGGGATTCACGTCGGCAGCCTGACTAATTGGTCAATTTCATTGCGGCCAATCTCGGTGTTTGCATTCGCAGCGAAATATATTTGCGCAAAACCACCTTAATTTTTTCCTTGATGAAAAGATTTTTGGGGTGACACTATCGGTTAAGAGCATGACGCTACGACAACTGCAAAACGCTCTGGATAAATTGATTAAATTGGACTGAACTGCTCAGTACCCTTGCCGAGGCACCATAAAGCTATGGAAAAACAATGCCCGGTTCATTCTTCGCAACAGGAGGAAGAAAATGAAAATGACTTCTAAAACACTAGTTGGCGCGCTGCTCGCTACCACGTTGATCGCATCGCCGCTGTACGCAGCTGGCACGCACCCATCAACTGGTGAAGCACTGGCTGACAATCAATCGTTCACCTATCGTCTACTCGACGAGCACAGCTCGGTTGACCCACAGATCGTGGAAGACACTTCAGGCGCGGACATCGTGCGCGACCTTTTCGAAGGTCTCTACAACCAGGATGCCGATGGTAACCTTGTTCCAGGTGTTGCGCTTAGCCACACAACAAATGATGCAAAAGACGTGTACACATTCTCACTTCGCGACAACGCAAAGTGGTCGAACGGTGACGCTGTAACCGCCGGTGATTTTGTTTACGGTTGGCGCCGCTTGCTAGATCCAGCAACTGCTTCGCCATACGCATGGTTCGGCGAGTTGATGTCTATCGAGGGCGCAAGCGCAGTGCTTGCTGGCGAAGCTGATCCATCGACACTTGGTGTGACTGCTGTTGACGATCATACGCTTGAAGTAAAATTGACAGCTTCGCTGCCATACTTCGCTCTTATGACAACACACGGTTCTACATTCCCAACTCATCAGGCAACTGTTGAAGCGCATGGCGATCAGTGGACCAAGCCAGAGAACATCGTTTCAAACGGTGCGTATGTTCTGACCGAGCACGTTCCTAGTGAGCGTTCGGTACGTGTACGCAACTCAATGTATTGGGATAACGACAATACAATCCTTGAGACCATCACTTCGCTGGTTATCAACGATGAAAACGTTGCTCTGACACGCTATCTAGCGGGCGAACTGGACAAAACTGACGTTCCAGCTGGCCAGTATCCAAAGCTGAACGCAGAGTATCCTGATCAGGCTCACTCGAACCCACGCCTGTGTAACTACTATTACACATTCAACATGTCAGGAAACGGCAACCCAGCATTTGACGACGTTCGCGTTCGTGAAGCTCTGTCGTTGGCAGTTGACCGTAGCGTGATTACTGATGCCGTTCTTCAAGGTGGTCAGTTCCAAGCTTACACATTCACACCTGGTTTGACTGCTGGCTTTGTTACGCCTGACGTACCAAGCGCAAGCATGACCCAAGCTGAGCGTGATGCAAAAGCGATGGAGTTGATGGCCGAGGCTGGTTACGGCGCAGACAATCCACTTAAGTTCGATATGCTTTACAACACTTCTGAAGGCCACAAGAAGATCGCGATTGCTATGTCGCAAATGTGGAAACAGAAGCTTGGAGCTGAAGCTGTTCTTGCAAACCAAGAGTGGAAAACATTCCTAGAGACACGTGGCAACCAGGACTTTGAACTGGCACGTGGCGCATGGTGTGGTGACTACAACGAAGCGTCGACCTTCCTTGACCTGCTTGATTCAGGCTCGGGTTACAACGACGGTAAGTTCAACAGCGCTCGTGTAGATGAACTGCTGACTATGGCGAAAACATCTAGCGATACTCAGCCACTTTACACTGAGATTGAGCAGATCATCGCGACTGAGATTCCGGTTATTCCGGTCTATCATTACACTCGTGTGATGATGCTTCAGGAAGATGTAAAAGGCTGGCCGTTCGAGAACATCGAACAGAACGTCTATTCGAAAGACCTCTACGTAGTTGCTGAATAAAGCTGCTTAGAAACATTTACTCCGGCTCTCAAATCTGAGGGCCGGGGTTTTTATTGGGGTAATCCGAATGTTGAACTACGTTATCCGCCGGCTTTTGGTAGCCGTGCCGACCCTGCTGATCCTAATCATTATCTGTTTTTATTTGATGCAGACTGCTCCTGGCGGTCCTTTCACATCTGAACGCCCATTGCCGCCACAAGTGCTGGCCAATATCGAGGCGAAATACGGACTTGATCAGCCACATTATAAACAACTCTATAACTATGTGGTGGGGATCGTTACGCAATTCGATTTCGGCCCATCGTATCAGTACAAAGACCGCTCGGTGAACGATATCATCTCGCAGGGCTTTCCCGTTACGCTGACCTATGGTTTCATTTCGTTCGTCGTTGCGACAATCGTGGGTGTTAGCTTGGGCGTCATTGCAGCGATCCGACATAATACGGCGCTGGACTACATTGCTGTTGGTGCCACGTTCTCGGCGCAGGCTTTGCCGAACTTTGTTATGGCGCCAATCCTTATTTATGTATTCACGCTGAAACTGGGTCTGTTGCCTGGGGGCGGCTGGAATGGTGGCCAGTGGCAATACTTGATCATGCCCGTCATCGCGCTTTCCACGTCATTCTTTGCATCCGTGGCGCGTATCACGCGGTCGTCGATGCTTGAGGTTTTGAACTCTAACTTCATCCGAACTGCACGCGCAAAAGGTCTACCGGAAACAACCATCATTTGGCGCCACGCTCTCAAGCCGACGTTGATGCCGGTTGTGTCGTACCTCGGCCCTGCATTCGTGGGAATGATTACCGGCTCTGTTGTGATCGACATCTATTTCTCGACCGGCGGTATTGGCCGGTTCTATGTGAACTCAGCATTGAACCGCGACTATGCTGTGATGCTTGGTCTGACCATTCTCTATGGCGGATTGACCGTTCTCTTTAACTTGTTGACCGACCTGCTTTACGCATGGCTCGATCCAAAGATTAGGTACTAACTCATGGGAATGGTAAAAGATCCCGAACGCGTCGAAGCGATTGCAGACAACATCGCAGATGCACGCGAAGTAAAAGGCCGCTCTCTTTGGCAAGATGCCATGGGCCGGTTTGTTCACAACAAGGCCGCCGTTGGTTCGGTAATTATCCTCGCTGGAATCCTATTGTTCACAATAGTTGGACCTTATTTCGCAGTTTGGTCGAACGAGGAAATCGACTGGGCGAGAATGGCAAACGTTGCCGACGTTGGTCAGCCTTCATACGAAAATGGACACTTCTTTGGTCTCGATAGCATTGGCCGTGATCTCTATTCACGTACCATTCAAGGTACGCTGACGTCGCTTATGGTAGGCGTCGTTGGGGCATCTGTTGCCGTGGTTATTGGCACCCTCTACGGAGCAATTTCTGGGTTTGTGGGTGGATGGATTGATAACGCAATGATGCGTACCGTCGATATCCTGATCGCCATTCCTTACATGTTTGTCATTATCCTTTTGATGGTGATCTTTGAACGCTCGCTCATAATGCTTTTTGTCGGTATCGGACTGTTTTCGTGGTTGGATATGAGCCGGATTGTTCGGGGCCAGACTTTGGCGCTGAAGCACAAAGAGTTCATCGAAGCCGCTCGTGCTGCTGGTGTTGGTTGGTTTGTGATCGTTGTGCGTCACATCATGCCAAACCTTATGGGCGTTGTCGTAGTCTACGCGACTTTGTTGGTGCCCGGTATGATCATGGCCGAAAGCTTCATTTCGTTCTTGGGCCTTGGCGTTCAAGAGCCAAATACATCTCTCGGGGCTTTGATCTCGGATGGTGCTGGTACGATCATGTATGATCAGATCTGGCAACTTGCTATTCCGCTGACATTTTTCCTGACAATCGTTATCAGCCTCTTCTTTATCGGAGATGGCTTGCGTGACGCACTCGATCCGAAGGACCGCTGATATGACCCTGTTATCTGTAAAAGACTTAGCGGTCAGTTTTCAAACCAACGACGGTGTCGTTGAGGCCGTTCAAGGCGTTAGCTTTGACATCGCCGCTGGCGAATGCCTCGGCATCGTGGGCGAAAGTGGATCGGGTAAAAGCCAAACGTTTATGGCTGCTATGGGGCTTTTGCCAAAGAATGGCACGACCACTGGTTCGGTGAAGTTAAATGGTGAGGAAATTCTGAACTTACCCATTTCCAAACTGAACAACGTGCGCGGCAGCTCTATGTCGATGATTTTTCAAGATCCATTGACGGCTTTGACACCGCACTTGACCGTTGGCGATCAAATGAAAGAGAGCTTGGGCGTTCACCAAGGCATTACTGGTGGCGCTGCCCAGAATGTCTGTTTGGAATGGCTCGACAAAGTCAGGATGCCAGAAGCTGAGCGCCGTTTGGCCCAGTATCCGCACGAGCTTTCAGGCGGTATGCGACAGCGCGTCATGATTGCGATGGCGATGTTGAACAATCCACGGCTGCTGATTGCGGATGAACCAACAACCGCGTTGGACGTGACTGTTCAGGCAGAGATCCTAGATTTGATCGCAGACCTTCAGAAGAATGAAGGAACAGCGGTTGCTTTGATTACCCATGACATGGGCGTGGTTGCGCGGATGTGTGATCGTATTGAGGTCATGCGGCACGGTGGCTACGTCGAAAGTGGTTCTGCGGAAGAGATTTTTTATAACCCTCAGCATCCTTACACACGTAAACTGATTGATGCGATGCCACGACTGGATGATGTTCACGGCGACCGAGGTCAACGAGAACTTGGTGATCGATTGTTGAAAGTCGACGACGTAAAAGTGCACTTCCCATTCAAAATTTCCAACAATCTCTTCGCTAAGAAAGTGCCGTTGAAAGCTGTTGATGGCGTTACATTTGATATTCGCGAAGGCGAAACTATGGGCGTTGTGGGCGAAAGTGGCTGCGGAAAGTCAACTTTGGCGCGGGCCGTGTTGCAGCTTATTCCACCGACAGATGGCGGCGTATCTTGGCTTGGTCATGATCTCGTATCGATGCACCGGAATGAGTTGAAAAACTATCGCAAAGACCTGCAGATCGTATTCCAAGACCCTCTTGCAAGTCTCGATCCTCGGATGACGATTTCAGCCTCGATTGCAGAGCCACTGAAAACGTTCCGCCCTGAGCTTTCGGCAAGAGAGCGCAAGCAGTTGGTTGCAGAAATGATGGAGCGTGTTGGTCTGGATCAAGCCATGATCAACCGCTATCCACACGAGCTTTCGGGCGGTCAAAACCAACGTGTTGGTATCGCGCGGGCGATGATCAACAAACCAAAGCTGATCGTTTGTGATGAGGCTGTCTCGGCGTTGGATGTGTCTATTCAGGCGCAGATCGTTGAGCTTTTGAAAGAGCTTCAAGACGAATTTGGCATGTCGATGATTTTCATCAGTCACGACCTTTCGGTTGTTCGCGATGTGTCTGACAGAATTATGGTTCTCTACCTCGGTCGTGTGGTCGAGTTGGCTGATAGAGATGCGATCTACAAAGACCCGCGGCATCCTTATACGAAATCGCTGATTTCCGCAGTACCAATTCCAGATCCAAAAGTGGAAAGAACGCGCGAGCGTTTGAAAATTCCGGGTGAATTACCTTCACCTTTGAATCCACGTGCGGCTCTGCGGTTCCTGCCATCCAAATTGGATGCCGAAGATTTGGGTTATATCCCTCAGCTTCTTGAAGTGGCGCCCGGACATATGGTTGCAGAGCATGACTCGCTTGAAACCATTATGGCCCGCGACCCAGCACTCGCATAAATTCTAAGGGGGGATGTGACATTCCCCCTTAAGCCAACTAGAACCTGCCTAACTTGGAAAAAGTAGGCAGACCATGACGTCTTTGAAGCAATTGTCGGATTTATCTCAGTGGGATTTCGACGACATTATTGACGTGCGATCCCCGTCAGAGTTTGCAGAAGATCATATTCCCGGTGCGATTAATCTGCCTGTATTGTCCGATGCAGAGCGTGCAATTGTTGGTACGATCTACGTTCAGGAAGAACGGTTCAAAGCACGTAAAACTGGCGCTGCCTTGGTTGCCCGAAACGCTGCGGATCACATCGAGAATGCATTGTCCGGAAAAGGTGGAGAGTGGCGCCCGTTGGTTCATTGCTGGCGCGGTGGGCAGCGCTCGGGATCGTTCGCATCAATATTGGCGCAAATCGGTTGGCGCACTGAGTTGCTGGAGGGCGGCTACAAGACTTATCGGCGGCTCGTCGTCGATTACCTTTATCGACAGCCTCTCCAGCATCGCTTGATACTGCTAGACGGCAATACCGGCACTGCCAAGACGGACATTCTGAACATGCTTGGACAGTCCGGCGCTCAGGTACTGGACCTAGAAGGGATGGCTGCCCATCGTGGTTCCTTGTTTGGCGCTGTTGAGGTTGCTCAGCCCTCGCAGAAATTGTTTGAGGGCCAATTGGCAAAGGCGCTGTTGGATATGGATCCCAGTCGCCCCGTTTTGGTCGAGGCCGAAAGCAACAAGATCGGGGACATTCTAATCCCGACTTCGTTTTGGAAGGCCATGATTACGGCACCACGGATTACGGTCAGGGCACCGCTTGAGGCCAGAGCAAAGTATTTGCTTCGAAGCTACTCGGATTTAACAGCAAACGACGCGTTGTTGCGAGAACGCATTGAGAAACTTCAATTTGTTCACTCAAAGGAACAAATTGCCGAGTGGTTAGGCTTTGTCGATGATGGCCAGTTTGAAGATCTTGCCGCGGGCCTAATGCAACTGCACTACGACCCGCGCTACGCCAAAACCTTCGAAAAGCGCGAGCGGCGAGAATTGGGTGCTGTGCAACTAGGGTCATTGGACGAGCAAACATTGATGTCAGAAGCCGTGCCTCAGATTGCACAACTAGTAGAACAATACGACTAGCGGCAATTGATCTTTTCTTGTTCGTCAGTCACCTGCCCGATGATCGCGGCAGTATAGCCAGCCTCTTGCAGTTGCTTTAGCAACACCTCGGAAGTTTCCTGATCTACCGAAGCCAATAGCCCGCCTGAGGTTTGGGGATCAAACAGCAGATCGCCTTTGTCGTGCTCTAGACCCGTAAACTGACTGCTTATCGCGGCATTGTCCTGAAAGATACTTGAACGGTGACCGGCCTTGCTAAGCTCAAGGGCGCCTTCGAAAACCGGAATGGCATCCATATTTAGCGTTGCGCCGACCATTGAAGCTTTGCAAATGGCCAGTAGGTGACCGCCAAGCCCAAAGCCTGTGACGTCCGTCATCGCGTTGGCGCCATTCAGGATCGCTGAGGCCTTTGCTTGTGGGTGCTGCATGTGCTTGAGCAGATCAACGACGTTGGCGCCACACGCTTGTCCCGCCATTTCGGCAGCAAGTACTGTCCCAGATCCAATCGGGCGTGTCAGGATCAGTGCATCGCCTGCTTTCGCGCCGCTAAGCGTAACCGCATTCGTGCCTTTTGGCAGCATACCGGTCACCGTCAAACCGATGGTCATCTCTGCCCCAAGGCTGGTGTGGCCACCAACAATATCCGCGCCGCTTTCGCCAGTGATCGACTGAATGCCAGCCATGATTTCAGACATCGTGCGTTTTTGCAGCTCGTTGCTCATACGAGGTAATATCAAACTGACAAGCACTGACTGAGGTTCTGCACCCATCGCCCAAACATCGCCCAACGCATGAACGGTCGCAATTCGGGCCATGCGCCAAGGATCCAAGTCGAACGCCCTTAGGTGATCAACCGATATGATCTGCTTGCGACCGCCGATCTTGATGACTGCTGCGTCGTCGCCAAGCTCGGATTGAACGTCAGCTCTCTGACCGTTGGGCAGTTCGCAGAGGGCGTCAGTTAGAACTCGTGGTCCAACCTTGGCGCCACATCCACCACACAACGGCTTGTCGCTTTGGTCTTCAACGCCTACGGCCCGCTCAATAGGCAGTGGGGGTTGAGACATCCGAGGTAACGAACGGAACTGATCCATGAACTTTTGATCGATGTGGTTTTTCCAGTCCCACATCTTATCGGCAGCAAAAGAAAACGCGCCCTTTTCCGCAATCGCTGACTTTCGACCCAACGAGATCAGTTTCAAATACTTGGATTGCGGGTTAAACGGTTTGAGCGCCCCGCCTGATAGCTGTGCCTTTAGATTGTGGATCAGTACAGGCGCTGCGCGAACTGCAAAGACTCCGGCTTTGGGGCGCGGAGACTTGGTCAGGTGCGCACAATCACCTGCAGCAAAGATCATCGGGTCATCGATGCACGCCAGTGTTTCGTCGACTTCGATAAAACCGTCATTCAAAACAAGGTCGGTCGAGGCGACCCATCCGTGCGGCTTTGCGCCCGCAGAGCCAACGGTGAAGTATGAGGTGATCGCTTTAGCGCCTATATGGATTCGATCGGCTTCGACCTGCGATACTTCCACCCCAAAGTAACAGTCGATTCCTTCAGATTTCAGGGCGCGCGTAAGTGTACGTTGCGTTGAAGCGCTTACGCCGGTCAAACGGTCAGAGCTTTCAATCAAAGCGACCTGTGCGTTTGACGTGGTCTCGGCCAGCTTGTGCTTCATGGCTAATGCAAGTTCAGCCCCAGCAATGCCCCCGCCAATGACGGCAGCGTTGGCGGTGTTCAATCCACTGGCGGTAGCACAAAATTCGGACCAGCGCCGCGCAAACCTATCCAATGGTTTTGCAGCTATCCCATGCTCAGTGAAGCCTTCGATTTCTGGCATGCCTGAGTGAATTCCGACATCAATTGATGCAACATCATATCCAACATCCGGTCGCCCGTGGACTTGAACCGTTTGGTTGTCGCGGTCGATTCCATGCGCGACCCCGATCACCAAACGCGCACCGGCAAAGCGGCAAAGTTTGACCAAATCGATGTCGAGTTCATCGCGATCGTAGTGACCAGCAACAAAGCCCGGCAACATACCGGTGTAAGGGGCAGTTGGCGCGGGGTTGATTACCGTTACCCGAACGCCCGCCATTGGTTTCATTCCCCACATGCGCAGCACCAAAGCATGCGCATGACCGCCTCCGATCAGGACAAGATCGCGGGTCAATGGAATGAGCGGGGTCATACTTGGGTCCAATCTTGGGCTGACGCAGTGTCTGGGCTAGACGGCTTCAGCGGGGTGGTGTTTTCTGGTCGTTATCGGAGGTCGCGCTAATGGGCAACAGAACTTTGGAACAAAGGATTACACAAGCACGTGCGGAAGAGCCTTGTGACCTCCTGCTTAAGGGCGGTCAGGTCTTCTGTGTCGTGACCGGAAAATTGCTGCGTGCTGACGTGGCAATCTGTGGCGATACAATCGTTGGCGTAGGCTCGGGCTATGTTGGTGAGCGGACGGTTGATGTCTCGGGTCAGATATTGGTGCCGGGATTTATTGATACGCATCTGCACATTGAAAGCTCACTGGTCACTCCATTTGAGTTTGACAGGTGCGTGGCCCCAAAGGGTGTGACGACCGCGATCTGTGATCCGCATGAGATTGCGAATGTCTTGGGCGTGGCAGGCATCGAATACTTTCTAGCCGCCGCCGAACACACGCTGATGGACGTTCGCGTGCAATTGTCTAGCTGCGTGCCGTCAACCGATATGGAGACGTCAGGCGCTTCGATTGAAGCCGCCGACCTAGCGCCATATATGGATCACCCCAAGGTCATTGGTTTGGCCGAGTTCATGAACTTTCCGGGTGTTATATTCCGCGATCCTGCCGTTATGACCAAGCTTGAGTTGTTCGAAGGGCGACACATCGACGGCCATGCGCCCCAACTGTCGGGCAATGACCTCAACGCCTATATATCCGCCGGTATTCGCACCGAGCATGAAGCGACCACCGCCGAAGAGGCACTCGAAAAGTTGCAAAAAGGTATGCGTGTGCTGATCCGTGAGGGATCAGTGTCCAAGGATCTCGATGCGTTGCAGCCACTTCTTAGTGACATTACATCGGCCTATATGTGTCTGTGCACGGACGACAGAAATCCACTGGATATTGCCGAGGAGGGTCATCTCGATCACATGATCCGAACGCTTATCGCAAAGGGGTGCACGCCGCTGTCTACCTACCGCGCTGCAAGCCTGTCAGCCGCCGAAGCATTTGGGTTAAAGGACAAGGGCCAGATTGCCCCGGGTAAGTTGGCAGATATCGCCATTGTCAGCAATTTAGCGGCTTGCGATGTGCAAAAGGTATTCTGTCGCGGGGTCGAGGTCTCGGATGCGAACTTCGCCTCGCGCGGTACCGTTGAGCCGCTCGGACGCAACAGCGTTAAGTCGCGTGAGATCGTCGCGATGGATTTCCGTTCTTCATCAAACAACCCCAAGACTGATGTCATTGGTATAGTCGAGGGCAAGATCATCACAGAGCACCTCACTGAGACGATAGACATCGTCGAAGGCGATAAAACACCCGACCCAGAACGCGATCTGGCGCGGATCACTGTGATTGAACGTCATGGCAAAAACGGTAACATCGCCAACGGTGTTGTCCGTGGGTTTGAGATTACTAAGGGGGCGATCGGGTCAACCGTCTGCCACGATCACCACAACATTGCAGTCGTTGGTGTCAACTACGGCGACATGGCGATAGCCGCGAATAGATTGACGGAAATCGAAGGCGGATTTGTTGTTGTATCCGATGGCAAAATACTGGCCGAACTTCCGCTACCCGTAGCAGGGTTGATGAGTCTTGAACCGTTTGAGGTTGTGCATGACCATTTGGTTGATCTCAGGGCCGCGGCGCGCTCGATTGGGGTGCGTTTGAAAGAGCCGTTCTTGCAGCTCGCGTTCTTGGCGTTGCCCGTCATTCCGGCGCTAAAGATCACTGACCGTGGCATGGTTGACGTCAAGAAGTTCGAAATAATCTCGTAAGATTACATCATTGATGGGATGACTTGATCCGGCGGCCTGTGCCCGTCTGCAAATGTTTTGATGTTCAGTAAAACCTTCTCGCCCATCTCAATGCGCCCTTCGACGGTGGCTGATCCCATGTGGGGTAACAAAACGACGTTGTCCAAATCCTTAAGGCGCGGGTTGATTTGGTTGCCATTCTCAAAGACGTCCAGACCTGCGCCCGAAATCTCGCCGTTGCGGAGCATACGTGTCAGAGCGTTTTCGTCGATGACTTCACCGCGTGACGTGTTCACCAGAACCGCGTTGGGTTTCATGAGCTTTAGACGTCGGGCATTCATCAGATGGAACGTTGAAGGTGTGTGGGGACAATTAACCGAAATGATGTCCATACGGGCCACCATTTGATCAAGGCTTTCCCAATAAGTAGCGCCTAGATCCTGTTCGGTCTCAGTCCTTAACTGTTTACGATTGTGATAGTGTACTTGCATGCCAAAAGCATGCGCACGCTGAGCGACGGCCTGACCGATGCGGCCCATACCAAGGATCCCAAGGCTACGTCCCGCTAACCGGCCACCGAGCATTGCAGTAGGCGCCCAGCCATCCCAGCGATCCGACTGCATTATGGCTAGCCCTTCGGGAATACGACGTACGACCGCCAGGATAAGCGCCATGGTCATGTCGGCGGTATCCTCAGTTGCCACATCAGGGGTGTTCGAAACCAGGATTCCGCGCTGACGAGCGGCTGAAACATCAATGTGATCTACGCCCGCGCCAAAATTTGAGATAAGTTTTAGGCGATCGCCTGCTGCAGCCAGCATTTCCGCATCAATGGTATCGGATAGCGTCGTGACAAGAACATCGCAGGATTGCATGGCCCGTAAAAGGCCCTCACGATCCATTTGGGTGTCTTCTGTTCTTAGAGTGACGTCAAATAGCTCTTTCATCCGCAATTCAACGGACTCAGGAAGGCGTCGTGTAACAACAACACTTAGACGTTGCGAAGGCATAAAAGACTCCCCTAGCTTCCCTTTTTGTGTTTGTTGCGTTCAAAGTGACGGATACATGCCCGAGGTACAAGGACTCTGGTCAACAATTGTTTGAAGCAATGGGATACAACGCATTGAGACGCGGAATATTAGCGACAATTCTAGTGGTCTTGTTGGGCCTGTCGGGGGTTGCCGCGGCGCAAGAGCGTGGTCCGGTTACCAACCTGCCTATTCCTCGTTTTGTCTCAATCAAAGCGTCCGAGGCAAACGTCCGGCGGGGCCCTAGCCTGACCCATCGGGTAGATTGGGTATTCCAAGCACGTGATCTACCGGTTGAAATCACTGCAGAACACGGACATTGGCGCCGTGTTCGAGATCGCGATGGTGTCGGGGGGTGGGTGCACCACGCCCTTTTGTCGGGGGTTCGAACCGGAATTGTCGACGTTGACTTGGCCGCAATGCACATCCGCCCAGATGCATCGTCGGCGCTTCGGGCGCAGTTAGAGAGAAACGTTATCGGACGGTTTTTGTCTTGTGATGGATCTTGGTGCCGATTTCAGGCGGGCGGTTATCGGGGTTGGGTTCTGCAAAGCGACGTCTGGGGCACCGACCCGGGTGAGATTATAGACTAATTCAATCGGACAGGGGTCTCGCCCCGTAAGTTTTTCCTCTGGGATTGAATATTGGGTTAGATGCCTTTTTCAATTGACCACAAAGTTTTTTGGACCATCTTTAATATGACTTCCGGCCACACTATTTTAATAGATTCTAAACGCAGGGATACTCATGGCAAATATTCTGAAAGTCGAGAACGTGCGCAAAGCGTTCCCATCAGGTTTTGAAGCGCTAAAGGGCGTTTCATTGGACATTGACGAAGGTGAAATTATAGCTCTGCTAGGGCCAAACGGTGCTGGCAAAACGACACTGATTTCGACAATTTGCGGCATTACATCTGCCACTTCTGGCAATATTTCAATTGGTGGCTTTGATACATCAACCGAATATCGCAAAGCGCGCAATCTGGTTGGATTGGTGCCGCAGGAAATTACACTCGAGCCGTTTGAGACTGTAATCAATACGGTTCGCTTTAGCCGCGGATTGTTCGGCAAGAAGCGTGATGACGCCTATATTGAGAAGATCCTGAAGCAGCTTTCGCTCTGGGACAAAAAAGACAGCCGCACGATGGAGTTGTCTGGCGGTATGCGGCGCCGGGTTTTGATCGCTAAGGCCCTTAGTCATGAACCTCGGGTGTTGTTCTTAGACGAGCCTACGGCAGGCGTGGACGTCGAGCTTCGAAAAGAAATGTGGGAGGTCGTGGCCGAGCTGAAACGCGATGGCGTTACGATCATTCTGACGACGCACTACATTGAAGAGGCCGAAGAGATTGCAGACAGAGTTGCCGTTATTAGCAAGGGTGAAATCCTGCTCATCGAGCAAAAGGATGATCTGATGGCACGCATGGGTCAGAAGCGATTGAAGGTTGAACTGCAGTCTGCGATCAAATCAATCCCAGGTGACCTCGCCGAATACGCGCTTGAGCTGGATAGCAAAGGCGAAACGCTGGTCTACACCTATGACACCAAGGCTGATCGCACCGGTATCACCAAGCTTTTGGCAGATATTGCAGCCACCGGTTTGGCACTTAAAGACATCCAGACCGTTGAAAGCACACTCGAAGACATATTCGTTGATCTGGTGCACGAGGACGCAGCATGAACTTTCCAGCTATAGCCGCAATTTATCGCTTTGAAATGGCTCGGTTTTTCCGAACCCTAACGCAAAGCTTCATTTCGCCCGTCATCTCAACATCGCTCTATTTCGTCGTTTTCGGGGCTGCAATCGGGTCACGCATCCAAGAGGTTGAAGGCGTCAGCTACGGTTCTTTCATTGTGCCCGGCTTGATCATGCTCTCAGTCATCACTCAGTCGATCTCAAACGGGTCCTTCGGGATATATTTCCCAAAGTTTATCGGGACGATCTACGAACTACTTTCGGCCCCGATCAACTTTTTCGAAATCGTGATCGGCTATGTGGGCGCGGCAGCGACAAAAGCCTTGTTTATCGGCATCGTAATCCTTGTGACGGCCTATTTCTTTGTGGATATCTCAATTGCCCACCCGTTTGCGATGGCCATGTTCCTCGTGCTGACGGCCGTTACCTTTAGCTTAATGGGTTTCATTTTGGGAATTTGGGCCCAAAACTTTGAGCAGTTGCAGCTGGTTCCGTTGCTGATCGTGACTCCGCTTATCTTTTTGGGTGGATCGTTTTACTCGATCTCTATGCTGCCTCAAGTTTGGCAGACGATTTCGATGTTCAATCCGGTGGTCTACCTGATCTCAGGATTCCGCTGGGCGTTCTTTGGGACCGCTGATGTTCCAATCGCGGTCAGCATGTTTGCGATCTTTGGATTTTTGATCGCTTGCCTTGCGTTCATTGGATGGATTTTCAAAACAGGGTGGCGCATTCGCAAGTAAGTGGCAAATTGCCTGCAGGAAATGGAATATCCTGCAGGCGGCCCTTGTTTGTCATTCTAAGCGCCTCTAAATCGGTGATATGAAACGCTGGATCCCATTTATGCAGGCCGACCCTGTCGTGTCTGTACTGCGCTTGTCTGGTGCCAT
>ERZ1049444.1853-NODE-1853-length-15021-cov-7.617399_pt1 | contig 15021 bp, 10 predicted proteins | sample MGYA00383101_ERZ1049444 | MGnify/ENA primary metagenome ERZ1049444 (study PRJEB29581, sample SAMEA5548371) | metagenome | biome: marine; feature: coastal; material: water | depth 50 m | study: Short-term variability in the microbial, nano- and picoplankton...
CGCGCCGCCTCAGCCTGAGGTGCCCGCTCCAGAACCAGAACCGCTGCCCGAGCCAAAGCCCGAAGTCGATCCCACGCCAGAGCCAACGCGCAGGGCCGAGACAGAGGGAGCCGTGGCCGCTGCGCTGGCTGATGCAATTGGCGAAACCGCGCCTATGGGGCCGCCTTTGACCAAAACCGAAGAAGATACATTGCGCGTGGCCGTGCAAAAATGTTGGGTGGTTGATATTGGAAGCCCTGCAGCCAATGTCACGGTTGTTTTGGGCATGCAAATGACACCAGAGGGCAAGGTGAAACCGGGCAGCTTGCGTCTGGTCTCAAGCCAAGGCGGCGCCGACTCGGCGGCAAAAACAGCCTTTCAAGCTGCGCGCAGAGCGGTTTTACGTTGCCAGAAAGGCGGCTACAATTTACCAACAGAGAAATATGAACACTGGCGGGAGATCGAAATGACGTTTAACCCCGAGAAAATGAGATGAAGATGATGCGCTATTTTGGCAAAGGCACGCTCCTAATTCGTTTGGTTTTGCTCATTCAGCTTGCCTTTTTTGCGACTCTTGGCGCTGCGGCGCCGTTGCGTTTGGAAATAACCGAAGGGGTTGTTGAGCCTTTGGCCTTCGCGGCGCCCGCCTTTATCGCTGAGAATGCAGGTGGGGCGGACTATGCCAGCCAGTTGGCCGAGTTGGTGGTGCAGGATCTTACCAGCAGCGGGTTGTTTCGCGCTATCCCAAGCCGCGCGCATATTTCAAAAATAACCAGTTTTTCGTCCCCGGTACAATTCTCCGATTGGGCGGCGATCAATGCGCAAGCGTTGATTGCGGGCGCGGTAACGGCTGAAGCCAGTGGTCAAATAACGGTCAAATTTCGCGTTTATGACGTGTTTGCTGGCCAGGAAATGGGGCAGGGGCTGCAATTTACGGGGCGCGCCGATGGCTGGCGCCGGATCGCGCATAAAGTGGCGGATGTTGTATATAGCCGGATCACGGGTGAAACCGGCTATTTTGACAGCCGCGTGGTGTTTGTGTCTGAAACTGGGCGCAAGGGGGCACGCAAGAAACGTTTGGCCGTAATGGATTATGATGGCGAAAATGTGCAGTATTTGACGGATAGCTCTGCGCTGGTGCTTGCGCCGCGCTTCTCCCCCAGCGGAGATAAGCTTTTATATACCAGCTATGAAAGCGGGTTTCCGCGTATTTACCTGATGGATGTTGGCTCGGCGCGCCGCCGCGTTTTGCAAAACTCGAATGGTACAATGAGCTTTGCGCCGCGTTTTTCTCCCGATGGCAGCTCGGTCGCATATTCGTTAGAAAAGGGCGGAAATACTGATATTTATATAATGAGCCTGTCCTCGGGAAAGCAACGACGTCTCACCAACTCGCCCGCGATTGAAACCGCGCCCAGCTTCTCACCAGATGGCACGCAGGTCGTGTTTGAAAGCGATCGCTCGGGGGATCCGCAGCTTTATGTAATGCCCGCGCGCGGCGGCAGCGCCAAGCGTGTCAGCTTTGGAAATGGCCGGTATGGAACGCCAGTGTGGTCGCCAAGGGGTGATATGATTGCCTTTACAAAGCAAAGTAAGGGGCGCTTTCACATCGGGGTTATGCGCGTTGATGGATCACAAGAACGCTTGTTAACCGCGTCGTTTTTGGATGAAGGGCCGAGTTGGTCGCCAAATGGCCGGGTGATCATGTTCGCCCGTGAAACCCAAGGTGCAAATGGGGCTTCCAGCCTTTACTCTGTGGATGTTTCGGGGCGAAATCTAAAGCCTGTTCGTACGCCGGATGGCGCGTCTGATCCTGCGTGGTCTCCCTTGGGTGGGTGAAATACCAAAACCGTCGTGACATATCGTTGATCAATGATTTTAAATGTTTTCCGGATATGCTAGGCACATAAAAAAGCGAGGGGCAAATGTGATGAGACGATGCGCACGTTGGTTTATTTTAACGGGAATTCTTTTCCTCGCCGCCTGTTCTGAAACCGGAACAGGAGGGTTTGGCAGCGGATCAAGCTTTGGCACGGATCCTGCTGGCGCGATTGGGGATCCAACTTCGCCTGCCTATTTCCAATCTGCAATTGGGGATCGGGTGGTTTTTGAGATTGATCAATCAAGTTTGACCGAGGCAGGGCGCGTTGTTTTGGATGGGCAGGCGGATTGGCTGTTGGAAAATGGTGATTACTCTATTCTGGTTGAGGGGCATGCAGACGAGCAAGGCACTCGCGCGTACAACCTCGCGCTGGGTGCGCGCCGCGCCAATGCTGTGCGTGAATATCTTTCGGCGCGCGGCGTCGCTGGATCGCGCATTCAGACGGTGAGTTTTGGCAAAGAGCGCCCGATTGAGCTTTGCAGCAGAGAAAGCTGCTATTCTGTAAACCGGCGCGCGGTCACCTTGTTAGATAATCTGGGGTCATAAACCGATGGCTGGGCCCTTGCTTCGTGTTGTGTTATGGGCCTTTTTACTGTGCTCTGGGGCGGTATTTGCCCAAGAAAAAGACCAGTCTTTGGCGGATATCCGCCAAGATCTTGGCGTGCTTTATATTGAGATCCAAAAGTTAAAGCGCGAATTATCGACCACGCAACTGCCCAGCGGTTTGCAGTCGGGCGATAGTGTTTTAGAGCGGGTGAATGCGATAGAATTGGAATTGCAGCGATTGACCGGGGCAACGGAACAGTTAGATTATCGGCTGAAGCGTGTGGTTGAAGACGGAACCAATAGGATCGGTGATCTTGAGTTTCGCCTGATTGAACTTGAAGGCGGCGATATTTCAAACTTGGCCGACACCACCACCTTGGGCGGTGATGCAGAGCTTCAGGAACAAACCGTGCCTATCGAAGCCTCCCCTGAATTGGCTGTCGGAGAAGAGGCAGATTTTGATCTTGCACAAAGCGCATTTGACGCGGAAAACTATATTGAAGCTGCCGAAATGCTCAACCGTTTCAGCCAAACCTACCCCGATAGCCCGTTGATCTCAGAGGCCCATTTGCTGCGCGGCAAGGCCTTTGAAGCGGTAGAAGATTATAAAGCCAGCGCGCGTGCTTATTTAGAAAGTTACAACACGCTCAAATCTCCAGATGCGCTGCAAAGGCTGTCTAATTCTTTGATCAGCTTGGGGCAGATGGAGACCGGATGTCAAATGTTATCGCAAGTTGAACTGTTGTTTCCGGGCACGTCCTACGCGGCAGCTGCGCAAAGTGAAATGCAAAGGTTGCAGTGCTTTTGAGCGATAGTAGCGCGTTGAAAAGTGAATTTTCATCTGCGCTAGTTACATTATTAGGATCCCATAAACCTAGCCATATTGCGCTCGCTGTTTCTGGAGGGGGCGATAGTATGGCGCTGATGGTGCTTGCGGCGGAATGGTGTCACAGCCAAGGCGTGCGTTGCAGCGTGATCACCATCGATCATGATTTGCGTGCGGGCAGCGCGGATGAGGCAATTTTCGTGGCGCGGCAAGCTGAAAAACTGGGCGTGTCGCATCGGACTGGGCGATGGAATGAGCGCGTAGACGGGGGGAATTTGCAGAAAAAAGCCAGGTTGGCGCGCTATCGTTTGATCGATGAAATGCGCGATGGCGCCGATGTCGTGCTCATGGCGCACACGCTTGAGGATCAGGCTGAAACCGTCTTGATGCGTTTGCGCCGCCCAGCGGGTGTTGATGGTATGGCTGGAATACCACAAAAGCGGCGGGTTTTTTCCGAGCAGGGTGATTTTTGGCTTTTGCGACCCTTATTGAAAAGCTCGGGCGTTAAGTTGCGCGCATTTTTAAACGATCAAGCTGTGGATTGGGTTGAGGATCCGTCAAACTCTGACAGAAAATACGAACGCGTGCGGATGCGCCAGCATCTTCCTGAATTGGCGCGCCAGGGCATCACCGCCCAAGATTTATCCAATATCGCCGCCAAAATGGCGAAATCAAAAATGCAATTTGACGCGCAAGTTCATCAGGTGGCAGAGATGTTAACCGAAGAATATAGCGGGGATCTGCGATTGCGCTTATCTGCCTTTTGCGGCCTGCCGTCTTTGTTACAAAAGCGTCTGTTTTCAAAAGCTTTGTGCTGGGTGTCTGCGAACCCGTATCCGCCGCGGCAGGCGGCGCGTGATCAGGCATTGGACTTGCTGCTTTTGGGCAAAGCCCAGACGCTTCATGGTTGTATGATGTTTTTGTGGAAAAACTGTCTTTACATCACGCGGGAAGCGCAGGCGATTGCGCCCGAGCCGGTGGCGCTTCGGCCAAAGACGTTTTGGGATAAGCGCTGGCGCCTCACAATGTCGCAGGCCTCGCCATCTGCCAAACTTTGGGTAGCAGCACTTGGACCTACTGAGGCTGCGAAACTACGCCCGCATCTTGCTATTGACCTGCCGTTTAAAGCGTTGGTGGCGCAGCCCGCTATTTTTGATCAAACAGGATTTTTATGCGCACCCGCTTTGCGCCCGCATTCTGGCCTGCAGGCCCAAATATGGCCCAGAGATTTCATTGAATCGCTTCGGCCCTATTGAACCTGCGCGTTTGATGGCTATTTAACTCGATACAGCGCCGTGTTACACACGGGGGTAATTTTTTTGGAGAAGTTCCTTGGGCAATAACCGCAACATAGCCTTCTGGGTCGTTTTGTTTCTGTTGATCGTTGTTTTATTCAACGTCTTTAACTCTGGCAGTGGCGCGATGCAAAGCCGCGAGATGAGCTATTCCGATTTTGTCCAATCGGTGGAAAGCGGCAATGTCACTGCCGCCACGCTGGATGGCGAAAAAGTGCGGTTCATCGGTTCTGATAATGCTGAATATATCACGATCCGGCCAGATGATGCGAATGTTACGGATTTATTGATCGCGAATAAAGTCGCGATTCGCGCCGAGCAGCAGCAGCAATCCGGGCTGCAATCGTTTTTGGTGACACTGTTTCCGTTTTTGCTGCTTATTGGGGTTTGGATTTTCTTCATGAACCGCATGCAAGGCGGTGGCAAAGGCGGCGCAATGGGGTTTGGGAAATCGCGTGCCAAAATGCTGACAGAGAAGCAGGGCCGCATCACGTTTGACGATGTGGCCGGTATCGATGAAGCCAAAGAAGAGCTGGAAGAAATTGTTGAATTTCTGAGAAATCCGCAAAAGTTTAGCCGCTTGGGAGGTAAGATCCCAAAAGGTGCTTTGCTTGTGGGCCCTCCGGGTACGGGTAAAACCTTGTTAGCGCGCGCTATTGCGGGTGAAGCGGGCGTGCCGTTCTTCACGATCTCGGGATCGGATTTTGTGGAAATGTTCGTTGGCGTCGGGGCAAGCCGTGTGCGCGATATGTTTGAGCAAGCAAAGAAAAATGCGCCTTGCATCGTGTTTATCGATGAAATTGACGCTGTTGGGCGAAACCGCGGTGCGGGGTATGGCGGCGGCAATGATGAGCGCGAGCAAACGTTGAACCAGTTATTGGTTGAAATGGATGGGTTTGAAGCCAATGATGGTGTGATCATTCTGGCGGCGACCAACCGGCGCGATGTGCTTGATCCTGCGTTGCTGCGCCCGGGCCGATTTGATCGCCAAGTGACGGTTCCAAACCCTGACATCAAGGGACGTGAGAAAATTTTAAACGTACATGCGCGCAAAACTCCCCTTGGTCCGGATGTAGATCTTCGGTTGATTGCCCGCGGTACGCCCGGGTTTTCAGGGGCTGATTTGGCCAATCTGGTCAATGAAGCTGCTTTGATGGCTGCGCGGATTGGCCGATCCACAGTCGCGATGGTAGATTTCGAAAATGCCAAAGATAAAGTGATGATGGGGGCCGAGCGGCGCAGCATGGTTCTGACCGCCGATCAAAAGGAAAAAACGGCTTATCATGAAGCTGGCCATGCGGTTGTGGGAATGGCCCTGCCGCAATGCGATCCTGTTTATAAGGCAACCATTATTCCGCGCGGTGGAGCATTGGGGATGGTTGTATCCTTGCCAGAGATTGATCGGTTGAACTGGCATAAATCTGAATGCGAAGAAAAAATGGCAATGACGATGGCCGGCAAAGCCGCTGAAATTATCAAATATGGCCCCGAAAATGTGTCAAACGGGCCGGCGGGCGATATTCAGCAAGCCTCGGGTCTGGCGCGGGCCATGGTGCTGCGCTGGGGCATGTCTGATAAGGTTGGCAATATCGATTATTCTGAAGCGCATGAAGGGTATTCGGGCAATACGGCGGGTCTGTCCGTTTCGGCCAATACCAAAGAGATGATCGAAGATGAAGTGAAGCAGTTTATCGCTACCGCGTATGAGCAAGCCCATGCAATCTTGATTGAGCGCAAGGATGAGTGGGAACGCTTGGCGCAGGGTCTGCTTGAATATGAAACATTGACGGGCGACCAAATCAAAAACGTGATGCGCGGCGATCCCCCTGAAGCCGATGACGATGCGGGCAGTGCGGCAGGGGGCGAAAAACCAGCCTCCATCACCGCTATTCCCAAAACCAAGCCGAAAGCCAAGCCTTCAGCAGATGGAGATATGGCACCCGAACCAACCTAACAGCGCCAAGCGGATAGAACGTCCGCGCTATGGGCGCTATGGGTAGGGTGTATCGAATCCTGGTCTGCGCGGATGCGTTCAGAGACGGCGTTACAGCATCTCAATTAAAAAAGGTGATCTTAAGAGTTAGTTCACCTTTTTCTTTTGCCATGTGCGTTTATTTGGCCAACGGATCGTTGGCAGAGGTTCGGCAGATCCAGGCTGACGCCAAAAACTGGCTTTAGGCGTGAATGGCGCCATCGCCGCAAGCCAAAGCGGCCTCGCGTACCGCTTCTGAATATGTGGGATGGGCGTGGCAGGTTAACGCCAAATCTTCGGCGGATGCGCCAAATTCCATCGCAACGCAGATTTCATGAATCAAATCTCCGGCCGAGGGCCCTATTATATGCGCGCCCAAGATGCGGTCGGTTTGCGCATCGGCCAATAGTTTGACAAAGCCATCTCCGGCAAAATTCGCCTTGGCCCGGCCATTGCCCATAAAGTTGAATTTTCCAACTTTATAAGCGCGGCCCTGCTCTTCCAGCTGTGCCTCGGTTTGGCCCACATTGGCAACTTCCGGATGCGTATAGATCACGCCTGGGATCACATCATAATTCACATGCCCGTGCTTGCCTGCGATCACTTCGGCCGCGGCCATACCCTCATCCTCGGCTTTGTGAGCTAGCATTGGCCCATCAATCGCATCGCCAATTGCATAGATGCCGGAAATATTGGTTTGCCAATGTGAATCGGTTTTGATCTGACCGCGCTCGCTGACCTCTATGCCAAGGTCGGCCAAGCCCAACCCATCCGTAAACGGCTTTCGCCCCGTTGCCACCAAGACAGTATCTGCGTCTATCTGGTGCGTGCTGTCATCTTTGCGCAAAGTATAACTGACTTTGGCTTTGGTTTTAAGCTTTTCAACGCCGCTCACAGCTGCGCCCATGATAAATTTCAAGCCCTGCTTTTTCAGAATGCGCTGGAAGGTTTTTTGAACCTCTGCGTCCATTCCCGGTGTGATCGCGTTTAAAAACTCTACCACGGTCACATCACTGCCGAGCCGCGCGTAAACCGATCCAAGCTCTAAGCCAATCACGCCCGCACCGATCACCACAAGTTTTTTCGGGATCTTGGCCAAGCTTAAGGCCCCGGTTGAGCTGACCACGGTTTTTTCGTCGATCTCTATGCCGGGCAGGCTAGAGGGCGTGGAACCGCTGGCAATAATAATATTTTTCGCCTGATGACTTTCATCGCCCACGTTGACCACACCGGCCTCGGGAATGCTGCCCCAGCCTTTCAGCCAATCGATTTTGTTCTTCTTGAAAAGAAATTCAATACCCTTGGTGTTGCCCTCAATCGTTTCGGTTTTATACGTTTGCATCTGCGACCAATCTACCGTTGGCGATTTGGCATTCAGGCCCATTTTTGCAAAATTATGTTCGGCTTCATGAAGCATATGTGACGCATGCAGCAGTGCTTTGGAAGGAATACAGCCCACGTTCAGGCAGGTGCCGCCCAAGGTTTCCCGCCCTTCAACACAGGCTGTTTTAAGTCCCAGTTGAGCGCATCTGATAGCCGCAACATAGCCCCCGGGCCCGCTGCCAATCACAATTACATCATAGCTCGCCATTGTTATTTCCTTTCGCAGCGCGGGGGGTATTTCCCGCCTAAGCCGTCAGTTTTGGGTTTCACCCTAAAGATCCATCAGCAAGCGCCGGGGATCTTCAAGCGCTTCTTTCACGCGGACTAAGAAGGTTACGGCGCCTTTACCATCCACGATCCGGTGGTCATAGCTGAGGGCCAGATACATCATCGGCCGGATCACCACTTGGCCATTCACGGCGATGGGGCGGTCTTGAATTTTATGCATGCCCAGGATTCCCGATTGCGGGGGGTTCAAAATGGGAGAGGACATTAATGAACCATAAACTCCGCCATTTGAAATCGTGAAAGTGCCGCCTTGCATTTCTTCCATGCTAAGCTTGCCGTCGCGGGCGCGCTGCCCTTTTTCGCTGATCGCTTGCTCGATGGCGGCAAAGCTCATCGCATCAACATCCCGAATTACGGGCACAACCAAGCCGGTTGGCGTGCCAGCCGCGATGCCCATATGCACAAAGTTCTTATAAACTATATCGGTGCCATCTATTTCGGCATTGACTTCGGGAACCTCTTGCAAAGCGTGGCAGCAGGCTTTGGTGAAGAAAGACATGAAGCCAAGTTTGACACCATGCTTCTTTAAAAACAGATCTTTATATTCTGATCTAAGATCCATCACGGCGCTCATATCGACTTCGTTATACGTTGTCAGCATGGCGGCCGAATTCTGGCTGTCTTTTAGGCGCCGTGCAATGGTTTGACGCAAGCGCGTCATTTTAACCCGCTCTTCACGCGCTGCATCGCTGGCCATAACGGGGGCGCGCGGCGTGGCTGGTGTTTGAGCGGTTGCGGCTGGCGTGCGCGCGGCGGCGGCGACAGCCCGGGTTACATCTTCTTTCATTACCCGGCCATCGCGGCCGGTGCCTTGCACCGTGCTGGGCTTAAGACCCGCTTCGGCCATAGCTTTTTTTGCAGCCGGCGCATCTTCCACCGAGCTGGCTTTAGCCGTGCTTGGGGTGGCCTCTGGAACGGGCTGCGCTGCAGGCGTGTTGCCTTCCCCCTCTGCCTGGCTGATCACGGCCAAAATGGCGGTTGCATCCACTGTGCTGCCTTCCGCGGCGATAATTTTTTTCAAAACCCCTGCGCTTGGCGATGGAACTTCCACGCTGACCTTATCGGTTTCCAGCTCGCAAAGGATCTCATCGCTTTTTACGTTATCACCTGGCGCTTTGAACCAACTGGCCACGGTGGCTTCGGTCACGCTTTCCCCCAAAGTTGGAACGGCAACCTCAATATCTGATGAATCTGCTGCCGCGTTTGACGGCGCTTTAGGGGCTGGGGTCTTGGCAGTATCCGAAGCCTCGGCACGGCCTGCGCCGCTGGCAATATTGGCCAGCAAAGCATCAACGCCGACCGTTGTGCCTTCTGCCGCAACGATATCGCTGAGAACGCCTGCGGCCGGGCTCGGCACTTCGACGGTGACTTTATCGGTTTCCAACTCGCATAGCATTTCGTCTAAAGCCACAACATCGCCTGGTTTTTTAAACCAGGTGGCCACCGTCGCTTCTGTGACAGATTCGCCCAAAGTCGGGACACGAATTTCCGTTGTCATTGGTTATTTCCCTTCGATCGTCAGCGCTTCATCGATAAGCGCGGCTTGTTGGAATTTATGCTGTGCGGCTAAACCGGTGGCCGGTGAAGCGCTGGCCGAGCGGCCCACATAGCGAAGACGGTTATGTTTTGCTTTCATGCGTTCGAGCACCCATTCCAAATTGGGCTCCATGAAGCTCCAACCACCCTGGTTCTTAGGTTCCTCCTGACACCAAATCATTTCGGCATTCTCAAAGCGCTGAAGTTCCTTCATTGCTGAGATGGCCGGAAACGGATAGAATTGCTCAAAGCGCATCAAGTAAATATTATCGAGACCGCGGGTATTCCGCTCTTCCAAAAGATCATAATAAACTTTGCCCGAACATATCACGACGCGTTTGATTTTGGCATCTGGTTTAAGCTTATGCGCCGAGCTGCTGGCTTCCGCATCATCCCAAAGTACCCGATGAAAGGATGAGCCAGTGGTGAATTCTTCGGCCTTTGAGACGGCTAATTTATGCCGCAGCAATGATTTTGGCGTCATCAGAATTAATGGTTTGCGAAAGTTCCGGTGCAATTGGCGGCGCAAAATATGAAAGTAATTGGCGGGCGTGGTGCAATTGGCGATAATCCAATTATCTTGCCCGCACATTTGCAAAAACCGTTCGAGCCGCGCAGAGCTATGTTCTGGCCCTTGACCCTCGAATCCATGGGGCAGCAACACCACCAGACCGGACATACGCAACCATTTGCTTTCACCAGAGCTGATGAATTGATCAAACATGATTTGCGCGCCATTTGCAAAATCGCCAAATTGGGCTTCCCAAAGCGTAAGGGCGTTGGGCTCGGCCAGCGAATAGCCATATTCAAACCCTAGAACGGCATATTCGGACAGCATCGAATCGATCACATCATACCGCTTTTGTCCGGTGCGAATATGATTGAGCGGGTAAAAGCGCTCTTCGGTATCTTGATTGATCAAGCCAGAATGGCGTTGGCTAAATGTGCCCCGGGTACAGTCTTGGCCGGACAAACGCACCGGAAAGCCTTCGCATAATAGAGATCCAAAGGCCAAGGCTTCGCCGGTGGCCCAATCGAAGCCTTCGCCGGCGGCGAACATTTTCTTTTTGGTTTCAAGCATCCGGGCGACGGTTTTATGCAGCGGAAACCCATCTGGTGCGCGGCTCAATGCAGTGCCAATATCTGCCAGCGTTTGGGTCGAAATTGATGTTTCTCCGCGCTGATATTCTTCTCCGCGGCGATCCAAATGCGACCAGCGGCCATCCAGCCAATCGGCTTTATTGGGTTTATACTCTTTTCCCGCCTCAAACTCTTCGCTCATTTTGGCTTGGAAGGCAGCTTTCATATCTTCAACTTCGCCTTCGGGTATAAGCCCATCCTTGACCAACCGTTCGGTGTAAAGCGAAAGCGTGGTTTTTTGTCGCTTGATTTGATTATACATTAAAGGGTTTGTGAACATTGGTTCATCCCCCTCATTATGCCCAAATCGGCGATAGCAGAAGATGTCGATCACCACGTCTTTTTGGAATTTTTGGCGGAATTCCGTAGCCACTTTTGCCGCATGCACAACGGCTTCTGGATCGTCACCATTCACGTGGAATATAGGGGCTTCTACCATTAAGGCGATATCGGTCGGATAGGGCGATGAGCGGCTAAAATGAGGTGCTGTGGTAAACCCAATCTGGTTATTGACAACAACATGGATTGTTCCGCCCGTGCGATGGCCCACCAATCCAGATAGCCCAAAACATTCCGCGACAACCCCTTGGCCGGCAAAGGCCGCATCGCCATGCAGCAATAAGGGCAAAACCTGCGTGCGATCCGCATCGCCGATTTGATCTTGTTTGGCGCGCACTTTGCCAATTACAACCGGGTTAACAGCCTCTAAATGGCTGGGGTTTGCAGTTAGCGATAGATGCACGTTATTGCCGTCAAAATCACGGTCAGAGGATGCGCCGAGATGATATTTCACATCGCCAGAGCCGTCTACATCTTCTGGCTTGAACGAGCCGCCCTGAAATTCGTTGAAAATCGCCCGGTACGGTTTTTGCATCACATTTGCCAATACAGAAAGGCGGCCGCGATGCGGCATACCGATCACAATGTCGCGCACCCCAAGCGCACCACCACGCTTGATGATTTGCTCTAGCGCGGGGATCAGGCTTTCCCCGCCATCCAAGCCAAAGCGTTTGGTGCCGGTGTATTTCACGTGCAGAAATTTTTCAAACCCTTCGGCTTCAACCATCTTATTCAAGATGGCTTTACGCCCCTCACGGGTGAATGTGATCTCTTTATCGCGCCCCTCGATACGTTCTTTAAGCCATGAAGATTGCTCGGGGTCCGAAATATGCATGTATTGCAAAGCAAACGTGCTGCAATAGGTGCGTTTCAGAATATCGATGATTTGGCGCATGCTGGCAAATTGCAAGCCGAGCACATTATCAATAAAGATTGGCCGATCCATATCGACCTCTTCAAAGCCATAAGATTTTGGCTGTAACTCAAGGTGCTGCCCGGTGGCTTGAAGTTTCAAAGGATCCAGATCTGCGGATAAATGCCCACGGATGCGGTGGGCTCGAATAATCATTAAGGCGCGGATACTGTCTAAAACCGCACGTTTCACAGCCTCTTGGCTGATTGTACTGTTGAGCTCTTTGGCCTTTCCAAGGATTTTTTCCTTGGCGGCTGCGGCCTCTTGCGGCGGCGGCATCCATTCACCAGTGAGCGCGGCGGTTAGATCATCAGTCGGTTGAGGGGGCCAATCTTTGCGGGCCCAAGACGGGCCAGAGGCGTCTGCTTTGACGTCTAAATCCGAATCCCCCAACGCCTGGAAAAAGGCTTGCCAGGCGCCATCAACTGTATTGGGGTCACGGGCATATTGCGCGTAAAGCTGCTCAAGATACGCCGCGTTATGCCCCTGCATGAAGGAAGAGGCGTGGAACTGTTCATTCGCAGACTGATCGGTCATGTTAGATCCTCTTAAGATGTTCAAAGTAAGGGGCGCTCAGCAAAAGTATTTTGGAATGGGTTTGCGCCAAACATTGCTGCGCCAAGCTTTGTGGATAGGGGGCTTTGCCCTGCTTATTTCGCGGGGTTAGATCCCGCAATTTAGCCCTGATATTTTTGCTGATATAGCGCATTAAGGGTTACCCGATGGCTTTAAGAACTGCTTCACCCAATCCGGCTGGGCTCTCTGCAACCACGATGCCCGCAGCTTGCATAGCTTCGATTTTATCTTCCGCACCACCTTTGCCACCGGCAACAATGGCACCGGCATGGCCCATGCGACGGCCCGGAGGGGCTGTGCGTCCGGCGATAAAGCCGGCCACGGGCTTGCTGCGCCCGCGTTTGGCCTCATCTCTTAAAAACTGCGCCGCTTCTTCTTCAGCGCTGCCACCAATTTCACCGATCATAATAATTGACTGCGTTTCCTCATCCGCCAAGAACCACTCAAGCGCATCGATATGTTCGGTGCCTTTGATTGGATCCCCACCGATGCCCACGCAGGTGGATTGACCCAGCCCAACATCCGATGTCTGCTTGACGGCTTCATAGGTTAAGGTGCCCGAGCGCGACACAACCCCGACGGATCCACGGCGGTGGATATGCCCGGGCATAATGCCAATCTTACAAGCATCAGGCGTGATTACACCGGGGCAATTTGGGCCGATCAGCACGGAATTACTGGTCTCTAAAGCCCGCTTTACTTGCATCATATCCAATACAGGGATGCCTTCTGTGATGCAAACGATCAGTTCAATTTCGGCATCGAGTGCCTCTAAAATACTATCCGCAGCAAACGGCGGTGGAACATAAATCACCGAGGCATTTGCTTGAGTAACGTCTTTGGCCTCATGCACCGAGTTGAACACAGGCAAATCAAGATGCACTTGGCCGCCTTTTCCGGGCGTAACGCCACCAACCATTTTAGTGCCATAGGCGATGGCTTGCTCGGAATGAAAAGTGCCTTGCGAGCCGGTAAACCCTTGACAGATCACTTTGGTGTTTTCGTTTATGAGAATTGCCATGTCTTATCCCTTAACCGCCGTTACGATTTTTTCGGCACCGTCTTTTAGATTATCGGCCGCGATCACGTCCAATCCCGATGTGTTGATGATCTTTTTGCCTTGTTCGACATTGGTGCCTTCCAGTCGCACTACCAGAGGTACTGCCAACCCAACTTCCTTTACCGCGGCCACAACCCCTTCGGCGATCACATCACAGCGCATAATACCCCCAAAAATGTTGACTAAAATGCCTTTGACATTTGGATCTGAGGTAATAATTTTAAAAGCCTCGGTGACTTTTTCTTTGGTGGCCCCGCCACCAACATCCAAGAAATTTGCCGGCTCGGCGCCATAAAGTTTGATAATATCCATCGTGGCCATCGCAAGGCCTGCGCCGTTGACCATGCAGCCAATTTCGCCGTCCAAGGCAATGTAGTTAAGATCGTATTTTGAAGCTTCGCGTTCTTTGGGGTCTTCCTCTGTGGTATCTCTGAGTTCGGCGATATCAGGGTGCCGGTAGACGGCATTGCCGTCGAATCCCATTTTTGCATCTAAACATTTCAGATCGCCGCCATCGGTCACGATCAGAGGGTTGATTTCCAACATCTCAACGTCTTTTTCGATGAATAGGCGATAAAGTGTGCCCATTAAGGCCACGCATTGTTTGATTTGTTTGCCCTCTAGGTTCAGCATGAACGCAATTCTACGGCCATGATAGGCTTGATATCCGGTCCCCGGATCAACCGAAAAAGACAGGATTTTTTCAGGCGTTTCGGCCGCAACCTCTTCAATGTCCATGCCGCCCTCGGTCGAGCAAACGAAAGACACGCGACTGGTTTGACGATCGACCAATAGGGCCAGATAGAGCTCACGCTCGATGCCTGAACCGTCTTCGATATAGATGCGGTTGACTTGTTTGCCGGCGGGGCCGGTTTGGTGGGTCACCAAGGTGCGGCCGAGCATTTTCTTGGCTTCTTCTGCTGCCTCGGTGGCCGATTTGGCCATGCGAACGCCGCCTTTTTCACCCGCATCAGCTTCAGTAAAATAGCCTTTGCCGCGGCCACCGGCGTGGATTTGCGCTTTTACAACCCAAAGGGGCCCATCCAGTTCACCCGCAGCGGTTTTGGCATCGTCTGCCTTGAGCACAAAGCGCCCTTCCGAGACCGGGGCGCCATAGCTGCGCAACAAGCCTTTTGCTTGATATTCATGAATATTCATCGAGTGTTCCTACATGACCCAAGGTTTGCGCCATTTAGTCGCATCAAGCCGGCGATTATAAGCTTTTTTTAAAAATTTTTATATATTTTTACGTTTTTAGGTAATTTGTGATCACAGATTTTACAGGT
>ERZ1049444.1864-NODE-1864-length-14957-cov-3.476647_pt1 | contig 14957 bp, 11 predicted proteins | sample MGYA00383101_ERZ1049444 | MGnify/ENA primary metagenome ERZ1049444 (study PRJEB29581, sample SAMEA5548371) | metagenome | biome: marine; feature: coastal; material: water | depth 50 m | study: Short-term variability in the microbial, nano- and picoplankton...
TGTTGCCCACAATCAAACTACCATTCGGCCCTACGACCGCCGGCATTTGGTTCATCGCCCCAATAAAATCCGCCACAAATAGGGTCGCCGGTTCGCGATAGATTTCTAGTGGAGTGCCTACCTGTTCAATCGTACCATGATTCATCACAACAATTCTATCAGCCATCGAAAGGGCTTCTTCTTGATCATGTGTCACCATAATGGTCGTAACGCCAATATTGCTTTGTAGTTCTTTAACCTCATGACGAAGGTGTACGCGAACTTTGGCGTCTAGAGCGGAAAGAGGTTCATCAAGCAACAAAAGTCCAGGCGAAGTCGCAATAGCGCGTGCCAAAGCGATACGCTGCTGCTGTCCCCCAGACAATTGGGTCGGATATTTTTTTCCTTGATCAGGCAGTCCAACCAATTCAAGCAATTCGGCGACGCGTACGGCAATCTCGGCCTTGGGTCTCCCTGCGTTTTCGAGGCCATAAGCAATATTGCGTTCAATCGTCAGGTTCGGGAACAGTGCGTAAGACTGGAAAACAATACCAAAGTCACGTTCAGACGGAGGTAAATTGGACACATCCATCCCAGCTTGCGAAACCTTTCCCGTTGACTGTAAATCTAACCCAGCGATTGCGCGCAAAAGCGTAGTTTTGCCGCAACCTGATGGTCCAAGGAAACAGAGAAACTCACCCTCAATAACATCTAATGAGATATCCTGAAGCGCTACAAAATCTCCGAATTTCTTCCAAAGACTTTTTATACTTAGGTATATATTTTGCGACGGTAAAACCGCTTCTAAGGCAGCCTTTTTCATAAGCCTAATCCTCTAGTGTCTTTCTTCGGTACATTACCATCGATTTTTTCGATGAGAGGGGCGGTCAGCCGCCCCTCCGATGTGCACGAGCTTTTCGATCTATTTCGGATCGGACTTTCCGTCATAACGGCCCGCCCATTCCGACAAAATTGCACTACGATTATTAGCGGCAAATTCAAAGTCGTTGTCTATCATTGCATCGAGCAAACCAGTTGGAAAATGTTCTACAGCTTTTGCTACACCAGGGTAGGCCACAACTGCGTATCCGCTGTTGTAAAGCTCGTTGGCCTCTTTTGTAACAGTCCAGTCAACGAGCGTCTGCGCTGCATCAAGATCATCTGTTCCTGCAACAATCGCTGTGGCTTCCATATCCCAGCCAACTCCCTCTGTTGGAACGATGATTTCAATAGGCGCACCAGCGGCTTTTGATTTAGCACCACGAAACGCGAACGAAATACCAATTGTTGTTTCACCTGAAGCAGCCAATTTACAAGGAGCAGAACCCGAGTGAGTGTAGCGTGAAATGTTGCTGTGTAGCGCATCCATGTACATCCAACCACCGTCTTCACCAAACATCTGCAACCAGCTTGAAACATCAAGGAATCCCGTGCCCGAAGAATTCGGGTTAGGCATAATCACATGACCTTCGTAAACAGGATCAGTGAGAGCTTGCCAGCTTGTAGGCGCAGGCACGTCGTTTTTTTCGCCCTCGACTGTATTATAACAAACCGCAGCAACCCAAGCGTCCATACCTGTCCAGGCAGGAGGTGTCGAATTATCGACAAACTTTGGATTGAGTTTTTCAACGCCAGTTGGTGCGTAAGCTTCCAGCATACCTTCCCCCTTCATCATAAGAAGCGAAGTCGCAGCAAGGCCCCAAATCACATCAGCCTGCGGGTTATTCTTCTCAGCAAGCAATTTCGCAGTAATAACGCCAGTGGAATCGCGTACCCAGTTGATGGTAATATCAGGGTGATCTTCATTAAAGGCATCTGCGTAACGTTTAAGGTCTTCTGCCTCAACGGCTGTATAAACTGTAAGCTCGGTTGCCAATGCGTTTGTTGCTACGCCCAGAGCAATTATGGATGCATATCCCATTCTAATTAAATTATTCATTACAAGATCCTAGCTTTGTTATCATTAATATTAATTTCCATGCCTATACTTAGGCTATTTGAATTGCCTGTATAAGTGTTATTTTTGTTACATCCTCCCTTTCTACTTCTCTTAATTTTCTCAAATCGTTCTAACATCATAAAGTTTTGTCAGCAGGGTTTTGGCTTTGTTCCTGTCCACCTTCAAGAATTTAAGCCGAATACTGCGTCAAATCTCTAGCACCGGACCCGCTCCATACCCGGATCGTAGAGCGGATACAAAGTGACCGCAGCCGACACCCGCTCTGTCGCTACTTCCAGTTCATAGGTGCCCTGCAAAACATAGTCGCGGTCAATCACTTCAGGCGCGCGCACATACCCCATCCCAATACTTTTCTCGATGGTATGCCCATACCCCGCCGAAGACAGATAACCGCAGCGATGTCCATTGCGATAGATCGTTTCACGACCGGACAAAATGACATCCGAGTCGCAGGTGAAGGTCGCCATAATTTTCTTGACTCCTTTCTCACGCTGTGTGGCGGCGGCATCGCGCCCTTTGAACGGAATGTTTGACTTCAGCTTCACAGCCCAGCCCAGCCCGGCTTCGTCTGGTGTATGATCCGGACCGATGTCAAAACTCCAAGCACGATAGCCTTTTTCCAGTCGCAAGGTTTCAATGGCGCGGTAGCCCGCGTTGCGCAGCCCGTGCTGTTCACCCGCTGCGTGCAGCGCATCAAAAACGGTCAGCGCATATTCCGCAGGCAGGTGAAGTTCCCACCCCAGTTCACCAACATAGGTAATCCGCATTGCCAGAACCGGACAACCCGCAATACCGATGGTGCACGCCTGCCCAAAGACAAACCCTTCATGGCTTACGTCGTCCCGCGTGCAGGCCTCTAGGATCCTGCGCGCTTTGGGACCAAAGAGCGACAGAACTGCGTTCGAGGATGTTACATCGACCAATTGAGCGTTCATATTTGCCGGAATATTGCGTGCGATCCAGTTAAAATCATGGGTGGCGTAGCCGGTGCCGGTGATGATGTAGTACTCATCCTCTGCCGTGCGCACGCAGGTCAAATCGCATTCTATGCCAGCCGTGTCGTTTAACATCTGCGTGTAAATGATCGAGCCCACAGGTTTGTCGGCACGGTTGGAGGCGATCCAATTCAACGCGGCCTCTGCATCGGGGCCTTTTAGGATGAATTTGGCGAAGGATGTTTGATCGAACAGAACAGCAGCTTCCCGCGCCGCCTTATGTTCCCGGCCAACTGCGACATGCCAATTGGGGCGGTCGAAGGTGTAGATATCCTCAGGCTCTTCGCCCAGTTCCGCAAACCAGTTCGGACGTTCCCACCCCAGTTTCTCGCCAAAGACGGCACCACTGCTAGCCAGCACTCCATAAAGCGGCGAACGACGGCACGGACGGCCACTGGTATTCTCCTCTGAGGGCCAGGCCATGGTGTAGTGCTTGCCATAGGCTTCCATGGTGCGATCGCGCACCCAATCTGTATCCGTATGCGGACGGCCAAACCGGCGGATATCAACCGACCAAAGATCATAGGGCGGCTCTCCTTTAGCGACCCATTCCGCAAGCGCCATGCCAGCCCCGCCGCCAGCAGCGATCCCAAAGGCGTTAAAACCTGCACCGACAAAGACACGCGCCATTTCCGGAGCTTCGCCTAAAATGAAGTTCCCATCAGGCGTGAAGCTTTCCGGGCCATTGATCAGCTGTTTAACACCGACCGTTTCCAAGGCAGGAACACGCGGCAGGGCCAATTCAACCAGTTGTTCAAAGTGTTCAAAATTCGATTCAATGAGCTGAAAGTCAAAGGGTTCAGGAATGCCGTCTTTGGCCCAGGGGATACCGCTGTGTTCATAGCCGCCCATGATCAAACCACCGACTTCTTCCTTATAATAGGTCAAGCGATCAGGGTCGCGGAGTGTTGGCAGGTCGCTTGGCACACCAAAGGGTTCGGTGATCATGTATTGATGCTCGACCGAAACAAGCGGAACGGTAATGCCAACGGTCTTGGCCAACTCCCGTGTCCACTGACCGCAGCACAACACCAGCTTTTCACAAGCGATGTCGCCGTCAGCGGTCCGCACACCGACCATCTCACCTTTTTCGGTCAGAATTTCGACAACGGGGGTGTTTTCAAACAGTTTGGCGCCGTGTTTACGGGCACCTTTGGCCAGCGCTTGGGTAATATCCGAGGGACTTGCTTGGCCATCAGTCGGCAAGAAGGCCGCGCCTACAACATCGCCGATATCCATCAAAGGCCACAGGTCCTGCGCCTCTTGCGGGGTCAACAGTTGCATGTCCAACCCGAAACTATGGGCGGTGGTCGCTTGGCGCTTTACCTCGGTCCAGCGTTCTTCATTACATGCGAGCCGCAATCCGCCATTCATCTTCCAACCGGTGGCAAGCCCAGTCTCTTTTTCAAGCCTGTTATAAAGATCGATGGAGTAGCCCAGCAGCTGGGTAACGTTCGCGTTTGACCGCAATTGGCCAACCAGACCTGCAGCGTGCCATGTAGACCCGGACGTCAGCTGGGCCTTTTCAAGCAGCGACACTTCTTCGCTCATTTGCGCAAGGTGATAGGCCGTCGAACAGCCAACTATCCCTCCGCCAATTATAATGATTTTAGATGAAGTTGGAAGTGACATAATAACCCTACGTGTGTTCAAAGTCGGCCAGAGCCGAGGTGAGCTTTTCGATATTCTTGGCGGTGTAACCGGCGAAATCTTCTTCCAGCTCCGAATGAATTTCTGACGTCATGGACCAAAGCGTTTCGCGCAATAAAGAGCTGCACTTCATGGCCGCGTAGGACCGCAAATGGGCCTCACAATCAGTGCCGAAATACTGAGCGAGCACGGCGCGCTCTTGAGCCTCTGAAAGCGCGTTGTTCGAGGCAAGCCCTGCCAAATCGAACAGGGGCGAGTTCAGCCCGCCATATTCCCAATCAATCAGCCATAGCCGGTCGCCGTCGTCGATAAAATTGGCGGCGAGAAGGTCGTTGTGGCCAACTACCAGATCGACCTTCCCGACGGCCGCCTCAAGCTTTTCATTTTGCGCAAACAATTCTAACAGGAGCATGTGATGAGACGATCTATCCCTGTCCAGCTGGGCAAGGTAAAAACGGTTCACATGGAAGGGCCAGAACGCCATGACAGGCTCGGTCAGATGCGTGCCCAATGTGCGGTGCGTTGTGCCCACGAAATCAACGAGGCGTTCCAGCTTGGCCGTGTCTCGGACGTCTTCTTCTGTATAGGTCAGACCTTCGACAAACTCGAAAACCGACACGCCAGGTGCACTGTAAACCACCTTTGGTGACAGACCCGCACAACTGGCAGCTTTGGATATGGCCAGTTCATTCCAGCGCATCACACCATGTTCAGGAATATCAGCTCCAAGCCGGACAACATATTTCTGTCCTTGGTCATGAACTAACACATTTACATTGGTCAATCCACCGTTGAGCGGCGTGAGATCATGGGCGTCTCTAAAACAAGGAAGCGCTTTGATCTGGGCATCGACATTCTGCATTATAGACCCAACCTCGCCCGTTGCTTCTGCGCCAAAGCATGTACAACGCGGTCTGCGATGATTGCGATGAAGGCCACAGATAGACCTGCCACGACACCGCCCCCCGCATTGGCCTTGGTCAGTGCAATATAGACTTCTTGCCCCAAGTCCCGAGTGCCAACCAAGGCTGTGATCACCAACATTGACAGCGCCAGCATTGTTGTTTGGTTCAACCCAAGCAGCATATGCGGCGTCGCAAGCGGCAATTTAATGCGGCGCAGGATTTGCTGGGACGTACAGCCGCTCATCAGGCCGGCTTCGATCAATTGGGCGGGCACTTCGCGCAATCCATGGGCGGCATAGCGCACTGCAGGGGCCAACGCGTAGAACACGATTGCAATCATCGCGCTGAAATCGCCGACCCTGAACAACATGATGACCGGGATCAAATAGACGAAACTGGGCAAGGTCTGAAGCGTGTCCATTAACCCAAGGATGATCCTGCCAGCGCGCGGTTTTTCAGCGGCCCAAATACCCAAGGGCACGCCGATGACCGTGGCAATGAAGACAGAGACGACGCATAGATAAATCGTAACCATCGCCTTAGGCCACAAACCGCTGGCCGCGATAAAAGCCATCATCAAAGCGGCCATCAATCCCAGTTTCCATCCGCCGATCCGCCAGCCGATCAACCCCATTGCGGGAATCCCCAAAGCCCACGGAATACCGGTGAAAAACCCTTTCACGGGCAAGAGCAACCACTGAAGAATGACAACTTTGACGGCTTCTAAAATGTCGAAGAAGTTGACGTTGATCCATTCCATCGAATCCGCCCAAAATGATCCGGTGGTGAGGGTCAGGGACTCTGGATAGGTTTGGATCCAAGAGACAACGGTACCCGCAATGAGCGTCAGACAAATCACAGCAACAGCCGAAACACCCAAAGGATGACGCTGGACAAAATTGCCGGTCAGCGACGTTGATAACTTGCGTTCAGAGAAGGCCTGACTTGCACGATCCAGCGCAATGGCCATGACAACAATCGCCAGCCCCGCTTCGATCCCGGCTCCAATATCAAGGCGTCGAAGTGAGGCCAGAACATCAAAGCCTAATCCCCCAGCCCCGATCATCGATGCGATAATGACCATATTCAGCGACAACATGATGACCTGATTGACGCCGACCATAAGAGTCGGGACCGCCGAGGGAATAATGACTTTTCGCAGGATCTGGCGCCGTGTGCAGCCGGCCATTTTGCCGGCTTCGATGATCTCGTTAGGAACGCCACGCAGGGCCAGGATGGTGATGCGAACCATTGGCGGCATCGCGTAGATGACGGTTGCAACCAAAGCGGCAACCGGACCGAAACCGAAAAGGATCAGGATCGGTACGAGATAGGCAAAGACCGGCACGGTTTGCATCAGGTCCAGAATTGGGCGGAGCGATATGTTGACCCATTCGTGCTTAAAGGCAACGATCCCGAGAAACAGACCACCGACAACCCCAATCGGAACTGAGATCAGTACCGACGCCAGCGTGATCATCGCGCTTTCCCACTGCCCGAAGACGGCAAGGTACAGAAAACAAGCGCCGACCAAACCAGCCAGCCACCAATCCCGCGCAATCCGACCGATCAAGACCACACAAAAGATGATTGCAATCCAGCTCAGCGGCGGAAAATACTGAACCGCTGCATCCCCATGTCCTGTGGAGAAACCCTCGATCAAGAGGTTGCGCAAGAATTGATAGGGTGCTTCAAGCATCGCTGCGATCCCCCGCGTGAGGTCACGAACCGAAAAGAAATAGAACCCGGCCTCTTCGACAAGCCACGCCAAAGCACCGCTGATGCCGCTGTCCAGGCCCAACTCCCATTTCGCAGGAAATCGAATGATCCAGCGCGCATCAAGTGCCTTATAAAGCCAAAAGGACCAGGTCGACAGCGCCCATATCACCACGAAAAGCAGCGCCCAAAACACCTTGTTTGATGTCAAGAACCGTCTCATTTAGTAGCGCCCTACCAAAATGTCTACGACGGATTTACTGGTGATCTGACCAATTGCAACGCCATCCTCGACTACTTTGAATGGTAGTTCAGAGGCCTCGACGCGATCTGCAATCACATCGATCAAATCATCATGGGCAACGTCACCGGCAAACGTGTCGCCGTCAATCGGCGTGCAAATGGATCTGGCAGTGACCACTTTGGATCGGCTGACATGGCGGGTAAATTCAGCGACATATTCAGTCGCAGGGTTTAGCACCAGTTCTTCCGGCGTCGCGATCTGCTGGATGGCGCCATCTTTCATGACGGCAATCCTGTCAGCCAGACGGATTGCCTCGTCAAAATCATGGGTGATGAAGACAATTGTCTTGTTCAGCAGGTTTTGCAGACGCAGGAATTCATCCTGCATTTCGCGCCGGATAAGTGGATCAAGCGCCGAGAACGGCTCATCGAGAAACCACAGGTCGGGTTCGACAACCAGTGAACGGGCGATACCCACACGTTGCTGCTGCCCGCCTGATAGCTCTCGGGGATAGTAATCTTCGCGCCCTTTTAGGCCAACCAGTTCAATCACGTTCCGTGCGCGTGCCTCACGGGTGGCTCTGTCAACGCCCTGCACTTCTAGTGGAAATGCGGCGTTTTCCAGAACGGTCAAATGGGGCAACAGAGCGAATTGCTGGAACACCATGCCCATTTTTGTCCGTCGGATGTCGATCAGCTCGGCGTTGCTGACATCGAGCAGGTCTTTGCCCTCAAAGAAAATTTCACCCGCCGTTGAATCGACCAGTCGCGACAAACAGCGGACCAGGGTCGACTTGCCCGAGCCGGAGAGACCCATGATCACAAATATTTCGCCCTTGCGGATTTGGATGTTGGCGGCGCGCACAGCCCCAATAAGTCCGGCGGCACTTAACTCACCCTTCCTGGGTTGCGGGTTGGTGTTCAGATATGACTCTGCACCAGGCCCATAGATCTTCCAGACGTCACGACACTCTAATATTACGGGTTGTTTCATCTTAACCTCAGGACAAAGTTTTTCTGCCTGCTCTCGATTTTAAAAGTGGCCGCTTTCGACATTACGGCCTGGACACGAATTCTCACGCCCAGGTCGTTCCGTGAGGTTTATTGTACAATCCAAGCAGACCAGGTGTCTGTGTTTGCTGCCATCCAAGCCGCAACAGTTTCTTCAACTGTCTTGCTATTGAGATCCACATCGGCAACCATCGCTCCCATATCACCATTGGAGATCTTGAAGTTTTCGATGATCGTCGCTGCATTTGGCCATTTGTCAGCCAGACCAGCCCAAGACACTTTCCAGATTGGACCTGTTGGTTTGCCACAATCGTATGCTGCATCGGGGTTCAAGCCGACGGATGGGTCGCTGTAGCATTCCGCAGAATACTCGGGGAATTGAACAAAGCTACCTTCATATTTTGACGTCGCCCAATGAGGAGAGTAGATCCAAAGCATGATGGGATCTTGGCGTTGATATGCAGCTTCCAGCTCAGCAAAAAGTGCGGCGTCCGTACCGGCGTGAATCACTTCGAAATCCAGACTCAAGGCTTCAACGCGTTCGTCATCGAAGCCACCCCATGTCACCGGACCTCCAAGATAGCGCCCGAATGGTGCCGTCTCTGGTGTTGCGAATGCGTCCGCACAGTCTTTCAGGGCCTCCCAGTTCGGCAAGCCGGGGCAACGCTCTTCCATGTAGGCAGGATACCACCATTCTTCGATCGCCTGCATTCCGGTCTCACCGAGGCTCACGACATCGCCAGTCGCAATCGCCTCGTCCATGGCCTCACGGCCAGTGGTTTCCCAGATTTCCATAGCGACATGTAAATCGCCCGTCTTCAGGCCCGCAAACTGTGCGATATAGTCCGCCTGAACGTATTCAACGTTGTAGCCACCTTCTTCGAGAACTTCGCCCATCAAAGTAGTCGTGATCAACTGGCCGGACCAGTCATGAAGCGTCAGTTTGATCGGGTCACTGGATTCTTGAGCAGATAGAGATGTCGCGGCCAAAAGGGCAATAGCAGTCGTTGTGAGATATTTCATGTTTTACTCCTTGTTAAGGACCCATCTCAAATGCCGTTTTGGATGATATTGTTCCGGCGTGTGGATCTATCGACGATAGAGCAACAGCTTTCAGATTTTAAATCAACAAAATTCAACACAATTGTGTATAATGTGGAGATTTTAGTTGTTAGACTAACCTTGAAAAGAAAAATGTACAACGGAGCATCACTATGGATACGGCGGATCTAGAGAATCGTCTGCGCATAGCGACCGATATCACCGAAGAGGCTGCGAAGGTCGCGCTGCACTATTTTCGCAATGGCGTAGACATCGAAACAAAGGCCGACCAAAGCCCTGTCACCGTCGCAGACAAACAGACAGAACAGGTCATTCGCGAGGGTCTCCAAAAGGCCTTTCCAGATGACGCCATCTTCGGCGAAGAATTCGGGCGTTCAGGAAGTGGTAGCGAGATGTGGATCGTAGACCCAATCGATGGAACCAGGTCTTTCATCACGGGCCTGCCGCTATTCGGCATGCTTTTAGGTTTCATAGATGAAGCCGGTCCAGAGCTTGGTATCATCCGTATGCCCGCATTGGGCGAGGTCTATACTGGGATCAAAAACCACGAGGCGGCCTGCAACGGCCAGACCATTCAGGTCAGTGCATGCCAATCCCTAAAAACAGCCCGCCTGTTCATCAACGAGGCCGACAAAATGGCCAAACACGAAGCCGAGGCATTCGGCGCCCTGACCCAAGCGGGCGAGCTTCGCCGGACTGGGGCCGATTGCTACCCCCATGCGCTTGTAGCCCGCGGTTCTGTGGACGCGGTCGTTGATTATGATTTGCAGCCCTACGACTATCTTCCGGTTAGCGCGGTCGTCGAATCGTCTGGCGGAATAATGACAGACTGGCAGGGCAATACCCTCACAATGGATTCAAATGGACGTACGGTCACAGCGGCGACACAAGAGCTTCATGCGCAACTGCTCGAGTTGCTAAACGCCTAATCGCGCCAGTGGTTCGAAACCTCTATTTTAAACAAAGGCCAGCACACAGTGTGCGCTAACCCCGTTTCACAGCCGCAACATGATTTTGAAACTCGGGGTCCTGCATTAAGGCCTTGCAGCGGTTAAAACGGCCTGTCGCATAGGCCCAGAAATCCTCTGCCGGGTTATCGTCGGCGTGTTGGATCAATCCCCAAAGCGTCCAGAGTAGGTCACACATAGCCTTATGAATCACCACCCTGCCCCGCTCTGCATCCGTGGGCTCACGACCGAAATAGGCTGTCAGAAGTTCGTTTTCCTGCGAGGCGTCCATGCCAGCCTCAACAGAGAGATCGCCGACATCCCACAAGGGATCATTCATGCCGGAATATTCCCAATCGATGATCCACATGACCTTACCGTCATCCAAGAAATTCTCGCACAGCGGATCACAATGGCAGGGGGCCAAAGTGATATCAACGTTTTCCAATGCTTCTTTGATGGGCCCCGCCGCTTCCACGACGTTGTCATAGCCAGACGGTAGGTCAACATCCTTGGTCGACAGGATTTTGAGATAATCGTCAATCATCGAGAACAATTCAAACCGGAATTCAAAAATTTCTCCGGATTGGTGAAGCTTCGCCAGCGCCGCCCCTGCCCGTGCGGGAGAGCCTTTCCGGGACACAAACTGTTCGGGCGTCATCGTGACGATGCCTTGGACCGCCTCTGTGATCATCAAGCCTGTGTCGGTTGCTACATATAGCACCTCAGGCGAAACGCCCGCCCGCGCAGCGGCTACGGCGTTCACGGCCTCAACGGCACGGTCAATATATTCTTCGGTGCCGTCCCCAGCAATACGCACCACGACCGACGCATCGGGCAATTCAACCCGGTGGACAAGATTGGTCAGACCGCCCAGCCGTGTGATGCTGGTCACGTTCTCTACACCGAAAAACTGCGGTACCTTACGAAGGGCCTCTATAATTTGAGTTTTGAATTCAGTCATGCGGTCATCCTTTCAAGGCATCGTTGTTAGGATCATAAATCGGGCTTTGGGATTGCGTGATATCATAGAGATCGCCGAACACCTCTAATGTGAACTCAAACGTGTCCCAATGCTGTTTATCAAGGTAGCCCCGGATGATTGTCAGCCCGACGCTATGTCCAAAGCCAACAGAGGTTGCTAAAGACACGACAGCATCGCCCAACAAGATCGTCTCGCCCCCCGTCAGGGGCAGGTTTTCAGGCGAAACAAATGTGCAAAGCTTGCGCTCCACGCCATTGTTCTTTTGCCGTTCAAGCACGTCGCGACCGATAAAGTCACCCTTAGACTTCAGATGCACTCTGAACCCAAGTCCGGCCTCAACGGGTGTATAGTCAGGAGAAATGTCACCCGACCAATAGACATAGCCTTTTTCCATCCGCAGGCTTTCAATGGCGCGGTAGCCGACATTTGAAATGCCATGGGCCTGCCCCGCGTCCCAGAGCAGATCGTAAACATGAGCTGCGAATTCCGTTGGGATGTGCAGCTCATAGCCGCGCTCACCCACAAAGCCAATGCGCGCAGCACGGACCGGTGCCGCGCCGATGAAGATGTCTTTCGCGACCGAGAACGGGATCGTCTCGTTGGACACATCACTTTCGGCCACGACAGCCAAGACATCGCGCGATTTTGGGCCAACGATATTAAGCACAGCCATGCCACTGGTCACTTCGATGACATGCACGCTGCCATCATCGGGCAAATGCTGTTTGATCCAACCACTGTCGCGCACGCCAAAGCCAGACCCGGTAACAAGATAGAACCGATCTTTTGCCAGACGGATGAAGGTCACATCGGCCTCGATGCCGCCCGTCTCATTACACAACTGCGTATAGATGATCGTCCCCACGTGCTTATCCATATTTGACACGCAAAGGTTTTGCAGCGCGTCCAAGGCGCCAGAGCCGATGATCTCAAACTTCGCAAAGCTGGACTGATCGATCAGGGCCGCGCGCTCACGCACGGCTTGATGCTCTTGCGCAGAAAATTTCTTCCATCCGGGGTTCAGGAAATCGAGCTGATCAGCGGGCTCTACGCCTTCTGGCGCAAACCAAAGGGGGCGTTCCCAGCCGTTATTGGATCCGAACACAGCGCCGCTTTCTTTCAGGCGATGGTACAGCGGCGACAAACGCAATTGGCGCACGGTTTCATGTTCCTGCCCGGGATAGCGCATTTTGTAGTGATGGGCATAATGTTCGACAGCGCGGGGATACATGAAGGCACGGCTCCCGTGATGGCTGCCAAAGCGACGCACATCCAGAGGCCAAAGATCAAGCGAGGGTTGCCCATCCAAGATCCATTCCGCGATCATTTCGCCAGCACCGCCGCCAGCCGCAATGCCATATAGGAACCCGGTGGCCATCATCAGATTCTTAAAACCGGGCTGCCAGCCCAGAATAAAATCGCCGTCCGAGGAATAGGGAATTGGTCCGTTAATCACTTGCCTAATGCCAACCTCATTCACGATAGGCGTGACCTGGCTGGCCAGCTCTGCAAGCGGCAAGAACCGATCGAGATTCTCTGGAAGCAATTGGCGTACAAAGCGGCCCGGAATGCCGTTGTTGCCGAAGGGTAAAGTTCCTTCTTCATAGCCACCAATTACCAAGCGGCCACCAACATCTGGCGTGAAGTAGACAAGGCGTTCAGGGTCGCGAAGCGTTGGCAGGTGGCCGACCTCTTCGCCCGTTGTTTCAGTGACGATATACTGATGTTCAACCGCGCAGGCCGGTACTTGAATGCCCAGTTTTGCTCCTATCTCGCGGCTCCACATGCCCGCCGCCAGCACCACGTTTTGTGCGTCCCAATACCCCTCGATGGTTTCGACGGATGTCACGCGGCCATCGGCGACTTTAAAATCCAGAACCTCAACACCTTGGCGAATATCAACTCCAAGCTTTCGCGCGGCCCCCGCCACAGCCTGCGTCAAAGACGCCGGATCAACATAGCCGTCGGATGGAATAAACGCCGCGCCCTCAAGACCTTTATCATCAATCAACGGGAACAGCTCTTTGGCTTCCGCGGGGTCGATAATATGCATGTCGAGGTTAAAACTACGCGCCATCGTCGCCAGTCGTTTTGCCTCAAGCAGGCGCTCTTTCGTCGCCGCGAGCCTGAGGGAGCCTGTTTTCTTCCAGTCGAACTGAAACCCTTCATCGTTCTGGAGCCGGTCATACATCGCCACCGATTTTTGCAACATACGTGTGGTGTTGCGTGAAGACCGGAGTTGTCCAACAAGACCTGCGGCATGCCATGTGGCCCCCTCAGTTAGGCTCTCCCGTTCAAGAAGCACCACATCTTTTTCACCAGATCGGGCAAGATGATAGGCAATTGAGCAGCCTATTATACCGCCGCCAATGATCAAATGTTTTGTTGAGTTTTGGATCATGTCAGACCTAAGAATAGAGTTTCCTCAGTCACCTTATCGTAGATCAACACAATCTCAACATAAATGTTGAAATTTGTTGATTTTCTGTCAAAATTCTAAGTGAGCTCTATTTATCCGTTTCGTCTGCCGCGTTAAGGAGTAAATATGTCAAAACACAAAGATCAGATTTTGCATGCCGTCGATATGCAAGGCACTGTTACTGTCATCGAAATGGCCCGAATTTTGGGCGTGTCAGATCAGACAATCCGACGCGTGTCACAATCTCTTGTCGAAAGTGGAGACATCACCAAAGTTCATGGTGCCTTGGTGTCAAACCGAGTGGCCTCCGACCCCCCTTTTCTGGCGCGTATGCGATTGAATCGAGACGCAAAAGTTGCCATCGCGCGCAAAGCCGTCGACATCATTGCCGATAGCTCAAGCATCGCGATCGACACTGGGTCGACCTCTGGGTTCATCGCCCAAGCTTTGAAAACGCGCAAGAATCTCACCATCGTCACCAACTCGACCTTCGTGGCAAGCACACTGGCCATCATTCCAGGCAACAAAGTCTCGATGGCGGGCACGCAATTGCGCGATCACGATGGCGCCGCTTTTGACCGCTCTGCATTTGATGTCATCGACAGGATGCAGGTCGACTATGTTGTGCTTTCCGCCTCTATGGTAGATCCCGAAAACGGCTTTCTCGTCCACGAACAATGCGAAGTCGATATCGCGAGCGCGATGATTAAAAACGCCAACAGAACAATAATGGCTGTTGATCATTCTAAGTTTCAATCGCAAGATCGCAGACCTGCTCTGCGCCAGCCCGTCCTTCGGCCTAATGATATCTTAATATCAGACAATCGCCCCCCAACAAAATTCGAAGCCTTGTTGAAAAATATTGATGTCAGGCTGGCAAGCCAAGAAGAGCGGTGGAACACTACTTCATGAATTCCAAATGTCCCTCCCTAAAAAACGACGGAGCTGTTTGAAAAGGGGTATTGCAATGCTCGAGTTCGACTGAGCAAGGGTCAAGGCAATAGGGCAGTGTTGCTAAATCAAACAAATAATCGATGATCTGGACCTCTACTCAGCCGCCTGATCGGTTGTGGTGGACGTTGTTT
>ERZ1049444.1873-NODE-1873-length-14881-cov-8.616080_pt1 | contig 14881 bp, 16 predicted proteins | sample MGYA00383101_ERZ1049444 | MGnify/ENA primary metagenome ERZ1049444 (study PRJEB29581, sample SAMEA5548371) | metagenome | biome: marine; feature: coastal; material: water | depth 50 m | study: Short-term variability in the microbial, nano- and picoplankton...
AACCTAACCCTAACCTAACCCTAACCCTAACCTAACCCTAACCGACCTTGTGTATGTGTTGCCTTGCAGCGTGCGAGTGTGCAGCGTGTGTTTATGGGATTCATGCGTCGTTACCGCGGGAGGATGTTATCGTACTGCGCGCAAGGTCCGGACAAGTACCTGTCTAGTGAGAGCCGTTACATGATCAGTGCGTGGGGCGACCAGTCTCCTGAGGAGGTCGGTTGGTGGCAGGAGTTGGTTTTGCTGTGGTCTCGCGAGCCGTTGGACGTGGACGTGATTGTTGCGCACGGCGACGAGTTGTTGTGTAGTGTAGTGCGTGGTGATGGTGACGCCGTGTTGGAGAACATGCGTGTGATCCACAACTGTGTGTATCGTTGGGAGAAGGTTCGGTGTGTGATGTCTGCGTACTATCGCGACTTGTCTAAGGGTCGTAAGCGTAAGCGTGGCAGTGGTTGTGTATGGTGGCGTGACGAGTTGTGTTGCGAGGGCGAGGCTGGTTTGAATACGTATTTTCGCATTTGTCGTGAATGTGAATAAATTGTAAACCGTTAACGTCTCTCGCGACTTTTCCGGATCCGGATCAGGATGAAGTTGAAGTTGTGTTTTGGCGCGAATTGGCGTTACCGTTATCAGTTAACGGTCATCCGGTAACGGTATTTTGCACTGCCGTGTTGAAGCTCATAAATCAATTTCCAAAACAACTATGAGTGTAACCGGTTACTACATCTGTTGCCTGGGCAGCCCGACATGTTGGGGCCACCCTGTGGTAACACCTCCGGACCTTGCCCAGCCCATGATGGAACGTTGCGGGTGTGATGGCGAATGGACATTGGGTCACGTGAAGGTCAGCAAGTGGGCTTTCCGTTACTTGACATCCTTCGACGTGGAGGGTGCTTACAAGTTGGGCACATGTCCCGGCAGCAAGTTCGGTCGCCTGCGCAAGTTGCCCTTTGCGGTTGAGTTGGACATGTTGTGGGACCGTCTGGACTTGGTGTTGGAGGCTTACCCGTACAGCCAGTTGTACGCCGTGCGGATGGTGGATACGTGGAGTGTGACGAACAGCACGCCATTGGAGCGTTTGATGGAATGGTCTCCCCGCCGCCACAGAATTTTGTTCGAGGGTCGCGTGAACATGGATAACGTGGACTTGACGAGTGAGGAGAGTAGTTCGAGTGACGGTAGTGCTGCGAGTGCGACAACCAGTGACCCCGGACTCGCCCCTGCGCCGGTCTTACCTATGATCCTGGAGACGGATGAGGTGTTGAGTGACGATGACAGCAACGACTCTGTGTCCTTTCTATTTGCTCGTGGTCCGCGCACACCCAAGCGTGAGAAGTTGGTTCGCATTGCCCCGCGCCCGCCTCCCGACGCCCCTCCCCGCCCGGTGAGCGATCGCGTCAACCGCCGCTTGTCGTTAGGTGCGGGTGCAGGTGCCGGTGCAGGTGATGGTGAGAAGGCTAAGTCGAAACGTAAGAGATTAAGCGAGATCGAGCACTTGCGTGAGCGTTGCGGTTTCAAAACGGACCTTCGACCCAGCTCAAGCCGCCGCATTGGGAGTCGTGCATGTCCTTTGAAGGTGTACGAGGATTCGGATGAGTGGGATTCCGAAAGCGAGTTGGATTCATTGGAGAGCATGTGGATCTTGAGTTTGGTGGAGTCTGTGGAGTATGAGAAGGATGTGAAGCGCCGCATGGACACTGCCATGACCCTTGCGGAGCACTGCGCTGCGTGGAAGGAGCTGCAGAGTTTGCGCGAACACATCCGTGATTTGAAAGCTGCCCGCACGAGCGCAACGCAAAAGCGCCGCGACAGTTTCTAAGTGTAGTTGTACTTGTGTTGTAGTTGTACTTGTGTTTTAGTTGTACTTGTGTTTTTTAAAAGAGTTTTATTAAAATGACTTGGTTTCAGAAGGCAATAGATTTGTTAAAAAAGATTTCTCCTGAAACGGCTGCGGCTGTTGAGATTGGTGTGGACACCGCAAAAGGCACTGCCAGTTTTGCAAAATTGACGTATAGAATGGGCGAGGCTGCGGTGGTGAATGTGGAGGAGGGGTTCGGCAAAGTGTATAGGGCTATCACGGGGACTGGCGGCATGCCGGTGTTCAACACGCAGGAGGGTCCTTTGAAGAGTTCAGTGAGTCTCCAAGATGCTGTCCAGTTGGCAAAGGGAGCGTACCAGAAGGAAGGCGGTTCGCGTGAGGGGTATCGAACGGTGTCAACAGTGGAAGTGAAGGACTTGGGGTTTAGCGTGTACGAAAGCGAGGCGGACGGGCACGTGGTGGTATCCTTTCGCGGTTCCAATAGTTTTGCCAATTGGAAACGCAATTTGAATTTTTTGATGAAGGACGACGGTCACGGAAACAAGGTTCACGGCGGTTTCAAGAATGCGTGGGACGAATTGAAGCCGTACGTGGATAAGGAGTTGTTCGAGTTGTTTGGCTCGAATAAGATGACAAACAACGTGACATTCACGGGTCACTCTTCCGGCGGAGCCATAGCGCAGTTGGCTTTAAGCGACTATACCAATAGTGTGGAGGGTGATGAACGTCGTTTGATGGATGCGGTTACATTTGCATCTCCGGTGGTGGGTGATGCGGGTTTCAACGCCAGCATACCGGGTGGTCACTTGATGAACGTAGCCGACCCTCGCGACAGCATACCCAAGATTACTCAGCAGTTGCACCCTGGTTTGAAGGAGAACAAGACAGCAATTCGATGGATAGCCGTGGGCGACCGCGCCGCGCGTAAGAACGATGAGGTGAAGAAGGACGCGATCAAGTTCGGCATCGAGTTGAGTTTTGATTTGGGTATCGCCGCCATCATGGCATACGCTCCGGGTTTGTTCGCCGAAGGTGCGGAGGCAGCAGGCCCAGAGGCCGCAGAGGCTGCTCTAGCGGAGGGTTTGGCTTTGGAGGAGGCTGTGATTGCTGCTGCGGAGGAGAGTGCAGGCGTGGGTGTTGCAGCCGAGGAAGCCGCAGCCCTTGAATCGATTGGTGGTTTGGAGGGGGAAGCGTTTAGCGGTGAGGAGAGAATGGAGTTGCGGTCTTTGTTGAACCCGGAGAGTCGTGCTGAGGTGATGGAGCAGTTGCGCAACATCGACTTGAAGGCCGCTATTGTGGAAAAAGCCGGCGAGATTGATTGGGAAACGACCATCAGCCGCGCCTTGGCGACTGCAGGCATTAGCAAAGCTGCTCAGAACCTGATCCGTCCGTTCCTGTCGGAGAACATGGAGGGTGTGGAGTTGAATGAGGAGAAGGTAAAGTTTTTGCTGGACAACAGTTTCGAGTTCATGTACGGAAGCGTGGTGGCGCACCCCATCGACACGTACATCAAGAACATCGACACGCGTTTTGGCGATCAACGCGACAACGCCCGCGAGGATATGTGGCACAATTACCAGAAGAACCTGGAGAAGGAGGGTGCGGATCCCACGGACATGCTCGAGTTCTTGACAGAGGATGAGGTATCCGAATTCCAGGGAGGGTTCCACCACGGTAGACGCTTCGCCGGTCCTGAGACGGAAGATGTGGCGGGAGACGAGGGTGAGGACGCGGATGACGAGGCGGAGACGGATGACGAGGAGGATGAGGATACGTTGGGCGATGACGAGATCCGCGTGATCAATGGGGAACCGCTGCACGTGGTGAAGGAGGGTCTGGAGCGTAAGCCGAACGGCGAGAGGATTTTTGCGGTTGTGGATGAGGACGGAGAGACGATTGCGTACAGCGGTCCGTCGCACGCAACGTCAACCACAACTCTGTATGGTAATTGGACGGGCATGGCGCCTCGTGCGAACGATTTCCCGGTGAAGACGGGTGGAGGTGCGTTTTCGGCGCTGGATACATTTTCGCTGGCTTACGTTGCGAATTCGTATACAAGCGGCTACCACAACCACGAGGCCGATAGCCAATACATTAAGCGTATCACAGCAGCCTTTCGTAACGGTCACATAAGCGAGTCGATTGATTCGGAGGAGGCGCGTGTGGCCCGCGTGATCCTGCACCACTTCCGCGAGAGTGGTCACATTTTCGCAGCCCACGAAACCGCGCTTGCGGAGAAGGGTCAACTGGTGAGCGGAATTGACGCCATGGTGCACGGTGTGTTGGGTGATGCGGAGGGTTCGCTCGAGCTGAGTGTAGGTCAGAAACGCAAAGCGGAGCGTATTTTGGAAAGTCCGGGAGGCGGTGGTGTGGCAGCAGACCTCCTCCAGCGCGACGCGAAACGTTTAAAGAGTAACCTGATCGAAACGAAGGATATCATGGAAGACGGCATGCGCACGATCGAGTTTAATTTGCGAAGTCTGAAGGCCTTGGGTTTGGAGAAAGGTCCGCAGTACGCGGCATTGATGCGCGGTGCGCAGGAGACGGCACTGGCGTATAAAACGGCTTTAAACGTGGAGGAGCGCATATCCGAGTGCATTCGCGAGGCGCAGAGTGTGAACAGCGGTGCGACGTTTAATAGGGAGAGTGCAGATTCTTTATTTCCGAATGTGTTAGCCGGCAACGCTCCTAGTGAGGTGAACGAGGACGAGAGTCACTTGAGCGGGCACGGTGAGTACTTTAAGGATATCGCCGTGTCGGAAATTTTGCACGCAATAATTTGATTGAACATAATAAAGATGATTCGCGATTTTGAAAAAGAAGACAGGGAGACTGTTAGCGTTCGCACTTCCATTAAGCCGAAACCGGTGAAATTTGGCGAGAATTTTCACGAGGATAAAAGGCGATTTAACCAGGGGTTGGAGCCCCCACCCAAGTTTTCACCCGAACCCGCAGACAGCGATATGAGACGGCGGGGTGCTGGAAGAGGGTTTAGACAGGGTAGGCGGGGTAGAGTACCTGAGGGTACAGGTTTAGAAAGTGAAGAAAGCGAGGAGGAGGGTGGTGGAGGTGGTGGAGGCGGAGGTGGTCGATTCTTAATCAGCGAGGAGGAGGAAGAGGAGGATACAGAGGAGGATACAGAGGAGGAAGATGAGGAGACGGAGGAGGAAGAGGAGGAAGAGAGTTTTGTGAGACGGGGCGATACTCACAATTTGGCGGGTCACGAGGCCAACGTGATTAACGGTCGCCCCCTACATGTTATCACGGAAGGGTTGGGTCGTAAATCGGACGGGTCTCGCATATTTGGCGTCATTGATGAAAGTGGGGAAACATTGTCGTACGCGGGACCTTCCCACGCTGCGTCGACGAGCACTATTTATGGAAAGTGGACGGGTGTGGCACCCTTTGCAAACGATTTTCCGAAAAAGGTTTCCCGAAGGAACGCGTTTGGAGGCCAGAGTTTTTCCGCGCTCGATACGTTCTCATTGGCGTATTTGGTGAATGCTTACACGAGCGGTTACCACAACAAAGAAGCCGACAAGCGGTATGTGGAGCGAATCACAGCAGCCGTGGAGAATGGATTTATAAGCGAGGCGATTGACGCGGAGGAGGAGCGCGCAGCCCGTTTAATTTTGAAGGAATTTTCCGAGAGCGGTCACATATTCAGCGCTGGAAGTGCGCTTGGTGTGGAGAAGGGCAACTTGCTAACTGAAATAGAGACGTTACGTCGCGGTGTGACGAGTAACATTGGCGATTTCGTGCGAGGTATGCATGTGGCGTTGAGTCGCGGTCAGAAGCGACAGTTGACTGATATATTACCCACAAAGGAGGGTACATGGGCGGCGCGTGACGTGATGTCCCGTGACCGTAAACGCATTCGTTCACAGGAATCTGACGACGTGCACTTGATTGAGGAGGGACTGTCAACGATTGTGTTCAACAGACGTTTGTTGCGCACCTTCGGCATGGAGGCTAGTCCCGAGTATGAGGTGTTGTCGCGTGGTGCGAAAATAGCGGGTGAAACCTACAGGCAGGCTTTGGAGATTGAGGAGATGCTATCTGATTTTGTGGGAAGGGAGAGCGATGTGTTGGTGAACCCCCATGGCGACTACACGAGTCGTGACGTGAGTGTGTCGGATGAGCATTTGCTGCGGGACCACAGCGAACACATTAAAGAGATGGTGACGGGCAACATTTTGAAAATGATAATTTGATTGAACTAAATAAACATGCACCATGTTATACTTCCTTTTTCTCTTTCGAAAGATCGCCACACGAAAGCGGTGAGCGAGCACACCTTTACGATTGACTCTCCCCGAGGACAATTTCGCGGTATTAACATTGCGAGTTTACGCTTTATGAAGGTGTATGAGCAAGAGCGGTACACCATTACGCAGTACCCCTTTACCGGGGCGTGGGATGAGCACAAGGCCAATTTAGACCTACAGCGAAGCACGCAGGCCTTTGGACCCGCACGCAACGACTTGGATTGGGGGACGGGGCGTAGCCCGGATCTCAAGAATTTGGACGAACTACCGCACATGATTGAGCTTGAGGTTGTACGACTTCCGCATCGGAGGGTGCGAACGCACACCACCTTTCCACTATCGGAGGAGTACAACACTCAATTCGCCCCCTCCAAACCGATCGAAAGTGATAGCACCAAGATTCAGCGCATGCTTGTGTACAGCACGAACTTAACGGTGGGTCGTCACTTTGGCTACGCCGGCACGATTTCGTGTAACATGTCCAACTTGGGTATGGTTGATATAAGCGGTATGGGTCAGGCGAATGAGTTTACCATCCGCGCCAGTGTGTATAACTTTATGCGACAACCCATAGGAGAATTTCCGGAGATGGAGTTAGGACTTGTATTTTTATAGCATCACAATATCCCCCGCAATCGATTCAATATCATCAGCATTGATAAGTTCTACTACAGGATCGCTATCGTTATTATCTGCGGTAGGATGATTTGTAAACGCAATATAGACCTGCATTTTAACCTCAATCACGAGCGGGTCGGGAAAGTTAACAATATCCGGCAACACATTCCACACCGGGGCGCTGAGCTCATGCTCTGTGTAAATAGTGTTGCCCACTTCAACAGTTCCATTCATGCGCGTGGCTTCTGCGTGGACGGTATCTCCAATGGGGTGATTGCGATAGGTCCCTCCTGCGGTGTAGTCGATTTGATCCGGTCCCGCGTGTGCAACTAGCATTTGGTCTAGAGCTTTCCCGGAAACGCGATTTTGAAACTCATTGAGACTGTTGTTGCACAACAGGTTCACACCCCGGTTGAATGTAAAGTAGTCGTAAAGGGGTGTTGCGCTTTGCGTGCTTGCGTCGTATAGACACGGTCGAAATCCGAATTGTCCCATGAACCAAATTGGATTTTGAAATTCGTTTCCCTTTTGCGCTACGACAACGTGAACGTTTTCAAGCGCTAACATGCGCACACCCGGTCGTGCATACCACGTTGTGAAGTAGCCATAGTCATCCGTATCATTCACTTGCTTGTACACATCCGTGAAAATGTCAGTGGGTGAGCCTGTATCCCTTTCGGTGAATTCAGGATCGGTGATTTCTCTGAACACGGGAAAGCCAAAGGGGTTGAGAGTCGGAGGAAACTTGGGGTTGATATCCTGGATGTAATTGAAATTGTTTAGGTCGAGGTTCTTCCGTTTTCTGAAATGTGCATTGACTCGAACCATGTATTTTTATTTAATATGTTTAAAAAGCATGGCGCAACTGGACGGGTTTATACCGGAAACCGATCTCCCTCCCGATTTCATGATGATCATGTACGGTATGCGACGTAGTGGGAAGACCACAGCGCTCATGCATATGATGGAATCGATGAAGAAGCGCTTTGAGTTACACTCGGCACACGTGTTCTGCAGCACTTCGCTTGACAATCCCAAGCAGTGGCGAAACTTTCCGCTGAACGCTGTCCACAACGACATATCCAAGCTGGATGAGGGTATTGGGAAGATCATCGACAAACAGCGCGAAGACGTGATAGAAGAAGTGAAACGACAAATGGCACAGAAACGCATGGAGCCTCCCAAAGCCCCCGATCAGAACAACGATACCAAGGTGAAGAATGAGAGTTTAAGCGGATTACGCGATAACGTCAAGCGTAAGAATCCGAAGCCTCGCAAACGGAAGCGAAAGGATAACACGGACGTGATTCCTCTGGAAGCTGATAAGGGACCGGATAATGATCTGGAGCGCTTTCCTGGGGAGGTTGCGATGCAGAATAGGGATGCTAGCGAGTTGACCATAGAGGATATCATGCACATCCGACGCGATGAGGAGTTGGATGAGAGCACGTTTCCGCACGTATTAATTATTTTGGACGATGTTGTGAATGAGAACAGCGTGCGTCACAGTGAGAAGTTGAACCAGTTGGCGGTGTCGGGACGTCACATCTTCATCACGTGTATCATTCTGTCGCAATGCGTGTGCGGAAGCGCGAGTGTCCCGCCCACCATTCGAAACAACAGTGACTATGTGGTTGTCGTGGTCAATCCCCGCTGCGTGGACGAGCGTAAGTTGTTGCAAAAGCAATACTTGACAGCTTCCAATAAGAAGGATGCGGGTCAAAAGGGGTTAATGCTTTTAGAGGATGTCACCAACGTACCATATAGAATGTTGTGCATTAGCGTGTCCGCAAGAGGGACACGATTTAGGGATTACTTGTACACGTACGGTCCGGTGCCAGAGCCGCCCAACAATGTCTCACGCGGGTTTAGAATGGGTACGCAGAAGCAGTGGGATGATGATAAGAAGTCGAAGCGTGAACCCCGCTTTACGAGTAAGGATTTCTTGAAGGAGCCTGCCAAGGGTCCGGATCTGCAGGCGATTGATAGCGGTAGGTTTAGTGTGGGTAGTCGACACGGTGTGCCCGGAGATGTGCACCAATCCCGCGGGATTGAGCGGTTTGTGAGTCGCCACCCCGAATTTTTAGACCCTTACTTTTAAAATATGGTGAAGTTCACTTTGTACGATAATAAACATGAAGTCCCCGAAGAGTTCGGTCGCAATAAGCGTCAGAAAACGGTTCGCTTACATTCTAAGTTTAAGTCCATCCCGCTACATGAGCGCAGCGACCAGTTCCCCTCTGTCTCAACGGCTGTGAATAAGGGGTTGGACTACGTCCCCAACATGGATAAAGTAGGAAGGATTCACCGCGTGAATGAGCGTGAGGTGAAGTATCAGTCCGCAGCGGGTAACTTTCGCGGAGGTCGACGCATCCGTCCTGACGGATACACGTATCGACCCTCCATGAAAAACTCGTTGGATGTAGAACCGAACCGTTACGTGATCGATGAGGATCACTACTTGAATACGAAGAACGAGTCCCGCTTCGGACTGCACGCGATTAACCACATCTCTCGGGATATGTACAAGAAGCAGGATCCTAACACCGCGGGTGCGTCGAACCACACTCGTTACGCGGGTCTGGAACGTCACAAGTTATCTGAATTTTACCCGCGCCTGCCAGAGTCGGTTCCGGAGAGTATGGTTGAAGTCAACGTACCGAATAGAGATACATTTAGGTTCAATCATCAAACGGTGGAAGATGTGCCCCAGGTGTTTCCTGATTTTGGCTTTTAATAAATTTGTGTCATATGAATAAAGCATGGAAGATATCGTTGAAGAGCCATCTTACACCATCAGTTTGGAGGACCTGGATACACTGGCCAATGCCCTCGCACCGGTATTCTACGAGCACGTTCGTGTCGGTCAACAAGCAAGCACTATGGAGACGGACTGTGCAAAAATCTACGAGGAGTTTAAACGGCGTCCGGACTACATGTTTGACATGATGGGTCAGGCAGCCACTTGTATGAAAGAGAGTCTACACCCGTAGTATTTTTTGTTTCAAATCAATAAAATGACCCTAGCCATTTTAAATGTATCTGGAAATACCGGCTACCCTCAAAATGATTCTCACGATTCGCAAGTGTTGGACAATACCCGGTTCAGCATAGATCTCCCAAGAGAAGCTCACAACAAGCAGTGGGTGTTACGCTCCGTGAAGGCGCACCGTGTCAATACGGGTAAACGACTGCGTTGGTTGGAAGTTGGATTTCCGCAATTGATGGAGGAGGAGCGCACGCACTATCAGATTGAAGTGACCGACGAGGACAAGGACAGCGTGCCATTACCCTCGAAGAGTTTGAGATTCTACCCCAATAGAAGTTCCATGGATCAGACGCAGTACGATAACACGTATGAGATGATTTCATTAACCCCCCATTTAAATTTTGGAGTGCACCGACTGGACAGCAACATCCTTGATGTTATCGTGAAGGCGTCTGCGAACGACGGTAGTTCTGTAGGCTTGACAACTCTGGAGATTATTTTAGAGTACATGTAATAAATGCCCTTGGTCATCTTCAATTATTTCTATAATGACTTGCTCGCCGATGTAAACGCCTTAAGCGGAATTGAAAAGGAAGTCACCCACAAACGTACGCTTGAATTGCCTTGGTCAGCCACCCAAGCCACGTGGAAACTGGTTGCGGTTAACGCGAACTTCATCAACGACAAAACAACCGATTGGATAAGCATGGACGTCAAGATACCAGAGTTAATGACGAGCGAGCATGTTCTGTACAGCAATGTGACCGTAGGGGATACCGAAGCGCCAAAGGAAGGGTTTAGATTCTACACACAACTTCGTCAGCTCAGCGAGAGGAAGATTACCGGACTTTTATTTCGCGAGACCAGTTGTTATAATGTTATATCGGAGTATCCCAATTGGAATTTGGGCGAGACACGATTAGAGAAGCCAAGCATTACGTGTGAGATTACGCCTCACATGGGTAACATAGGTGACGATCACAAGGCAATTCAGTTAAACGGTGTCAGTATTATTTTATCCTATGAACAATAAAGTGGCATGCCTCTACTTTCTTTTAACGTGGCGACCGAGAACACAAATGGTTCCTCGATTGCGTCAGGCATGAACGAGGACGGTACGTTCACTTTGAGTCATTCGTTTACCCAAGCGCTACCCGCCGAAACCGAGTACACGTTGAAGCACGTCTTCATTCTGAGCAGCGGCATTCAATCCGTAGGACCCCCCATTCGATGGCACCAACCTGCGGTGTGGTGCGACTTGTCATTTCCGCAACTCAACAGGGAGATAATAGCCGAGAATACATCTAGGATAAAAGAATTTAGGGGTAAGCCGCGTGCGGTGAATAGCGGCACGCTCCGATTTCCGATCACAACATTTCCAGTGACGGGGGAAAAGAGCAAAGATGTGGATAGCAACGAACCGAGACGGGCGCGGACTCTGGCACTGGATAATTTTGCCCAACATTTTAGACACCAGGCAACCCATGTGTGCAACATTCCATTGGGTTCCATGAGGGTCCCCGAAAACAAGCTAGAGTGTGTTATTAGACCCATTGCTCGTCAAGATTTATTGGCTGTCGATGCAGACGAGCCGAACGATGAGGTGTTTCCCGCCATCAGGGCGGTACAATTAATTTTGGAATATAAATAGTAAATGTTATTGATCTACCACCTGGATTCTGAAACGGATCAGCTTCGAGAAATTGGAAAGGAAATTCGTCTACAACTAGGGTTCTTTCCCAAATCAACCCAACGCCTCACACTAAAAATGGTTGGGTATGCGAACGATTCATTTGACGTGGCGGGTGATAGCGGTTGCGCACTCATCTACTTGGAGTTCCCCGATTTACGGAGTCGATATCTGGAGACTGACGTACTTGACGCAACCATTCAGAGAAATGTACCGGGAATTGGATTTGAGGCTCAATACGGTCAACCCGCAAGCCTCGTTGGAAAGGGGGATTACTATAGAGCCGCCACCACTCACGTAACCGATTTAGATCTCGGATTCATGGATCCTCAAAAGGATTATTTTAGCGTTAAGATATCTAGCCGTTTTGCAAGGGATGAAAACGAAGATTATTTAAACAATGCCAGTCTTGTGTTTGAGTTGCACGATGTGACCTCGGCAACATAGTTTTTTGTGGCGAAATAATAAAATGTGGTTGATAGGAAATGTAAACGTGGAGAACGATTCTCGGGATAGTACGGGTCTCCTGGGTGAGGTGCGTGTACCTTTCGTTCTAGCGAGAAAATTAAAAAGACGTCACAGCATCAAGATTCGATACGTGGCTTTTCATTCTGGCGCCATGAAAGATCTAATCACGTTAAACGCTTACGATGCCTCGTCGGTCGATGAGCGCGCTGATTTCGGGTGGAGAAGCGCATGTCGCGAGGTTCGTGTCAAAATGCTCGCCGATGGTGTCAATGTCATGCACGACAATACCATGGTGAAGCACGTGAAGTACATCGACGGAGTAGAACAGAACTCGGTCCAAACAGTGGATTACATAACATACCCCGCCACAATGGCCAGCGAGGCTATGTCGCACACGGGCGGTGTACTCGCGCAAAACAATACGTCCCGCCCGTTGGGTGTGCACAGATCGCACCACCAATTGGAAGACGTCATTGTGGGTCATGTGGACCCCAACGTCTCAAAACTGGAAGTGGTGTTCACAGCCGAGCACCAGACATCCAATTCGGCGCCGACCGACCGTTACTCTCATGAGTCTAATGTTCGAATGGACACCATGTCCGTAGTGCTTGAATTATTGTAACTTGATTCATTTTGAAATGAAGCGCTATTTAAACAACAAAATAAAATCAAAAAGCAAATGACGCGGGCACGTAGTCACGAGGAGCAATTCTACCAGATTGAGCGAGATATGTACACGGACTGGTACGGACAATTCAGCTGTGACACGGATTGCACCTTTAAGTGTGTGCACGTGCACGAGGGTGTCGCCACCTACATCCCCGCACCAGACGTGTCGGAGAATCCAAAAGTGGGGTTGCTATGTTTGGAGATTTTGGAAAAGTGTCTGGAGTCCGAGTACCTATTTCCAATGACGTTTTGGTTGGAATGCATGCGCTGCTTCGCGTACGACAAATATCACGAGGTGGTGGAGAAGTCGGTAACGTATCTCTTCCACCAATTCCTGGTGTACATGCTCCGCTTCAACGACACCTACCCTCTAACCCTCCCACCCATCTTCCACTCGGGTGTGGAAATGCGCAAGGCCGCGCAATTTTATAAAATGAAAAGCGACGTTTTAGTTTTATTGATTGTTCGAATCTACAACACGTCGTTGGTCATCGCGGACCCCATTGAGTCGGAACCTGATACGGACGCGTGTACGGATGGAGATTCCGAGCGTGAAGATCCCGCAAGCCTTGACCCTCTTCCAGATGTACATTCCTACGAAGCGTTTCTAGCCGCTCTTAACGACTTTTGAGTTCTTTTTCAGTTTCGGTTTCATACACTTCTTCTTGGCGACCTTGCTCTCCATCTGTTTTCCCTCCGTCCCCGAACGAATGGTGTCACTTTCCATTCGATGTTTCATAATACGTTTACTTGCATGTTCCAGAACCATTTGTATATTTTATTGTTACGCTTTAAAAATTAAATAAAACGAGGTAGAGTCAACTGTGTCCTACGCGGCGTTACATTCCTGACTTGGAATGGGTTATACGGTTGAAATTCTGCCCGCTCATCCTTCGTATCAGGTCCTGTCTTCACCCGCTTAGAGCCCTGCAGACCCCTACCCAACTGACGGGTTCGCTTCTTACCCGCTTTTCCGACGGCCTCATCGATGGCCTTACTCACCACCTCCCTCAAATTTCCGCTGAACAAACCCGCCTGGTTGTACATACCGGTGGTCGTTTTCTGATACTTGGAGATGGCCTTCATGATTTGCTTGAGCTCCAACCACTCCCCATACCGCGTCACCATGTCGCCATGCCGAATTGCGGATTGCGGCAGATCGTAGGATTGAAGAGAGGCGCGCACCATGTCAATGGTTTCCTGCATGGTCTTAATCATGCTTGCCTGCGGCGCCTTCAACTTAAGCGTACCATCGCTCTCCACCACGTGCGCCACAAGCTCCTCGTAGTCAGCGGCTGTAAAGAAACACTTTGCCGTCTTTCCATAGTAGGGAATCCAAATGATCTCACCACCGACCTTTGCAAAGGGTTTCTGAGCAAACGGAACAATAGTATCCGTGGCACGCGCTGCATCAGCCGCAAGTTTCCGCTGCGTGACGATTTCGTGCTGTCCCCTGAAGGGTTCGAATCGCTCGTCAACTTGCTTGAACACCCGTTCCCCACGCTTATCTTCCCGAACAGGATGAAGCGTGCTCCCAAAGGGTTGAATGGGTTGCACATTGGTCTCATTGCCCTGGCCATACCCAATCTTACCACGCTGTCCGCGTCGGAAGAAATTGGAATCCTTGGTCTGCCACCGAAAGTCCTCGGGAAGCAACGTCTTGGCCTCATCCGCATCCATGAGATCGTCCCGTCCATCAGCTCCATCCCCCTTGGTCTCTCCACCAATGGCTTCCACAGTATCCTCAACAGGTCCCGCTTCAGTCAATGGCTTGGCCTCTTTAGAACCACCTCCCTCACCCTCACCTTCCGTATCAGGAGGAAGAGGGTTTCCGTCGGGGTCTACAATATGAACAGTATCCCTTTCACTACCGCTCGGTACGGTATCAAAATCACTTTCATTCAGTTGAACGGTTTCTGAGGAAGCAAAATCACTTTCATTCAACTGAACAGTTTCTGAGGAAGCAAAATCGCTTTCATTAAGTTGAACAGTAGAAACATCGCTTTCGGTAAACTCTTCTGAAGATGTATCAACACTAAAGGCGTCCGGACTGAGTACATCACTCTCGCTCTCCGGAATGGCTGGTGGGGGTATGGGTACATCACTATCGCTTTCCTGACGTAAACGTTGTTCCTCCACGCGTCGTCGGAGCGCTTGACGTCGCTCTCGCACACTTTCAGGTGAAGGAGCTTTGGCTTCGTCTACACTTTCCGAAGAAATGGATTCGGAGGATGTTAGCTCAATGTCCGAACCTCTCGGCACCCCTTTGGACTCTGAAGAAATAGATTCCGAGGATGTTAGCTCAATGTCCGAACCTCTGGGAACCCCTTTCGACTCTGAGGAAATAGATTCCGAGGATG
>ERZ1049444.1877-NODE-1877-length-14864-cov-5.938348_pt1 | contig 14864 bp, 3 predicted proteins | sample MGYA00383101_ERZ1049444 | MGnify/ENA primary metagenome ERZ1049444 (study PRJEB29581, sample SAMEA5548371) | metagenome | biome: marine; feature: coastal; material: water | depth 50 m | study: Short-term variability in the microbial, nano- and picoplankton...
CCTTTAGTTATGTGATTACGGGGGGGGGACACTGTATCCCAAAAACCCCAAGTTCAGCGTATCAAAGAAAGACGCTCTCCCAAAATGCATCAAAAAGATTCTTCTTTCTTCTCAAGCTCAACACGTCAGTGCTTTTGCTTGATCAATACTATTCGGGCCCTTAATTAACGGCACTACTGATCAGAAGTTTCGTATGCACCAAACGCGTCTCGTAATCGCTCGAGACCTTCCTGGAGTAAGGCGGGTGGACAACCAAAGTTGAGTCGTAGAAACCCTGGACCTCCAAATTCGTTTCCATTTGATGGTCCGATGCCAGCTTTTTCGCAAACGTGTTGTGGTTCGTTTCTATCAGGAGGTTGACGAGCGATCCACTCGTTGCAGTCGATCCAAAGGAGATACGTTGCTTGTGGTGGTATGCAAGAAATGCCCGGTATGTCTTGAATTGCACGGACAGCGTGTTGTTTGTTGTATTTCAAGACATCTAGAAGTTTTTGACGCCACGCGTCACCATCTTTCCATGCTGCCTCCGAGGCGGTATAGCCAAGTGGGTTGACCATGGGGACAAGCCCTCCTCCAGCCTGTCGCCATTGGTGTCGAAAATCTTTGTTTGGAACAATGGCGGCGGCGCAGCCGAGACCAGCAATATTCCATGTTTTTGAGGCAGCAACAAATGTTATCGATCGACGTGCTGCCGGATGGTCAAGACTAGCAAATGGAATGTGGTTCGAACCATCGAGGATAAGATCATCCCAGATCTCATCACTGACAACGGTCACTCCATGTTTTTCACATAGCTCTGCAATTCGGAGTAGTTCCTCTCGAGTAAAGACTTTGCCTGTTGGATTGTGCGGATGACACAACCAAAAGATTTTCACATCGGGCGTCATGGCCGCTTCAAGTAATTCCCAATCGATGGTCCATCGTTGTGCGGTGACATCGGCATGCAAGGGGACCCGCACACTTCGCCGCTCTGCAAGCTTTGGAAGAAAGAGAAAAGGCTGATAGACCGGTGTCAGGGTCAGGATGCCATCACTTGGTTGGGATAAGAGTCGAGCGGTGATAGAAAGTCCTGTCACAATGCCTGGTACACCAATGACCCATGATGGATCAATCTGCCAGTTGTGTTGTTCACGGAGATGCGTGGTTAGCGTCGATGCGAAGCCTGGCGTCTCATGTGTATAGCCAAAGACAGCATGGTCCGTTCTTTTGTGAATTGCATCGAGTACAACGTCGGGTGATTGGAAGTCCATGTCTGCTACCCAGAATGGAAGAATTTCCTTTCCCGTTGCTGTTGTTCTGCCTTGATAGCGATCCCATTTTTCCGCACCGGTGTCATGACGGTCCGGACACTGAAGAAAATCAGCTGCGAGGTCGTTTATTGTGAGATCTGGTTTCTGCATGTGTAGTATCGTGACGAACCACAAGAGACATTACTAGACCTTCCTGTAGAAGAGTCTGCTGAGGATACGTGGTGTCTCTTTTGGGACGTGTCGCCGTAAGCATATTCGTACTTGCTGATTTTCTTGAATGGGTAGACTGCAGAAGAACGTGTTATGCAAGGAGTTCTTACGAAAGTACTCCTTCTCTTTCTTTTCGTACTCCAGAGATTTTATTTCTATGAAAAACAAACGTGTGTCACGATTTGTATTTCCGTATGTTCTCGGGCTCGTAAGTAGTGTGCTTTTCGTTTCAGTAGAAGCTGCAGAAATGGTGAGCGTGGTAACGCATGGCCCACTTCTTGGTGAGGTGACGAGTTCAAGTGTACGAATATGGGCTCGCACGAATGGACCAGGAACGATTGAGTTTCATTTTGGGAAAGATTCAGCATTACTAAACGGTATTTCAGAAAGTATTGAAACCACAGCTGCTCATGACTTTACGGGATGGACCACACTTTATGGTCTTGATCCGGATACAGAATATGTGGCTAGTGTCTTCATTGACGGGAATCCAACTGGTGTGCCTGCAACATTTCGCACCCTTCCTGACAGCAATGCTCTGCGTGACCAAAAACATAATCCGCGTGGGCTCTTTAATTTCTCTTTCACATTTGGATCGTGTGCAAACCAAAACCCATTACACGGGATTGGTCCAAGTCTGCCGACGTACGCAACATTACTTGAAAAACACGCCGATGAGGTTGATTTTCAGATCATGAACGGAGATTGGTTGTACGAAGAACTCCGTACAACGCCAGTTGACGCGTGGGCTGATAAGCAGGGAGTCGATGTCGAACAGCTGCCGGACGTTGTCCGTGATATGCCAACCATTGTTGGTGTATGGGAAAATTATAAGCTCTATCTTGATCGAGGTACGAATCTCTCAGCATGGCACCGAAACGTGCCTGGTTTTTTTACGTTCGATGATCATGAACTCGTCAACGATATCTGGGGGGCAGGAAGTACGGGTCGCCGGAATCGTCGCGCGGTCTTTCGAGATATTGGGACAAGGGCATGGCTTGATTATCTCGGCTGGGCGAATCCAGCAGCGTTTCCACACTCTGTTCACCATGGTCAGGCCGAGCTTGCAACTGGCAGCGATATTCTTGTTGATACCAATGCAGATTTTACATCTCTTCCGTTAGATGAAATGTTGAATCTTCACGTGCATTGGGGAACTCCAGAGGCCGGTGTGAATGACTTGAGATATGACGATGATACGCTTGGTGATCCAAATTCACGGGTGTATGAAATCCGTGAGGTTCTCGATAAGCACCGAGTTCGAATTTTTCCCGTACCGGTTGTTGATGGAAAAGTTGAATATTCAATTGGTCGTCGTAGCTATGGGAGCTTTCGAGTCGCAAACTGTGAGTTTTTTCTGCTCGATACTCGTGGTGCCAGGCAAATGCATGATACAAGCCGTCCGCACCAACCAAATCTCACCATGCTTGGAATGGACCAGCGAAAGTGGCTCATGGAGAGCATGGATAAGAGTGACGCCGACTTTTTCTTTGTGGTGTCGTCAGTCCCTTTTATGATTCCTCACAGAGGGGCTGGTGGTTTTGAGGCCGCATCAAATAAAGAAGAGGCCTGGACCGCTTTTCTTGATGAGCGCGAAAAGTTGATAGCTTTCTGGGATACGCTCAAACGACCTGTTTTCGTTATGACAGGTGATCTTCATAACAGTTTTGCTATTCAGATTACCGATCGTGTCTGGGAGTTCTGTTCCGGGCCACATAATTCAGTGAATCACGTTCCGAGTCTTGATGAAGATAATCGACCAGCAACTGGTATCTATAACTCTGGTGGCCAACCATGTGATATTCGCTGGTCTACATACGTTCTCGAAGACCTTCCGCGTTTGCAGCGTCTCTATCCGCATTACCTCGTTGTTCAGGTCAATAACGTGTTCAATATGCCTCAACAGTTAGGTGACAAACGACTGGTAGCCTATCCACATCCACAAGTGATTTTTCAGTACCACGAAGGACGGACTGGCAAAATGGTTTATGCGGAATCAGTTGTGCTACCACGATAGGGAGACACGGAGGTGCTCTGTCTGATTCTTGTTCAATGAGTGAGATAAAACGGTCTACTTTTTCCTGAACAGTGGACTATTCCCCTTGCCACGTGAGAGCGTGTAGGCAAGGAGATCGAGAACCTCCTCTTCATTCAACTGATCGAGGAGCCCGGCTGGCATAAGGGACTGGTTTGCAGCAAACATTTCTTCAATATCGTCACGCTGGATCACAGCAAACTTGGTGGCATCTTCAGGGTCAGTGACAACAGTCACGTCATTTTCACTCTCACTGATAATGCGTCCTGTATACACCTTGCCGTTTACTGTTTGAATCACATGTGCCTGATATTGATCACTCACAGCCTTACTTGGAAGCACAATGGCTTCAATGAGATCCTTCATCTTGAAACGGCCTGCCGCCTGTGTGAGGTCAGGTCCCGTGGCACCACCGTTACCATCAAAACGATGACAGACAATACACCGAGCTGCCTCGAATGCGCGTTTTCCATGCAAAAAATTACGTTTTTTCTTCATGCCTGTAGCCGTTGATGCAAGCACGGTATCAACAGTCCACTTCCGACCGGGCCCCTCAGGCTTTGGGAGTGGCGGTGGGATATACGGTTTGCGTACCCCAAGCGTTTCAAGAGCGAGTTTCTCATTTTCGGTAAAGCCCTTGAGGCTTTCTGCTTCGATATTGGCAAGGAACTTCCTATAGCTATTGCCACCTGTCCATGTTTGTGCCCGATTCAGCCACGTGAAATAGGCTTTGCGATCGGTAACTGTCCAGAGTTCTTTTTCATTGACTGTTCGCAAAATGTAGGCGTAATGAATCTGTAGAAGATTCGTTCGATTCTTGAGTACTCCCGTCACTGCACGACCATATCCAGCATTCCGCTTTGCAATACGCTCAAGATCGGCCTCATTGAGCGCGAGGTTTGTTTCGCCCGAGGTCTGCGATGATAAAAGCCCAGTTAATTTTGAAACAATCCCGGGTGCTCGAACAGCAATAAGCAAACTTGATAGCGCTCTATTGAGTTCTCGATAGTCGTCTTTCACATCTGCGAACTGAATGTCTTTTGTAAAAGCAGAATCTGTTTGAGACCACGTATTCTGTGACCGTGTAACTACTGCGTTTTTCCACTGACGATCATCTGATGCTACCTCTTCGATTCGGCCTGAAGTCCATACCCAGGAATCGTCGGAATCGATTACAGTTTCACGACCGTCATCATGTCGTATGCGAAGGCTCACCTTCAGTGCAGCCGGTCCCCCAATATTTTTTAGCGCAACCCGAATCGTATTTGATCCTTCTTTGAACGATTTCGTTACGGGTTCACTCACTGGGTACATCCAGTCCTTACACGACGTTAACTTTTCTCCATTAAGAAAAATATCACCACCATTGTCAGTGGATGCGACAAGATGTGCAGAGGCAATCGGTTCAGTGAGAGAAAATGTTTTTTGAAAGGTTAGTTCTTCACCGACTGAAGATTGTGCCTGCTCGTTCGACCAAATCCACCGTGCGTTTGAGGGTTGGTGCAAAGGTGATTTCTTCGCTGTCATTCCCGCTGGAAAAAGCGGCATGAATTTTTTCGCTAACTGTTGTTTGACGTTCTCTGTTGGCTGGCCGAGACGTATAAGCGTTAGCTCATACGCTCTCACAAGATCAAGCAGCGTGTCTTTGTTCAGGCTCTTTATATCGACGGCATCGAGGGAAGCAAGAACAGCGGGCTGTGCAGTCTGTTCTGCCTGTCGTGCGACCGCGATTGCTCCGTTGATACGAGCTACTGAGTCGGATGATGTAAGAGCGTTTGTTTGCCATGTATCAACCGGTTGATGCTCAAGTGCAATGCGGGCTGCATACCGTATAAAGCGGTCAGCGTGGCTAAGGTGCTTTAGTGCCAGATCAATGGCACTCGTTGGATTTTTCTGTGGTGCGTGAAAGGTTTCGAGCTGTCGACGGATTTTTCGCTCACCAGCGTTGACAGTATCTTTCGCATCAACAGGATCAGTTGATTCAGTTCCGGTGTAACTAACACGATAGAGTTCACTCTGACCACCACGTCCACCAACAGCAAAATAAATTGCACCATCTTTACCGATGGTCATATCGGTCAGAGGAAGTGCATTTCGCGCAACAAATTCCTCTTTCTCTGCTGTATAGGTTGATCCAGAGGGCGTCAGGTGAATGGCATACATGGTCCCAAAAGTCCAGTCACAGATATAAAAAGCTTTCTGATACTTCCCTGGAATCTTTGCACCGTATCCAAAAGCAGCACCAACCGGTGAACCGGGACCAATATCTACAAGGGCCGGTAGACTATCGGGGTAAGCGGCCGGCCACTTGGCTGTTCCACTTCGCCATCCAAGTTCACTTCCACTCGTTGCATGATTCACCCGAGTTGGTCGATACCATGGCATACCAAAGTCCCATTCCATATCGGCGTCGTATGCAAATATTTCACCATCGGCGTTGAATCCAAAGTCATATGGGTTTCGATAGCCTGCACTCCAGATTTCCCATGACTTTCCTTCGGGGTCGGTGCTGACGATGTAGCCGCCCGGTGCGAGTTTGCCCGTTGCATGTCCATTGCCGTCCCACATGCGTGGAATGATCTGATCTTCATCCCAGTTGGTCGGCAATCGACTGGATCCGTCAGCAGCAACTGATACACGACGCTGGTTGGGTCGAATACCAGCCATTGTCTGTGGTTCAGTTCCATCAGTTACAGCAAACGGCAGTTTTGTATGGTTGCCGCAGATAATGAATAGTTTTTTTCCGTCGGGTGAAAGCAGGATGTTGTGCGCACCATGTTCACCACCTGCTGCTATGTCATGCAGTTTTTCAACATGGTCAGGCAGGCTGTCACCGTCGGAGTCAGTGATCCGAAACAGCCCATGAAAACCACCACCATTGCAGACGGCGTAGAGACTATCAAAAGCCCAGAGGAGTCCTTGGGCACCGGAGAGTGCAGCTGGTACTTTTTCGACAACAGTTTCAGTCGATCCATCAAGTGTGGCAGGAGTAATCCGAACAAGCCCTTTGTCCTGTTGATCACATGCGTAGAGTCGGCCTTGTGGATCACTTGTAAGTGAAACCCACGAGCCGAGTGCGTCTCGGGGAACGTCGAAAAGTTTTTCAACCTGATATCCATCAAGCACATGGAATGCGTCTTGATTACTTTTATCTGATTGTTCTGCTGTGACAGCCGGCATGACTTCACGGTTTTGTTTCCATGTTTGATCAGCAGCTTTTGTATTGTAAAAACCAATGAAAATATAGAAACAAAAAGTGTATGTAAAAATTTTCTGGGAACATCGTGATGTCATGACAATACCCTCGAGAAGCTACAGGCAGTATGTTTGTGTTGGATGCACGTTCATTCTTACAAAAGAAGAATGACAATGAACAGAATACTCTTCCTCTTTCATGGTAGGCGGTAGAAAGTCTCTGCTCACACAGATAAATCGACTGTGTGGTTAAAAACGTTGCACTTGGACAGCTCGTACTCGTGAGACAAATCACTCATGCGTATGCATGAGAGTACGCAGTCTTGCACACTACAAAACATTGGCCTTTTAATGCTGATGAGGAGGACAGGGATTTTCGCGTCTAATTTCTCAGAATAGCAACACGCAACGGTGGGTAACTTACTGTTGATTGTTGCAGAGTTGATTTCCCTGCACCGTCTGGATCCAGACTTTTTTGAACGCCATTTGCTGTTCCAAGAACACCTTGCACATTGAACAGTGCATCGTCATCAATGGCAGCACTGAATACCTGTGTCTGACCGTTTCCATACGCCTGAAAAACCGCATCACGACTTGAAGTCGCTCCGTTATATGTTTCAACCTGTGCATTCCCATCAATACCACTGGAAACAAGAATCCTGTCAGCAGAGCCAGCTGTGCTCGAAGGGAGACGAGCTACCGAGACACCCTGGCTGTATCCGGCACTCATAACATTGAAGGAATTAAACAGTGTTGGTGATGCAGTTGTCCCGTTGTACCCTTTGATCTGTGCTTGAATGCCGAACCCACTGCCCACGAAAAGTTCTGTGATGCCATCGGGTGTTTGTGATGTTACTGTGCTTCCATTTACAGTGCCGACGTCAGCCGTATCAATTGTGACACCGCCAAGGTAGCTCGATCCGAACGGTCGCACCTGTCGAACTGGTGTCGCATTGATTGGATTTGCAGCACCCGGTGTGACTTCAAAGACACTGACGAGCCCACCAAAATTCTGAGCGGCTACGATTTCTGTCTTTCCAGCAGCTGTAATGGATCCCTCTGAAATTTCAACACCACCGGTATAGCCTGGACCGAACGGGAAGAAATTATAGGCAGGATTTTCAACAGCCTTGCCGTTCTTGATTTCCCAGACTTTGACCTCACCGGGTCGCCCCGGTCCTGGGGCGGTGATGATATCAGGTTCGCCGTCACCAGTAACATCTGCACCATAGACCCGCGCTCCACCTCTGAAGTCTGGTTCGTAAGCGAAGAATGGTGTGATTCTGTCGGCCCCTGTATCGGGATCAATAACGCGTACAAATGGTCCTGTCTCGCAGCCGATATCTGTGCCAACAATGACACCACGCGGTGGCACAACAACGGTGATCGTGGCCGTGTTGTTTGATAGATCAGGGTCCCACGTGCCGGATCCAACTGTTGCTGTATTCGGTATGGCACCACCACTGTTGCCAATGGTTACCAAAGCCGTGATCGTCAGAGTCTGACGATCACCCGTGTTCATTGGTCCAATCGTCCAGATACCGGTTCCAGGCACGTACGCGCCACCACTTGTGTCTGATTGGTATTGCACTCCTGCCTGCAGGAGATCATTGACAATGACATTTGATGCAGTGTCTGGACCAAGGTTGGAAACTTCAATGGTGTAATTAAAAGTCGTGCCAATCTGTGGCTTGAGATTGCTGGCCGTCTTCGTGATCGCCAGATCAGCCTGAAGAGGATTCACCGTAGCCGTGCCAGAATTATTCCCAGGATTTGGATCAACGGTGGTTGATGTAGCCGTTGCGGTGTTAATAGATTGCGATACAAGTCCAGAGCCTGAGGCCGGCTCTAACACTTTTGCGGTGATGGTGAGTGTTCTTGTATTCGGAGGTGAAGAAGGATCCGCAAGCGTTCCAACGGTCCATATACCAGTTGTCTCATCATAATCTGCTGGTGGAACTGCAGAGACAAACGAAAGACCTGTTGGCAAGGGATCAGCAACCGTCACATTTTGTGCAGTTGTTGGACCGAGATTCTCCACGGTAATCGTAAACGTCACATTATCATTTACTTCTGGTCGCGGCGTATCGACCGTTTTGGTGACAACAAGATCTGCCTGTTGAGGGTCAGTTGGTGTACGGGCCTGGTTGTTGTCGAGGTTTGGATCCCAGACGTCACTGTGATTAATCGTGACCACGTTGTAGGCAACACTCGCTGATGTAGCTTCAGCAAGAATCGTAAGGACTTCAAAATCAGCGGGTGCAATGGTTGGCACAGACCAGATACCACCGGTTGCTGTCTGATTAAAACGCGTAGTTGTGTGTGTGTTAGTTGGCGTTACTGAAATAACAGAAATGTTATTTGGAAAGAGTTCTGTGACTTCAACATTTGTTGCAGTATCAACGCCATTATTTTTTAGTGTGACTGTATATATGAACGTATCACCAACATTCGGCTGGACGTTCGTGGTGATTTTCTCCACCGATAAATCAGCATACTTTGGTGTTTCAGTGACTTCACTCCGATTGTTCAGTGGGTCTGGATCATGTTCATCGACGTTCGTTACTTCAGCAACGTTTGTCTGTGCAGGTGGAATCGTAAACGCCGTTGTGCGGGCAGGAGCAAGGACACGTGCATCAATGGTGAGTGTCTGAGTGTTCAAAACACCGACATCAACTGTGCCTACATCCCAGATACCTGTTCCACTGTTATAGCTTCCTTGTGTTGCAGTTGAAGAAATGAATGCAAGGCCAGCTGTTGGCAGTTGATCGGTAATCTCAACATTGTTTGCAACATCAGGACCATTGTTCGTGACATCAATCGTGAACGTAATAATGTCACCGACATTTGGTGTTGCATCATTGACGGACTTTTCCACCAAGAGATCAGCTTCACGGGTCACAACCGTGGCAGACCCTTTGTTATTGGTCAGGTCTGGGTCAAATTGATCAGGAGGATTGGTTGTGCTGACTTCAGCCTCATTGGTGAATCTTCCTGAAGCCGCGACAATGGCAGTGATCTGAAGTGCTTTGGCGTGTAAAGTCCCTACGTCGACTGTCCCAACATTCCAGATTCCTGTGCCAGGGTCATAGTCTGTTGATGATGCCGAGACAAAGGAGAGTCCTGCAGGTAATACGTCATCGACGGTAACGTCTGTTGCCTGATTAGCACCAAGGTTTTCAACCGTGATATCAAAGAAAATAGTATCTCCAACGTTTGGTGCAGAAGTGTTTACATTTTTTTCGACGCGAAGATCTGCATACTGTGGTGTTTCTGTTGCTGTATCGAAATCATTAGTTGGGTCAGGATCGTATTGAGTGACACTAGTGATTGTCGCTGTATTGGTCTGCGGCAGAGGGTTTCCTGTTGCAGGTGCGAGCACTTCTGCTTGCACTAAAAGTGTGGCAGGAGAACTCTGATAGATTGTCCCTATGTCCCAGATGCCACTGATCGGATCAAACGTTCCAGCACTGGTAACTGGCGTGCCCACGATGGAAAGCCCAGTGAGTGATGGTAGGGTGTCAGTCAGCTGAACATTTTCAGCATTATCTTTTCCATTATTTGTGACAGTGATGGTGTAGGTAAGGACATCACCAACATTCGGTGTTGGATCGTTGATTTGCTTATCAACCTCAAGATCTGCATATTGAGGTGTTTCAAGAACAGACGCTGTATTGTTTGTTGAGTCAGGGTCGTATTCGCGGCCAGTGATGGTGGCTGAGTTTTTTAAGGCTGGTGGAATACCATCAGGTGATGGGGCATCAACCGTGACATCGTATGCGAAAAGTGGATACTCATTGGTCGCGATTGGCCCGATAGTCCAGGTCACGGTATTACCTACTACAGCCAGTGAACCAACTGTTGGATTGGTGCCAACGCCGCTCGTTGGCCCAATGTATGTCAGGCCAGGTGGGATGACATCAGTCACTACAACCTGTGTCGCATCGGCTGGACCATAGTTGGCCGCCCCAATGACAAATGAAATAGTGTCACCAACATTTGGTGTTGCGTCTGTGACACCCTTGGCGATTGCGAGATCACTCTGTAGAGGAGTCACGCTTGCACTATTAGTGTTGTTTCCAGGGTTCGGATCCGGTGTCGGAGGAGGACCTATTGAGTTTGCCTCAGCCGTGTTTGTGAAGCTGCTACCTGGTCCTGTGGATGCAGATGGTGCGAGCACTGTGGCAACAATGTCAAGAGTCGCAGTCTGGCTGTCAATCATGTCACCGATTGTCCATACGCCGGTGCCGATATCATACGTGCCTATGGATGGCGTCGGTGTGCCGACGATCTGAAAGCCGAGAGGCGGCAAGTTGTCAGTGGCTTGAACATTTTTTGCTGTGTCAGGCCCATTATTTTTTACAGTGATTGTAAATGTCACATTGTCACCGACTTGCGGCGTCGGATTGTTGACCACTTTCTGTACACTGACATCGGCGTCTTGTGGATTTATCGGTGTTCGTGACGAATTGTTACCGAGATCAGGATCCCAGGTATCTGTTTTTGTGATTTCGATCTCGTTATATGAAAGCCCGCCAGCGTTTGCGATGACTTGAAACTCGAGTGTGAATACATCACCGGGATCGATCGATGGAACTGACCAAATTCCACCTGTTATTATTGGAGTCCCAGTTGGGTTGAAGGTTGTTCCAGGTGTTATCGTAACGACTGATTGGTAAGACACGGGGCTGGGCAATGTATCAGTCAGTTCAACGTTCGTCGCTGTGTCTTTCCCGTTGTTGGTAAGCGTAATGGTATACGTGACGGTGTCACCATCATTTGGTGTTGGATTACTTGTTTGTTTGACGACCGCAAGATCAGCATATTTTGGTGTCTCTGTTGCAGTTGCTTTGTTGTTACCTGGTAAAGGATCAGGTTCAACAACAGCCGTAATTTCTGCTGTATTTGTCTGTGCTGATGGAATGGTTCCAGCTGCTGGTGCAAGAACCGTAGCTGGCAGATCGAGGGTCACACTCGCGCCTTTGGCAAGTGTTCCAATCGTCCAGATGCCTGTGCCCGGGTCATACGATCCTTGTGATTCTACGATGCCAGCAGTATTCAGTGATAATCCGGATGTTGGAAAAGTATCGGTCAGTTCAATACCTGTTGCCACATTTGGTCCAGCATTTGTCACCGTCACCGTAAATGTGATGGTGTCACCAACATTGGGCGTTGGGTCACTGACAGTCTTTGAAACTCGCAAGTCAGCAGTGTTTACTGTGAATGTGGCAGAATCGTTGGTCTTATAGTTGTTGAGCTGGCCAAGGTTGGTGGAATTCGACCCGGTTCGCTCGTAGTTAAAAGGACTGTTACTTGGATTTGGAGTGATCGGGAGAGTGTCACCAGGGAGACTGGTCCATTCAATTGTATTGGTGTTGGTAATACTTTGGTTGGCAGTAAAAGGACCCTGTAATATCCCATCGATCGTAAGTGTGATCGTACGACCGGCTGGATCCTTTTCGACATCAAAGGCCGTCACTGTCGTCAGTGTATTTCCTGTTATTTGGAAGTTATTCGTCGTAACAATCCCCGCTGTATCAGCCACTGATGTGAGAGTCGGTGATGCAATTGTCGATGGAATAAGATCACGGAGCGTTGTATTAAAAGCATCAGTGGCGCTGGAACCGTCTTGCTTGATTTCAATGGTGTACGTAACAGGATCACCAGGATTTCCACCCAAGCCTCCAACAACAACTGATTTTGTAGTTGTCAGTTTTGGCTCAATGATTTGGACGCTTTGATTTCTCGCATTGTTCGATCGTGAGTTGTTAGACCAGCGGAGCTGCGCATCATTGCGAACATGAACACCCTGATGGTTGTAATTGACATTGAGAACAAGCGTTTCTATCTGAAACGTCAGCGTTTCAGGTTTCGTACTGTCGGTGTCCGTATTGACAATGTCACCAAAGTCCCAGGTCACAATATTATTGTTGCCATTCCCTGAGAATGTTGGTGCGGTTGTGAGACCAGGGACTGATACTGATGCTGGGTCGCTTACGACCGGCGTGGTACTGCTGGCATATGCAAGCTGTTTATGTCGCATCGTATCGATGAGCCGCGCCGCCGGAGTTCGTCCCTGCGGAATTGTCACGACTATCTCATATGTTGCCTTTTCACCAATAACTGCCTGAGTATTTGAATTGCTTGCATTGACGATAGATGTTGAGATAAGCGTCTTTGTGACGCCTGGGTTTTCGATGTTGAGTGTCGCTGAATTGGACGTTGCGTAATTGTTGAGCTGGCCTTGCGATGTGGAACCAGAACCCGTCCGCTGAAATGCATTTGGATTATTAGTTGTGATTTGTGCAGGATTGCCAAGGCTTGTCCACGTTGCATCTGCTCTATTGGTAATTGATGTACCACTAATCACATTGGCATCAACGGTGACCTCGAACGAGAGCCTACTTGTTTGACCGGGTGTAAGCGTGTCCCAGGTTGCTTCAAATGAAAAACCACCTGCCGACGAAACAAGTGTGGTTGGGCGTACCCCGCTGATATACGCCAGTGAACCTGCAACTGGTGTGATATTGCCGGGGAGAATGTCTTTTAAATTGACATCGTGTGCTGTAGTCGTCCCTGCAGATATGTCGATGGTGAATGTTGCCATATCACCGGCCTGTGCCGTTGATGGGCTCACAGTTTTATTGACAGTGATTGTTGGTTCGATCACCGTGACAGCGCTTGACGTGACGGCCGGTAATTCTGGATGATTGAGCCAATCAAGTTTGGCGTTGTTCGTGAGTTGTGTGTTTTGTTGATTGCTTCGAACATTAAGTACAACGGCCTCATACTCAACGATAAAGCCTTTGAGGTCATCGGACACGTTTGTATTGGTGACGTCTCCAAGATTAAACGTGACCGTCTTGCCATCGTTGGACAAGACCGGTGTCAGTGAACCGGTAAATGAAATACCTGCATCAATCGAGGGTGTTCCGACCATTTGCTGAAACGCAAGACCAGCCGGAAGACTATCAACAACGACCGCGTCAGGAGTTGTGCCCCGAGGAATTTTAACATCAAGCTTGAAGGTTGCGATCTCACCGATGACAGCCTGTGTGTTACTGTTGAACGCATCAATAATTGACGTGCCAACGAGAGACTTGGCAATTTCTGGGCCTTGAATAGTCACATCGGTATCATCTGTAAGACCGTTCGCAAAATTCGGTCCACCATCAGTCGATGCGTAGTTTTTGATGGTGCCAGTGTTGGGAATGATATCAAGAGGTGCAACGGTTGGAAGAATTTGCAGGTCATACGTGATCACTGCAATATTCTCACCATTATTGATAACTGTGCCATCAAGCTGACTTCCTTCTTTGAGACTGCCAGCCGTTGCTCCCGGATCAACCAACTCTATGCCAGTTGCACTAAACAGGTCTGTATCTGTACCGCTATAAGCGAGTGTTGTTCCATCCCCATTCGTGACCTGAAGATTCAGACCGGTACTATTTGTTGGAATCTGGAATTTGGTTGTGTCGTATGTATCACTGATTGTGACATCGAATGCACCATTCGGACTGCTTCCGGTGTTTTCAACAATGATCGCAAACTTCACGAGGTCATTGCCGGCAACGTTGGCAAGTGTTGCATCAATAGGTGTCGTGGCGAGACCACCTGGTGGACCAGATGTAACTGTTCCAGAGAAGGATGCCCCAGTTAATCCAGGCTGTGTAAAAGTGACTCCAGCAGGTAGAGGAGGAGTTGTTCCAGTGACTGTATTTTGTGTGAACTGACCATTTATATTATCTGTCGAGACAACACCTTTTGTAATAGTGAGTTCAGGTTCAGCAACTGTAATTTGAGCAATACCCGGTGAGGATGTGATGATGTCGCCTTGCTGATTTACTTCACTCTGCTGCCCCTGATTGGTTAACAGCAACCCATCACCAAACGGTTTGTTGGTCGCGGTTACAGTGAACAAAATGTCAGTCTTACCTGAACGATCAACAGGGTCAGCGAATGTTCCAAAATTCCAGGTCAGGCTATTGGCATTGGCTTTGAGCGTTGCATTGCCAGGATTGGGCCCACTAATTGGTGCCTGTGAAAACGTATCGGTTGGACCAAAACTCCACTGACCGGCCTGTGGTGCCGTTGAAGATGGTGCCTGATTATTCCACGTGAGGTCACCTGTTGGATCAAAAATGGGAAGCGGCAGATAGTCAACGATTTTATAC
>ERZ1049444.1884-NODE-1884-length-14826-cov-6.613432_pt1 | contig 14826 bp, 28 predicted proteins | sample MGYA00383101_ERZ1049444 | MGnify/ENA primary metagenome ERZ1049444 (study PRJEB29581, sample SAMEA5548371) | metagenome | biome: marine; feature: coastal; material: water | depth 50 m | study: Short-term variability in the microbial, nano- and picoplankton...
ATATAGATAATTGTTATATTTACTTTTGTGTCAACACTATTTATTAAAAAAGAATTAGTGAACAGGTGTACACTAATTCCACGAATCAACTCGCCATCTCATATTGAAAGATTATGTCAACCCCTAAATCAAAATAAAAAAAGAAAAACCCCTAACGATCCACCACAATCGTTAGGGGTTACTCATTCACTCTTTCACCTATTACCTAATCAAAAACCGTCAGAAATTTCAACAGCAACCCGAAGAATATCCATTTCGGTTCGTACATTATATGGAACTCCCGATTCATTCAGATTCTTTACCAACATAGCAAATGCTTTACTGTGATCTGAATCTGAAAGGTTAAACTCAATTATATTTGTATTCATAATTTAGAAGTGTGTTTATTATGGTTGTTATGTCAATAGTTATTTTTATAATTCAGAAACTTTTTTCAATAGTTCTTCAACATCTTCAGCAGTCTGATAACCTAATACATCACTTGTTAAAGATGTATCATAGCACAACTCATCATCTTTCAGTACAGCAGCTTCATACGGTCTCTCATCATCACAGCAAAATAAGTCATCACCAGTTACCAAGCTAACTCCATAACCATTGTTGAAGTTAACCCTAGCTATCTTAGCAGTTGGTATTGATGGATGTTGTTTAAATTCTATATCAGATAGTTTCATAACGTTTGTGTGTTGTGTATAAAAAGAACAATGGCGAAAAACCAACCGTCGTCAAGATAAATCTATAAATATTTTTTTTATACAAAACAAGTGTATCATGGTTTAATCGCTTACCATGGTAGACCCTTATCATAACAAGAGTTGATGTCAACCCCTAAATATATATTTTATTATTTGTATTTAAGAGTTGACTTTATTTTTAGTTATGAGATGGGGGGGGGGATATATTTTTTGAAAAAAAAAGCCTCAACCCTTTTCAGAGTTGAGACTGTTATTAGATTTACTTATTCAACCTCGCTGGTATCATACCCCCATTCTTTGAGTTTGTCAGTGATCGCTGATGGAAGTGCAAAGACTCCATCGTAATCCGTTACCACGTTACCTTCAAACCAGATACCACCTTCAGCATACCAGTTCTGCCCTCCTGTCTTTAGGTCGAACAGTTCAAAGCATCCATAGCCATTGCCCTTGATGCTGAGTGTGATCTCAAGGGGAACTCCAGACTCTTCAGCAACTGTGCCGAATGAGTTTTCAAGAGCAAGATCTTCGTGTGTTTTATAGGTCTCTGTTTTCATATGTGGTGTGGTATATGTGAATAATAGCAACGTGCTATGGTTATTACTATGTGTATGTTTCTTATATATGCAAGCACTTTTTTAAAAAAAGATTAGTGAACAGGTGTACACCAGTTTAACTAACCATCCCCCCATCTCATATTGAAACTAAATGTCAAGCTTATTGAATAAATAAAAAAAGATTTCTTAAGGGTTGACATTATATTTTGATATGATATATCCTGAAAGCTTATAAGAAAAACCCCTAGTGATCCACCACAGTCACTAGGGGTTACTCATTCACTCTTTCACTTATTACCTATTACACACTTCAGTATTCACCGAAAATATTATCTGCACCATAGTATGATTTCAAATCACACATCTTTTGAGACAGTGGTAGTTCATCCCACTCATCTCCTTGCATCCCAACAAATGAATGTACTTCATCAAAGTTTGCCCAATCGTATTCTTCACGCACATCCAAATCTAATGGGTATTCAACCATATCAAACTCAGTAAAGTCGTAATCTCCACACTCATTCTGTACTGGCATATATCCCACAAAGAATCGAATAATGTTCTTAGATGGTAAGATGCGCCAGGCGATCCCGTATTCTTTTAGGGAAATTTCTAGGCTAACATCAACACCTTGTAAATTCTTTTTAATGATCTGGTAATATTTCATAGCGGTATAATAAGTGTGGTAGTTGTATTGTGTCAATACTATAATGCTAAATAAGCACCTAGTCCGATAATTGCTCCAATCAAAGAGCAAATTAGTATTTCAATAGTTGTTTTCATTGTTCAATAAATAAACAGGTGTTCTGTATGAATGTCAACTATAATTTATGAAATAATATAATTTCTTTTCAATGATCCCGCCATCTCATATTAAAGAAAGGTGTCAACACCTAAATCAGATTTTTTCAAATTAGTTTCGGCTTAACATATTAAAAACATATTACAATAAAAAAGAACCAAACACGCAAAAAAAACCCTAGCCTTTTCAGACTAGGGTTTGTATTAGATTTTCTAATGCAAAGGATAATCCACATTAGGGATATTTTTATCCCAACAAGCTCGACAATTTAAGCATTTATTTCCTTGACTTCCAGCAGGACATACGTGTGCCGATTCTTTATATCCAACTGTCGAGCAAACTGCTCCCATATTTTCAGCTGTCTTGCTAGGTGGCGCAGACTCACGAAACCAAGATGAAAGTCTAACTGTCAGATTTTCGGGAAATTTTCCATAGTTGTCAACATATTCTTTACAAATTTTAAACTCACGTGTTGGTATCCAAAAAGTAATTTGTGGCAAATTTTTGGCAACTTGTACGATTCTGTCTAAATGTTCAACCGTTTGAACGTCACCTGAATCGTGCCAACGGAAAAAACCACTTTTCTCTTTTTTAAGAATCAGTTGTGTCATTGAAGCAATCCACAATTCAGATTCTGAATTGATAAGCTTATCAAAGCGATTTGCAAGTGCTTTGCGGGTACTAGGGAAGCCATAAAAACCCTTATGTGCATAACACTTTGCACAGGTTGACTTAATTAGTTTACGCAATCGTGCGCCAACTTTACACTCACTTGCTGGTATTGAAAAAGAATAACAAGGCATCTTTGATGGCGCTGAAAGTGTGCCGATTGTTTCTTCTAAGGATTTGATGGTGGTACGCATAACTTATTTAATAGGTGGTTAATAATTGAAAGAAACACTAGTAAAAGGTATGTAGTTGTTTATTGCAAGCTATATTTTTAAAAAAGTGAAAATATATAATTAGTGAACACTTGTTCACTAGTCCAGGGAACTATGTATATATCTCATATTGAAAAATAAAGTCAACACCTAAATGAAAAAACTTTTCATCTCATATTGAAAAATAAAGTCAACACCTAAATATCTTTTCTTTTTTACTTGCAATGGTTCTTAGTTATGATACTTGCTCGAAGCAGACACGAAAAACCCCTAACGATTGTTGATGATCGTTAGGGGTTTTATTTACAATTTAATACCAAATAATTGATCGAGAATAGCTAACACAGTACAACAAAATGCTACACCACCAAGCAAACCTACAATTATTATTAAGAAATCTAAGTGTGGTTTGTTATCCATTAGTCGAATCTAATTTGATTTGGGATAGTACGAACAAATCCAGCTAGGCTATCTCCTCTAGTAATTTGGTCACTAATATAAAATTTATCACCCATATCCATTAGGTTAGCAAGGTTACGATTTTGAGAATCAACCCACTGTTTAAGGATCTCGAAGATAGTAGGTTTAAGTAACATCTCCCACTCAGCTAACTGTTCGGCTTGGATCTCTAGGAGTTGTTTAATACTATTTTCACTGGATGGATCACCCTTGATGTATGTGTCGTTGATGTTTACTGTTCTCATAGTTGTATAATTATTAGTTAATGGTTGAAATAGTATAATGGGTATAGAATTATATTAAGGCAAGAAAAAAACCATCGCTACAAGTTTTTTATTTTTATTTTTTTTATAGATACCTTGTTTGTTATAGTAAAATCATGTTTCATGGCTAAGTCAACAACTATATTTAACAGGGTTGTGTAAGTAAAACCCCCATAGTAAGGGACCAATTCACTATGGGGGTTACCTATGACACACTTACTTATTACACAAATTACTTCCGACGCCCCTTACACTTACTTACATTAGTCTTACGCATACGGTTTAGAATTTTTTTACTCATTTATTAATTTTAAAAGTTATTATTGTTATTTACTTTGAAATACTGATAAGAAGTCCATTGCTAATGCTTCTAGATTCTCCCATACATAATCAGCTGGAAAGTTTTGCATAAATTCACATTTATATTCTTCGATATATTCTTCCATTCCAGTATGACTTAAATCTCGCCAGTTAGTTGGAAGTTCTTCACAAAGAAAGTGAGATGATGCTAGGATGTATGCTTTATCTTTTGTCATATTTAATCAGTAAGTTAGTTGTTTTAATTATATTCGGTTGTATCGACAAACCCACACACCTCTAGCAATTCGTCATCATCTACCATGCGCAACCTATCTAGTATAGCTTTTCGAATATCTTCAGGCAGTACATTTTCGTAGTTAGGGTCTTCGCTAGTTACCGAGAAGCAAAAATCAAAGATATGTGAAAAGGATTTTTTATTTTGTGTCATATTTAATCAGTAAGTTCGTTGTTAAATAGAAATTCATCTTCCCCATTGTATGCTTCAAGCGTCGCCTGTCCACCATTTTCTTCTGGGGTTACGGGTTCAGCGCAGTCTAATGTCTCCCATTCACAATCAGCTCCATTCAAAACTTTGATTAGATCGTCCATGTCTCGGATATCTCCTTTTTTGAAAGCCTCTAGGACTTCCCCCTCTAGTTCGTCTGAAAATTCAACTCGTTCCCAGTTAGTAATTTTAAAATCAACGTGCATAATAGTTATTAAAGTTAAGTTAGGTTATAATGTCAAGGGTTTATTTAAGGGAATCTTCAATCAATTCCGCTTGAACGATATCATAGATTTCATTGAAAAGGTCTTGAGCCTCTTCTGTAAAACCCTCTGATCCATCTTCACGATCTTCCCAAGTGAAGTGTACTCCGATACGATGTTCTACAATCTTCTCAGAGATGTTAGCGGATAATTTACGGATGTTGTCGGTCATATTGGTAACTATGTGTGGGTTGTTGGTGTTGTCAACACTTTAGTTCTCTAAATCTATATATAATTCTGGATCATAATCGGGAAGGGCTTTCACCTTAGCGATAAACTCATCAACTCGCTCTTCTAATTCCAAAGGTTGGTTTTGTAGTTCATCTAGCAACTCACCTAGTGAAATGAGTGATATATTAGTATCTCCAAATGTAAAACTCAGATCACTGCTGAAAAATTCATCAGCTACGTCATCGAAACCTAAATCGAGAAACAAATCGGAGCTATAAACGAAGGTTACTGTTTGTGTTTGCATAATATTAGTTGTTGGTTGGGTTATAAGGTACGAAGGATTCTCCGCTATTTAAATTGAATCCGTTATTGAATAATTCGATAACGCTTTCAGCAGCATACACCACATCTGGTGCTTCTACTGGAATACCGTTTTTTACTAGAATATAGTCAGTTGTTTCGTTGTTCATATTGGTAACTATGTGTGGATTGTTGGTGTTGTCAAATAAATTATAGTCTAATTACAAAACAATTTTTACCGTATGATACGAAGCGTGTTTCATCTACTCCGAACATATATGCCAGCTCTGTCTTCATACCAGTGGTACGGAGCAGTTCGTGGTGGTATTTATCCATCTTACGAGGCGCAGATGGGTAGTTAAACAAAACAAACTTAGGATCGAAACTCTTAACTTGATTAACTAGATCACACAGTTGATCGTAAGTTTCCTGTACATTGACTACATTAGAAAGCATAACAATATCATACTGTTCACCTGCTTTGAGGTCTGGTCGAGACAAATCAATACCATCTATGTTCAACCCTTGATTACGATAATGCTCAACCCAATAAGCATCCTTACCACAACCAAAGTCTAGGATACTTTTATTGCGGAGAGTTAAGAATGCTTCTGGTAGCAGTTGAGGAATCAAAGCTGATTTGCAGAAGCGTGAGCGGTATGTTTTGGTGCGTGTGTCGGTCATAGTTATGAATATGAGGATCAAATTAGTTATTGCAAGCTCTTTTTTAAGAAAATGCAAAAAAGATTCATCTCGAATAAACCGCCCCCGCCATCTCATATTAAAAAGTAATGTCAACACCTAAATATCTTTTCTTTTTTACTTGTAATGATATTTAGATATGTTATGCGGGAAAACCCTAAAAGAAAAAACCCCTAACGACACACCAATCGTTAGGGGTTACTCTTTCACCTATTACTTATTATACACAGAATAAATTTAAAGTTCAGCTTCAAACCAACACGCTCCGTCTGCCTCCAATCGTTCCAAGATTTGTTTACCTAAACAATAGTCAGCAAATTCTTCATTTCCAACACCTGTGATGTTTAGCTCTACTGCCGTCTTATTGCAATCACAATCGTGGTGATAACTATCATAATCTTTAACATTGATAGTTTTCTCAATCAATGCCAACTCTTCCTTGATTGTAGGGATTTGTTCTTCATCAAAGTTGTATTGAAGGTATTCTGGTTGAACCCCCTCTACTCCGAACCGATCCGCAGCATCACTGCTTTGAACGCCAAACCAAAATTTTCCTTCAATGTCTCCGTTGTAGTATCTGCCCATAATATGTTCCTTTATTTAATTAGATGTTATAATTTAACCTTAGATATATTCGCTGTTTTCTTTGAGATAGTCAAGCGTTTTTATTTAATTAGAGTATAAAATTCACCTTCTACCCACTCTTGCCAACCTTCCAACCAATCATCTTCAGTATAATCTTGCCATTCTGAAGAATGATCTCTATTGATTTCGTGTAGAATTTGTTCAATAGTCCAAGTTTTAATTTCACCTGTGACTACATCTTTGATTTTGTAAGATTTATTATCCATTGGTTAGTACTAATAGACTGCTTCTGTGATTTTAATATCTGATCCGAACTCAGCAATAGCTTTATCGTAGATTTCTTCTAGTGAGATATGAGTTGATCGACCATCCCAACTATATGCAGACGCATACCCATTGATATATCGAAGCTTCTCAGCACCTGCTTCCATAATTACAGCTACGTGGTTTTCTACCAAGTGTCGAGAGAAAAAGTCACCCCAATCAATATCGTGATAATCTTCACTTTCTTCATTGTAGTAATCATTTGGAAAACCTTCACCTAGATTATCAATGATACATACACCTCTATCACCACTATCAGTGTAAATATCTAGTTCGCCCCCAAACGTTGCCAGTTCATTTTTAAACTTTTCCAAGTCTTTAACCTTAAAGTAATTTGTGCGAGATGATGAGTAATAATTAGCCATAATTAAAATGTTTTAAATATTCCGATTTCTGTTTTGATTAGAGTTAAGTTCTCCTGTCGTTCAATGTCAAGCACATAAGCATCTTCATCTGCATAAACTGACTTAAATTCTTCTACACTCATACCAAACCCAACAGGATTAGTTACATAGGTATGCCCACTTTGGTTTAGTTCGTCAAGAATAAATTCAAAAGTATTCATTTTTATCCCTCAATATAAAGTTTATAACATTCAATAATGTCTTTATCTGACATATTGTTCCACCCTACACAACCATCCATAAGAATGTCATAAATAGAGTCTTCTAGAATAACTTGCTCGGCTTCTTGTTGGCAAAGCTCTGTTTTCATTTGTTCGATTTGGTCTTCTGTGTAATCCATAGTGATTTTAAAGTGCTTTGAGTTCGTATTTGATACCATCGACTTCGACGACTTTGCCGTCGCAATTTTTGGCTGATTTCGGTGTGCCTTTCTTGTCGCCATTGCTGTTCTCGTAGTAAGTCTCGTTACCACTAGAATCATACTCACGGTTCCACGAGAAGCCAACGCTGTTCTCGTAGTACGTCTCGTTGCCACTAGAATCATATTCAAGCTTCCACCATCGGCCAACGCTGTTCTCGTAGTAAGTCTCGTTGCCACTAGAATCATACTCACGCTTCCACGAGAAGCCATCGCTGTTCTCGTAGTAAGTCTCGTTACCACTAGAATCATACTCGCGTTTGCACCAGTCACCATCGCTGTTCTCGTAGTACGTCTCGTTGCCACTAGAATCATATTCAAGCTTCCACCATCGGCCAACGCTGTTCTCGTAGTAAGTCTCGTTGCCACTAGAATCATACTCACGCTTCCACCAGTAACCATTGCTGTTCTCGTAGTAAGTCTCGTTGCCACTAGAATCATACTCACGCTTCCACCATCGGCCAACGCTGTTCTCGTAGTAAGTCTTTTTGCCGTTGGCGTCGTTAATTTTGATAGGGAAAGTAAATTCGATCCCTTGGTCTTTCAGTGTTTCGCTTAGTTTTTTCATAAGTGGTTAAAGTTATTTAGATACCTTTGTAGTTGTCAACTGTTTTTGGAAAGTTTTTTCCATAATAGAAACTTCTGATTCACCAAATACAAGTGAAAGGCGTTCTGGAGTTTCACCTAAATCTCGGTTATAGTTGTAGCAAGATTGGTTTACTAGCTTAAGTGTGTCAATAATATCTGTCATTTGTGTATTGTGTTATAGGTTATTATATATTGCAAGAATTATTTTGAGAAAAACCTCTAGTGAACCACCACAACCCACTAGAGGTTACCCCAGTACTACACAGCTTTCGCTTCTGTAGCGTAAAATTTCTCTCTGGAGTAAACTTCTTCTCCATTGATATTCAAGATAGTGATCTCACCATCCTCGTCAAGCTCTTTTTTGATATGAAGACGTTTTGATAGATATTCAATCTCACGACCCCAAACATCCAGACCTCGCCAAAAATCAAGATCCTCTTCTTCAACGTATTCTACTTTAACTACTTTTCCGATAATGTTAATCATATGATGTACTATATGTGGTTATTTTTTATATTGCAAGCTTTATTTTCTAAATTAAATAACCCTTTACAATCTCGTGTACTTTTCCATACAGATCATCATCCAGATCGGTGTCGCAATCAATCTCTAACATATCTCTAATCTCATCCATAATTTGATTAGTTAAAATGTCTACGTCTTCAATTTCAAAAATTTGGTGCATAATGTTTTTAGTTTAGTTAGTAATATATTTAGTTGTTTTTTATATTGCAAGAGTTATTTCACACTGAAACGTAATTTATATCCAGATTCAACTTCAACCTCATAACAGCAGTAAACCTCATCTTGAAAAGAACGAAGCCAGTTTAACATATGGTCACGAGTAGAAAATGTTTTGGTGTATTGTTTTGTCATACCAATACATTGAACCAGCATAACAATATATGCAAGAACTTTCTTAGATTTATTTTAGTGTACAAGTGTTCACCACAAGTTACCACCCCACATCTCATATTGAAGATATATGTCAACACTTAAATGAAAAAACTTTTTACATCTCATATTAAAGATATATGTCAACACTTAAATGAAAAAACTTTCCATCTCATATTGAAGATATATGTCAACACTTAAATGAAAAAACTTTCCATCTCATATTAAAGAATAAAGTCAACACTTAAATGAATTTTCTTTTTTACTTGCAATATATTTTAATTATAGTATGTGTCAATAGGTTGGGTACATATCATAGAATCGTTTCATTATTGTTTCATTATTATTTCACAATTATGTTATGTGTCAATAGGTTAGGTACATAACATAATTGTGAAATCGTTTCATTATTGTTTCACAATTATATTATGTACCTAAAGTGGTCAATATTGACCACTTATATTATTATGATATGACCACCCCATAGGTTAATCATAATCTTCTTCTACTTTATCTTTTGTTTCGTCACTCAAAGCATCTAGTTCTTTCTGTAGGAACTTCACCAAGTCATCACCAACCACGAAGCCAGCTTTGCGAGCCTCTACTCCGAAATTGTAAGAGAATAGTCGAACACCTGTATCCAGATACCCGTAAGCATATGCGTAGTTTAATTGTTTTTCAGTCATAGTATTATTTAATTAGTAGGTTAAGATATAATTATTAAATGATATATTATATTGTGCGTGAAAAGTTTCATCGCTGTGATTTTTTTATACAAAGCAGGTAAGCGATAGTAAACCTGCTTTGTATGGTTTACTTGATTACTATAGTAAAAACCACCCACCAATAGAATGATGAGTGGTTAATTACGATACCAACTATTTAACTATTCATTCTTACAACATCACCAAATGGTACAGTGCGTTCAAAGTTTGGATTAGCTTCTGTGAGAATCCATAACACAGGCATATCAGGCTCTACCCATGAGCGAGTGTTCACCCACCCATCAGTAACAAAGATGATACCCTTAGCATCAATGTCTTTCTCTACCAACTCGTGATTAAAGAAACTATCGAAGTCTGTACCACCACCGTGGATTGTTTTAATTTGATCAGGTGATGAGATGACGCTACGTGTATGAATACGGTTGCTGATTTGATACAGAAGCATCTCACCCTTACTGACCTGTTCAAGACAATGGAAGGCTTCTGAGGCGATCTTAGGTGCTACATCTGACAATGAACCTGATACATCAGTTGCGAACAATATATTACCAAATACATTCGACTTCTGATCGTGATAAACAACATCAAACCCCTGTGCTTCCATCTCATACATGTCAAAGGTTTCTTCATCCTCTTCTGTTTGTGCTTCATCAAATAAGAAGTTGCTGATAACATCACGCCAATCAATACGACTAGCAGCATAATCAGTTAAACGTTCTGTATACTCACCAAACCCCTTACCAATCTTTTTAAGTTGAGAAGCTTTCTCACCATCAGTAAGTGATAGGGAACGCTCAATACCTTTAATACGTCGATTCATTTGTGACTTAGCTGCACGTGCTTCCTGTTCAGCCTTAGCCTTAGCCTCACCTAGTTCACTGTCTGTCATTGTTTGACCATCAACACCTTTAGGTTCTTCAAAGCTACCACCAGAAGATTCAGATTGCTGTTGTTGTTGCTGTTGCTGGTCTTCCGATTGTTTCATAATCAAAGCATAAATATCCTCAGCAGACTTACCTGAATACTTTGAATCATACAACCAATTAGGAAGTGGTTCAAACCCCATCTTTACCAACATATCATTGATAACATAATCACAAGCTACATTCCACATCTTAGCATCACGTCCACGCATACGAAGATGATGACCTAAAAGAATATGTAGCAACTCGTGACAAATAAGAGTTATACGCTGATTGAATGTAAGAGAATTTAAATACTTCGCATTGTATTTAATATTTACTCCATTAGTAGATGCTGTATTAACTGAATCATCTACTAGGTGTTCTCTACTGATAGCACCACCAGCAAATAATATAAATGATGTGATAATAGATTGGATGCATTCGTTGATCTGAGATAGTGTATTCATTTTTATATAGGTTAAATAAGAAAACTGAGTGGGGAATATACACCCCCACCCAGTTCGCTGTCAACTTATTTTTTCTTACGACCCTTACATTTTGAAACGTTTGTCTTACGGATCTTCTTAATTAAGCGAACACTCATATTATTTACCACCTTTCGCTGTAACGTGAGATACATAGGCTCGGGTCTCTTTACTGTCAGGATGTACCTGCACACCCATCTCGATCAACAGGCGAGTATATTCTGAGTTATTATAACGATTGATGTAAGTAATAAACTTATCCACATTACCCTTCTCAAAGTGATTAGATAGAATGAATACACACCCCAGAATCTTATCAGCCTCATACTCTCCAAACATTGGTGCTGATAGAGGATCAGACTTAACTCCAGCAATCAGATTACCATAAGTATCAAGTGACTCCCAGAAGTTAATAAACTCAGCTGCTACGTCATCAGCATTACCAATAACACTCTCAACTACTGCAAGATTCTTACGCCCACGCTTTACAAATGGTGTCAACAATTCCCACGAACGGAAAGTATTGAATGCTGTGAATGTACCTTTAGGAAGATTCTCAACATAAGCAAACTCTGGATTAGCGTGAATGAATAAAAGAATCTCACGAGCAATACGACCAGAAGACATTCCCCACTTGAGCCAAGCGTTAACATCAATAGGTGCTTGAACAATAGAACAACGGTTATTTAACGCTGTATTGATTGTTCCACGACCTGCACCGTGAGAATTATCATTAGAATCAAATACAAACTTAATTTGATCACTGATCTTACGACCATGAATCTCACGCAATCGAATCAATGACATCAAACCCTTAGCTAATGACTCATCAGCTAGTAGCAAATCCTCAAATTGAAATACTGTTTCAGTGTCAGCCTCAAATAATACCTTTGAATACTCATAATAAAAAGGTTCAAATGTCTTATCCTCACGGTTAACAAACAACATACCAAAGAACTGAGACAGTTTGCAGGTTTGAGATGCAGCAACGTGATAAACCGAACCACGAGCATCAAAGACACTTCGTAGAGTTTCAGACTTTGCTGTACCTGGGCTACCTACCAAGATCAAAGGAATATTGAAATCCAAGCAATCATTGATGTGGTTGATGTAATCAGAGTTGTTAGTGAATGTGATTTTGTTTTTCATAATATGTAATATATAGTTCGAGGTAGATAGTGGGGATAAATGTAGGGATTGCAAGGTTTATTTTACAATCCCTACATATTTTAATTCTTAGATCAAACCCTCCAACTCTTCAGCAAGGTCTTTGATAGGATCAAGTACGGTATCAATATACTTCTGACAGTTCTCAACATCCTCAGCAGATACAGACTTGTTTACACCTACCTTAACCTTATTGTTAGCTTCACGAATAGCTGGAGCATTCAACTCACTGGTAACAAGTTCAATACGATCCAACAGATTATTAAAAGTATCATCAGCAACCATACCAGATTCTTTAAGAACTCCAACAGATTCTGCGATATTCTTAATAGATGTGTCACGAAACTTCTTCTTATCACCTGCTAAGTAATCAGAAATTGATTTAATCGCTGCGGACACATCCTCACGAATCTTCTCAACTGCATTCTCAGCAATCTCATCTTTGAAATCAAACGATTCATCAATCTGAGAGAAGTAGTGAATCACACCATAACCATCAAAATAACGTGGAGATGGAAACTTCTCAGCAACATAGTTACCTTTAGCTTGTGCAACCTGTTTCCAATCATCTAGCTTTGCCACAATAGCATTCTTAGCCTTAGCCAACTTGTCATTGATTTCCGAAATCTTTGACTCAATAATATCACGGTGGTGAATACTTACAATACGGTCAGAGTTAAATTGAAACTTCAACGCATACTTATCAACAAAACTACTCCACTCAGTACGAATTGACTGAACCTCTTTTAATTCTGGATAAACCTTATTGTTCTCATCACGCAACATATCAGTAACAGCATCATAAACATCAGATCCTGTTGAACGTCTCAGTTGCTCAGATGCTACTGGGTCTTTAACCTTTGCTGGACGTGGAGAACGCAACTCACTTTTAAATACCACCAACTTAGTAGTATCAAATTTGACTGCATCACCACCCTGTTTACCCAACTCTGGTCGAATTGTGTCCAATGGGTTAATACGTTTGTACTCCGCATCAGTATAAGACACAACCTGCTTCAAATTGTCGAAGGTCTTACCATCCAATCCCCACTTATTACCCTGAGAACTCAATTCCCAATCGAAACCCTTATCAGAGATGAATGCTTTAACCGTCTGTTCTGTGTAGTGCGTGATCATAATATTTACTTTCTTTATTAGATAGATTTAATTTAAGTGAACCACCATTAAGAACCAACAATTACTTTTATGCAAGCACTAAGTTTAAAAAATCAAAACTTTTTTTTGGGTCTGTCGTATCATAATACCCACGCACACGCACACACCCGTGCGCGTTTATCATATCAAAACAACCTGTCAACAAAATAATACAGGTATTTTTAGTATTAGTATCACTTATATCAGAACTTTACAGTATTAGTAACCCCGCATATCATATTAAAACACCCTGTCAAGCATTTTTTTCAATAATTATTAATTATTAGTAACACTTATATCAGATTTTTATTTATTAGCAACCATTATAGTATTAAATAATTACCGATTATTCTTGACCATTGGATATATTATGATAACTCGGAAACCACATAGCATTTCATATCAGTCTGTCAAGCATTTATTTTAAATATTTTCTAGGGTAAAATAAACTTTGGGAGATATAATCACAAAAAACCCCACCAAAATACTATAAAAGTACCTAAGTGGGGCGTCTACCCTATTTTTTTATAAAAACCCTGGGGATTTTTAAACTTTTTTAGTATAAGTGGGGCGTCTACCCTATTTTACCAACTATTATTACTATTAATTATATATTATTATATAGTAATTATATATTATTATAACATGTTTTTAAATAGTGTTTGACGATATTTGTATATAGATAGCTCTATATGTGGGTTTTTAGCACTTTCTCTGACGATATATGTATATTATTATATATTATATTAGTATATTTTATTATTATCGCTGAAAATTCCCCATCGTTTTTTCTCAACCATGGAAAATATGTTTACCATAGAAATTATGTTTACCATGGAAATCGTTATCAGCATCTATTTAACCAAACATTATATATAATTGGGTAATAAGCATACTCATAAAGAACATTCTCCTAACTAATAGGCTTGTTCCTGATTCTATCACTATTACAAGTATTAAACACAACCAGAAGTTAATTGTTCCTCCTTTAAAGTGGCTAATTAAGTATTGAAACCAAAATGTTTCTATTACTACTACTATTATTCCTATATTCACTAATAGTACTTTTTCTACTATATTTTTCATTATTTTCCCTATTAATTTCTATTATATACTATTATAACTATTTCACCTAATTAGAATCACTTATAATTAACCTCTATCACTTTCTCTAATAACGGGATATATAATTTTTAATACTGTTGTACACTTGTTCACTAATAATCCCTTCTACCCCCCTTTTTATTGGCGCGAAAGGCCTTAACCTGAGGTTTTGTACGC
>ERZ1049444.1896-NODE-1896-length-14715-cov-6.700068_pt1 | contig 14715 bp, 11 predicted proteins | sample MGYA00383101_ERZ1049444 | MGnify/ENA primary metagenome ERZ1049444 (study PRJEB29581, sample SAMEA5548371) | metagenome | biome: marine; feature: coastal; material: water | depth 50 m | study: Short-term variability in the microbial, nano- and picoplankton...
ATCTTCTTTGAGGGTATCGGTTCCCTTGAAAAAAAAGCTCTGGTCCTAGAAGAACATATTTTGTGTGGATATGCGTTGCGATATTCGCCAAGGTTTATCTGCCTGATGTCACCATTCCCCTTCAACCCAACCCAAGTGATGGGCCTGATATCCCTCTGCTTCTGGCGATCGGTGCAGTGCTGTATGCATTTGCTGGGCACATTTCGGTATCAAACGGCGCCAACCTGATCCTTAAACGCAGAAATGCTGGCCCAGATTTCATCAAAGGGGCCGCTGCGGGCATGGCCACGATGACGCTGTTCTACGCGGTTTGGTCAGGGGCCGTAATTATTGCGATGCTGTCAGGGGCTTTGCCAGTTGATCGCCCTTTGATGCAAGGAATAGGCGAGCAGTTTGGACCCATCGCGACCGTTGCCTCAATAGTGTTCGTCATTCTGACGTTGGGTATTGGTTCAGGAAACTACGCGATGGCTGCCTATCACGTTATGTATGATGCGTTGCACAGTATCGTGGATAAGACAAAGCTCCTGAAATCAAGTGACGGTCTAATATCACTCGGTCCTCAGGTGCTAAGTTTGGCCACCGTTGTGGCGGTTATGATCGGCGCGTCGGTAGCATTCTCAAACGGGCAGGTCGATTTGGCGGGGTTCTTTGGCCTTATCGGGGGACTCATGGCCCCCATCGTGGCGGGGGTCTTTCCTGTCCTTCTCCATGTGGCATGCAAAGCAAGAGGGGTCGAAGCCGAGGGAGCGATAAAAGGGCTATTGTCCACGAGGGTTATTGCTGTTGTGTCATTTGCGGCCTTTCTTCCCCCATTTATTTCACAAGCCCTAAGCGTTGATCACTATCCAGTTTGGTACCGCTTTGCCTCGGGTGCTACTGGGATTTGGGTTTTGATCATCGTCGTTGGATTGGTGCGAACGCAACGCTTGTCACCCGGTTATGTGGCGCTGATTTTGAAATCCAAAAATGGCTGGGACCCGCGGACATGGCAGTTTTTTGAAAACGGTAACCGCATTGACCAACCGACAATTCGGTGGAAAGCCGCGCGGAACGCCAAAGCGGAGCATGTCACAGCGAACACCAGCCCAGTGCGGGTCTTGTCTTCGCTTGCGCTTATTAAGCAGGGCGGGTTCTGTGAAAATCAAGATATCGTCGTTTATTACGAGGTGTCAGAGGCAGCGTTGGATTTCGAAGTCGCTAAGTTTATTAGACCCCAGACCGCGCCCAGTGATGTCTACCAAGAGGCTTTGAAGATTAGTTTGGCAAAGTGAACCACAATCGGTCGCCGGAAGAAATGAAACAGATGTCGAGACTATGCACCGCGCATATTGAGGCCGTTGTAGATTTTATCCAGAACCCGACCAAATAGCCCACGCATGACCATTGCAGCACCAACGCTTATGGGCATTGTTGCGCAAAACAGTAGCACTGGGTGTTTGATAAAGTGCTGAGCAACCAACAGCACCGGGACATGTGCGATATAGATGTAAAGCGTTAGCGTGCCGAGGATTAAGAGTGCCTGAGAGATTGGTTTTGGCAAAGATATCCGTGGCGACCAAATCACCAAAATGGGTGCCGCTGTCAAAAACAGCATGACGCTTGGATCGGCATCGCGCCACAAAATCAAATAGGACAGAACCACCATTGTACTGGCTATGGCTTTTTGAATGGGGCCGTTGGCGGTGGCAATACACCAGCCAATTGTAAACAATTGCAGCGTTCCCAAGGTGTAGCGAATTTGGGTTCTAAACGACAATTCGCCAGCAGGGGATAGCCCCAAAACAATGCTTAGAAAAAGAAGCAAGCCAACGCCAAATAGAAAAGGATGCTTTGCAATGGTGCGGCGCACTGATCCAAGCAGGAACATGAGCGAGAACAGCACGATGACTTGAGCGTAGGCTGAAACAAACCAATAGGGCAGCAAAAACCGCGAGGTGGTTATGGAGTCACCAGCAGCATAGAAATTTGCGGTCAAAATTATCCAGCGATACTCAATGATGAAATTTGTGCTGAGAACCGCAAGCGTTGCATAATAGGCCAGCAATATTGGAAGCAACATGGTCGCCAATACCTTGCCAATACGGAGATCGAGCAAAGGCGTCATTTGGAATCGCGCGAATGAGAGGCCTGCAAGAATGGTCAAAATATAGACACCGCCTCCGACCGGGTAATCGGTCGCGTGAAGTAAAACGACCGTGGCAATCGCCGCGATACGCATAAGAAGATCGGGTCTTATCGCAAGTCGTTTTTTCTTGGCTGCGGATGTCTCGTCGTTTTGCTGCAAGACGAGTAGGTCGCCAATGGGAATGTTCTCCCAGTTGTCGGGTAGGTTCCTTAGGCTGGCGCTCAGCAATAACTCGGCTTCAAGGTAAGCAAGGCTATCCCCTCCGTGCTCGCGAAAACTAAGCGCACTGTCCAAATCCTTGCAGCGTAAAATGCGCGCCAACTCGGGTTTTAGGTCGCCTTTTGGAGCGTTGACACTTTGATTGGCCAGTACATCCTTGGCCCGTTCACCCAATGTCCGATAGTCGGCTTTCCCTGAACTCAATAAGGGAACCTCAGCCAGTGGAGAAACCACAATTACACTGGCCGGAAGACGCATTTTTTCAGCGAGTTGATCCCCAAGCGCTGTTGTTTGGTTTGGTTCGTGATGTTGAAGAAACACAACAATACCGCTGTCGTCACCGGACACATATGCACTATGCCCCTCGGCCCGAAGGGCGGCTTCAATCTCATCAAGGCCAACGCGCAACCCGAACAGTTTAACAAAGCGGCTGGCGCGACCAACAATCCGAAAATAGCCGTTTTCCAAACGCTCTGCGATGTCTCCGGTTCGCAAAAAGGTGGGGCGCGCTGGCTGCGCAATATCCCCGCGGGTGGTCGCATAACCCATCATTACGTTGGGACCTTGATAAACAAGTTCGCCAGCCGTTTCAGTCTCGGTGATGCGGCGGCCCATGCTGTCTTCGATCCACAACATCCCGCCGAGAATTGGCTTACCGATAGTGTGGGCGCAATCAGGCAGATCCATTGGCGGCACAAATGAAATCCGTGGCGCGGCTTCGGTTTGGCCGTACATGATCACTAGATCCCAACCGTCGTGTAGGCTCATCTCGCTGAACTTAATGCCCAATCGTGGGTCCAAACGGCCACCAGCCTGGGTGATATATCGAAGGGTCGGTAGATCGGATGTACTAAAACCCACCGATTCAAGAATTTCGAATTGCGCTGGAACGAGGGCAAGAGACGTTGTGCCTGTGCGTCTCGCTAGCTCCCAAAACTCGGGTTCAACAAGGCCGTCTGAGGTCAGAGCCAGCGTTGCGCCCGAGCACAAATAGCTGTTTAGAACCGACATGCCGTAGGAATAATGAAGCGCCAAAGACGTGATTGCCACGTCTTCAGCTTGGATCGCCAAGTAGTCTGAGATCGCTTTGGCATTGGCATCAATGTTTTCCGCCGACAGCATGACGAGTTTGACAGCGCCGGTTGTCCCTGAGGTGGACAAGAGAATCGCCAGATCATCCGGCATCTCGCAAGGCTCTGACGCGAAGGAAAGAATTTGTGTTCCCTCGCTTGATGACGGATCAGGCAAAACGAGAAGGTTCGGTTGGTAAACCCCAACTATAGAATTTGGGCTATTGCTGGCGACTTGCCCCGTGGGAAGCAGAATAATGGGCCAGCCTGCGCGCAAACACCCAAGGTAAGCAGCGATCAAACCGACGGTTGGGGCGATTTCCATTCCGACTAGCGGGCGCACAATGCCGGCAGGCAGAACCTCACGAGCGTTTTGGACCCAAGCATCGGCCAAACTGATTAGATCGGCGTATGAAACGCTATCATCACCATCCAAAAGACAAATGTCTTGGCCAAATCTGGCGCAAGAAAACCAGAATTCAGAATTGGCATTGTCGCTCAGCATACGCTTTTATGGGTCAGTCCTGAATCCACATCAAGCTAAACAGCATAAGCGCAAAAATCTACGAGGTGTGTTTCGAGTGCTGAGCAATCTTAAACCTCAATCACATGCACATCGCGTGGAAATTGGGTAAGGCAAATCGCATCGTTTGCACGCACATGGATCGTTTCGCTAAGCTCCATGCCCCAGCCGTCCATCCACATACCTAGTATGATGTGCACCACGGAATTTTCCGGCAAGACCGTTTTGTCGTCAGGCCTAAAGCTGATGGTGTGTTCGCCCCAGTCGGGCGAATATCCAAGGCCGATGGAATACCCGATGCGGCTTTTCTTTTCCAAACCGTATTGATCCAAAACTGCCTGCCACGCGGCATGCACATCGTTGCACTGCGCGCCAGATTTCATCGCCTTCAGGACTTCGTCCATGCCTTCGCAAACCGCTTTTGCTGTTGTGATCAGGGTCTTTGGTGGTTCTCCTAGATGCACAGTGCGAGCGAGTCCCGCGTTGTAGCGCTTACGACATCCGCCCAGTTCAAACGCGATGGTTTGGTCTTTTTGAAACGTTGTGTCGGTCCACATCGGATGCGCAGTCGATGCAGCTTCGCCTGCCAGAACCAAAGGATGCAGCGCAGTCTGGTCACCGCCAAATTCTGGTGTGCCTTTGATTTGGGCCGCAATGATGTCAGCCATCAGATCGTTCTGCCGGACCCCTGGGCGCACTCCGTCATAGGCGGTTTGCATTGCTAAGCCTGCGATTTCAGAGGCCTGCTGCAGCATCACAATCTCAGCGGGGCTTTTGACCAGTCGCTGCCAATTGACCAGCAATTCACAATCTGACCACTGGCTGTCCGGCAACCCGTTTTTCAAATGCTCAACGGCGGCGGGGGTCAGGTAGTATACGTCAGCTTCATAGCCGACCCGCTTGCCGTTCAATCCCTTCGACTTCATCCATTGTGCCATGAACTGTGCGGGGTGGACCGTCTTTTGTTGTACGTAGGTCTCTGGAAACGCAATGACCTGTTCGTCAGGCAAGTATGTTGTAAAGGACGCTGCGCCAGCATCCATTTCACGGCCGATCCATGTTGGGTCTAGGTCTATCCCGACGACCATGATTTGGGGCGTATAAAAGGACCATGCGTCGTAGCCGGTCAGCCAATTAATGTTCGCAGGATCGCCGACAACCAAGACATCAAAGCCTTTGGCCTGCATATCAGAGCGCGTCCGGTTAAGTCTGTCGTCATATTCTGAGCGTGAAAAGGGAGGTGCCATATTCGTTTCTTCCTGCAGGTCAGTTAACGGACGTCGATCTGTATACAGCTTGATCTTAGGCATGCTCACCACTATTGGTGGATTGTGTCAATACGCAAGTCTCGTTGCCTATTGTCGATCACAACACTGATCAGGAGAGGGCAGTGAACGTTCAAGAAGCTATATATCCTCGGGGTAAAGAAGAATCCCAGAGTCAGCGATTTGATCGGATATATTGCGCGTTGCGAGACCGCATTTGCCTGCTTGCCTACCGTCCCGGCACCATACTGAGTGAAGTCGCTTTGGCCGAAGAGTTTGGTATAAGCCGAACCCCCATAAAGCGTGTTTTCAACAAGCTTGAGTTCATGGGCTTGGTGCAAATCAAAAACGGCGTTGGCACGATTGTCACCGATATCGATTTGTTAACCTTCAAAGAAACCTACGATCTACGCAAACGATTGGCCGCGATGATGGGTGAGTTATCGCCGGTTGAAATAACGTCCTCGCATTTGGAGCGGATAGATAGAATTTTAGCAGACACAGAAGACCTCAAAACAGATCGGGGTAACTTTGATGCCTTGGCAATCGTGGCCAACGACTTACAGCAGCTATTGCTGGACTTGACCGGCAACACGCCTCTGCGTGAAGTGACCGAGTTGTTGTATTATCGCGTTGCGCGCATCTGGTATACGTTTTTGCCTCAGTTTGGCTGGGACATCGTTTACGATGGCCAGCTGAGTGAGGTTCGTGATATTCGAGCCGCCATGGCCGTTAATGACATTCGCAGCGTTGGCCAGGTTCGAAGTGTCGATCTACAACGGATGATGACCCTATTGGGGCACACCATGGTGGACGCATGAGCAACCTCAGTCAAACTGTTGAAATTCTGCGCGCATTGGTTGGATTTGACAGTACCTCGGGTAAGCCCACGCACGAAATTATTGCCTACATTCAAGAGTACCTTTCGAGCCATGGCATCGAGTCTTCTCTTAGTTATGACGACAAGGGCGAAAGGGCGAATATCTACGCGACCATTGGGCCACACGTCGCCGGAGGCGTGTTGCTTAACGGACATACAGATGTGGTGCCCGTTGATGGGCAGAACTGGTCCACGGACCCGTTTGTGCTGACCCAGAAGGACGACAGGCTTTATGGTCGCGGTTCGGTCGATATGAAGGGGTTCTTGGCCTGTGTACTAGGCTCTGTTCCATTGTTCAAAGACGCGGATTTGAAGCGTCCAATCCACATAGCCTTTTCGTATGACGAGGAAATCGGCGGTTTGGGCATGCCTGTATTGCTAAGTGCTATGGCTGACTATCCGGCCCAACCTGACGTCGTGATCGTCGGAGAACCGACCGGTATGAAGATCGTAACTGGCCACAAGGGTGGTTACGAAATGCGCACCGAAATCATTGGCCACGCGGTGCATTCCTGCGACCCGACCTTTGGGGCAAACGCAATCAATGCGGCGATGAAAGTGATCGCCAAGATAGAATCCATGGCGCAGGAACGCGCAGCGAACCCCATTTCAGGATCGCATTTTGTGCCAGCCTATCCCACGTTTAACATTGGCACGATTGAGGGCGGGGCAGCACGAAACGCGACAGCCGGTTGGTGCAATTTTGATTGGGACTATCGACCCATGCCCGGAGAAGACGGCGCTTTGGTTATCGCTGAAATCGAAGACTACGCGCGAACCGAAGTCTTGCCAGCCCTGAGAGCGATCAGTCCGGATACAGACGTTTGCATCATTACAGAGACCGCCGTACCACCGTTGGACGATTCAAACGCAGAAATGGCTGCGGCGTTCGTTTCGGCGGTCACAGGAATTAACAGCCGTGAAGTTGTGTCGTTTGGTACCGACGCTGGCTATTTCAGCGACGCAGATTTTTCGACCGTGGTCTTTGGGCCGGGCGATATCAGCCGTGCACATAAGGCGGATGAATACATACAACTCACCGAATTGGCCCAAGGGCTGACGTTCATGACAAAGATCGCAGAAGCCTTGTCCAAGGGTTAAGGCGCATAAGCAAAAACGAAATAAAAGTGGAACCAACAATGCTAAAGAACGACCAACTAGACGAATGGGATCGCGAAAACTTCTTTCACCCATCGACCCATCTCGCTGATTTTGCGCGCGGTGATTTGCCCAACCGGATCGTTACGGGTGGTAGTGGTGTCTACATCGAAGATCGCGATGGCAATCGTCTGCTTGACGGTTTTGCGGGTCTTTATTGTGTGAATGTCGGGTATGGGCGCACTGAAATTTCCGACGCAATCGCGGCGCAGGCAAAAGAACTGGCCTATTACCATTCCTACGTTGGTCATGGGACAGAGGCATCAATTACGCTTGCCAAAATGATCCTCGACCGCGCGCCTGAAAACATGTCGAAGGTCTATTTTGGTCTGTCGGGTTCGGATGCGAATGAGACAAACATCAAGCTGATTTGGTACTATAACAACATCCTCGGGCGGCCCGAGAAAAAGAAGATCATCTCGCGTTGGCGGGGGTATCACGGATCGGGATTAATGACCGGATCGTTGACGGGTTTAGAGTTGTTTCACAAAAAATTCGACCTGCCCTTGGCGCAGGTTATTCACACCGAGGCACCCTATTTCTATCGACGCGCCGACCCGACGATGAGCGAAGAAGAGTTCAGCGCGCATTGCGCTTCCGAACTTGAAAAAATGATCCAATCCGAAGGGCCAGACACCATAGCAGCCTTCATCGGCGAGCCCGTATTGGGGACAGGCGGTATCGTACCCCCACCCGCCGGATATTGGGCAGCGATTCAGGCCGTTTTGAACAAATACGATATCCTGCTAGTCGCAGATGAAGTCGTCACCGGCTTTGGGCGTCTTGGCAGCATGTTCGGATCAGCGCACTACGGAATTAAGCCGGACATCATCACGATCGCAAAGGGTCTGACCTCGGCATATGCGCCTTTGTCAGGCTCGATAGTGTCCGACAAAGTTTGGAATGTGCTTGAGGAAGGCACTGATACTTTCGGCCCGATCGGACACGGCTGGACCTATTCGGCCCATCCCATTTGTGCTGCTGCTGGGGTCGCAAACCTCAAGCTGATTGACGACCTTGGTCTGGTCGAAAGCGCAGCGACGGTGGGTAAATACTTGAACACGCAGCTTTCCCAAGCCTTTGCGGACCATCCGAATGTCGGCGATGTGCGCGGCGAGGGAATGCTCTGCGCGATCGAGTTAACGGCAGACCGCGAAACGCGTGCGCCGCTTGACCCGAACCTAAAGGGCGGGCCGACGCTTGCAGCCGGTATGCTAAAACGGGGCGTGATAGCGCGGGCTATGCCACAAGGAGACATTCTTGGCTTGGCACCACCTATGTGTCTGACACATGATGAAGCGGATGTGATTGTAAGCGCGACAACTGATGCGTTGAACGAATTAAACTTGAGTTAGGCGTAGAGGGCTTTCGGCGTGAATGTACTTTGGATCATGTGCGACCAACTGCGCTGGGATTACCTGTCGTGTTCTGGCCATCCAACGTTGCACACCCCAAATATCGATGCGCTTGCTGCCAAGGGTGTCCGGTTTGATCGTGCGTATGTTCAGTCGCCCTTTTGCGGCCCCAGCCGGATGAGCAGTTACACAGGCCGCTATTGCCGAAGCCATGGCTCAACATGGAATGGATTTCCGTTGCGCGTGGGTGAGCCGACGCTGGGCGATCATCTGCGTCGAATAGGGGTGCGACCGGCGATCGTTGGAAAAACCCACATGGTTCCGGATCAGGCAGGTATGGAATGGCTTGGAATTGATCCCGAAAGCCATATCGGTGTGACACTGGCTGAATGTGGATTTGAGCCTTGGGAACGCGATGATGGTATTCATCCAAATGGCCCCTATTCACCCGACTCCGATTATGATGAGTATCTGCGCGCGCAGGGTTTCAACGGCGATAATCCGTGGGAAGATTGGGCAAACTCGGGCGAAGATGACGTGGGCAATCTGCTCAACGGGTGGCTATTAAAGCATTCGGACAAAGCAGCGCGTATTCCTGAGGAACATTCTGAAACACCGTATATGACCAACCGCGCTATTGAGTTCATGGAGTCAGCCGGAGACGAACCCTGGTTATGTCATCTAAGTTTCATCAAACCGCATTGGCCCTATGTCGTACCAGAGCCCTATGCCTCGATGTTTGGGCCTGACGATGTACCGCCAGCCATTCGAACCGAGGACGAGCGGCAAACTGATCACCCCGTTTTCCGCGCCTATCAAGACAGTCGGATATGTAAAACTGTCAGTCGAGAAGAAGTGCGCCAAGCGATTATCCCAGCCTACATGGGACTGATAAAGCAAATCGACGATCATATGGGCCGTTTGTTTAAATGGATGGAGCAAAAAGGCCTGATGGAGGACACTATGATCGTCTTCACGTCGGACCATGGCGATTACCTTGGCGATCACTGGATGGGCGAGAAAGACTTGTTTCACGATCAGTCCGTTCGCGTCCCAATGATCGTCTATGATCCCCGTACGTCGGCTGATGCAACCCGTGGCACAGTCAGTGAAGAGTTGGTTGAGGGCATCGACCTTGCCCCCACCTTCGTTGAGTTCTTTGGCGGAAAGGCGTTACCCCATATCCTCGAAGGCCGCGATCTTTCGCCTCTGTTAAGCGGGACGCCTGTGAAGTGGCGCGAATATGCGATCAGCGAATATGATTACGCGACCAGTGAAGCGCGCAAAGTACTCAAAAACGCTCAGGAAGACGCGCGGTTGATCATGATCTGTGATGCACGTTGGAAGTACGTGCATTGCGAAGGCTTTCGCCCGATGCTGTTCGATCTCGAAAACGATCCGCAAGAACTTGCCGATCTTGGGGCTTCGACGGAACACGCCGAGGTTCGTACGCGGATGCACGAGGCGATATTTGAATGGTCGCGAAAACATCACGCGCGAATTACAGTTCCGCCTGAGCGGTTTGAGAAGGAATCGCGAAGTGAATCGCAAGGTGTCTTAATCGGGTATTGGGACGAAGACGAATTTGAAACCGAGACGGGTAGACCATTTTCGGAGCGCGTCTAGCGGTTAGCTCCAAAGCAATTCATGCCAGAACGAATAGTGCTCTGGCATGAGGTATTGCGGCAGAAAGATTCGCCTCAGGAAGTGGTGTCGCGGATCACAAAATGCTTGGTGCAAGTTTCCATCACTTCCCAAAACCCTTGAAACCCATCGGGAATGAAGAAAGAGCTGCCAGCTGAAAACTCCTGCCGCGTTCCGTCTTCATGGATAAGGGCACAGCGACCAGAGACGATGTAACAATATTCATCCTTGCCAGCGAACGCGTTCCACTTTCCCGGCGTGGACACCCATGCCCCGACAGATAGTTTTCCGTCAGGGCTTTTTGAAAACATCCAGATGTCCTGACAGGGATCACCCTCGACAACACAGTCTGGAATATCTGCCAAACGGCGCGACACCTGAGGGGCGGTTGCGTTCATTAAATCAATGACCTGTGGGATCATGGGACGTTTCCTTTTGTTCGCTTTGAAAGCCTAGATGACTTCGTCGTTCAGATAGTACCAAACGTATGCAAAGCGCTGACCCAAACGGCGGAAAGGAGTCAGCAAACCGTGGCTTGGCAATGGCGAGTTAAAGATCGGCAGATCAAACGCCTTGTCACTTTTATCACCTGCAACAAGCTGCGCCAGCCGACGGCCCGCTTGGGCTGAATACATCACACCATTGCCGCCATAACCCATGGCGTAGAAAATCTTCTCATTCGGGTTTGGCTGGAAGATGCGGGGCATCATGTCGTGGCTGACGTCAACCCAACCCCACCAAGAGTAGTCAAGATTGATATCCTCAAGCGCTGGGAATTTGCGTGACAGTCCCTTTTTTAACAAATCGAGGTGTTTGCCGTTTTCAGCGTCGCGTCCTGTCAAAGCACTGCGGCTACCAATCTGCATTCGGTTGTCTGGCAACAGGCGGTAATAGTGGCGCAGAGTGCGCGTGTCAGTCAGCGGTGATTTGGTCTGAATACCACATTCAGCTAGCTCGTCGTCGGTCAGAGGGCGCGTCACCAGTGAGTTCGACAAAATTGGCATCAGACGATGCTTGGTTTTCTCGTTCAGGCCGGGTGGGGTGTATCCAGCGGTGGCCAGTGCAACTGATTTGGCGCGGACGACACCACCGGGGGTGCGCAAGTGATGGACTCCGTTTTTGGTTTCCCAACCCATCACCGGCGAAGCGGTGTGGATTTTGACGCCAAGACGACGGGCCATTTTCACGTACCCAAACGCTAGTTTGGCCGCGTGGATACAGGTTCCATCGGGCTCCCACATGGCGCCAACGGCCTCCATGTCACGAACGTGATCTTCATGCAGCTCATCGCGACCCATAACGCGCGATTTGTAGCCAAAGGTATCGTTCAGCAGATCGCTCTCTTTTTGCAGACCGGCCATGACCTTCTCACGGTGCGCTATGTAGTAGTGACCGCCTGTTTGTGGATCACAATCAATGTCATCCTGCGCGATCAGATCTTCAAACAGCTCGAACGCCTCAGACACTTCGTTGTGCATGCCTTTCGCAACATCAACGCCCCAACGCTTAATCCACTGAGACCGCTTTAGTCGGCCCGATGAAATCTGCGCTTGGCCGCCATTACGGGTCGAACAACCCCAAGACACTGTGTTTGCCTCAAGAACCACTGCTTGAATGCCGTGGTTCTTGGCCAAATGGATCGCCGTTGATAGGCCTGTGTAACCAGACCCGATAACAACAACGTCAACATCCATATCCGTCGACACTGGTCCGTCATCTTCTGGGGGTGTCCCTGCAGATCCGATCCAATAGGTCGGTGCGTGATCGCGGTTGTGGCCCGGGCCGGAATCGGTAATCGGGTCGTATTTTGGATCATAGCTGGCTTTTGGCCAGTGGCGGGGAATGGTGTTGTCGACCATGGCGGGGTCTCCTGAAGCGAAGATGGGTGAAGGGATCAGGCCTTGAACATTGGCCGTGTTTTACGAAGTGCTTGCTTAACGACGATCATGCCGTCGCGAACGGTGAAAAGGTCAGCGCCTTCAGCTTCGATGCGCATGCCGTTTGCGTCGGTTCCAGAGAACGTCCATTCCGAAACGGCGCGGTCGCCTTGAACAAAGTGGCCGTGGTGATCCCAGTGTGCGTCTTTCATACCGGCCCAAACGCCGGAGAACGCCGTTGCGATCGCTGCGGCGCCTTCAACCTTGTTGCCATACTTTTCGTCGCCAGCGACTGTGAAGAACACGCAATCATCTGCGAAGTGAGTCATCACTGCATCGACATCGTGATTGTTAAACGCGTCGAAAGTGTCGGCTAGGTCTTGTGCGGTAAGGATCTTAGTCATCGGGGCGGTCTTTCTGAATACTTGGTTTGAGCAGGCAAGCCGCGCGATGCGACTGGACCCTAAATAACGGGAAGCGGGCAATCAGTAGCATTTCTGCCTATTTCTGATTCTGCCGTACTGCGCGCGGTCTACATTGCTATTTTCGTTGCGAGAATATAAACTTTTGCGTTCTAAGTTTCACAAATTGGAAACATTATTTTGGCCAAACAATCACGTGTAATAAACATCGGGGACGCCGACTTAAAACTGCTACGCATTTTTAAGTCCGTCGTTCAAAGTGGCGGGTTGTCGGCAGCAGAAAACGAATTGAACGTTGGGCGCTCAACGATATCCAAAAACTTGGCGGATTTAGAATTTCGCCTCGACTTGAAGCTTTGCAATCGTGGGCCGTCTGGGTTTTCCCTAACTGAGGATGGTGAAAAGGTACTGAGGGCGGCGGATCGCTTGCTTGATTCAGTTTTGGATTTTCGTGCCGAGGTTAACGAAATTAAACGCAACTTGGTCGGTACAATTCGGGTTTCTCTGTTCGATCAATGCGCCTCAAACCCTGAAAGCCAACTGGCGCGGGCGATCAATAAGTTCAACCAGCTTGCCCCCAAAGTTGATATTGAACTGTCGATTGAGCCACCAAACGTGATCGAAGCGATGGTGATCGGGGGGCGTTTGGATGTTGGCATCGTGGCCGAACACCGTGTTGCCCCCAGCCTGAATTACTCGCCGCTCTACGGTGAAAACATGTGCCTCTATTGCGGTAAGGATCACCAGTTTTTTGACCAAAAACCGGGAACGATTGACATCGAAGACGTGCGAAAAACGAACTATGCGGGAATTAGCGTGACCTCGCCCAATATGCACATCGGCCAAACGCTGAAATTGCGCCGTACGGCCAATGTGCAAAGCGAGCACGCGCTTTCGATTTTGATCTTGTCTGGGCGCTATGTGGGATTTCTACCGGACCATCTGGCCCACGATCATGTGCGCGGCGGTTTGATGAAGGCTATCTTGCCGGAAAAATTGAACTACCGAGCGAAGTTTTCGGCCATCACACGCCGCACACCAGAACCCGATCGCATCACAACGCTGTTCCTGAAAATGTTAGAAAATGAGCATGCCGGCAAGTGGCAAGTCTTAACCACACTTTAACAATTCTTCCCGCCGAAAGTTTCGCATGCGCTCGCGGGTTAGATCCATATAGTGGCGTTTGCGGCGCGTGAATTCTTGATCGTTGTATATTTCTCCGGCAAGCCAGCGAAAGCCATCCTCAAGCTCGTCAACGCTCATGTTTATGGGTTTGTAGTTTACATCAAACAATGTGCAGCGATCCCAATAGCGGTCTGTCAAAAGACGTCCAGATTGCTTGAGACGCTCATAAAGTGGAGTACCTGGGAACGGCGTTTGTACCGTCAACTGAACCTCAAGTAGATTTGATGCCCGAACAAAGTCTCGAGTTTCAGCAAATATGTCAGCGGTATGGGAATCGAGTCCCAACACAAACGTGCCGTTTACGCTGATACCAGTCGCTTGAATGCGTTTGATGGCGTCTAGATAATTCTCGAAACGCTTTGCTTTCCAATCGTGTGGATCCAGCCCTTGCAAACCCCTTACACTAGGGCTTTCGAGACCGATCAAGATTTGGCGACACCCAGCCCTGGCCATTAAATCCAGCAATTCTGGGTCATCAGCGACTGTGATGTCTGTCTCGGTGAACCACCGCAGATTTAGGCCTGCCATCTGGCGTAGTAGTTCTTTGCCCCATTTTTTGTTCACAAATGTATTGTCGTCGGCAAATTCAACGAATGGCAAATCAACGACCTCGGCCACGGCGCGAAGTTCACTGATCACCTTGTCCACCGGCTTTTGTTGATAGCTTGATGTGATGCGAATGCTTGCGGCGCAAAATTCGCAATTGATCGGGCATCCGCGTGAGGTTTGAACCGTCATTCGATTATACGATCGCCCCTTTAGCAAATCAAAACGGGGCTGAACGTAGTTTTCCGGTTTGAAGACGTCCTTCTTAAGCCCGATATATCGGGGCTTCATGCGGCCGGATTGAAAGTCATTTACCAACTCAGGCCATGCACCCTCGGCACCGTTCAAAACGATAGCATCTGCGTGCTGCTGAGCCTCATCCGGCATCAATGTCACATGAAGTCCGCCAAGAACGACAGGAATACCGAGGGCGCGATATCTGT
>ERZ1049444.1906-NODE-1906-length-14667-cov-7.725773_pt1 | contig 14667 bp, 25 predicted proteins | sample MGYA00383101_ERZ1049444 | MGnify/ENA primary metagenome ERZ1049444 (study PRJEB29581, sample SAMEA5548371) | metagenome | biome: marine; feature: coastal; material: water | depth 50 m | study: Short-term variability in the microbial, nano- and picoplankton...
TCAGTAGAACCCAGCAGAACTGCGTTTCTTAAGTTTCCGTTGTTACGGATCATTAAGCGCATTTCGCCGTCTTCTGACCCATCAGTTACATCATCTGCTTCTAATTGGATTTCACCAAAAACCGTTGCAGCGCCTCCGTCATCTTCACCAAGATAACGTATTGTTCCAATCAAATCACCAGCCGTAGGAGATGCACTGTCACGTTTCAAATCTAGCCGTGGACCTTCACTCGCATCAGCATCAGTTGACGTTAGGGTTAGCTGTGTAGAGTTATCGGCAGTGGTAATCGTACACCCATCTGTTGCGGTGAAATGACCTTCGATGTCAGCATGACCTGTGATGTCAATGCCGTCTGATGAAGTGTTTAACCGAAGTGTGCCTGTGCCAGCATCATTATGGAAGAGTTTAACTTGACCACTTGATCCATCTGCTCTGAAATATACAGCAGTACCTCCAGAACCATCGTCACTCACAATATCAACGTCTTCATCGTCAGCAGTATTTTGGATAGTCAAAGTGCCTGTGGTGTTGGTAATTGTGCTATTTGTACCATTATGTTCGATAGTTAAATCTGAGCCAGCACCAAAGATGGCTTTGACGTCATCGCCGAAGGAGAAATCGGCAGATGTTGAACCGCCGTCCATAGTAACCGTACCAGTAACATCCACACCTGTGGCACTTACGTTTAACCGCTGTGTGCCACCTACTGTCAAACCAACTTCGTCAGCCGCAGGGAAATACAGGCCAGTATTTGTATCACCAGTATTTGTTAGAGATGGGGCTGAGTTAGTTCCATCTGCAAGGCTTAGAATGCCATCAACAGTCATATCAGCAATTGCGATGTCTTGCGTAAGCTCAACCACATTAGCTGCTGCACCAATACCATCTGTGGCAATGATCTTGGTTGTGCCGTTTGCGAGGGTAATATTCGCACCAGAGCCTGCGCTAATGGTAAGTGTCTGACCACCACTTGTACTGTTTTCAATAATCCAAACTTTACTGACAGTGTTTGGACCTAAAGTTATAAGTCTAGTTGTTGTTAAGTCTTCACTAGAAGTTATTTTTAAAGCGAGAGAACGCGCAGCATCAGCTACGCCATCTGCGATGGTAATCGCAGTATCTCCGTCAGCAATGATTTCTGTGCCATAACTAAAGGCATCAGCAACCAGTTCGAGGTTATTATTGGTCTTCGTACCCCATGAGCCAGAGTTCTCCCCTGTGGCCATTTCTTCGAGGCGAAGGTCATTTTCATAGGTACTAGCCATGTTGTACTATCCTTTTGTTATTAGTCGATGCGGATCAAGCCAGCAGCGCCGGGTGTTGGGAACACAATGCGGAATGTGCCTGACGTAACTGTAAAATCACCGCCGAAGTTTAAGACTGCAATGGAATTATTTCCTGCCGTTGTGTCGTTATAGATTAAAGCGCCAGCCGTTGTGAATGTTGCTGATGCCCACTCTGGGTTAGCAAAGTCAACATATGCTGTTGTGCCACTTGTGCCAATTACTGGGCTGGTAAGTGTCTCGCCGCCTGTCGTATATCCATTGCCAGAAACGACTTCGCCGCTGGTGGTATATGCAGTTGTGTCTGCATCTAATGACGCTGATGAAGTATACAGCGCAATCTTGATTGTATCTGAATCCAGATCCTGTTCTTTTTGAAACAAGTCTTCTTTAAAACTTGTACACATTGCTTGAGTAATAGCCATTATAAGCCTCCGTTATATTCTGCTGCGTAGTCTCGCTGCATCTCTTGTACAAATAATTGCACTGCTTCGTCAAATTGTGTCTTATAAAGTGCTAAAGTTTCCCCAGCTTTCAAGAAAGCTGATGCTTCGTAAAGACACGCCGATAATAACACATTCTCTGCGTTATCTCCAATCCAAGTGTTTGTGTTACCTGAACTTAAACCTGTTGCTGGGGCGATATAATCAACCTGATAGGTTGATGTTGTTGCATCTGGGGTGGGTGCAACAGTAAAAGTTGTGCCGCCAATAGCCGCTGTTTTTGTGCTATACATTTCTGGAACGCCTTGAGTTGTGGCGTTTGGCCAATAATCACGCAGATATGAATCTACTCTGTGATTTAAGTATGACGTTACATTTGCAGTAATGACAGAAACTTGTCTAATCATTCGCGCAGATGGCACAGTATAATCTGTTGTGCCTTGAACCAATGCTGCTGATGCATTGTTTCTAAAGCATGGCAAGTTAGGGAGCCGCTGAAAGATCATCTCTTCAGCCTGTGCTATGATTTGATCAATGGAAGTAGTCAGCTCCGCGCTGTCATCTTCTAGAAAGTTTTCAATGTTAGCTTTTAGCTGCGTATAATTCATAGCCCATTACCCCATGTTCCGTTACCCCAAGCATTGTTACCCCATCCAACTGCGACATCCACAGAAGTTCCATCACCTATTACACCTGTGCCTGCCAAGCCTGTTTCGATAATTTCAGCTACAGCTTCTTCGTTGCCTGTTGTACCTACGCCGCCAAGACCAGTGACTGGGCCAACAATAATGTTAAAGTCACTACCAGCTCCAGTTCCAATTACATGAACAGATCCAGTACCAGCAACGCCAGTTTCAGTTATTTCAGATTCTACAGTTCCGAAATCAATAGCGCCTGTTCCAGCAACGCCGCTTTCTGTTATTTCAGATTCTACAGTTCCAAAATCAATAGCGCCTGTGCCAGCTACGCCTGTGGTGATCTGTTCTAATTCTATTGCTTCGCTGCCAATCGCGCCTGTACCAGCCACTCCAGTAGCAACAGTGGCAAAGACCAAGTCGCCCAAAGCGCCTGTGCCAATAACACTGGTGACGTTTACATCTGTGGATATAACAATTTCGTAATTACCAAGCGCACCTGTGCCGACTGCTGGATTGATGGCTGGGTTTGGATACACAGTACCCACAGCGCCCGTACCAGCCACTCCAGTGACCGACGCCTCCATTTCCACCACAGACCCATGCGAAACCACTCCAAGGCCGTGTATGCCCACTGGAGGGCGCTCTTGGATAGGTGTAAAGATGTCGAAGTTGTATCCTAGAAATACAGTCGCATTTTCAGGGTCATTATCTGGACGCGGGTTAAACAATGCTGTCGCATCAACAACATTCTTAGCAGGCGTTAGCTGTGGTTGTTTTGGCTCCCAGTCATCTGGTGATACGCGAAGGCCATCCCAAGTGGTCATAAGATCCGTATATGGAACCTTTAGGCCACCTCTGTCGCTTATCGCTTGGGATTTTTTGCCTCTTGCGTATTTTGCCATTAATATAAATTCAGCGCAGTGGGCTGAACCCTCAGAGATACACCGTCATTATCTGAAGCTGCTGCAAAACTAAATGCACGTTCATACATTTCGTTTAACATTGTGAACTTTTCAATTGCGAATTTCATTGCCAGTTTGCTTGCCAGACCAGCGCAGATGCATTCGTTCCAACGATATGGAATATCTGCGTCTTGATTGGATGCTGTGACATCTTCAAGCTGCCTGATCGCCCAATATACCATACTATATGTTGTTTTATCTGGAACCGACCAGAAGTATGCTTTTGGCGTGTATTGCTTGTCGAGCATATATTGGCTTGGCTTGCCGCTAGAATCTTTGTTTGGCAGTTGGTTGTAATCAGAAATAGATACGCGGTTAATGATTTGATCAGAAGTATCTGTGCCAGAGCTATCGCGTATTACTGCGCTTATTAGATCGATTGTTCCCACAGGTAGCTCATAAGCCGCTGTACCCTCCACCAGTGTGAGTGTTTGCTCATCGACTGCCCAGTAGTTGATGCCTCTGTTTGCCCACTCAGCGAAGAGTAGGTTAAGGCTGCGCCGTGCAGACACAGCCTTGTCGCCAGTTTGTGTTTGGGTATCAATACCGCAACGCTCAAATGCTTCAGTTATTATTTCTTCAACATTTGGTCGAAATGCTACTGTTCCTGAAGTCGCCATCGAAAACTCCTAGTATTCTTTGATTACCCTTAGAACCAGTTGATATGAATCCCCTACTGCCCCAGCTCCATCAGTCGTAAACTTCACATCCCCAGTTGGGTTTGTGCCATACGACTTCGTCGAAGGAAGGCCACCAAACTTTGAGAAATCGTGATAACCAATATCGTCATCACCAATATTCATCAAGATTATGTCTACGTCAGCATCTGCCAAGATCCGCACGGTCATGCTTTTAATGACCCACCAACCTTCGATGATGCGAACAGCCGTACAAGGTGCGCCATTCGCGTTGGGAGCAAGTGTAGAAACATCAATCTTGAGAACAGCACTTTCGTCGCCAGTATCAACGTATTGATATTGGAAAGCGAAGACTGCCTCTCTGGTGCTATCACTTAGCTTTTTTACTGATACAATGTCAGCCATTTGCTATTCCTTTTTCTTGGCAGGACGGCCACGTTTTTTCTTAACGGGAGCCTCTGTCCACGCCTCATTGACATCAGGTGTGGAAGGATCGTCAGCTTTCAACGTACCGTCTGAGTTACGAGCGCGAACTTTGGCAGTGCCAATCCCCCGCGCTGCTAATTCTTCTTCAGAAGGAGGTGTAAATCTGCTCATCAGTTCCTTCCCCCTTACGCTGCTGCGATTGTAGCACCAGTGTCAGAACGCTTCCAATTTGTTCCGTCAGAGAAAGCCAAAATTGCTGCGCCTGCTGCGCCGTTTGAAACGTACACAAGTGTGCCAGCGCCTGCATCAGAAGCTGATGGAGCGGTTGCCACTGTGTAAGTAGGAACAATGATGTCACCAATAAAACCGTTGGTAGAGGTAACTGGACCTGTAAATGTAGTGTTAGCCATTTTTAGTACCCTTTTGCATAAGGATTCGCTTTGCAGTCTATGCAACGTCAGGAGGGCGGGAACCTGTCTACAAAGCTAATATGATGCCCTTCTTCAAAAACATACATTAAATCTAAATAAAAAGAAAGAGGCGATCCGAAGACCGCCTCAGTCAAACCCAACGAGAGAGAGGTTAGGTGATTTACGCGCCTTGTGATCCGAAGATACCGCGCCAGTCAGTAGCACCGAAGCTGTAACGCTCACGCACTTTGTAGCGCACGTTGCCAGTTTCGAAGTCACCTTCCATGCCTTTTTTCATAGGCGAGCGTTGGAACATTTTCAGTCCATCAGGAATATCCGTTTGGACAAACCACTGGTCGCTGTCTGTTAGACGGCGCATAATGTGGTAGCCTTGTGGGAGATACCCGCCTTGACGAATCGCGTTGATATCGTTGTCAGCAGTAGCAGTGCGAAGCTGGGATTCCAGCAGGCGCTCTGCAACAAAAGTGTAAGCTGTTGGAATAACCAACTGCGTACCCTGCGCTGCAACGCGAAGACCGCGATCATCTTTCATGTCAGCAATCTGAATAAGGATTGCTTCAAGTGACACTTCAGACAAATCGGCTGGTGTCGCCAAAATGTTAGACTGATTACCAGCCTGCGTTGGATGTGCCGCACTCAAAAGAGGAGCGCCGTCACCACCATTCGCAGTTGTCGCGGTATTCAAAATGTTAGCTGCTTTGATCTCTTTAGTAGAGGCCATTGAGCGAGCCAACGCTTTTGTATAGCGAGAAGCAATCGAACCATACTGGCCGTCTTCTTCAGCTTCTTCAGTGATTGAGAAAGCCAAAGCGATTGTTTCGTGCTGATAACGCGCAGTCCACTGCTGAGAGGCCGCGTCATAAGAAACCGCAGAACCCTCTGATTTTGTTGGAGCATTTCCAAAACCGGCGAGGAGGACATCTTCTTCAAACGCTTTTTGCGAAGTGTTTGATTCAAATACCGCCTCATATTCGGCTGGATAGCTGTCATATTCGAGTCCGAAAAGAGTATTCAGACCCGGCTCAAGCATTTTAGCAAAATTTGCTCTATTCATAGCCATTGTTTATACCCTCCTAGATACCAGCACTGTCTTTAAGAAGATGCTCATTGATAAGCACTTCCATGACAGCGTTAGCTCCGAATGCATTCTCTGGTGAAGATACCAAAGAAAGAATTTTACAAGAAGCAGCAGTAGCCGCCATTGTTCCACTCAATTCGAAACCTGATTGACCAGTCGTTGTGGACCCAGCGCCAGCAACAACATCAGCACAGTTGCCGATATTGGTCTGAGCAGGGGAACCCGCTGACTGAACTTTAAACACAGTATATGGACAATCATATACATATGCGATGATGTCAGTGGCTACTGTGCCTGACGGCCAGTATTCACTATAGACGTAAGAACCGTCACTTGCTGTGTAAGACACACCCGCAAATACACCAATGTTGTTAGCTTCTGTGGCCGTGTGTGGCGTAACAACTCCATCCGCTGTGAGAACGCAGAGATCACCTGTGAAGATGTTTTCTGCAAGACCACTTGTGATAGTGTATTGGTTAGTGCGAGGTGCATTACCGCTCATGTGACGAACTGGGGTAAACCCAAAGGCTGCATCTGCATTTGCCATTTTTCGCTCCTTTTAGCGTTAATTAGTCGCTTGCGGCAGAAAGAGATCTGCCACGACTGGTTTCAGACTTCCGCTCTTGATAGATTGGTTGTCCACTACGCCGTCCTAACGCATCAAGATCCCCTGCAATTGACTCATTTTGCTCTTCGTTTTTACCAGAATAATAATCTTGCTTTTGAGCATTAATTTCTTCTGGCATTTCGCAAAGCAACATGCCTTCAATTCCAATTGATCCTGCCCACTGGCCATGATTGATAGTTGGGTACAACTTACTTTTCACAGTGTCAGCAGGGCGCGGTTCCCATCCTTCACGCATACGTTTGTACACGTTGTCTGGGCTTTCCTTACCCTGAATCGAGGTAGCAACCCACCTTTGGACATAGCCGGGACGTGCTTCGGGGGCGTCCAAAAGTGATGGTGGTTTCCATGCAGTCATAGGACGAGATTCCTCATCACGCACAGAATTTCGAGTTTGGTTTGCGCGAACATTTCTTGACTCAGACATTACTGGCTCCTTTGCTGACGCCGAATTTCGGCTTCGTATTTTTTAAGACCTTTTTCATCATTGATTCCAAGTTCTCTAGCCATTCTGAGTTGTTCTTGCGACATCCTCACTCTATTGCCCTTGTAACTGGAAGAACCGCCTGTAGTTGGGGCGACTGGTGGTCTACTTTTTGCTCTTGCCTTACTTGGACTTGCCCCTGAAGATAACTCAGGAAACATTTTTTGTAAACGGCTGTTTAAATTGTGGTAATATTCGTCCGAATTTTTGTCGAAACCTTCCAAGTCAAGTTGGACATCAATTGAACGCGCTGCCGCCGTTTCTCGCTCAAAGCCTTGGGCATTGAACCAATTATTTGCCTGCCACCATTGCATAGCTTTTTGTGGGGCTGGATTTTGTGCAGCTTGCTGTGCGCGGCCAACTGTGGGCGATGCAGCAGCACGTTGCTGACTTTGTTGCTTTTGCATTTCTGCGATACGCATAGCCGCTCGCATGTCGGCCATTTGCTCTTGAAAAGCTACTTGCGATTTCGTGTCACCTTCTTCCACAGCCTGTTCAAGAGCTGCTTTAGTTTGGTTATAACGCTGGTTAAACGCTTGTTCAGCCGACTTTTGAGATCCTTGCTCCAATCTTTCAAGGCGTTTTTGGAGCTGTGCATTTTGCTCCTGAGTTTGCCTAGCTTGGATTTCAGCATCTCTACGCTGGCTGACCAGCTTTTGAATACGCTTTTGAACTTTAGGTCCATAATCATCATCCTGCTCTTGAGCCTCTTGAGCCTTATCTTTAGCTTCTTCTTTGGCTTCTTGTACAGGTTCGTCTACAACCTCTATTTCAAATTCCTCTGGATCGCCTTTAGCTTTTTGAATTTCGGCTTCGATTTCTTCCAGAATTTGTTCTTTTTCTGCCATATCAATCACCCTACATATGCTGCGACTTCAACACCGTCTGGCAATATCGATGTTATTTCATCATCGTTCAGCAGAAGGAACTTGACGCCTTTTACAACAATTTTTTGACCAGCGTATTTACCATAGGTCACGCGATCATTTACCTTTGGACAAATCTCAGACCGCCATCGCTGGCCTGTGTCTCTGTCACGATACGCTAAGTCACCCAAAGCGCAGACTGTGCCGTGAGCTGTCAGGTATTCTTCGTTGTCTTTGGATGATTCGGGCAGCAAGATACCGCCTGCTGTTTTGGTTTTAACCTGATTAGGCTGAACTAAAACTTTCCAATTTAAGGGGATTGGCAGTTGATGAGATCCAATTGTTGCATTGGTTTCTTCATCTGTAAATATTCGATCATGCTGATGAGACACGTTATACATCCTCTTCGTTTAATTTTTTCAATGTTTCGCGGATAACCTCAGAGGCTTGCATTAAACCTTCTGCGATCCCTACGTTTTTATGGTATGCGTTGAGGTCGGTCACCCGACCATCAACCATGTATTCAGCTATTTCCAGCCGTCTTGTTTCCAGATTTTTTCTGATCTGTTGGAGCAGATCGCTTGTTGTCATCTTTCACAGCTCCCGACATTGACACGCCAGTAACATGAACTTCGACAACTTCAGAGTTTTTTTGTTCTGACATTAGTACGCTTTCTTTTTAGGCTTTGCCTTTTTCTTCATTACCTTTTTTTTGACAGGTTTGGAAGTTTTCTTTTTGCCATACTTCATCTTTTGTCCTCCTTTAGACATTAATGCGCCAAAACTAGCGCGGTTCATCGCCCCATAACCTTATTGGCCATATTACCAAAAAACCTAATGACAGGGGGCGCTGCCTTAATTGCGCCCATCATAGCTGCTGTTATAACGCCTGTGCCAACCGCCATTGGTGCAATCTCTTCTTTGCCTGTCTGTAGCCTCTGATCTGCGCTCTCGCCTTCTCCAGTGCCACTAATGAAACCGCCCAAACCACCAACTCCAGTGCCAAACGCAACATTTGGTAAAACTTTGCCGCCGACTATTCTGGTTACAGCCGCTGGAGCGCCAAATCCAATTGTTGGCAGCATACCCAAACCACTAAATGCTGTGTATTCTGCTGGATAGTTTTCTTTGTACGCAGCTTGCTCTTGGTTGATTTCGCTGTCGATTTCTTGAAAAGTCTTATCGCTAAACGGCGCTCTTACGCCAGCTTCGATCTCACCACCCAAACCCACAATGGTTGCGCTGTCTAGCATAGTGCGCCCCATGCCTTTTAAGGCTTCTGGATCTGCTCCGCTGAGATCGTACATAGGTGGCGAAGACATTTTGTAATATGTTTCCCAAAAGCCAGCCATCAGACATTGCCTCCAGATAATTCACGCGCCAACACCTTGAGTGTCTCTGAGAACCCCTTATCCAGCTCTTTAGCGGCCATAGCAAACTTTTTGGGGGATATCTCACTAGACTTCAACCCACGCCTCTCCAAGAAGCTCTTAGCCGCTCTGATCTCTGCTTGCGCTACGCGCTTAACTGCCGCTTTCGCCATCATCTTCTCCTACGCTTTGCAACGCGCCGTACCCAACTGTACCAGCCAGAGGTACAGAAAACAAATTTTCCTTCATTCCGCGCATTACGCCTTCTCGATATTCATCTTTATTTGGACCAAAATCACTGTAAGTCGATACAGGCAAATTGTTTTCCCTGAAGATCCGCATTATTTCTTCGTTTTCAGTAAGATTTCTAGGAACAAGAGCAGTGTCAAAATCACTTAGGCTCATTGTTGTATTGGGCTTGGCCTCAAAATACTTTGTAGGAGCGTTTTGCATGATTTCACCAACGCGGTTTACAGCATCTCGAAGGGCGGGGATATCGTCCATAGACACAAAACCCTCTGACACAGCCGCTGTTCTGGAAATGTCTGCATCGTTACGACCAAGGGCAAGCAACAGCTCATTGGCTGTATCCATGCCCATCATGCGCGTGATTGGCTCTTGAGTTGTAACGAACTCACCATCTTTTCTATATCTGCGAGTTCTAATTTCTTTTTTTTGAAATTTATCTTGAAGATCATCGATCAAAGAAAATTTTACTGTGTGGAACTTATTAAACAAGTCATCAAGCACATCTCCTGCTTGAGATGGCCTATCTCTCTCTTCAACATAAATCTGACCCCTAGCATCTTTTATTTCATCAATGCTTTTAAATGGCCGTGACGTTGCTGCCCTAAACGCTCCTGCATAGTTTTGTGCATATTCTTCGGATGCTGGCATGTACATTGGACCATAGTCGCCTTGGCGCATGGCCTTTAAAACCGTTTGCGCTGTGTAAGGTGCATCTGGACGCCTACTTCCATCATCATAGTATGGATCTTTTGGCGGTAGTAATCTCCTTACATCTGCATATTCTTTAAGGCCGTCATACTGATTAAGAAAATTCATGTTGTTACGGTCATATCCAAGCAATTTTTTGGATTCTTCAAACAACTCTTCAATGTTATTAAAATCTTTGGGCTTAACTAAGTTATTGTCTATAGCCGCATTGATTACTTTAAGTGTGTAATCTGCTTCTTCAGGGTCGCCTTTATTTAAAAACATAGCTGCGTAATCAGCCATGTGACCTAGATTAACATCTGCCTTCAACCGTTCTTTGAATTGTTTGGGGTTTACTATTTTTACATCACCCTTTGGCTGTCTACCTGTGTAAGCATCTGTCGGATAGATGTTCATGTTTGGCTTTAGCTTATTTGGGTCCATAATTAAGCTGATTTCACCAAAATTTTGCAAGTTAGCTGGATCTGAAATACCAATAGATGGGCTTGGAATGCCGCCAATGTCATTTGCAGCCAATACACCTTCAAGGCTTGTATTATGCACTGCCATCAAAGGCGCGTTATCTATTGTTGGTTCTGGAACAGATGGAAAAGACTGAACTTCTGATTTTATTATTTGAGTATTTCCCGCACTTTCTCTTCCAAAGGCATCACGAATCGCAGAAAATAAACCTTTGCTTGTGTCAATAACTCTATCACCAAGTTGACTAATTGCGCCTTTTACTGGGTTTCCCATTATTCAGAGTCTCCAAACATATCATCATAGAATTTATCTATTTCTGCTTGTTCTTCTTGTGTGTATGTAGGTTTTTCTGGTTCTGTCATAGCACGTCTTTGAGGTGGCACAAACGGCATGTCTTCTAATCCATCTGGGCCAAGTGCCGCTGTGAATGGTCCAACTCTATCTGGCCTTTGCTCTCTTAGACCAGATCTTGGATTGCTGATAGCTTGAAAAGATATTTCGCCATCTGGAGATCTCACCTCATATCCATATAATTGTGGGTCATAGATGTCTGCTTTGTACCCAACAATTTGATGCACTTCATCTGGCCTGCCTTTGCCGCCTATGGGTAATAACTTTGTTCCCAACGGCAAAGGTAGCTTTCCTTCTGAATTTAACTTTTGACCCATTTCATATGGCGAATTCATAATGTAAGGCACATTTTCCATTGCGCTTTTGATCTTATCTATAAATTGCTGTCTTTGAACATCAGCAAAATTTATAACATTCTCACCAAGCTGACTAATTGCACCTTTTACTGGGTTTCCCATATCACCAAGCCTTACATGACCAGTATCTGGCCTTAGTCTTTGGACCGGGATTATCGCAGTTATGACGCGCCCTAAAGTTGGATCGACGCCCCTTCTGAGTCTTCTTAATGGTCATCTTGGGGTCGCCAAAGGTCACGCGCTTCACCTTATCGCCGTCTTTCACATAGACCACAGACTTCTTTTTGCCATACGATGTTTCGCCCTTGGCTATTCGGCGGGGTTTATTAAGCGATACGCTTTTACCTTTGTACGTTGCCATTACTTATGCACCTTCTGGATGTCAAATGACGCCTTCTTAACAGCGCCTTTGTGCGGTTTGTATTCGCCCTTCATTAGCTTGAAGCCTTTACCAGACTTCATCCAATGATAACCTTTAGGAGCTTCAACTGCTTTTTTTGCCATTATTTTTCCCTCACAATATTCATCATCATATCTATAACAAGTTTTTGTTCATCTGTATAATATTCTGGCTCCCACTGTTTTACAGCGTAACCACGAATAAATGCATCCAATCCAGAAACATCTAACCATTTTTCAAACGGTCTTTTTTCCCCATAGTTTTCTTTAGCATATTCATAGCGTGATATATCATCTTGAATTTGTTGAGGAGTTTTTATACTTTGGATTACATCACGCAATTCTGCATATTCTTTGCTTCTTTTTGGTGCTGAATGTAGAAACTCACCAATTATTGCGTTTTGCAATTCTTCGCCTTGTAATTCTGGGTCAAAAATATCAATCATTTCTTCCCCAGTGGGGCTATCTTCTGGTGAATAATACTCCATTCTTCTTTCATCTAAAGTGCCTTGGTCACGCAAATCACGCACCGTAATATCACTAAACATAGGGTATTTTTCTTTTATGCTAGAAAGAACGCCAAGTTCAGACATTACTTCTTTCCTTTCCAGTTTACGCGCTTGGCTGATGTCTTGCTTTTTGCTGCTGACTTAGCCGATTTGCTTTTGCATTGCGCCATAGTTGGCCGACAGGCTGGATAAGATCCTTTTGTGCGATCTTTACGGCCACATGGACCGCCTGTCTTGCAATTGACCCAGCCTTTGCCCTTATTGCGGCCAAACCATGTGCGTAAGCTATCGCTGCTGCTACTTTTTTTTTGGCACTTTTCTTACCCCAGTTTTTTGCGCCAACCTTTCGGCACTTTACCAAAGCCCCAGATCCATACGCTGATGGCCACGTTCCACCATTGCGTGTGTAACGCGCCTTTACTTTCCTATAACATGCATCTCGCTTCGGTTTTTTGGCTGGCATTATGTTCCATCCTGTTCTGGGATTGTATTCAAAGCGCCAAGACCAGTGCCACCTATCAAAGACAAAAACCCACCGTTTCTAATGAAGTTTTGCAAAACTTCGTTGGGTGTTGTTCCATCTTTCATGGCTTTTTTCTTTGCCCTTTCACGAATTAGCTCCATAAATGTACCTTGGCTTTCCTCCGCGACACCTGTTCGATCCGCGCCACCCATCCACATATTGGCTTGAACCTGTGCTGGCGTCTGACCCAATTCATCTGCTAATTCATTTATAAACCCTTCAAATGCACCGTATTCGTTATCATTTGGCATTTGCGCCCACGCTTGTGGTACATCAGCAATTGTTTTGCCTGTTTCATCTATTGGCACATCAAGATCAATTGCACCTTCTTTGGCTGCTTTTTTAAAATTAAATGATGGTATTTCTTTTTCTTGTTTGCCCGATTTAAACTTACGAATTGAGAAATACTTTTCAGCATCAGGAAACGTATTAATTACATTTTCCATGAAGTCATAACCAACATCTGTACCTGTATTTAACCAGTCAGGATGCTTAGATGCCATAGCCATATATCTTGTGAAGTGAAGATCAGCAGCGATGTTGCGGCGATTTCCAAGAAGACTATTTGAAAAACCTTTGGGCTTTGGCTGCTCTGTCCAAGACCCTTTAGCTGGAGGCACATCTGGCTCTGGAAGAGCGCCATATTGACCTTTCAAAAGTTTTCCTGTGTTCATTTCTTGCAAGCCAGCAGTTTTATGTCCGTATCCTTTTGGACGTGTTTTTGCTATTGCTTGGAAATCTTTTAAAGTTTCAGCATTTAATAATGCGTCAACATATTCTGGCTCTAAAAAGAACCTACCTCGCGTGGCTGACGCACTGGCAACATTCATAGGAACATTAGATCCGGGGCTGGTTGTACCCATAAGGTACAAAAACTCACGCCACTCAGCATCACCTTGCTTTTCGCCAAGTTCCCCTACAAACCAATCACGCAATTCTTCGGTGTTATACCAATCATTGCCGCCGATCTCTTCGCCACGACGAATGTCTTTAAGAAGCTCCGCTCTAATCGGATTGTCTGGATCTCTCAAAGCCTCAAGAGAGGTTTCAACGCGCTCGCTGTAGCCTTTCGTGGGTTTGTAGCGAAGGTATGTAACATCGGATCGATCTGGGGCTGCTCCACGGTACTCTGGCTTAGATCCAGCAGGAGCATCATACATGCTTAATGGCGCTGGGGGGGGTGTTTCAATATTTCCAAGAACACCTAGTTTTTGGCCTGCATAATCGACAGTTCCTTGTAATGCGCGTCTTCCTGTATCAATAACGCCTTGCCCAATATCACCTATAAAATCTTTTAGTGGATTGCCCATTACTTCTTGCCCTTATATCCAGACGCCTTGATCGCTCGCCCTTGCTTTTTTGCTTCAGCCTTAGTCTTGTAAACCTTGCCCTTCTTGCCCCAGCGATACCCGCCTTTGACTTTCATTACAGGCATTAGTGGCCACCAAGTATCTCATTCATTAATTCATGGACGTTGCCACTACCAAGGCGCATGACCTTGACCTTAACGTCACCTTCTTCGGGCATCATCATTTCATCGTGATGGCAATCGCAATCTTCGCCGTGTTCGCAATCGCAATCTTCTTCATATTCATCTTCGCCGCCAAGCATGTATTCTTGCTGGCAAAGCAAAACAAAGTTCACAAGCTGCTCTTCGGTCATGTTAAGACCATCAGCGTCATGAGGAAAGCCCATCTTTGCCATGAAAAGTTCTGCGTTTTCTTCCATATTCGCGACATTTATCTCAGCCATAATAGCCTCCTATTTCATTGGTCGCGCTGGTGGGCGCGGTGATGTCATTGGCGCGGCACTTGGATCTACAGTCACACCACTTGATCGACCGTATATTCCTTGGGCGCTGGGCAT
>ERZ1049444.1909-NODE-1909-length-14657-cov-6.684016_pt1 | contig 14657 bp, 10 predicted proteins | sample MGYA00383101_ERZ1049444 | MGnify/ENA primary metagenome ERZ1049444 (study PRJEB29581, sample SAMEA5548371) | metagenome | biome: marine; feature: coastal; material: water | depth 50 m | study: Short-term variability in the microbial, nano- and picoplankton...
GCTTGTTGTTGAGCATCTTCATCTAATAGAATGTTAATACTCTTTACTCCATTTTTAAATATAGCTTCGTTTAATTTAGTAGGAATAAATTTACCCAATATAGGAATAGAATTTCTCTTAACTGCCATTGCATCAAATACACCTTCTACTAAGGTAATTGGTTCATTCCAATTTATTTGATTTTCAAACATTATAACATTTTTTGAAACTGGTGGATTCTTGTATTTAAACTTTTCTTCAGCGTGTATAGAACGTGCAATGAAGTAATTGAGTCTATTATCCAAATCATAGGAAGGAATAATAATACGATTGGAATACATACCAGTATCACAATAACCAATATTATATCTTGTAATATCTTCTTTAGTAATACCCCTTTCTTCAACATACTTGAGAGCCTTTTTATAAACAGGTTTTACTTTACCTGTTGGTACTTTTAAAAGTGATTTAAATTCACTCGGTAATCGTAACTCTACATTTTCTTCTTCTGTATCTTTAGAGTAAACTATATAATCATCACCATAGATTTCGAATAACTTCTTTAATCTACGAGAATCTACATGAAGTCTTTTTAATAATCTCTGTATTTTTCTTCCTTTTGCATCACATACCCAACAATGCCAATATTGTGTTTTAATATTAACTTGTAGTTTTTTCTTATGATGATGACAAAAAGGACAGAAGTGTGCCTGTTCATCATTTTTCATAGATGTTCCAGGCCCTAAAACATCATTTAATATATTAATAACTTCTTGTTTCTCGTGATGTGAGAGCATAATTACACTTTTAACAATACAAATATACGAAAAATATTTTAATTATCCAAGTCTTTTCTAAAAAACTTTCCTAATAAATTATCATTTAGGGATAAATCATCACCTAAAACATCGTGTGCGAACTGTTCTTGTAGTTCATAATACGTTAAAGCCTTCTTTCCTTTACAAAATTTCAGTATTTCTAACTTTAATGTATCATTTATATCACTTCTTCTATCTTCATCTAAAGCCAACTCATTAGAATGAAACCACAACTGTACTGTTGCATTTGATGAACGATAATCTAACCAATTAGATTCCTTTTCAACCATTTCATACTTCTTCATTCTCTTATCTGTAAGAGCAGCTGTTTCTTTTTTACCAAACTTTCGTTTCCTAATAGAAACTACTTGTTTTTTACCAATGTAAAATTCACCTGTAATTCCATTAGTTATTTTGTATATAAAACCAAATGTACCCTTAGGCATATCTGATAATTCTGTTATACATCTTCCGTTATATGTCCAACCCATAGTTAAAAATCTTGAAATCACTTTCATACCTTTCTTTTATGATGTTCTTCATCCAATCTTCAGTATAAAAAGTATTATAATACTTTTCTTGTTTTAAATTTGGATGTTTATCATAAATTGGATTTTTGTTTAAATGTGGTATTTTTGAATTATGATTTAGTTTATTTAATAATTTTTTTATTTCATCTTCATAGTTTTCATATCTTGCTATATATGATACTTGTTTATCTTCAGTTTTACCAGCATTTATATAATAACTTTGAGGAAGTATATCTAAGTGATTTTCGTTATAAGTTTTTAAAAAAGTTTGAAAATCATACTTAAACTCATTTTTTCGTAATCTATGTAAGTAAGCAGAAACCATTCTTGTATATGGGTTTCTTACTATTGTAAATATAAAAAACTTTGAAACATTATCTAATGCTCTAATAGAATCGTGTACAGCAATAGTTTCTGTTCCACCTATCTTATTAAGAATATTTGTTAGGGATGTTCCACCAGTTTTTGGTATATGAATGTAAGCCCACTTCTGAGCTCTGTTTAAAAGTAAACCCAAGATAGGAAATTTATCGTGATACTGAATCAGAGTATTTTTTCTGATTTAACTTTCCGCCTCTTGCTTGTCCAAGTGCTTTATCATCTTTGTGAAGTTTGTTTACTTCATCTGCAGATAAAGGTGTTTTATCTTTTCCTGTATTTGCTACTTTAGCAAATTCTGATTTTTCGTATAATTCTTCTATTGATGCCATATTAGTATCTCCTTTGTATTATATAAATATAGATTAAGTATCAAAACGAATAATGATACTCATATCATAATCTGGTAAATTTTTAATTGGAGTAGGTAATTTAGCAACGGCTACCATCTCGTTGTTATCATTATATAATCCTACTGTTGTTATGTATGGTGTTAAATAAGAACCTGTTGGGTCAGTTTGTCTATGAGTATCATAATCATTCCAACTACCTGTTGTACTTCCATTATAAGATGAAGTATATGCTGATTTTTTATCTATATCAATTACTTCTGTAATCTTTTTTGTACCGCCTGGTATTACGTTATTTATTTTTGTAATTTCAAAATCATAAGAACCACTTATATTTACACTAACCGCTGATGGATTTTGTGATGTATTAAATTCTCCAGCATTTGCAGTAACTAAAACTTCTGTTTCGTAAATGGTTTTTGTTGATTTAAAATCAAGTGTATAATTAATGAAAGAGGTTGTGTTGGTAAGTACAATTAATCCCTCGGAATAAAAAATATTTCCATACTTTACCTCATCTATACTTAATCCATCGAAATCAAGTGGAACAGATGTTTGTAATGTACCCGAAAGTAAATCAATTAATACTATTCTAACTATATCAGTATCTCCACCAAATGTTAATGTAGATAATCCTGTTTCTACATCAAATGAACTAATTGTTCCTGTAAACTCTTCATTATCTGCATCTTTAATTGTTATTATTTCTTCTTCAAAATCTAATAACACTAAGGTGTAAAGAGGGTCAGATGATGTTAAACCACCAGTTGAATTATCTGAAAATGTTATTTCATTATCGTTATCTACTAGTGTTACAGAACCTGCTTTTATTTTTTCACCAAATACTGATTGGGGTATTTTTACTATTTGAGCAGATGAACCTAAACTTCTTTCTTCAGATATATTACCAATATTTTTTACTTTACCAATTAATGTAAAAGTATTTCCTATATTAGAATAATATTTTGATTTAAGACTTGTATATAAAGGTGATGTATAAATAGTAGAACCATTTACAGTTACATTACTAGCAGAACCACTATCAAAAGAACCACGAGATTCTTCTTCAGCAGTAATTACTGCGTAATCATCCTGAGTAACTGTCCAAGATTTATGAACTTGGAAAGCTCTTTTACTTACATTTGATTTTGGAATTGTTTTTAACATACTGGTATTACTCCTCTATATAAATATATGGAAACAAAAAACCCCACTCGTGGTGGGGTTTCTTAGAGGTTAAGTTATTTTAAAAATCAAGTTTAACTTTTATTAATACTTCTTTATCAAATGATTTTGGAATTGGTTGTGATGTTTTAGCCACCGCAATCGTTTCGTTTGCATCATTTAATAATCCAACAGTTGTAATAAATGTTTTTGGGTCTTTTTCAAAAGTTGATTCTGCAAATGAACCATCTGAACCTGTTACGAATGTTGGGTTATTAGAGAAGTTATATTCTCTGTTTGTTGCTCTTACGAAATAATGTGAAGTAGAAACATTTTCTGTTCTTCTTGCTTGGAAATCTCCACCACCTCTTATTGCTTCGTGTAATAAGAATTGATTTTGTCCTTCTCTTGTAATTCCTTCATATACACTAGCACCACTATTAGAACCACTATCTACTGATGTTCCAATTGTTTGGTGAATTGCAGTTGGGTTAAGAACTATGATTCCTTGGTCTGGATAGAATTTACCATATCCTCTACCATTTGAATCAATTAAAGAACTTATAGTAGCTTCTGATTCAGTACCTAAGTTTAATGAACCACTACCTACGTTAAATATTCTTCCAGCTTTACCAACTGAATCTGAAAATTTCTTTCCACTATTATCAATGAAATTAAAAGTTTGATTAGAACCACTTAATATTACTGACCAGTTTCCTGCATCCATTTTCTCTTTGTATCTGGCACGAGATACATTGATTATATAGATATCATCTGATTCATGTCCATCTTCTGTTGAACCTGAATAGAATTTAAATTTATCATCTCCTTGGTCTAAAAGTAATTGTTTGTATTGAGCATAAGTTGCTTTAGATGCTAATGTTGAACTATCATCGTTATCTAATGATACCGAACCACTACCAAATTTGTGTCCATATGCAACAGCATATTGAACATCTCCTGCAGCTTCATTATATACATTTGTATAATAGTTTAAACTTGCAGCCGATTGTGAAGAAGAAGTTACGAAAGTAGATAAACTACCTGTGTTACCAGTCCAAAGACCAGTTGTTACAACTTCCACTTTACCATTTACTTGGTCAAACTCTCCAAATCTTTTATAGATACCATTTGTGATTTGTCCACCACTTGCACCTAATTTATCTCCACCAGTTAAATACTGATTTATAATTGTTGTTAATTGTTCTGATGTAAGACTTCCTTGATTAGCATCTAAATAGTTTGCCAATTCTTGGGAAAGATTTACTCCAGCTTGTCCGTTTATTTGTGCCATATCTCTTTATCCTTTATTAACTTGGTTGTACATATGTAACTGTTACAGGAATAGTTTGTGAACCACCTGTTTCATTACCATATACAGTAATTGTTGTTTGTGTTGTTTGTGTTATATTTGGATTCGGAATAAATGTAAATTGTAATCCCGTCTCTATTGCTGCAGTTGCAGTTATTTCATCTCCTAAGAATGTTGGTGTTGAACTTGCTCCTGCCGATAATCCACTACCTACAACCGAACCTGCATTCTTATTAGAAAGAATAACAGTATATCCACTTTGTGTATTACCACTTGGTGAAGTAGTTGGGGAAAGTTGAACTTGGCCTGAGTTCTGATTTACAGATATAGAAGGTACACCAAATTCTACTTTTGGAATTTTAGTTGTTCCTTTTGGTAAAGTTACCAATTTATATTTTAAGATTTGAGTTTCATCTGGTGAAGCCTCAGTAATCGGAATCGCTTTGATTGCCGCATCATAATATGCACTTCCTTTTGGATGTGCTGGTTCGTAAAGTGTGTAATCTACCTCATCATCACCTAGTGCGAATTTTGAGATATTTAAACCTTCACCAGATGCTAATTTTTCTCTACCTTTTTTGGTAAGAATAGCATCTACTGTTATTTCTGTGTTATTTAAATAAGCCATAATTAAATTTTCCTCTTGTTATTCAATATATAAATATAAGTATTTTATAAAAATATATTATTTCTAATCTTTTATTCGTTAATCAACTTCTAAAATTGGTTCTCCACTACCTCTTCCACTATCAGAAACCCTTAATGTATTAGGATTCGTAGTAAATGTTACAACAGGTGAACCACCATCTAATGTTGTTTTACTTGTTTGTGATGAACCATTAAAAAATGAATTTTCTAATCCACTTGTTAAATCACCAACGTTACTATAATGTGTTTCAAAATTACCATCTAATGGAGTAACTTGTACTATGTTTCCTGCTACGACTGGGTCAGTTGTTTCAATTCCATCTGAACCTGTAAATGGTAATATATTTACAAATTGTTTGAATTTAGTTATAGAAACAAATTCTCTTCCCAATGATTCATCACTTGAATTTATATTCTGTGGTACATCTTCTAAGTAAGATTCTTTTAATAAAAATACTTTTACTCTATCTTTTACAAAATTATTATTTTTATCTAATCGTGTTCTAATAGAATGAGAACCACTTCCATATAATCCAAATCCTAATCTTGATAATGATTCAGCACCCATTCCTATTTGTTGATACGCGGTTGAATCATACGCACCTTGTACTGAACCAGTAAATTGTGCATCTACACTAATACTAATACCACCCATATCAGAACCACTATTTACTGTGATAAATCCTGTCTGATTTATATCATCAGAAGCTGTTATTTCTGATTCATATACATCATATGAACTTGTAACAATTACATCATCTGATGCGGTTACTTCTGCATTAAATGTATTTGTATTACCAACAAGAGAAACTTCTTGTGATGAAGTTACACTTGCTAATATCATATGATTATCAGAAGTGATAGATATATCTTCTTGAGTATCTACTTCACTATTGTATTGATTATTTTCTGCAGTAGTTGGTTTTAATTCTAATTTACTTCTTTCAAGTATATGTGGTTCAATTAATAATCCACTTATTACTTTCGCTCTACTTGGTATAAGTGATTCTAAAGTAGTAAATAATGATTTATCAATATATCTAACTAACTGTATGTATTCTTGGAAATTTAAATTATATCTATCAAAGTAATAATTTCTAAGATTTTTTAGTTTAGTATATGAATCTTTATAATCATCACTTGGGTCTCCAATATAATCATCTATACTAAATGAACCAAGAGATTTCATTATATCCATATTGATTTCTTTTATAGGAGAAAAGAATAATCCTAATTTATTAGAATCAATAGGAGATTGGTCATATGATTTTTTAGTTGCTCTACTTCTATAATTTAAACTAGATTCTAATGTTTGTGTTTCAAATCTAACTTTATTTCCAAAACTAAATCCTGTTTGTGGAACTTTAGCAGTTACTGTTCTTTCATATGGTTGATATTGATAAGGATAGTCAGATACACTTAAGAAATTAGATGCCGTTACAAACGGTTCGTAAGTGTTTATAACCGAAACATTTTTAATTTCAGTATCAGCGTTTCTATCTTTTGGATATTCAAAATCCAATCTTAAAATTAAATCATCTGTTGATGAAGAAACATGGTTACCATCAATTGCATCAGGTAGTAATGTATGATTAGTAACTACTGATTCACTCAATGGAGATGTCCATAATCTAAACTCATCTAATGAACCAGTTAATGTGTTTCCACCAATATATAATTCACTTCCACTATCCCATGCCTTTGTAGTAGTTGTAAGTGTCGTACTTACTTCATTTCTAATTCTTCCTTGAAATCCTTCTTTAACATATAAATTAAAATTATCAGATACACTTCCACTTTCTCTCGAAACTACTATTTGAGTATATTCTTCATTAAATAAAGGAGTTACTGCTGTACTTGCAGATTCTTCACCTACTGTTAGTTTTACACTTGCAAGTGAACCTGTATTTTTTATAATATCTAAAGACCAATTTGATGCACTTATTATTTGTTGGTCTTGTTGTTGATTTGTATTTACTCTAACCTCAACTGCGTTTGGAAAAGTTGATGAATATTCTTTCCAAGGTACTATAATAGAAGAACTACCACTAATATTAATTGAACTAGTTCTATCTTCAAATGTAAAATCTGCAGTTGGAGCTTCACTAGATACATCTTGTGGTCCACCAAATTCCATTATAGTTAATAATGATGCAGGTACACCATAACAACTCATTGCAGCGTGTATTGCTCTTTTTGTACCTTTTGTTTTTAATAAATAAGGTAAGTTATTTAATATTCTTCTCCATATTTCTTGCTGTCTATCTTTACCACTCATTTCAGATGCTTGTGTACCATCTGAGTTCTTTCCAAATGCATATTCCCAAAGTAGTTGTGATTTAACTCCCATATCAGCATCGAATCCTAAAGATTCTAACATATGATAAATTAATTCAGAATTTATACCTCGTTCAAATTTATGTTCTGATTTTTTAGATTGAGAACTTGCCTTTATATGTGAATAGATAACATCAAAATGTTGTCCAATCATATCAAAGAATAAAATAAAATCACTACTATTATTATCATCTTGAAGATGTTGTGGTAAATTATTTACAAATCTTGAAGAGTTTGTTGTATCATAAGTTGATGCATTTTCATAAAGTGAACTATACCAATCTGTTACTATTGATTCACTAGATGTTATTGCAGTTCCATATAATTCACTTCCACTTACAAGATTAAAAGGTCTAGTCAATGAATCTGAACCACTTGTTGTAAACTCAGATGATGAAGTAAATAAGAATTTTTCAAACGAATCAAATCCTTTTTTAACATTGTTTATTTTTCCAAGAGTTCTTTTTGATTCATTTTGAATTGCAATTGAACTTGTTACCGAACCTGTAATTTGTGTTGATGTTCCACTACCGAAATCAATTAAACTACCTGATACTAAACCATTATATTTTGTTTCGTATGATTCTATAAGTTGTACTTTGTAGAAGAAGTTAGCTACTCTTTCTTTTGCTGAGGAGTATTTTACAAACCCTTTCCAATCTATCTCGTAGTTTTGATTACTTTCTACATATGTACCAGATTCATCTTCATTAAGTTGAGTTGAAGAAGTAACAAAGTTTATATCTAAATTATCTAATGAAAATTCAGATGATGAAATAAATTGACCTACCACTTCATTAGAGGTAACAGAGCCACTCGCTACTAAATCATCTAGTATCTGATAACCAATATCATCACCAACATCTAAAGTGAAGTTAGGAGTTAAAGGCTTACATTCTTTTGTTATATCATCTACAATTGTTATTTGGTCAATTATAGGAATGGATTGTATTTTAGAAATCCATAATTTATCATTTCTACTTATTTGACTTGGAAGTGGTTCATAAAGTTTAAGAACCAACGCCTTTTCTTCATTTATCTTTACGTTTTTATTTCGTTCTTCATCAAATTTAAATTCAGATAAGGTTTCTGTATCAACAGCATATGTTGCAATTAATTCATTTTTACCATCACCCAAGTGTAAGTAATGAGATAAAAAAGGATTTGTTGGTTCATCAAATATAGTGTTATCCAACACAGAAACAAATGAGTTTCTTAAATCAGATATTACACTATCCCTCTTAAGTGTTAAATCTCCTTTATCAAATATTATATTTATTTTCTCATGTCTACCAAGTGTAACAGAATCTCCTTCTAAATTATATGGTAAAAGTGAAAGTTGTATTTCTTCAATATCTCTATAACCTTTTGATTCATTAGAAGATGCATACATTTTCTTAAGAACATCTTCTACAATAAAGTTTGCTTTAGTAGTTGGTCCAAACTTTCCTAAATATTGATTTTTTTCTATCTTTCCACCTGCATATATTTCAATGTAATTTGTATTTACAGATTGCCAACTAATTTCAAATGGAACATTATATCCTTGAAAATCAGCTCCCTTAATTTTATTTGGGAAATTTATAATAGTAATATCAGGACCAGGTAAATATTCTTTATTAATAACATTAACATTTATTCTTATCGAATCACCACTACCACCTGATTTTGAAACTGCTTGTAAGTATATTGTATAATTACCTACTCCATTATAAAAATCAGATTTTGTTAATAATAAACTACCACTTTTTGATAAACTTCTTGTTGTTTTACCTAAAGTATAAATTACTTCATCTGCATTGGTACTTCTATATGGTATCTTTACATCATCTTTTGATGATATGTTAATTTCTACATTTGTTAAATCAACAACAAGTGATGGTTTAGATGGAGCACTTACTATGGTTATTTTAGAAGTTTTAATAGAAACTGATGTTTCTCCAAGTTGAAGTTCAACTCTCTTATCTAAAGATTTATTTGTTTTAGGTGAACGATTAGTTGGTTCTATTACAGAGTAAGTTATATCATGTGTTGTTTGAGATATACCATTACTAAAAAAATCTACATATGGAATTTCTCCCTTAACACTCGGTTGATATTTAAGTAGTAAATCATCTTCCTCTAATAGTTCTCCTTTAGCACCCCAAGAAGTTGTATAGATTATATCATTATCACTAGATAACTCAGTACTAATTTTAATTGAGTATATTTGTTCTGCAGGGGGTTCAATTATTTCTTCACCAGCTTCAAATGAAAATGGTAAATCAACAACGAATGCAATTCCGAAATTATTAATACTCTCTATATTTAGTAACTTACCATTTTTTTCTACATAAAAAGTATAGTTAACATAAACCACTTCTCCAAGTATAGGATTTGATTTTATTAATTGTTCTTCTATTTTATCAAATCCTAATGGAATACCATTACCAATTTTTATTTGTTCATCTAATCCAATTGCCTCGAAATCATCAAATACAAGTGGCTTTACATCTGCAGCCGTTGTTCCTTTTGTTGAATAAACTTTATAAGTATCTTTAGATGTTTTGTTATTTACCTTTACAGTATATACTCTAGGTGTTAGTAATTGTGGTCCTGAGAGTACTTCGTAAGTTGGAGTGTTACCCGCTGAGTTTGGGTTTCCTTCCATACCAGAGGATTCTATACCATTTATACAAATCTTTGCATTCTTTTCAGTAGAAGAAATGTTTACTCGTAATGCTTGATAGTTTGCACCATAAGCCGTTTTTATAAAATCATATGATTCTAATCCTGGTGTAGATATTACTCCTGATGTAGAAACTTTAGTTCCATCTTTAGTTGTAGTAACAGGACCTTGAGCTTTTCCCGAACTGATTAGTGCTCTATCAGATGTACCTCCACCTGATACGATTGGAATACCTTTGTTTTCAACAACTTCATCGGTAAATCCCCTATCAGTAGAAATTCCTCTAACACCCCTATTTCCATATGTATTACCTACTGCCATTATCTAAAAATCCTTGTATCTATTACTATTTGTTCTGATGTAACTTCTCCATTTGGTCCTGTACCATATACAGTTGTAAGTTCTTGTCCACCCTCAACTGAATTATATTTTATATCTGGTCTAGGGTCAACTCCTATTACAATATCAGATGCCCCACAATCTCCTAGTTCAACTATTTTTACATTTCTACCAAGCCATCCTAATGGTGGTACAACTGAATCTTTCTGTGCACAAAATTCAATTGAATCACCTGGTCCCATTTCATCACTTATCTTCAATATATCGCTATCATTCATATATGATACTTGTACACGATTCACTTGACCAAATGCATTTGGATTAACAGATGCAACATCTACAAATAAATTTGTCACCCTATATTGTTTATAAGTATTTTCAATTGGTCTTTGTTTTGCGTATTCTCGAATATCTCCATCAAATGTTATACTATCTTTTTGATATCTTATTTTTATTGAGTCATATTCTACTCCAACTTTAGATTGAGATACTCCATTTTCATCTATATAATTAATAGTACCTTCAAATGACCAAACATAATATATTTTAGTAACACTTGATATATCTTCATATTTACACGAACCATCATCTATTGTAGCCAATGGATTGTAGTTTAAAGAAGTTGGGTCTGTACATCCTGATATTGATTCGTATTTACATGAACCATCATTTATATTTGCATTTGGATTGTAGTTTAAAGAAGTTGGGTCTGTACATCCATACACATCTCCTATTATTTCATCAGGCTCAGTTGTATCGTATATTGATTCTGATGTTGTTGTTTTTAAAATAGTTTTAAGTTTATCAATTGTTATTTGTTGTTCCTTTGTTAGAATATTATTTTGTTGAATATCTCTTTTAGGTAAATAAAAATCAATACAAGAAATTATACTCTGCTCAATATCTCTTTGTAATTCTGATATTGATAAAGTAATACAACTTGTTTCATCTTTAATTGGTTTACCATAATTTATATCTGATATTTTCCAATTTCTGTTTTGTGAATAGTAAGTCATTGATTCAATAACTTTACTTCTAACTCTATTGATGAATACTTCAAAATTTTCTATTTTAAATTCTTTTTGAATTAACTTAATATAGTTTTCACCATCAGTAATTTTTCCTTTTATACTTTTAAAATTAGAAAATATTTTTTCAAAATCTAAATTATTAACATAATCGGTAATATAATAAATTACATCATCTCTAAATGATTGATTGTCTACAAAGTTTGAATATCTTTTTTCTAAATCTGTATTTAATTTAGTTGAACGATTTGGTAATATTCTTATTTCTGTTCGTGATGGTGATATTTCATGTATCCATAAATTGTTTCCATCTAAAGAATCTATCCCAGCTCTCCTATTTAATAAGGTTACTTGAGTTTTAAAAATACCATTAGAATATCCCGCCTCTCTTACAAGTTTTTCTATATCAACTATAAATTCAGAAGTTCCATTCTTTTTGGTAGTTTCTAAACTTTCTGTTAGGATAAAGTAATCTTTTATATTTGCATCATCTATACTAATGTATCTTGATAATTTTCCATCATCTCCTTGAGGTAATTGATTGTCATTTGAATCGTACAATATAAATTCAATCATATCAGAACACCCTAGTCCAAAGTTAGATTTAGATATTTCCTTTTCAAATATCTTTCTATCCTCAGTTTCTACCAAGTATCCTTTTCTATCAATTATATTTTTAAAATCCTTTATTGCCATTAGTTACCTTTACCACCGTTTTTAACTCCTCTATAAAATCCAATTGGAATATCAAATACATCTTCACCAATTGTAAGTTTTAAATTATCAGTAAACCATTTTTTTCTACCACCATATCTTTTACCTCTAAGGTTTCTTATTTTTGATGCGTTCAATGTTGCAACACCAGGAGTTTCTCCACTTCTTGCAGGAATTGTTCCTGTTGCTTGAGAAAAAGAAAATACAGGATTTCCACTATATCCAGTTTTTGGTGTTACTGTTACTGTCCAATTTAAAGGTTCTTCTGTTAAATTATATATGTTCATTGTTTGACCATTTGGCCAACCACTACTCGTTCTATGTGATTTAAATACTATTGCACCTTGTTCTGCCATCTCAGATGGTGAGTTTACTGCATCTTCAGGTACTTTCCATCCAGAGTTACGAGTTTGTCCGAATCCTCCTGGTAAACCTGTTATAGATAATGCCGCAATTGTAGCTTGTGATTCTTCTTCAGCTTCTTCTATTTGGTCTTTTAATTTAAGTTGTTCTTGTAAACTTAATTTCTGTGCCTGTAAACCTCTTACTTGAGCTTCAAGAGATACTCTTTCAATTCCCTCTTTAGTTCCTTTTATAATTGAGTTCTGAAAATCTGAAAGAAGTGATACATAACGAGTGTTTATTGCAGTTGAATTATTTTCTGCTGCAGCTCTCTGTATTTCAATTGAATCTAATAGTTCTAATAATGCTTCTAGTTCTGCAGTAAGTTTTGTAGTTACTCCTACTTCTTCTTCGTATAATTTTCTCCACTTAGCTACTTGTTTTCTTAAATCTTCTATTTCAAGTAATTTTGCATCATATTTTGATTTAAGAATATAAGGTCCTTTGTTTGGTTTTTTCTTTTTTATAAGTTCATCAACCTTTACATCAAGTGCCTTTTTTAATTCATCTTCATTATATTTTGGTTTTTCAACATAACCACTTGTTTCTCCTGCAAAATCAGTTTGGTTTTCATTAGGATTAACTAATTGTGGATTTGCTAAATCTTCTTTTGTTTTATCAAATTTTCTTTTAACTGTTGAGGATAGTTTAGGTTTTTTTTGTTTTCCATCTTTTTTAGACACAAGAATATTACCATTAGAATCTTTTCTAATAGCATTTGAACCTTTCTTAACAAGTTCATCTATTCTAAATCTATCTTGTAATCCCATTTATCTATTCTTCAACAATGAAAGTCAATTCTTTATCTATAAAGTATTCAATTACACCATCTCTATTTGTTTTTATTTCAATATAATAGTTTCTATTAATTTCCCAACTATCTAAATTTAATTTGAAGTAATTACCATTTGAATCACAACTAACTTTTGTATAATCACTAAATGGAACTACAACTTCGTGTGTAATAGAATCTTTTATTTGATAATATGTTGTAGATGGTAAAAAATATACATCTGTATATGAGTATTCATTGGTGTATGTTTTAAGAGGATATTTTTCTCTTCCGAAAACTCTGATTTGAGGTTTACTTCCTCGTTTATATATACTCTTTAATCTTTTAAACGTTATGTTAATATCATCAGATGTAAGTTCTGTTAATGAGCCAGTAGAGAATGAAGAATCATCCCAACCAATTCTTAATTTAGGTTGATAAATAGTATTTGTTTCTTTTGAAAAGAATTTTAACTGACCATAATCAGTTGTATTATTTTCTAATGATGAGTCGTGTTTTAATATAAATCCATTATTTGGTAATGAACCACTAATCCAAGAAGTTAATGGAGTAATAACGTTCATATTAATATCACTTGATTCATAGTTAAATGATTGTGTAGCATACGAACCGGTATACCACATACCACCTTTTCCATTATATGAACCCGAACTTTCTAATGAAGCAGAACCAGGTAACCAAGATGCATTAGTATTTCTTTTATTCCAAGTTACACCCTCTGTTGATATTTCATCAAACCTTGTTCCTATACCCATATCCCAAGATTGTGATACAGCATAAGCATATATTGAATAATTTGTAGGTATCTCTAACGATTCACATTCATGAATAATTAATTCAGCCGAACTCATTGTTACATCTCCACTTGCAATGGAAGAAGATAATTCTGTTGTATTAAAATGAATAAGTGACCTTGATACATCTTTTAAATTACCATAATAAACTTTGGATACTTCAAGTATTTCATCAAATCCTGTGTTTTGTTTTGGTTGTTGTAAGTAAATTGTTGCATCTTTAGATGCTGTTACGAAATGGTACATTATACAACTCTCCCTCTTATATCTTTGTTAGGATACTTTACTTCAAATACAGAAGGGTCTAAAGATGGATAAACCATTTTACCTTTAGTTGCCTCTTGTATGTTATATGAGTTAGAAGAATAGTTTCCTAAACACTTGTTAGTAATTTCACATTTTG
>ERZ1049444.1911-NODE-1911-length-14645-cov-5.368609_pt1 | contig 14645 bp, 14 predicted proteins | sample MGYA00383101_ERZ1049444 | MGnify/ENA primary metagenome ERZ1049444 (study PRJEB29581, sample SAMEA5548371) | metagenome | biome: marine; feature: coastal; material: water | depth 50 m | study: Short-term variability in the microbial, nano- and picoplankton...
GAAAGCGGAACCTGAACAATATTTATCGGTAGGATTTCAATAACTACGCCATCTGGTCCAGTAATAACCTCATATTGTCCCCCGTACTGGTCTGGGTATGTTCCTGGAGCATATCCAGTACCACCATTAACAATCTGCACTTCACCAACACCAAGCAACTGTTCTCCCTCATCAGAAGGATAACCTTCACCTGGCTTGACGATATAGATTCTTACAACCTTACCATTTTTAACAACTGAACGGGCAACACATCCTAGCCCCAAGCCACAATTATCTCTGACCTCAACATATGGTGGATAGGTATACTCAACCCCACCATCTAAGACTTCAATAGAAACAACACCACCCTGAACATCACTAATAGTTCTACCATCTGATGACCTTACATAGTCACCAACAATTGCTTTACCAGAAGCACCGTATCCCTTACCTCCGAAGATAACAATCTCTGGACCGAAACAAGTTGTTGGCTTATCAGTACTACAGTTTCTCAACTCAGAGTCTTGACCCAAGTCCGTAGACATAAAGGGGAAGTCGCCAAATGTTTCGATAAACTCTTTCTGCTCTTCGGTAGCCAAGCCACTCAAGTCAGCAACTAACTGAGTACCATCACTAACTAGACCAGCAGCAGTATTAGCGGCATCGAGAATCTCCTCTAGAATATCACCGGCAGCAGATAGTGGTCCAACTCCGAAAGCATATTCTTTGATAGTTCCTCTGCACTTGTTAGCATCCTGGGAAGCATTCAATAGACCACCAGCTAAGTCCTTAACGATATCAATACCTGAACGTATCTGGTTAGCAGCATTAAAACCACCACTCAATACCTTAGATACTGCATTGAGTAGAGGACCAACTTTATCATCAATCTCTCCAATGATAGAGTTGACTAGTGCTCCATTAAACTGTGTTCCTACACAAGTAGTGAAGTTGTCGTTATTATCTACAGCATCGCGAACTAGGTCATTGACTCTGCCGAATAGGTTAGAAACAACCTGAGCAGCAAGCAATGAGATAGCTTCCTGTAAGGCTAGGATAGCGGGTCTCAAGGCTAGTAGAGCAGCCTCAGCAGCAAGTCTAGCCGCTACAGCATTACCACCAGTAGCAGCCAATACAGCAGCATAGACAGCCTTATAGAGTGCTTTAAGACCAGCATTCAATACTGGAATGAGTGCGTCAAACAGACCACTAAACATCTGACCCACATATGGGTTGACTAGGGCGTGAATACGGTCAATAGTACCAGCAATAAATGCCTCTAGTTGTTGTGCATTGCCCTGAAACTGTTCTATCTGGTTGAATAGGTTACTAATTTCAGAGTTGATAGCCATAGACTTATACTCGTTCGGGTCACAAGTATTAGCTAGTACAGTACTATCACCAATAGCAGCACTAAACTTCTGCATCTTTGGAGATGGCTGGCTTTCTGGACCAGACTGTTCATTTGACTCATTATCATCAACGGATGGAGCCTTATCTCTACCCTCAGTGAAACCAGTATGTGGGATATATGCGTCACCATCAGTTGGGTCAGCAGTAGATACTTTATTTGTTCTTGGGAGAATACCTGTGATGATAGGCATCTGCTCATCATCATCATAATAAGCAACACTTACAGTATCACCCTGGTTAATCATCGGGGATACGGCATAATTAGCTGCACCAGAACCTGCCGTGACTGGTAACAATACCTGCGCCCACGGTAGTTCCTCATCAGGGAGAACTACCTTATCTTCAGTATGCTTATCAAAAATGCGCACCTTATATCGCCAAGACCAACCACCGTCGATCTGTTCTTTTTGTGCTTCTATAGGAGCAATGCGCCCAAAGTAAAGTCTAGCCATAATACTATACGTTAGGTTTGATAGAGCCGTAAGTGTCCCTTATAACTTTCATAGCAGTCCAAGATCCATAAGGGTCAAAATGGTGACATAGTTCCTTCACCATATATAGTCCACTAATTTGTTCGGTCTCATTCTCAATACGAGAGTCTGGTGTAATTTTAGGGATATTCACCTTAATGATGGAACCAGCCACAATATTACTGTTGAGTGGGACAGTAATACTCATAGACTGGGTAAACAATGTATTGTATCTCATAGCCCTTTGAGAATATATCTTCTCAATTTCTTGGTTTTCTTTCTGAGTTACCTCACCCTTGGAGTTTGTCCCTTTATCAATGTTCTGTGTGATAATTTTACTGGGAGTGCCCATAATATCTATAGCCGAACCCACTAACTTAATAGTCTCTGGGCTAAATGCAGCACCCAAGTTTTTAGCTACTTCAAAATACTTTTCCACACCAAAGTCAGAACCACCACGTTTTGGAGTTGTTACTAAGAAGTTTGTTGGGTCAAAGAACCTTTTCTCTGATGAGTATGCTCCCTTCTTAAGGTTTTTAATAAGGTCCTGGTTCTGTAAGATTTCATACCTAACAATCTTCTGATCCAATGATGGTAGGTCAGGTGATGGTCTGAAGGTCATCCTAGCGTAGTTTCTTTCTGTATAGAAGTATTCAGCAACTGGTCCAACTGAGATAAGACTATCAATAGACTTAAAGTTAAACCCCTTAGCTGTTTGGTAGAAGAAGAAACCAGCACTACCATTTATCCCCTCACCACTAACAGACTTGCTAGCCAAAGATGTTATCATCTTAAATGGATGCTCTTGGTTTCCTTGGAAACCTAATGGGTTAGTTGTTGGGTCAACATCAACTTCACCTGGATCAACGAATGATTCATTGATAATGTCTTCTACGTGGTCACTGATACGCTTACCCTCTGGGTATAGCTTCTTTAAAAAAGTTACTTCGTTTTCGGCAGCTTCTTGGGAGATGAGATGTATCTCAAATACTTCCTTGTCTCCATCTCGTATTACATTCTTAATACCCCTGATGTATAGACCTCGTTGACTGAAGTCTAGTGGGATATTGGTACCTGAGTTTGGTTCAATGCGTAGTAACAGTCTCTCACCACCACGCAACTTCATCCCATCATATAGAGACAAGGTCTCCCCACCATCAGCAGACTTAATAGAGCCGCCAGCATCTGCTATTTGAAGTTTAAGACTGACTGTAGGACATAGAATATCTTCATAATAATCTATACCAACAGTTGCTAGACGAACATCTGCCGTTCTACCATCAGGTGATACAATTTCTATTGTGGTATAAGTTGATGGTTTGAGCGACATTACAAAGAAACATCATTCCGTATAACTATTTATTCACGTCTTTACAAGCTGTGTTGCGACAACTACAGCAACTTTATCACTGTTACCACTACCGGCTCCAGTTCTATTGGAGTTAGCTTTTTTATTAAGCTCTTCTGATTTAGCACCACTATTTCCACTGAGAGTAACCTTATCACTCTTAGTTTTCTTCTTAAGTTTGCCGAAGATAAGATGCTTTACATATGGCTCTGGATTAAAACCACTACCACCGCCACCACCGGCTGGTCTAGCCTCAAAGTGTAGGTGTGTTCCACTACTTCTACCAGTACTACCAACCTCACCAATAGGCTGTCCGGCGGTATATTTAGCACCAACACGGATACCAGGAGAAACTTGGCTTAGATGACCAAATAGTAAGTCCACATTACCAACTTGGATGATTACAAAGTTACCGTAGCCTGAATCTGTACCAACGAAACTAACTTTACCATTTACATTCAAACCACAATACCATCCTCTGGCACCATTTGGTGGGGCAAAGTCAATACCCTTATGGATCCTACCACCACGTGGTCCAAAGCCAGATGTTTTGATGATAGGTGAAGATACAGAACGATCTGTGGTGTTGAAATCCTTGGATGTTAATTTATCTCCAAGAGTCATACCCCTAGAGTCTGCACCAGTCTGAGACCCGGTTGCTTGTGGCTGCTGGGTGTTAGGGGATGCTTGTTGTGGTGGGGGTGCGTTAACAGATTCCTGAAATACTCCCTGAATTTCTGCACTAGTTCTGGAAGATGCATTAACCTTATCACCATCATAGTAACTCTTCTGAGTATCAGGCGCAGCAAGTCCTGCCCACTCTTGAGCAAGAGCCATCTGAGATGCATAAGGATTAGTTTTCAACTTGTCTATAGTAAGTTCCCTCTTACCTTCAATAAGACCAATAGCCATCTTATCTTGGTTCTCTGGACTAAACTGATCCGTAGGCTTCAACCCAACAACAGCAGCTTGCCTAAGGAGAGTAGTAAACTGATATCTACCAATAGCATAGTTTTTACCTGTTCGCGGATCCGTCCCACCTGTTTTGTTTAAAGCATCCTGAATAGTCATACCAGATAAACCTGGAACTATCTTGCTTGGATATGCTGAATCATATGAGCCATCCACAGACTCAGCGGAAGCAATAAGGTCTAGGACAGAAGACCACTTCGTATTAGTGGCGGTACTTGTTTTCATACCCCACTTATTTTTCCCATCATACTTACCACCAGTAGAAGAACCTGGACCGACAGCTCTTGTCTGTGGCTCAACTACCGAGTCACCGGAGTCAAAGGCTTTGTCTACATAATTGAGAGCATCTGCTAGTCCGTCTCCACTCTCAAGGTCCGTAAGGATACGATCAAGATCTTCCTCTTCTCTACCCCACACGTTTTTCATTTCTGAAAAACTACTTCTTAGGTCATCAATATTTTCCGTTAGTTCAGCTTGCGCTTCTGATACTCTTCCCTTTGAGTCACTAAAATCAAGCGTAGCCAAATTTTTAGCATAGGCTATAAGAATTTTACCAAGAGACTTAATAATACTACCAGTCTCACTAAAAGTTGCTTTAACGGCAGAAGAAAATATACGAATACGCTTACTCGTATTCTCAACCATCTTAGTAAGTCTGGGTAGGTTGTCCACAACCCAAGCCAACAATAGCTTTAGTAATGCATCAATGGGTTTTTTGAGTACCTTCTGAATGATATTAGAACTTGCCTTAGTGATTCTCTTACCTTCTAGTCCACTCTCTTTCGCTCTCTGGCGCATCCTTTCATTGATCTCTCTATCAAAACGGTATTGCTTTTTCTTCTCTGTTTTAATTTTAGCGTTAGTCTGTTTTATTTTGTTTACGGTTGACCTTGCAGTTCCAGTACCAACATCAACAGTCGCGTTGATACCTCGCTTAAATACCCTCGCACCGCGAAGAATAGAAGCACCAACTCTTAAAGCACCAGCAGCAATAGGTCCAGCCATAGTTATACCGCCATTAAGTCATAGTATGAAGCAGCCATTTGTCTATAAAATGCTGTTTCTGGGTTGGATGATGAGAAGATAGGTTCCTGATCGATTTCAGAGAGTTCAGTCTCATCATCTTGAGTCATAGGCTCCTCACCACTTGCATCAATAGGAGGTAAGTCAAAACCAGTCACACTAGTTTCCGCTGCACCATTACCAGTAGGCATACTTAGACCTTCTGGTGTGCTTAGTCCTTCTCCTACAACTGCGGCTGATGATGGTGCAACTTGTATAGTTGCCTCAGCATCACTACCACTCACCTTAGTAGCAGTTTCTGATGCAGCATCATTACCACTAATGAAGTTATCAAATGCCTCTCCACCGATCAACCCAGTATCTGTTGTCTCTTTTCCAGTAAAAGCACTGTAAGCAGCAGCACCAGAGGCATCACCAAGAGTACCCGCCGCCATTCCACCAATAATACCACCAAGAGCAGCACCAATAGCGGCACCGACAACGTTACCTAGACCAGGAACAACAGTACCGGCAGCAAAACCAATACCACCACCAATTTTAGCACCGACACCAGCACCAACCATACCAGCTAATGATGAACTCAAAGAACGAGCAATATTTTCTTGGAATTTCATACCCTCTTGGGCATTCAACATATAGTCAATAGCAAAACCAACAAATGGTACTCTTCTTAAAAACTTATCAAGAATTTTCATTCCACCTTTAAGTTTCCCCATCAACCCGGTTGGGAGATTCATATCCTTGGATTTGTTCATCACCTTATCAAGGATACCAGATAAGAAACCTTTTTGTTCCCCATCTAGTGGCTTAGTACTACCAGCACCAGTAAGCCCGGATGTAGCGTCTTGAATAGAAGTACCCATACTTCTAAGACCATCCATACCTTTGGTAAACATACTTTTACCAAAGTTGCCCATTTTTTTTAAGCCACCCTTGACGTTATCACCAATTTTAGTTAGCCAGTTTCCTTTAGGAGCTTTGACGTCATCTATTACTTCACCAGCAGCAGTAGTACCCTGCCTAGCTCCATTAGCTACATCAGCAACATTAGCACCCTGCCTAGCTCCATTAACTACATCAGCTCCACCACTTAAAAGATTACCTGCGCTACGTGCCGCTCCTCCGATAGCATTCTTTGCCCACTTACCGAGGTCGATAATCTTACCAACTACTCTTTTAACGAGGTTGAGTACAAATTCTCCAATAGCACCAAAGATGCGCTTACTGATACTGAATATTTTTCTACCTACGAACCTAACTGTTCGTCCTACTGCTTTGGCTACCCTCCTTATACCTGGTCCAACTTTCTTCAGTGCAAAGTCAATAATAGACCAGACACCCCTCATCTTCCCTAGAGAACCTATAAGGTTATCTCTAAAGTCTGGGAGACCATCCTTAAAGTCATCCCAAGCTCCAAGCAAAGTTGGAAGGTTATCAACAGTCCAAGCAGCAGCTAAAGCGCCAAATGCCCTCAGTATTTTACCAAGTAAACCTTGAATAGGTTGAATTGCCTTCTGGGCAACTCTCTGACCAGCATTAGCAAGACCAGCGGCGGCAGAGGATATACCCTCAATAAGTTTTTCTTTAGTATTTCTTAGTCTACTTTCCTTCTCTATTCTATCGTCTCTAGTCTCTCTCTTCTCATTTATTAACGTCTGCTCTCTACTATTAGCTACAGTATTGGCTAAGTTCTCTAGTGACTGCTTATTAGCCTGTGCCTGCTCTGATACTGCGGTTGTTGATGCTTGATAGCTAGTCTGTAGTTTCTGAACTACAGAAGTCATTTTGTTGGCTACAACAATAGAGCTCTGGGGATTTACTGAACGACGCCCACCACCAGCAACACCTCCACCGCCTGCTCCACCACCCTGACCACGGGAAGCTTGGAACATAGCGATGCGTTGTTCTTTGTTGAGATATGACCCACTTTTTGGGTCAACTCCACTACTGGCGGCACCGAATAGACTCATTTAAAGTTACTGTTGTGCGGATTGTTTAGCCTCTTCCTCTTCTATCCAGTTCTTAAGTAGAGTGATGTAGATCGTACGCTCCCAAGGGAACATATTTTCGATCTCAGTCAAGCTCCATTTATGATGCTGAAGTAAAGCGAAGTTTGTTTTGTAGTATGACTCAAGACTCTCGTGAGCCATACTTACGCGAAAAAAGAGCCTAGTCCCTCAAGTACGATCTCATTCTTCACACCAGTTTTGGGGTTAAGAACTTCAATAGTGTGGGACAGTTTAGGCATAGTTTCAAAGAACTTCTCAATAGTTTGGAAGTGCTTTGGCTCTAGCTCCTCTAACCAGGCAATTAGCTCCTCTTTTGTGGAGTCGCTACCTGCCCAAGACTCTTCTTCTGTGTAGATTTGATCAATACAGCCAGCAATAAGCTCTAGGCTTTGCTCAACTGATACTGCTTCAAGGTCAGTAGACATTACCATTTCCATTGATGGGTATTTCATTTTAATGGAATACTCGGAGTCAATAGTAACGGTATCTGAATGATCCTCATCGAACTCGACTTGGATTTCATCTAGGAATACTTGTACGTCTACTTTAGTCTCACCATCATCTGGACAAGTAATGACCAACTCAACGTCACCACCTACAGATGTACCACGGATATTGAGGAAGATATACTCAATATCAAAGGTTGCTAGTTCATCGACCTTAAAACCACGTGTTTGAACACAAGCAGAGATAACATCTTTGATAGCACGAACTTGCTCAAGTTGTGCTCCAGACTCTTGGGCTAGAATAAGAACTTTCTCTTCTTTTACAAGAAAAGGTCTATACTTAATCTTCTTACCAGTTGACGGAATAGTCAACTCATGAGTCACCTTAGCAATCTTAGGTAATGACATAATAATTCTTGAGCTACTTTATTTAGTCGGGATTTTTTACAAGCATCTTCATAGGCAAAGACCTAGCACTATCTAACTCGGTTGACTTAACTTCATATAAGGGTGACATCATAACTGGATAGTTATAGTTACGTTGAGCACCCAAATGTAGGTTGATACCAGTAAAGCCCCAGTCATATACACCAGTTACAGCAACCAGTGGATATAGGTCAGTTAGTAGACCCCTCTTTGCAGCAACATAAGTGAATATATAGTAGTTTCCTACCATAGGTACTTGCGCTTCAGTAGACTTAAGTGCTTCTGCGGCTTTAGCAAACATATCATCAGCAGTCTCTGTGCCGATCATATTCTTCTCAACTAGTGCAAGTCTGTTATTAGACTTCTTCTGCTGAGACTTAATAGTTTTCCTAGGCATTAGACTCCGAGCTCCTTTTCAGTGAGTATTTTCCATTCCCAACCATTATCCAGGCAGAACTCTTGTGCTGCTGCCCACTTGGCTTGGTTCTGAGAGAACATTGCTTCTGCAATAAGAACATTTTTAGTTCTTCTTTTATATACAGGTGGCTTCGTCTCCTTTAGAGGCTTAACCTCAATAAGACATTTTTTTATCTTGCCTTCCTTATTCTTATACTCCATGAAGAAGTCTGGGAAGTAACGTGCTGGTCTTTTCTTGACTGGGTTGTAGTAGGGAATCTGTATCTCCTCACTAGCCCACTTCAAAACGCTCTCAGTTGTATCCAAATATCGACAGAACTTGCGTTCCCAGAGTGATCTGTAGACAATTTTACCAGCGTCACCAATATACTTCCTAGGATTCTCTGGTTTATACACTCCGCGATAAGCCATAAATAGAAGTAGCACCCGACTAGGTATTTAGAGTGGCAGAGGTACGTAACATCACACTAGAGGAGATCCGCCCCTTACTCGGAAACCTATCTAGAGCAAACTACTACCAAGTACAATTCGGAGGACTATCCGCTAGCCTATCAAGTTTTTTAGCTTCAAGAGACGTAAGTAGTTCTTTTATCGGTAATGACGTAGGTCTTATGTGCAAGTCAGCCTCACTACCTGGTTCTTCTTTAGGAACTACTGAGGGGTCTAACTTTCATGGAGTAACAGAAAACTTTGTATATCAGAAAATATTTACAGAAATATCATTGTCTTTTTATTGTGACGATGAGTACAGGGGCTTAAAGTTCCTAGAGCATTGGATGGAGTATGCAGTCAGTGGAGGTGATGTTCGCTCTGGTGCGTATGCATCTCCACAGTATAATTACAGAATGCAATATCCTAATGACCCACTCACTGGGTATAAGTCACAGGCAACTAGGATATTTAAGTTTGAAAATAACTTTAACCAAGTAATGGAGTATAACTTCATTGGTCTAGTACCAAAGTCTTTGAACTCTGTCCCACTACGTTATGGACCCAACAGCGAGTTAACTGAAATAACTTGCTCCTTTATATACGATAGGTATGTTGCTGGTTCTATTAGATCCTATGATTATGTACTAGGCAATAACAACAACCTACTATCTAATGCATCTAACTTTATTAATGACTTGAGAATTGGTGATGCAGTATCAATATTCAACAACCTAATAAACTAAATACCTAGGGGGGAAACGAACTACTATGGCTTACACCACACTAAGATATCCAAACCAGCAGATAGGCGCAGACTATGACTATATGATGTTTGAGATTGTTGAGTACTCCCCAAACAGACTTGGTGAGGCTAGGAATGGTATCGGCTTCAACTTCACTGGAGGGGCAGCTTCAGCAGCAACTCAAATTAATGCTATGGGTTCTATTTTGCTACCTATGCCGGAGAATATTAATGATACCAACTCAGTTAGCTGGGAGTCAGATAGCTTAGATAGCTTAAGTGCAAAGGCTCTCAATACTGGCATGAAGGCTGTAGATGAAGCAAACCTATCAGCTTCAAAAAAGAGACTTGAAGCTGCGGGAAAATCAACTAGTGGTTTCGCCATTGCAGTAGAAGCTGCTAAAGGTGGCTTAGGTGCTGGGGCAGAAGGATTTGGTGAAGCAGTTGATGCTCTCGCTGACCCCCGTGCAAAAGCAGCATTGAAGGCTAAGTTTGTTGCTGATGCAGTTAATGTCTTTGGTGCAAATATCAACGCCGGTAACATCCTCAGTAGGACTACAGGTCAAGTACTTAACCCAAATATGGAGCTCCTATTCAAAGGAGTGAACCTAAGATCATTTAACTACTCCTTCTCACTGACCCCTAGAGACCGATCTGAGGCGCAAGCAGTTAAAGCCATCATCAATACATTCAAAAGGAGAATGGCGGCTAAGAAGAATGCTACAGGTGGTAATGCTGACGGTGTATTCATCAAGGCTCCTGACATTTTCCGTATCAAGTTTATGAGTGGGGGTGATGACCACCCATTCTTATACAAACTCAAGCCTTGTGCGCTAAAAAATATGAACGTCACATATACTGACGGCACTCCATATATGACATATGCAGATGCTACACCAGTAAAGATGAGAATGAACCTCTCTTTCCAAGAGATGGAACCGGTTTATTCTGAAGACTATGACCAGTTGAGAGCAGAGGATGGAGTAGGATTCTGATGACTTATTTTAGAGAACTCCCAAATATTGAATATCAAAACTTCCTAGCATCCTCTAGTGGATCTCAGGACTATATTTTGATGAAGAACCTCTTTATTAGGGGTAAGCTTCGTGACGACCTACAAAATGTATTCACTATATTCAATAGGTATACAATCTATGGTGATGAGAGACCAGACCAGATAGCTAATAAGTTATATGGTGACCCTGGTCTTGACTGGGTTGTCCTTATTAATGCAAATATCTACAACTTCCAGAACGACTATCCACTATCTTCACAGCAGCTATGGGTGTATGTCACCAAAAAGTATGGTGAAGAGAACATCAATAACGTTAACTACTACGAGACTAGGGAAGTCAGAGATAGTAGAAACAGACTTATCTTACCTGGTAAGCAAACAGTCGATAAAAACTTTACTATTCCCAACCCAGATATTCCTGGCGGTGAGTTAAATCCTGTAACGGCTGTGACTAACTTCGAGATGGAAGGTAGAAGAAATGATGAGAAGCGTCAGATCTTTGTACTAAAAAATGAGTATATTGGTCAGTTCATTAAAGATATGCGTGATATCTCAACGTATAGCTTCAACTCTGAGTTTGTTGATAAAAAGACCATCAGAGTCACCAACACCAAAAACCAAAGACCATAAAAAAAGCCCCTCGCAAGAGGGGCTTTCTGCTATCAGTCGTCAGCGAGTGCTTGGAAGTAGCTTAGTGCGTCGTCATCATCAGACGATGCTGGCTCAGGGATAGTAGTTGAAGGTAGCTCAGGCTCTGAGTACGCTGCTGCTTCCTTCTGGAAGGCAGGACGTGCGGAGCGAAGCTGTGCTTCAATGTCCTCATCACCGGAGTCTTCCTGTGGTGCAGGGCGGCTTGAACCGGATAGACCCAAGACTTGGTTGAAGCGCTTCTTAAGTACTTCATAGTCTTTGAACTGGTCAGCAGCAACAAGAGCAGCTAGTGAGTGCTCTTTGCCCCAGAGTGCTTCTAGAGCGTCGTCATCGCCACCTAGGAGGGGCTCTACCTTAGCAAACTCAGAGGAGTCATAGTTGCGGTATCCTGCAACGTTCTTAGCCTTGAGCTTGAAGCTAGCGCCTTCCCAGAAGTCGAATGGGTTGATGGCTTCTTCATCTTCAAACTCAGGCTGCATAGCAGACATGACCTTGTCGAAGATCTTCTTACCGAACTTGTAGAGGAATACTCCACCTTCGTTCTGTGGGTTTGCTGGGTCTTTGATGACCATGATGTTAGCAATGTAGGTGAGCTTACGCTTCTGCTTACGTGCTTGCTCTTTACCTGCGTCAGTGCCGTTGTTCCATAGCTCGGAGTTGTACTCGGAGACTGGGTCCTTCTGACCTGTAGTTGTAAGGCTGTTCTCGATATACCAACCACCTTTACCTTGGAAGGCGTGGGAGTACATCTTGACGAAAGGCATATCTTCGCCGTCTGGTGCTGGGAGGAAACGGATAACTGCGTAACCGTTCTGTGCTTTATCACATTCTAGCTTCCAGTAACCGTCATCGCCGTTACTGCCGCCTGCGCTGTTCATCTTCTCTACTTCCTTGACGAGCTTTTGGGTCAAGGCTCCAAGAGAGGACTGCTTCTTAAGATCTTTAAATGACATGGATGTTTGGATTCGTTGGATAAACGGCGGTACTTGTCGTGTGTGCGACCTACTTATTATAGGGCACAACCGGTAGGATGCCAAGCCTAGTGGACAGTTCTGTTACAGACCCCGTGGTCTTTCACCACCGGACTCTTCATCAGGATAATAACCGTGCTCTTCAGCAAAAGCAATACCCTTTTCAATTTCTAGTAAGTCTTGATACACTTCTTCAAATACAGCCATTGGGTTATTACGGTCAACTGTATGACCATAGCCTTCAAAGTGCTGTATGACGTCTTCTAGTAGTAGCTTAGCATCTGTATCAGTAGATAAGATGCAGCGGAAGCACATATTCTTCTGCTTTGCGTGTAGTGCCTTTAATAGGACTAAGTTTTCTTTTTGGTCTTGTACTGTAGCAAAGTCCGCGTACTGACTGAATAGAAGTACTTGGTTCTGCATATCGGAAATATCTTCGATAGCTGCCATTACAATGTCTGAGTCGAAAAACCGCTCTTTATCCATTGATACACTCCCTAAGGATTTTCTTGCATTTAGCAACATCAATATTTATGAACGGACGATATTTCTTTACTTTCATTGAGATAGTCTCCCATACTGGGTCTGACAGTTTACCATCTAACTTGGATGAGAAGTTAAAGACAATGTCTAACATAGTTAGAGTCTCAATAGTCATCTCACTGGCTAGATATCTCTTGACTATAGGTGGATGCCCCTTCTTACAGGAGAATGCAGCCTCTAAAGTCATTTCATCAAATATAGTACGACACTCTTCAGTAAATGTGTAGGTAAGACTCTGATACTTCTTACTCAACTCATTATAGTTTCTTTCCCCACTCTGCATGATCTCACCGACCCATACGGCAGAGGGGTTATCTGTAGCAACAAAGTTTGCGATGAAGTACATTTTGACTTCATCGTCTGATAGTTTGCGGGACATTCTCTCAAAAAAGTATTTGTCCCGCCTCTTGTTAAAAGAGGACACAGAAGAGCGGGTCTTCCCGTTGTATCTGAAAAAGTCATACTTAGCATCAGTGAAGTGCTTCTTCATTGCCAAGTATGTGGTATAGACTTCATATGGAGTCATTAGTCCTCTTCCGGTCCTGCTTCGCATAGAATCAATCAAATAGGTAGTTTGGCTTTGCTAACTCCACGGGCTTTCATGAAGTTAAGTCTCGTTGCATCAACCTTGAGCTTCTCCTTGAGAGGCTTGGTCATCAGCTTAGAGATAGAGTCTACCTCAATATTCTCTTTTTCGCAATAGAAAATAATTGCGTCGATGTAGTTAAGCTTCTCACGGAGAACGACATTCTCGATCTCGTAAGAGAACTTAATAGGGGTAAGGAATTTCTCTTCCATTACCTTTGCTAGTTCTTCTTTTTTACCCATAGGTGTCCAGTTTGTCGTTTACGAATTTACGGATATATGTGTCAAGCACTTTCACATACTTGAATACATCCTTCTCTTCATAGACTTTAAGCTCACCGTCCTCACAAGCCATAATAATGACTAGGTTTTTAGCCTTGATGCCAGTGAGTTCATAGAGCATACACGCATAAGCCGATGCCTGAACAAAATAGCCTTGTACCCATTTTAGGGGCTTAGGGGACTTAGAAGTCTTGAAGTCAATGACGGAAAGTTCACCATTGTAGTCACCGATACAGTCAGGAGTGCCAGCAATACCAAGACGCAAGCTATACATAGCCTGTTCTTGGAGAATAATGTTGTCTATCTTATCAAGCGCTGGCTTGGCTGTATTAAATAATATTTGGGAAATGGGAACTTTCGCCTTGGGCAACGGTTCATTCTGTAAATAATGTTCCGTTAAGAGGTGCATATCTGTACCTCTAGTTGTTGCCCTCTTAGACACACGGTTGGCTTCTTCTTCACCAACTCTTGCTCTCCACTTAGCAATACCTTCACGACTATAGTGAGACGTGATGGATGTAATGGAAACAAGTTTTACCTTTTCACCATCAGAACCAGGTACAGTGTAGTACCTGACTCCATCAATGGTTTCCCTGGATAGTTCAGGGATATTTACGTGGTTATGGGTAAACGGCATCTAATATCATTGAGATGCTGTTATTATAGCACAGATTAGATCTCTATGCCAGATTCGTGTTTGGCTACTAGGTACTCTTTGCAGAGACCAGAGCGAACAATGTCATCTAAACCGAACTCTACTTTAGAAACTGAAGGCATACGCTCAAGGATAGCCATAAAGTCCATAATACCACTACGCTCAGAAGCCTTTGTAAGGTCTGACTGTGTAGCATCTCCACAGAAGTGAATCTTGGAGTCTTCACCAACACGAGTCATAATAGAATCGAGTTCGTGAGCATTAAG
>ERZ1049444.1914-NODE-1914-length-14612-cov-7.900666_pt1 | contig 14612 bp, 10 predicted proteins | sample MGYA00383101_ERZ1049444 | MGnify/ENA primary metagenome ERZ1049444 (study PRJEB29581, sample SAMEA5548371) | metagenome | biome: marine; feature: coastal; material: water | depth 50 m | study: Short-term variability in the microbial, nano- and picoplankton...
CAGCATAATATGGCTTTCGATCACCAGTGCAACATCACGAGCATGACAAACATCGCGCAGGCTATCAGCGATTTTTGAAATCTCTAATTCGTCTTTTGTGTTTAAAGCAAGACGCACGCAGCCCACTTCATTGCCATCAAGGACGCTGGCCAATTGATCACTAAAACGGGAAAGCTCAAATTCGCCTGGGGTAATCAAATAAACTTGTGGATGCTCTTGGTCCATCATGTGAAAGTTCCTGATAGCAGTTTTAAACTTCCATAATCTTAAATTTCATAAATGGCTATGGCTTAAGGGGTTCAAAGGGCTTTTCAGGGCAGGTTTTCTAGCATAGATGGACTGCATACATTCAAATGGTGACCCAATGACCAGTTTGCATCCACAACCGACCTTTGTCCTTGTCCGCCCTCAAATGGGTGAAAATATAGGCGCGGCTGCGCGCGGCATGCTTAATTTTGGTCTCGATAGAATGCGGGTTGTTGCGCCCCGGGATGGTTGGCCAAACCCAAAAGCCATTGCAATGGCCAGCGGAGCAGGGCGCGTTTTGGATGACGCAGCTCATTTTGAAACCGTTGCAGATGCCAGCGGTGACGCGCATTTTGTCTTTGCCACAACGGCCAGAAGCCGCGGCTTGACAAAGCCGGTTTATGCGCCCCAAGCCGCAATGGAAAAGGCGGCAGAGCTGAACGCTTCTGGACAAAAAGTGACGGTTCTGTTTGGCCCTGAAAGGGCTGGATTGCAGAACGAAGATGTTGCCGTGGCAAACGCCATCATTACCCTGCCGGTAAACCAAGAATTTCCATCGCTCAATTTGGCGCAATGTGTATTGCTACTGGCCTACGAATGGCGGCGCGCTCAAGGCCAGATTGAAACTCAAAAAATGGAATTGGCGGGCACCGACTGGGCCGCAGTCCAAGATGTCGAAAAACTCGCAGAGCATTTTGAGCAGCGATTGGAAACGGCAGGGTTTTTCTTTCCTGAGACCAAGGCGCAGGGCATGAAGATAAATCTTCGCAATATGTGGTCCCGATTGCCTTTGACACGGGCAGATGTACAAATATTTCATGGTATGTTGCGACAAATTGTAAGGTGGAAAGAACGCGGCGAATGACTTGAAGCTTACATGTTCGCGCTCTATTCTCTAGGTGGAAATAATAGAAAGCCTGAACCTGTATGACCCGTAAGAGATCAATTTTTGAAGACGTCGCTACCGTGACTGAATCTTCTTCACCGGCTCAAGAAGCAGCCGGAATAATCGACCGGGGTCGGGGACAAGCGAACCGCTCTTTAATGCGTGTATGGCTCATCTTACTGTTCTTACTGGTGGTGATGATGATCCTTGTTGGAGGTCTTACCCGTTTGACCGATAGCGGGTTAAGTATAACAGAATGGCGACCGGTGAGCGGAGCTCTGCCGCCTTTGTCCGAACAAGACTGGTCTGAAGAGTTTGAAAAATACAAACAAATTCCAGAATACCAGCTGCAGAACAAAGGCATGAGCCTGCAGAGCTTTAAGGTCATCTATTGGTGGGAATGGGGCCATAGGCAATTGGGCCGTGTGGTTGGTCTGGTTTGGGCCATCGGATTTGTGTTTTTCTATTTTACAAAGAAAATTCCCACAGGCTGGACGCCAAAATTACTGTTGCTTGGGGCTTTGGGTGGAACCCAAGGCGCAATCGGATGGTGGATGGTTTCCAGCGGGCTTTCTGGAACCATGCTGGATGTTGCTAGCTACCGCTTGGCGACCCACTTGGGTTTGGCCTTTGTGATCTTGGGTTTCATTGCTTGGTTTCTGTTTCATCTGAGCGAACGCGAGAGTGATTTAATCCAACGTCGACGCAGCCGAGAGGGACGTTTGTTTAAGCTCTCGACGGGACTGCTGCATTTCACATTTCTGCAAATTCTTATTGGTGCGCTGGTGGCGGGCATAGATGCTGGGCGCAATTATATCGATTGGCCCTTGATGGCTGGGGAATTTTTTCCATCCGAATCATTTTTGCTAAACCCTTGGTGGCGCAACTTTTTTGAAGATGATGGACTGGTGCAATTCATGCACCGTATAGCCGGTTATGGGGTTTTCATTTTGGGCATAATTGCTTGGCGGCGCTCGCGATCATCGGGAAATGCGATGGTTAGATTTGCTTTCAATGCCATTCTTGCGATGATGAGCCTGCAAATGGTTTTGGGCATTACAACCGTCTTATATGCGGCCCCTTGGCATATCGCTATCGTACATCAATTGGGAGCAGTTGTTCTTTGGGTTTTAATTTTGCGTGCACGGTTTTTAGCCGCTTACCCGCCACAGCAATCGGTAAAAGGACTTTAAGCCGTGACCGCTTTTTCAAAATTAATGGAGTATCAGCACCAAACAGAAGCCCTCGTCAAAATCGCAACGCGGCTTGGGTGGGATCAAGAAACGGTGATGCCGAAGGGCGCGTTACAAGACCGGGCCGAGGAATCTGCTGCACTTGAAAAAACGCTCCATGATCGGCGCAGTTCAAGCGAGCTAGAGGATTTACTGGCGGCTGCCCAATCACAGGCATTGACGGCGCTGGAAAAACGCCAGGTAGGTTTAATTGAGCGCGCGCTGCTGCGGGCCCAAAAAGTCCCGGTCGAGCTTTCGGTTGCATTGGCCCGCATTACGCCAAAATCCCATCAAATTTGGGCCAAGGCTCGGGAAGACGATGATTTTATGGCCTTTGCGCCCATTCTAGAAGAGGTTATTCAACTGCGCCGCCAGGAAGGCGAAGCCTTGGCTCAAGGCGGCAATTCAGTGCCTTATGAAGCATTACTTAAAGATTATGAGCCGGATGGAGAGGTCGCGGCTCTGACAGACATGTTCGACCAGCTCAGAGCACCATTAGTGAAATTACGTGCAGCTGTTCTGGATCGTCCACAGCCTAAAGCATTGCAGGGACATTTTGATCCTAAACAGCAAATGCTGATTGCGCATGAACTGGCAGAATGTTTTGGCTATGATTTTTCACGCGGACGGATTGATAAAGCTGTGCATCCGTTTAGCTCAGGTTCGGGTCATGACGTACGGATCACCACAAGAACGGATCCAAGTGATCCGTTAAATTGCTTTTACTCAACAGTGCACGAAGTGGGCCATGGCAGTTATGAGCAAAATATTGATCCAGAATATGGATTTTCTCCGATCGGGGCAGGGTGCTCAATGGGGGTTCATGAAAGTCAAAGCCGAATTTATGAAAACCAATTGGCCCGCTCTCGTCCATTTACGGGTTATCTCTATCGCCGCATGCGCGCTGTGTTCGGTGATTTCGGTTTGGAAGACGAAGAGGCTTTCTACCAAGCGGTTAACCGGGTGTCGCGTGGATACATTCGAACCGAAGCTGATGAGCTTCAATATAATCTGCATATCATGCTGCGCTTTGATCTAGAGCGTGATCTAATTTCCGGAGCATTAGAGGTGACAGATTTAGAGACCGCGTGGAATGACCGATTTGCAACAGATTTCGGGTATAGCGTCGATAAAGCCTCAAATGGTGTTCTGCAAGATGTTCATTGGTCCGAAGGGCTCTTTGGTTATTTTCCAACATACTCATTAGGTAATGTTTATGCGGGATGCCTTTATAAGGCGCTGAGGAAAGATGTCGGCGATCTTGATGCAGAGTTAAATTCCGGAAATCTAGGCCCAGCTGTCTCGTGGCTGCAACAACGCCTTCAAAGGCACGGCGGACGTTTTTCTGCCTCGGATCTTATCTCATCGGCCAGTGGAAACGCCGTTTCGGTCGACCCGTTACTGGACTATTTGAAAGATAAATTTTCTGACCTTTATGGCCTAGCGGCCATGTGATTGGCCTGATCTATTCGAGGCGGTTTATCCATAAGACTGCTTTCAATCCAATCCCTTGCCAGCTTTAATACAGGATCTTTCTTTCGGGTATAATGATAAGATGCCCAAATTTCATTCTGATTTTTTCCAGCAGGTTCAAAAAGCATCAGATCAGGCTTACTGTCGGCAAAGCTACAAGGTAAATAGGCCAAAAGCGGCATTGTACGAATAAGCTGATGCGCGTTTAATAAGTTAGAGACAGTTAACCGTGGGCTCTGGTTAAGGGGCGCAATCCCATCTTCTAATTTTAAGTGTGGGCCAGTTTCGCTATCAACGTTTATCCACCCCTGTAGATTATTATTAAACCGCGCTGCATGATAGAACCCGCATCTTAGTTGACCAATTCTAAATCTGAAAATGCGACCTTCTTCGGGCTTTGAAAAAGATAAAATAAGGTCGGTTTCGCCAAATGCCAGACTTGCATGGGTAGACGCTAACTTCATTTCCATCTGGGGATAGGTGGTTAGAAGTTGATCCGCTTCTGGGAGCAGACAGGCCTCAATGATAAATTGCGGCGCGGTAATATGCAGCTTGTAATTGTCTTCTAGAATAGAAGCGTTTATCTCTGCAGCATGAAGTCGCTCTTCAATGCGGCGCGCTACAGCGGAAAGTTCTTGCCCCAGAGTTGTTGCCATCCACTGGCAATTTTGGCGAGTAAACAAAGGCTGGCCGGCTTCTTCAGTTAATCTTTCGATGCGGCGTGAAACCGTTGCAGTGTTGGTCCCAAGTGCTTTGGCTGCAGCAGTCATTGTCCGAAATTCATCAAGGGCTAAACAATATTTAAGATCATCCCAGTTTTGCATAATATCCCTTTAACTAAAAAATACACTATTCGAATGTTCTGCTTAAATGTTTTTGGCGGATGAAGTTTAAAACACCGCATTTAAATAAAACGCACAGACACTGTATTGCAATTTTGCATACAGCTTTAAGTAAAGTATATATCTAATAGGGATATTTTTAAGGGAAAAAGGTATACCCCCAATAATGGTAGTATAAGGCAGCCATGATTTTGATATCTCTCCCGGTGAAACGATTTCACTCGTCTTCTGTGGCCTCACCTTCTTGTTCTGCTATCCATGCAACAGAAACCACCTCTTCGCCTTTGCCGGTGTTGAAAACTTTCACACCTCCAGCGCTGCGCGACCGGAAGGAAATACCTTCAACAGGTACGCGTATTGATTGGCCCTTAGATGTGGCCAGCATAATTTGATCTTCGATATCCACAGGAAAGCTGGCAACCAAATCACCGCCGCGCATGGCTTTGTCCATGGCCGCAACACCCATACCGCCTCGCCCGCGCACAGGATAATCATGGCTTGATGAAAGTTTACCAGAACCGCCTGTGGAAATAGTTAGGATTAAGTTCTCTTCTGCCGACATTTCTGCATAGCGTGCAGGGCTTATGGTTGCATATGCACTGCTGTCGTCTTCATCAGTGGTTTCATCCTCATCTGTCATACCAGCCACCGCCCGGCGCATTTTCAAATAGGCGGCACGTTCATCCGAAGTCGCAACGAAATGCCGTATAATCGACATAGATACCACACGGTCCTGGCCTGAAAGTCGAATACCCCTGACCCCAGTTGATTTTCTGCCTTTGAAAACTCTGACATCGGTTGTTGAAAATCGAATTGCACGGCCGGAATTTGTAACTAGCATGACATCGTCATCTTCATTTGCGATCCGAGCATTTACCAACTCTACATTTTCCGGCAAATCCATCGCAATTTTTCCATTTGCCCGCACATTGGTGAAATCTGAAAGAGCATTACGGCGCACATCACCGGCGGATGTGGCAAAAATAATTTGAAGATTTTCCCATTCGGCCTCAGGCGCATCAACTGGCATAATAGCCGCAATAGAGACGCCGGTTGGAATGGGAAGAATATTGACGACAGCTTTTCCTTTCGCTGTGCGGCCCCCGAGCGGCAGCCGCCAGGTTTTTAGTTTATAGGCCATCCCGTCGGTGGTGAAAAACAAAAGCTGTGTATGTGTGTTCGCAACGAAGAGAGTGGTTACTACGTCTTCGTCTTTTGTTTGCATTCCTGACAGCCCCTTGCCACCGCGCCGCTGGGCACGAAAATCCGCCAAAGGTGTACGTTTGATATAGCCTGCGGCTGTTACGGTCACCACCATATCTTCGCGCTCGATGAGATCTTCATCTTCCATATCGCCCGACCACTCGATAATTTCGGTGCGGCGCGGAACAGCAAATTTTTCTCGGACATCTGCGAGTTCATCTTTAATGATACTCATTATACGTTCTCGAGAACTTAGAATTTCGAGATAATCAATTATATTTTTTGCCAAGGTTTGAAGTTCATCAGTGACTTCTTGAACCCCTAGCTGGGTCAGTCTCTGCAGTCGTAGTTCAAGAATCGCGCGGGCTTGGGTTTCAGATAGGTTATACGAGCCATCGTCGTTAATTTTATGGGTCGGATCGTCTATCAGCTTAATATATTCAGCAATGTCTTGCGCTGGCCACCGCCGGGTCATCAGCTTTTCTCTTGCATCGGCTGCATCGGCAGAGGAGCGAATGGTTGCAACCACTTCATCTACATTGGAAACGGCCACGGCCAATCCGCATAAAATATGGCTGCGCTCGCGGGCTTTGCGCAGCTCAAATGCCACCCGGCGGGCCACGACATCTTCGCGGAAATCAATAAAGTTTGTTAGGAAAGAGCGAAGTGTTAGTTGCTCTGGACGGCCGCCGTTCAAGGCCAACATGTTGCAGCCAAAGGAAGTTTGCATCGGGGTGAAGCGGTAAAGTTGATTTAGAACCACTTCGGCTGTGGCATCACGCTTTAATTCGATCACAACCCGCACACCGTTGCGGTCACTTTCATCCTGCACATGCGATATGCCATCAATTTTCTTATCGCGGACTTGTTCCGCGATTTTTTCAATCATTGAAGCCTTATTCACCTGATAGGGAATTTCATCAATGATGATCGCATATCTGTCTTTTCGCAGCTCTTCGATGCGCGTCTTTGATCGGATAATGACGCTGCCACGCCCTTCTAAATAGGCTTTACGCGCGCCAGAGCGGCCCAACATGAGGGCTCCGGTCGGAAAATCCGGCCCGGGGACATATTGGATCAAATCTTCGCTGCTTAAGTCAGGATCTTCGATCAAGGCAAGTGTTGCTGTGACCACTTCGCCCAAGTTATGCGGAGGTATGTTCGTCGCCATTCCAACAGCGATACCGCCCGCCCCGTTGACAAGCATATTGGGGAACCGAGAGGGCAAAACAGTGGGCTCGCGGTCTTTGCCGTCATAATTGTCCTGAAAATCAACCGTGTCTTTGTCTATATCCGCAAGAAGATAGGCCGACGGTTTATCCATGCGCACTTCTGTATAGCGCATCGCGGCCGGGTTATCCCCATCCATCGAGCCAAAGTTGCCTTGACCATCCAGCAATGGCAGAGACATGGAAAACTCTTGTGCCATCCGCACAAGCGCGTCGTAAATCGCGCCGTCCCCATGGGGGTGGTACTTACCCATGACATCGCCAACAGGCCGGGCTGACTTACGATAGGGTTTATCGTGGCTATTGCCGGTTTCATGCATCGCATATAAAATTCGGCGGTGCACAGGCTTTAGACCATCACGTAAATCAGGGATGGCGCGGCTCACGATCACGCTCATGGCATAATCAAGATATGAGCTTTTCATCTCATCTGTGATCGATACAGACGGGCCGGAAAAAGCGCTGCTTGTTTCAGGCTGTTCGTCGTCTGTCGGCGGCAATTCAGGCGTATCAGTCACGGGGCGCGCTCATCTCTATGGTGGTCTATATTTTGTTACTTTCTTTATAACAGACCATGTATCTTGGGCGCAATGGTAGAGGCAGGAGAAACCTGTTTATTATGCTGTTATTTTAGCAAGAGCAATCTAGGGTATAATGCGTGTGTATTTGGTGCCCTCAAGCGTTGCGCCAATTTTTAATCCTGATTGGCCAAATATTACCGCAATAACCGGCGATAAAGCCGTTGTGGTTTCCGCTCGGAAGTTTTCACCGCGATCTCTGAATGCGTATTCTATATCGCCCGTAACGGCCCAGCCTTGGGAATAGCGAAAGCTCTGAAGCGCATCTTCTGTGATAAAGAACAGCACATGGGCATATTGTTGGGCGCCAACTTGCCAGCCAAATCCGGCCGAGGCCGTAGAATAATAATCAACGCTTGTGTTGCCAATGCGCAGCGCGCCGCGGCCATAAGAGCCGCCAAAGCCAAAGCCAGCTTCTGTGACAAGCGGCATCACCAATATTCCGGATGACTTATCCGCAAGATTTTTGATATTTGGATGGTCCGAATAGAGTTGAGCCAGCGTTGCATCAACACGGGCGTCTATTTTAATCGCATCTTCGTTGATTATATCGGTGTTAAAATTATCAACATCACAGGCCGCTAAGCCAAAGTATGAACCAACGCATAACGCCGCAAATGCCCGGCGCGAAAAAAGTTTAGACATTGTATACCTGCTCGTATGACTGGGTTTTCCCAATTTATGAATAATTTATATGCGAGGATTGACCTGCTGTCACTATCATTGAGCCATTCCGTTAGTTTTTGGCAAGTTTACGCGCTACATCCAGCGCAAAATAGGTCAAAATACCGTCGCAGCCGGCCCGTTTGAAGGCCAAAAGGCTTTCCATAATGACTTTGTCCCCGTCGAGCCAACCATTTTGAATAGCAGCTTGTAACATCGCGTATTCACCAGAAACCTGATAGGCAAAAGTTGGCACGCCAAATTGTTCTTTTACACGGTGGCAAATGTCCAAATAGGGCATGCCGGGTTTGACCATCACCATATCGGCCCCTTCAGATAGGTCTCTGGCAACCAAACGCAACGCTTCTTGGCCGTTTGCCGGGTCCATTTGATAGGTGGCCTTGTCCCCTTTTAAAGCGCCGCTGGCGCCAACGGCATCGCGAAACGGGCCATAAAAGCCACTTGCGTATTTTGCCGTATAAGACAGCAAAACGACATTCGGAAAACCATGCTCTTCCAATGCCAAGCGGATTGCCCCGATCCGGCCATCCATCATATCCGATGGCCCGATGATGTCTGCTCCGGCCCCTGCTTGCGAAAGGGCCTGTTTGACCAAAGCATCCACTGTCAGGTCATTGACAACATCGCCGTCCACCACCAAGCCATCGTGGCCGTTGGAATTATAGGGGTCCAAAGCCACATCTGTCATCACGGCAATGTCTAGCCCTGCTGATTTAATCGCTCGAGTGGCGCGGTTAGAAAGGTTTTCGGGGTTCCAGGCTTCGGCGCAATCAGGTGTTTTTAATTGCGGATTGGTATAGGGGAACAAACAAATAGCTGGAATGCCAAGTCCGGCGGCCTCTTTAGCCGCCTCAACGACTTTGTCGACGCTGCGGCGCACAACACCCGGCATTGAGGCAACGGGCTGTTCAATGTTATCCCCCTCGCAGATGAAAACTGGCCAAATCAAATCACTTACAGATAGTGTATGCTCACGCGTCAAGGCGCGTGTTGCAGCGGATTGCCTAATGCGCCGAAGGCGGGTTTTTGGAAAAGGGGCGATTTTATCTGATGGCATTGGTGTCTCCATAATGCAGCTCTAAATGCCATGGATATATTCTTTGAACAAGTCTTTGAGTTCTACGAACAGCTTGCGTATTGAGTATTTCAGTTTAGATCGATGAAAGGAAGCGTCTATGCGAGTGAGAATGTGCTAATATTTGAGGTTCTAGAATTTACGTCTTTTTTCAGTTTTTGGTATTGGGTCTTGGTTATGCTCGTTTGGGGCATAAGCGCTCAGATCATTCTCAGTGTGCCCTTTCATACGCTGCAACAGGCTAAATCCCAATCCCAAGAGCAACAAAATGAATTGGTGATGTCGTTGCAACTGCATGCCCGACGCACTGTCGCGGCCTATACGCCTAACATGTCATTATTTTTATCAATTACGGGTGGGTTTTTATTCGGATTTTGCGGGTTTATAGGGTTTTATTTTAACAGTGAACCGCTTCAGGCGCTGCTTTTGTTGATGGTACCATTAACACTTGTGGCATACTTGCGTTTACGGTTGGCGCGCAGTATCTGCGATGCTGTTCCAGCCTTTGATGTGGTCTATAGAACCCTTTGGTGGCATCGATTTTGGACTATTTTAATTGCGGGGTTGAGCATATTTTTGACGGCTTTCTGGGGACTCGCCTACAATATAAACAATCTTGTACTTGGCCTTTGAAGATAGGGCAGGAAGCGCAGGCAAGGACGTAATGAATAAACAGAATATAATTACAGTGGGCGGCGCGCCCGAAGGGTATGATGCGCAGCTCATTTTGCAAGAAATGCAGCAAAGTTCTTTGCCTGTGGTTCATATCGCACGAGATGATAAACGTTTGACGGCCTTGATCGACGCTTTTAGGTTTTTTGCGCCTGATGTTCCGGTGGTTCAATTTCCAAGCTGGGACTGTATGCCCTATGATCGGGTATCTCCAAATGCAGATATTTCAGCGACCCGTATGGCAACCCTAGCAGGCTTGGTGCATGGAATGCCGGAGCAATTTGTGCTGCTGACAACGGCAAATGCTGCAATGCAAAGAGTACCGGCCCGCGCTGTGTTAAAATCCTCTAGCTTCATTGCCACTGTGGGCCATCAAATTAGTGACACAAATTTACGCCAGTTTCTATCGGTGATGGGCTATGTGCAAACATCCAAGGTGATGGAGGCTGGCGAATATGCGGTGCGCGGGGGAATCATTGATATTTTTGCGCCGGGCGACTTAGGTCCTATACGGCTTGATTTTTTTGGCAATGAACTGGATGGGGCAAGACGGTTTGACCCGATAACGCAGCGCACAACAGAGCAATTGACACAGATCGAACTTGCGCCGGTCTCAGAAGTCATTTTGGATGAAGCCGCAATCACCCGCTTCCGGCAAAATTATCGAATTGAATTTGGAGCAGGCCGGTCTGATGATCCCTTATATGAAGCCGTCAGCGCGGGCCGGAAATATCAAGGAGTTGAGCACTGGCTGCCATTTTTTCATGAACATCTTGAAACTCTGTTTGATTATGTCCCCAAGGCAACAATCTGTTTTGATGATCAACTCTTGCCGGCTCGATCGGCGCGGTGGGACATAGTTGTCGACCAATTTGAAAACAGACAGCACGCCTTAGCGCAGGAAAGTCGGTTGGATACGGTTTATAAACCGATTGCTCCGGAGCTTTTGTATCTGAATGAGGACGGATGGGATGCAGCACTTAAAAGCCGCCGTATTTTGCAATTTAATCCCTTGCCGCAAAGCACCGGTTTGGGGGTGGTGGCCGCAGGTGGCCGCATAGGACGTAACTTTTCTCCGGAAAGACAAAGTGAAAATATTAATCTTTTTAGTGCCTTAGCAGATCACATTAAAAATAAAATGGCGCAAGGACCTGTGGTGATTGCAAGCTATTCTGAAGGCGCTAGAGAGCGCATTGGCGGGTTGCTCGAAGATCAAAATCTGCAAGGCGCCGTACCCGTTAGCAACGGTAAAAGCCTCGGTGAGCGGGGGCTGTATTTGGCTGTTTGGGCGCTGGAGCACGGATTTGAAACCAACAATTTAACCGTGGTTTCAGAGCAAGACGTGCTAGGAGATCGGTTGATCCATCGGGCCAAAAAGCGACGGAAGGCGGAAAACTTCTTGACCGAAACCCAAAGTTTATCGGTTGGAGATTTGGTTGTTCATGTTGACCATGGTGTGGGACGTTATCGCGGATTAGAGGTGGTCACAGCTGCTGGTGCTGCGCATGAGTGTCTTTTGCTAGAATATGCAGAAAATGCGCGGCTTTATTTGCCCGTTGAAAATATTGAATTGCTCAGTAAATTTGGCCATGAAAATGGACTTTTGGACCGCCTTGGCGGGGGGGCGTGGCAAGCGAAAAAAGCGCGCCTTAAGCAAAGAATTCGCGATATGGCCGAGCGATTGATCAACGTTGCTGCCGAGCGTGCATTGCGAAAAGCACCAATTTTAGAGCCTCCAACGGGCATGTGGGATGCCTTTTGTGCACGTTTTCCTTACCAAGAAACCGATGACCAGTTGAGCGCAATAACCGAGGTCGTGTCTGATTTGACCTCTGGATTGCCGATGGACCGGCTGATTTGTGGTGATGTCGGATTTGGCAAAACCGAAGTTGCCATGCGGGCTGCTTTTATTGCCGCGATGTCGGGCGTACAGGTTGCGATAATTTCACCCACAACATTGCTAACCCGCCAACATGCTAAAGGCTTCAAAGACCGTTTTCGGGGCTTTCCGCTTGAGGTTCGGCAACTTTCGCGATTTGTGGGGGCAAAAGAAGCTCAGGAAACGCGTGATAATCTTGCAGCGGGAACAGTGGATGTTGTGATTGGTACGCATGCGTTGCTGGCAAAAAATATTCATTTCAAGAATCTGGGGCTCTTAATTATTGATGAAGAGCAACATTTCGGTGTGCAGCATAAAGAGCGTCTGAAACAGATGCGTTCGGATATTCATGTGCTGACTTTAACCGCGACCCCAATCCCGCGCACGTTGCAGCTATCCCTTTCTGGGGTGCGGGATTTGTCAATTATCGGCACTCCGCCGGTAGATCGGTTGTCCATTCGCACCTATGTCAGCGAATTTGATGCCGTGACCATTCGTGAAGCATTGCTCAGAGAGCATTATCGGGGCGGGCAATCCTTTTATGTTGTTCCAAGGGTCAGTGATCTGCCTGAAATTGAAGAGTTTTTAAAAGACCAACTTCCCGAGCTTAGCTATGTTGTGGCCCATGGCCAGATGGCTGCAGGTCAGCTTGATGAGCGCATGAATGCTTTTTATGACGGCAAATATGATGTGCTTTTGGCCACCAGCATCGTCGAATCAGGGCTGGATATTCCAACCGCAAACACCATGGTGGTGCACCGGGCAGATATGTTTGGGTTGGCGCAACTCTATCAAATTAGGGGTCGGGTGGGGCGATCAAAAACCAGAGCGTATGCTTATTTGACTGTCCAACCAAGGGCTAAATTGACATCAACCGCGCAGAAGCGCCTGAGAGTTTTGGGCTCGCTTGACACGCTTGGTGCCGGATTTTCGATTGCCTCTCAGGATTTGGATATACGAGGGGCTGGCAATTTGCTGGGTGAAGAGCAGTCGGGGCAAATGCGCGAGGTCGGCTATGAGCTTTATCAATCCATGCTTGAAGAGGCGATAGCAAAAATTAAAGCCGGAGAACTAGAGGGTCTATCGCAAGCAGATGACCAATGGGCACCGCAAATTAATCTAGGTGTCTCTGTTTTAATTCCAGAGAGCTATGTGCCAGATCTGGATGAAAGGCTGGGCCTTTATCGGCGGTTGTCGAGTCTCAGCAAAAAAGTTGAATTGGAAGGCTTTGCTGCTGAACTCATTGACCGTTTTGGAAAATTACCTCGCGAGGTTAATACTTTGATGTTGGTGGTTCGAATAAAATCCATGTGCAAGCGAGCGGGTATTGCGAAGTTGGATGGTGGGCCAAAAGGTGCAATCATTCAATTCCATAATGATAAGTTTGCTTCGCCAAAAGGGTTGGTCGAGTTTCTAGAGGATCAGCGGGGATTGGCCAAAATCAAAGAAAACAAGCTGGTTGTCCGGAGGGATTGGAAAAGGGATTCGGACAAGATTAAGGGTGCATTCGCTGTTGCAAAGGATCTTGCCGAAAAAGTTATCCTGGAATCTAAGGCCAAAAAAATAGAATCTAGCCCCAATCACCCCAAGTAAGCGGTTTTCACAAATCCACTTGGCCCCCCAGCTTTAGCGTGTATTTTCTGTCAGACGTCTTTTTACATACCCCGTGACATGATCAATCATTGTGTCCATATGAGGGTCTTCAAAAAAATGTCCTGATCCTTCAAGCTGGGTATGCGTGATTGTAATTCCTTTTTGTTCATGCAGCTTATCAACCAAACCAACCGTATCTGCAGGAGGTGCAATGCGGTCTTCGGTGCCATTGATAATCAAGCCTGAGGAGGGGCAGGGTGCAAGAAAAGAGAAGTCATACATATTTGCCGGCGGTGAGGCAGAAATAAAACCTGTAATCTCAGGCCTGCGCATCAACAATTGCATGCCGATCCATGCCCCAAAGCTAAAACCCGCCACCCAACAATGTTTTGAGTTGTTATTCATAGATTGAAGATAATCCAGCGCAGATGCGGCGTCGCTTAACTCGCCCACGCCTTGATCGTATTCGCCTTGGCTGCGACCCACGCCGCGGAAATTAAAACGCAGGACGGTGAAGCCCATGTTGTAGAAGGCATAATGAAGATTATAGACCACCTTATTGTTCATTGTTCCGCCGAATTGGGGGTGCGGATGTAGAACAATTGCGATGGGTGCATCGCGATCCTTTTGCGGATGGTAACGACCTTCTAGACGGCCCTCGGGGCCTGGAAAAATTACCTCGGGCATGGTCTTTGATCTCTCCTCGAAAGCCGTTTGCTTATTCTTGACAAAACCAGTCCCCTAATTTAGAACAATTCTAAACTTGGGCTGGATTGTTCAGCTCGTATGCAGATAAGCCTTGCTGGCCGTCAGGTCAATCAATTTGCAGGAAAGTAAAATGAAACTAAGCACAAAAGGGCGCTACGCGATGGTCGCCTTGACAGATATAGCTTTGCAGAGCGATCAAGGATTGGTCACACTTGGCGATATTTCGAAAAGACAAGATATATCCTTGGCATATCTTGAGCAATTGTTTGTTAAGTTGCGCAGAAAAGGCTTGGTTGATTCTGTTCGGGGGCC
>ERZ1049444.1924-NODE-1924-length-14533-cov-6.966777_pt1 | contig 14533 bp, 8 predicted proteins | sample MGYA00383101_ERZ1049444 | MGnify/ENA primary metagenome ERZ1049444 (study PRJEB29581, sample SAMEA5548371) | metagenome | biome: marine; feature: coastal; material: water | depth 50 m | study: Short-term variability in the microbial, nano- and picoplankton...
TCTCAGTGATTGACGCGCGCACTGTTGACCCTCGTTTCATCATCAATTGAATAACTGCGTTATAGAAAATCTGGTTTTCCGCCATCTTAGCCATTTCCTTGTCTACATCCACGTTATTGCCGTTCGACTTAGCTGCATCCAATTCTTCAAAAGGTTCTGCGGTTAAACCACCGATATTGGAGGTTTTGGGACCAAAATGCTTTTCATTAGTAGCCTGAAGGTTCAGTTGCCCCTTCGACCCTAAAGCTTCCCGTAACTGCCCTTGGAAATCAATTTCGCTAGCTTTGAATCCAGGTGTGTCCAAATTACCAATATTTGATGTAATTACGCTTTGCCGCGTAGACATCAAATCCAGGCTCTTTTTCATAGCCTTTGGCGCATTATCTGAAAACAACAATTTATCCAGCATCATAAGAGCATTCCCCTTTCTCCTCTAGTAAAAGCAAAAGTTATGCCATTAGATCGAATAAAGGATAACGTCCAAAAGAATAATTTAAACCATTATATTTAAATGACTAATCAACATAATTTCTTAGCATCTCACCTGACCAAAAAGTTGACAATAAAGCAAATTTGGTGAAAATTGCCGTTTTTTTGACATATTTTCCCGCCAGAACATATATAAGCAATTCTTCTAACTATTTAAATATAGTATACTTAATCCATTATTGTGTTATTTTTTTACTTAATCCTTTAATCCTATGGCCCTGCAGAAATTAAAAACCTCCATATTGAAATTGGGAAAAGAGAGCCTTTTTGAGATCCTTCATCTAATGGGGTCGCAGTTAAAAGATCTTTATAGCTGCAAAATGGTACGGGTCAATTTAGAAGATTTGTATGAAGGGATGCTGGTTTGCCAGTATGTAACCGGTCAAAACCGTCCGGAACCCAACACCAAATTCATCTCGCCAGAAGCATCGGTCATCTCCCAGGCATTCTTGAATAATGAAGTGGTCCTATCTTGGAAATTACCAGACGGATTCGCTAAAGTGCAAAACCCCTTCGAAAAACTGTCGCAGATCAAAGCCACAGCGGTTTTCCCCATCAGTCACCAGTTCCGCCCTATCGGCACCCTCAGCTTGGACTGGGGAAAGGAAGGAGAGTTCCTCGATGAAGACCAGCTCAAAGATGTTACGGATTTTCTTTCTGAAATAAGTTCTGTTCTTGATCGTGCTAAACGATTTCACCAGAAGATATCCTTTTCACGTCATCTGGACTTGGCAAGAAAAAAAGAAGCGGCCTGGAGGATGATGCGATCTGCGGTACAACTTATAGACAAGTTAACCTTGGCCTCCGTCTGGATACCCAGCAAAAAACCCAGTGACAGCGTGGAAATTCTGGCCGCATTTTCAAAAAATCAAGAAGACGCTCTAATTTATAACAATCGCGAACAGATCAATATTCACAAACAAAATCTGATCAGCCAGATTGTCACCTTTGACAAGTCCACTGGACTTATGGCGAAAGACCCGCAACAAAAAGCGGTCTATATAGAAGACGTGATGAGTAAAAGTTTCAGCCGAAAGTCAGTAGCAAAACAAATAGATCTTGTTTCTTTATATCAAGTCCCAAAAATAAAAAAGGAAACTGGACAATTGATCTGTGTTGCAAATTATTACACTAACACGCCACATCAATTCACCGTCTTTGAGCAACGCCTTCTGGAAAACCACGCTTCCATGGTCGAAAAACTGATTTTAGAAGAAAATCCGGAGCATATCGAAATAGAAGTATTAGGCGAAATTGAAGAGCTACTGTCAGACACATCAGACACTCTGCAACCTTTCCTGCAAAATATTCTGGCCAAAACATCTGAACTGATCGGTGCTGATTCTGGAACCGTTTCTATATCCAAAATTATGGATGGCAGACCCTGGTTGATTGTCGAAAATGAAACCGGGCAGTTAATAGGGGCAAAATCTCAAGGATGGATGAAAAACAAAATCCCACCGCTCCTCGTTGGTGGCGAAGAAGTTCCACAAGACCAACGTTCCCTAAACGGTTATGTCGCCCATACCGCACGGCCGGTATTGGTTCCCAATGTAGATGATGAGAGGAGTGGATTCTATAAAAGCCTTTCGCCGCGGATTAAATCAGAGCTGGCGGTTCCTATCATTCACGGCAATCACGTTCTCGGTGTCATCAATCAAGATAGTTTTCGCAAATATTTTTTCACTCCAGAACATCAGAGAATTTTACAGATTATTTCTAGTCTGATCAGTCCAAAAGTACATAACCTAAAACAAATTGAAATTCTGAAACAGGAAATTATTCAACTGCGTCAGGATATTGAATATAGAGACCCAAAAGTTTCTTCCTATCATTTTGGTAACGTCATCGGCAAAAGCCAGAATGTTCATTCTCTGGTGCATCAAATACACACGGTGGTCGAGTCTATTTGCAACCGTATGCTGAATTGGGATAAACGACAATTACAGGAAACAGTCACCGGCCTGCCCTGCCTTTTGATCCAGGGCCAAACCGGATCAGGAAAAGAATTCTTTTTTAACAATATTTATTCACATTTAAATGAAATCTTTCAAAGAGAAAAAGGCGCAACATTTAAGTTACCCCTAAGAAAAACCAATATAGCCGCTTATAGTGGTGAACTAACCTATAGTGAATTGTTTGGTCATAAGAAAGGCGCTTATACCGGAGCTGAGTTTAACAGGCAGGGAATATTGGAAGAAGCCAATGCCGGCATCGTTTTTCTCGATGAAATCGGCGATGCCGATCCCAAGACACAAGTTCAGCTCCTCCGTTTTTTGGATACAGGGGTTTTCATACGCCTAGGCGAAAACCAGCCGCGTTACTCAAGAATATTTTTGGTTGCCGCTACCAATAAAGATTTGCAGGCCGAAATCATGGCTGGAAGGTTTCGGGAAGACCTTTACCATCGCCTGAGTGCGCTGAGTTTTCAAATCCCGCGATTGAATGATCGTTTGGAAGACATTGAAGACCTTGCCACGCATTTCTTGGGAATTTTATTCAATAGCTACAAACAAGAAGGCAGTGACAATGCACCCCAGTTGGATGCTTCAGCCATCGACTATCTGAAACAGCACCATTACCGTGGCAATGTACGGGAATTGAAAAATATTCTTTTGCGCGCCATGTTATTTAGAAAAAGTTCTACGATCACAAAAGAAGAAATCAAGACCGCTTGCAATACTGAACCTTCATCTAAAGAAGAATCTAACCATCATGTTTTCATAGAAAACCTGCTTGACCAGTTTGATAGAGGCGAAGCAGATTTCTGGTCTGACATTCATCAGCCTTTCAAGAACAGTCTGATGACTCGCGACACAGCCAAGTCATTGATCCTCTCGGCAAAAGAACGCTACCAGACGAACCTGCCTGGCCTTGCAGTCAAACTTCGCGCCTGTAAAGATCGCAGTCATATAGACACAGATGAAAGAAAAAAATTTCTCAGCTTTAAAAATTTTCTTTATAAGACAGTTAAAATATCTGCGAATTAACCCACCCTACTTCATAATATTCTAGCAATTTATGAAAATCCTCAAGAAAATTCTTTATAGGCTTCTAAGATACGGCCTCGCAAAACAGAGGAATCTTTCTTAAACTCTACCTGGTCATAATATTTTCCATCTTTGCCTTTTTTAGAAGGCATGCCAACGAACAGACCGCCGGATTTCCCAACCAATATTCTAAAACCTTTGAGCACAATAAAATCGTCCAAAGTCACATCGGCATAGGCCCTCAATGAATTTTGCACATTGCCCGTATCAAAGGGATATATTTTGACAGTGGTAATATTCATATTTGTTGCAATTTTGTAACCTGGGTAATGCCCGTTCGGGTTGACCTATAAGCATAATCTGCTAAACTATTATTCGTATCTACACGATACACATCTAGATTTCAAGTCATGGGATATCCATATAGTCCTTCAGGATAGAACCCCAAGCACATAAAAATCGAAATTATTCTATAGATTTTTTGAATATTTAAAATCCATATTTTCTCAACTATTGCAATAACCAAAAATTTAGGAGCATTACATGTCAACCACTACTGTCTCTGAAAAATTCAAAGTAAAAGATCTCTCTTTGGCCGATTGGGGACGAAAAGAAATTATACTGGCACAAAACGAAATGCCAGGTCTTATGGCCTTACGGACCAAATATGGCTCCGAGAAACCTTTGAAGGGAGCGCGTATTGCCGGGTCCTTGCATATGACCATTCAAACCGCCGTTTTAATTGAGACTCTCATTGATCTCGGAGCAGAAGTTCGCTGGGCATCCTGCAATATCTTCTCAACTCAGGATCATGCTGCAGCCGCAATCGCTAAAGCAGGAATCCCTGTATTTGCATGGAAAGAAGAAACAGAAGAAGAATATTGGTGGTGTACGGGTCAAACCCTATTATTTGATGATGATCAAGGCCCCAACATGATTCTCGACGATGGCGGTGATCTAACGGGCTATGTCCATGAAAAATATCCTGAACTGCTCGCAGAAATTAAGGGCATAACAGAAGAAACCACCACTGGCGTTCACAATCTCTACAAGATGATTGAGAAAAAAACTCTCAAAATTCCGGCGATGAATGTCAACGATTCTGTGACCAAATCCAAATTTGACAATCTATACGGTTGCCGGGAATCACTGGCAGACGGAATCAAACGCGCCACCGATATCATGATTGCGGGAAAAGTCGTTGTCGTTGCTGGGTATGGGGACGTAGGCAAGGGCTGTGCAGACTCCATGAGCAGTCTCGGCGCACGAGTTATCGTTACCGAAATCGACCCTATTTGCGCCTTGCAGGCAGCGATGGAAGGTTATGAAGTAACTACAATGGAAAAAGCCGTAAAAGAAGGCGATATTTTTGTAACCACGACAGGTTGTGCTGACATCATTTGCATCGAGCATATGGAAACAATGAAGAACGATGCGATTGTTTGTAATATCGGCCACTTCGATATTGAAATCCAAGTGGAAGCTCTCAATAATTTCCCTGGTATTGTGAAAGACGTTATTAAGCCACAGGTTGACAAGTACACCTTTCCTGACGGTCACAGCATTGTTATGTTGGCTGAAGGGCGGCTTGTTAATCTTGGTTGCGCCACAGGACATCCTTCATTCGTAATGTCCAATTCATTCACCAATCAAGTGTTGGCTCAGATTGAATTGTACAATAAAAAGTACGAAGTCGGAGTTTACACATTACCAAAAATTCTGGATGAAGAAGTCGCAAGGTTGCATCTGGATAAACTAGGAGTAAAATTGACAGTACTTTCTGATAAACAAGCGGACTATCTAAGCCTTTCCAAGGATGGCCCCTACAAGCCGGAACATTACCGGTACTAATCTGCTAAAAAATAAAAGCCGACCTTCCCATAGGGGAGGTCGGCTTTTTTCATTCTTATATCAGTAAAATTTTAAAGTGGGTTTTTCTGCAAAAACTCCTGAATCCAAGGGATAATGCGCTCGTAAGCGTCTTCCACAACATAGTGCCCGGCATCCTGAACACGGTGAACTTCGGCCTCTGGAAAAATCCCCTGCCACTTTTTCAAAAAATGGTCATTGAACACAAAATCTTTGGCACCCCACGCGATCATTACAGGAAGTGATTTGAATTGTTCCAGATTCTCTTCAATATTTTTAACTACTGAGTAACTCAGTGCATCAGAGCTCATCGGAATATCCTGAACAAAACGCAGAGTCCCAATGCGGTTGGCATAGTTATTATAAGGTGCCAAATACCCTGCACGGACTTCATCTGTCATGCGCTCTTTATTCTTACACGCCATATCTACAGCTGCTAATGCAAAAGCATTAAAGCCACGAATAGCAATATCAGCAAAACCGGGAACACGACACAACTTAAGCCTTACTGGTATCTTCTCAGATAAAAATGCGGCCGTATTGAACAACACCAGTCGTTTTATTTTTTGCGGATGACGAACCGCGAATCCCATACCAATAGCTCCACCCCAGTCATGAACCATCAAAGTGATATCACTGAGACCCAACTTGTCTACCAATGCTTCCAAATTATCTATATGCTGTGAAAGTGTGTAATTATAGTTTTGCGGCTTGTCTGATTTTCCCATACCCATATGATCAGGAGCGACACATCGATAGGATTGTTTTAACCCCAAAACCAGGTTTCTGTAATAAAACGACCAAGTAGGGTTGCCATGCAACATGAGCAGTGTTTCACCCTGCCCTTCATCAATAAAATGGTATTTATAGGAATCTAGTTCCATAGCATGCGAAGTAAACGGGTATAAATCCTTCACCACTCCACACCCATCATCAGGCAATTGAGGCCACTGCCAATTCCTAGCAACGCAGCTTTATCCCCCTTTGCCAGGACTCCCTTTTCAACTCCCATTGCAAGAGTGACGGGTAAAGAAGCGGAACCTGTATTGCCAAGAAATTCGAGAGTGGAGAAATCTTTTTCCATGTCCAGTCCAACATTTTCATACATCAGTTTTCGATGTCCTTTACCCACCTGATGACAAAAAACACGGTTCACGTTTTTATTTTTCCACCCTAGCACTTCGCGTGTGCGATTCCACGTCCTGCCTGCCAGGCGACAACCTTCAAGCATTAATTTTTCGGAATCCGTCTCCATTAAGGGAGCGGCTTGCGCCCCAGCATCCAGATTACCGCGACAAAGATGGTTGAATTTTGTTTCGGCGATAGAAACCCCTCCAAGCAACCGGTGTTTTTTCTGAGAAATATCTTTGTGAGTGAGAAGCACACCCACCGCCGCCGAACCAATAGTCAACGAAGCAAAAGAAGATTTTATGTTATTACGAGTTATATTTGAACGGGACAATAAATTTTCGATTGTATTATTTACCAGTGGGCCGCCATTTTCTCCCGAGACAATAAGTCCAGCCTTTATCGCTCCCTGGTCGATCATATTAGCAACGGTACACATGCCATTTAACACTCCAAGACATGCATTGGAAATATCGAAGACAAAGGACTCTTCAGGAAGTCCCAGGCGATGATGAACTACAGATGCGGTGGAAGGTTCCAGAAAGTCTCTGCACACAGAAGCAGAAATAAGACAGCCAATTTCCTTTGCATCGACACCTGAATTCTCTATTGCCTTTTTTCCCGCAATAGCAGCAACTTCGCTCGGGAAAATGCCTTCATCCCAAAACCGGCGTTCTCTTATTCCACTCATCAACTCCAATCGGCCTGACGGAAGTTTCAGCCTTTCATAAAGAGGGGCAAGCCGAGTTTCAAGCTCACTGGACGTCATACGGTTTTCGGGTAAGTGATATCCCAAGCCTTCAATGCAAACATTTTCAAACAGCATCTTTATTAGGTCTCACCCTATTATCATCTTCAAGATCAATGAACTGCATATTGTAATATTTCTGGTATAACCCACTACTCGCTAGAAGTGACTGATGAGTACCCGACTCCACAATTTTTCCGTCATCCATTACAAGAATTCGATTGGCGTGTTTAATGGTAGACAAACGATGCGCTATTACAAATGATGTGCGATGCTCCATCAGGTTATGTAACGCATCTTGAACCAGTTTTTCTGATTCGGAATCAAGTGCCGAGGTCGCTTCATCTAAAATCAGGATCGGCGCATTTCTTAGGATCGCACGTGCAATGGCAATTCTCTGCTTTTGTCCACCCGAAAGTTTTACTCCCCTCTCGCCAATCAGAGTTTCATAGCCCTCTTCGATATGCTCAACAAAATAGTCGACATGTGCGGCTTTAGCTGCATCCAGAATTTCCTCTCGAGTCGACTCACCTTTTTTTCCAAAAGCAATATTATTGAGGATAGTGTCATTGAATAAAAATGTCTCCTGTGTAACCAGAGCGAGATGACTTCTAAGAGAAGAAAGCTTGAAGTTCTGGATGTCTTCACCATCTATTAAAATTTTTCCCGAGGTCACATCAAAAAATCGAAAAAGCAAATCCACCAGAGTTGTCTTACCAGCACCACTCATACCAACGATTGCTATGACCTCTGATTTGTTAACGGTCAGGTTTATCTTATCCAAAACCATTTTGGCCCGAGAAGGGTAGCTAAAGCATACATCTTGAAACTCAATTTTGCCTTTGAAGTCGATCAGTTCCTTTTGGCCTTCACGTACTTTCTCTTCTGGCAAATCAAGAATTTCAAACACACGTTCGGCACCTGCAAGAGATGTCTGAACACTTGCCATAATCTTAAAAAGAATTCGAATCGGGGTATACATCATGAATAAAGCCACGATGAAGGCCAAAAAAGTTCCCTGACTTATTTCACCGCTCAAGACTTGAGATCCGCCATACCAAAGAATGAATGCAGAACTGGCGACACCTAAAACCTCAAGAAAAGGAGATGTCATCTCTACATATTTCACATTCTTTTTCATTATCTTCAGATAATCATCATTATAATTTTGGAATTTTTTTAATTCGCGTGGCTCCAGCCCAAAGGCTCGGATAATCTTTACTCCCGAAAAAGATTCCAATACGGTTGCGTTGATATTTCCAAGAATTTCTTGTCCTTTATGACTAAACTTCTTGAGCTTCCTTCCAATATTGGATACAGGAAAAATCATCACCGGAAAAACAATGAGGGCCATTAGTGCCCAGTCCCATTTCAAATAAAACACCCATATCATAAGGCCTATCAAGGTAACACTATTTTGAAGAAACTCTTTCAGCAAGCGAGTTACCGTTGACTGCATGATAGCCACATCGTTATTTATTCTAGAAATAAGTTTCCCTGTTTCATTTTCCTCAAAAAACCCAAAGGGCAAACGATGAATATGAGCAAACAACTTCTCCCTAAACTGAACAACCAATTCCCATGATATCCCGAACATAATCAGGTTTTGCGCATACATCAAAACCGCCTTTAGAAAATACAGCGCAACCAACGCAAGAGGAATGACCTTCAGCATGAAATAATCTTTTTCAGTAAAAATACTATCAAAAGTCTTTTGAATGATAGGGACAGGAGAGGTTGCAATAATCCCAACAATAATTGAGAAGAAGATGGCTAGGTATAGCCTCGACATATAGGGCTTCACATAAAGGAAAAGCCGCTTAAATAACTGGAAAGACATACGCAGAAACCGCAACTACAGAAAGGAAATACGTTTACTAAGAGAAAAGCCCCTGATATTGAATAAAATTCAATGTCAGGGGCTTATTTTTTATAGAAATGAAAAGCTCAATTAGGCCTTTACTTCTTTTTTGGGAAGGAAGTCGTCTAAGCCTGCGCCATTCTTGATAGCATCTTCCATCAACTTCACAGACTCTCTAATTCCCTCCTCACAGACATCCAATGAAATATCTTTGATATCGTTTTGAGAACACCACGCCATCACTCGATTTTGAGTATTGTCCCTCATAAACCCTTGTGGAACACGCTCCAACCGCTCTAAAGCTTCAGGAGACCAGTTGAAATCCTTCGCATCCAGAGAAGCTCCCAAGCTGAGAATGTCTCCTGGAATACCTTCGCTTGCTCCGTTAACATTACCGTTCCCGTTATCATCCTTGATGATTTTTTCATTAAGGATTTTATCGAGGAAAGCAGCCGTAACCTTATTAATTTTCTGCACACGAGCATTCTTTTCAACACGAGCATGAGCTTTTCGTCTCAAGTGACCCTGTGGGAAACTGTTAAGACAATCCAAAGCTTCCTGCGTCCAAGACACCTGAACACCATCAGGCAAAGTTGTGAAAGTAGTGGAATTCTTAGCCTCTGCATCTGTTGCCTCAAACTCTTCTTTGTTAACAGGAAGCAAGCGTTCCGCCCCTGCATTACAAACAGTACATTTAACAACATCACCTTTATAAAAAGTATTACAACTAGTACACTTCAGAGTAATCTCTTCAGGAGGCTTACCCGCATGAGCTTCAGCCATTTCTTCTTTCAACATACCCAGACCTTCTGGATTGTTGGGGTCCATACCTTCGTTCTTCATTCTTTCACCGATCGCAGACATTGCCTGCATCGCCCCTGCAGGAAGAATTTCCTGAACGGCCTCAGTGATAACACTAGAAGTAATCATGCTGTGCCCGCGCTCTAAAGAATAACGCAAGATCGCAGAAGTCGCCATTGGGCGTACAAATCCAGGAATCTTCTTCAATCGCTCTTTAGCTTCTGCAGTCCACTCAATGCTCTCTTCAGCCTGCAAATCTATAGGCGGCTTAAAAACTTTACTGGAAAGCAAGACATTACAAGGAACGAGTCGTAATAAGTTCTCAGCATTACCACCAATATCCATATCAGGTGCGCTATGAACACCAATGCGGCCCAAAATGAGGAGATAGGGATTTTCTTCGCGTGCATATTGGAGAACTTTTTCGAAAACCTTTCCGTCCAGAAGACGAATAGTACATTCCATCTCTTCTTCTTCACAAACTTTCCGGGAAATCTCTAGGTGAGCCTGATAAATTTTTGCCAACCCTTTATCAATGATATCTTCATGAAGTTTTTCCTGTTGCTCAAACTTGAAAACTTTTGAAGCTTCACGTGACAATACACCGGTCAGACTGTTGAACATTGCATAATGAAAGTAAGGATCAAATGTAGAAATGATTTCCAGAGGCCGATTCAACTTTTTCGCCAAATCAATCCCGGTCATCAGCCCACCGAAGGATTGACCACTTCCATCAACTGCGACTACAATTTTTCCACTTGAAGCAACATCGTCATGAATTTCAGGACAATGCTTCACAATCAGCATATCTTTCTGCGAACGTCTTATTACACGCTCTGCCACAGTGCCGATCAAACTATCCTTAATAGCGCCTAGCCCTAACGCACCCATTACAACTAGATCGTAGGGAGACTCTTTAATATCTCGTACCAGCTCTGTCCAGTTTCGACCTTCAAGAGATTTCCCTACAAAAGGAATACCTTTTTCTTCGCATTTAGCTTTGGGTACATCCAGATAGGAATCACTAATAACTTCCATGCCTTTGGTGATCAATTGGTCATGGATGTTTCTTTGTTTTTCGAGTTCCTCTTCATCCTGATATTCTTCAGGCAGTCCGCTTTCCATTTGTCGGAAACGGACATCATGCATCTTCGCCGCATAAACATGGCTGGCGGTAATAATGGCATCTGAATCCTGAGCTAATTCCATTGCAACATCTACACAAGCATTGGAATAATCAGAATTGTCTACAGGTATATAAATATTTTTAAACATGGGGTGGTTCACTCCCTGCCAGAAACTTGGCAAACTAAATATTTGAAAGGGTATTATTAAAAAATCAGGATTTTGTATTGAAACCCTAAATGCTAAGACATAAAAAAGTGCACGACTTCACAGTAACGGTGGGAATTTTAGCAAATTATCTCAACCTGTCAATAACAAACAATAATGTTGTAATAATGGGCCTTTCGCACCCTTTCAAAGAACTTAAAGCAAGACTTATTAAATAACGACTTCTATCACCATGTAAAGCTAAAATCTCATAGAAATAAGGTCAACGATCAACCGAAATACATAATAAAAAACTTTAATATTTATACTTTAAATATATGAATTAAAATAATTTTAAATAAAGTTAAAATTTATAGAACTTGCCTTTGCCTGAAGAGATTTTTTTCGCTACAATACTCATCGCATTTAAACAAATGTTCTTAATACAGGACAGAAATTGCAACCACAAAAAATCTGGCTACAAACAACACCTTAATTATAGCTCGGGCCCAAGCCTGTAACGATCCATCAGGAGAATAAATGCTTTTCAATAATAAAGAAGAAATTAATCAGGCTCTGCAGGGTATCGCAACCCAAGATAATGGCAATCTCGTAATAAATAACGCGGATAAGCTACGCGGAGATATTCTTGACAAACTGGTCCTAAACGCGGCAATCAATCCTTCCGCTGAGGTGAAAGGGTTGAGCCGTTTCATTATTAAAGCTGCTGCTCTGGAGTTGGGGATCGTCAACTCTTCCATACAAGGACTATATGAAGCACGGGGACGCGGAGAAATAAAAGGATTCACCGTACCCGCATTGAATATTCGCGGTCTGCCCTACGAACTGTGCCGTGCTATTTTTCGCACCGCCATAAAAACCGATGCGGGGGCATTCATTTTCGAACTGGCTAAATCAGAAATGAATTATACCTTCCAAAAACCGCAGGAGCTTTCCGCAGTTATACTCGCCGCAGCTATTAAGGAAGGTTACAAAGGTCCCGTTTTTATTCAGGGTGATCACTTTCAAGTCAACGCAAAAAACTATGCGCAAGATAAAGATAAGGAAATAGCCGGACTAAAAACACTCATCGAAAACGGTATTGCGGGTGGATTTTATAATATAGACATTGACACCTCCACTCTGGTGGACCTCAGCAAACCCAATGTAGTTGAACAGCAAAGAGCCAATTTCGAAGTTGGAGTCGAACTCACAAAATATGTGCGAGAATTGGAACCGGCAGGAATAACGATTTCCGTGGGTGGTGAAATTGGAGAAGTCGGGAAAGAAAACAGTAACGAGAAAGAACTACGCGCCTACCTCGATAACTTTAACGAGCTATTGGAAAAAGAAAAAGCCGGTGCGGTAGGAATCAGCAAAATTTCCATCCAGACCGGAACGTCGCATGGCGGCGTTCCTCTCCCTGACGGCACAGTCGCTGATGTCAATCTCGATTTTGACACACTTGAAATTTTATCCCGGATTTCGCGCGAAAGCTATGGACTGGCGGGAGCTGTGCAGCATGGCGCATCCACCCTGCCCCAGAATCTATTTCATAAATTTCCCGAATTGGAAACGGCAGAAATTCATCTAGCAACAGATTTCCAAAATATGACTTACGGTAGCAGCCTATTCCCAAATGATTTTAAAGAAGAGATTTATACCCACCTCAGAAAAAAATTCGCCACAGAGAAAAAAGACGGAGAAACCGACGAGCAGTTCATCTATAAGACCCGCAAAAAAGGGTTTGGTGAGTTCAAATCAGAATTCTGGAATTTATCTAAAGAAATTCGCGAGGGAATCGGCAAAGAACTGGAAAGCAAAACAGATTTTCTGTTCGACAAACTGGCAGTGAAAAACACCCGAGCCGATGTGGTAAAGACAGTAAAGCAAACACCGTTATATCCCGACTTGGCAGCGGAAATCAACGCCTGCCATTAGGCGTGAGGCCGTCTAATCATGACTTTTTCTGGCAAGCAAAGTGAATCAGCAAACACATCTCATCTAATCCACTCAACATTGGATTGCTATAGATGTTAGACGCGGTAATAGAATCATTTTTTTATTGCTTGTTCTCACAGAAGCGGAGATAGAATGCGATGCTGCTTGCTCCCCTTCGATGCTTTCAAAATCTACAGTTCTACCCATTTATTCTATAATTTGTTTCGATCTTGTAAGCCCTATTCCTGTTCCTTCAATTTTTCCCCATTTCCTTACCTAGTAGCCTCTGAAAAATCCTGTTTCCCAGAGGAAAAGTTAAAGAAGATCAGTATTTTTAATCAGCAATCGGTTGAAAACGGGTTTTTAACAACCTCCAAAAAAGAAATAAGAAAGCCCTTAGGAGCTTTCGGATAGGGCAGTCAAAACTAAAATGGATGCGGAGGAAAAGGTTTTTACTTAGGATAACCACTTAATTTCCTAAATGAAGGAAAACCAATCACTCAACTAAATATTTATATGAATTGACTATTTTAGAAAATATTAGTTGTTTATCTAGTGTTATTCCAGCCAGACTTTCATGTCGCGTTCGTCATCGCTAAGAGAAAACAGCGTTTGCGGGATGAAACCTGATTTTTGCGCCTTTTCCTGGATTGCCTGCAAGTCTATTTTCTGCCTGTTGATCGATTCTTTTACCGACTCATCTATCACACCCTCGAGGTCATCGGCACAGCGCGCTGGCATAGTGAGGCCAACTTTATTGCCATTCGTTTTAACGACATGTACTTTTAAATACCGTGCCATTCCATTAAAAGAATGAATTGCTTGTGATGATTTGACCTTGGGTAGGTTGAGTGCTTGCGCTTCAGGATAAACATCAGATAAATGTTTATCCAATAAAAATTGCCAGGGCAAGGCAACATCGAGCTTGCTTAGAATCTTGGTCAACCCATGCAAAGTACGCATCAGGAAAATCAGTTTCGGAGGTGCAGCAGAACGAAACCACCATTTCAACTCGCCAACAGTCTGGTCAAACCTTTCACTCATTTTCCAATCCTTAACATGATAAGGAGCTTCCATGAGAAACGGTTCGAACATAACAGACAGCAGTGCCGGCAAGGTGGGGCGCAGATCTTCAAGTTTTTCATCATCAAACCCTAGAACCAGCAAACAGGAAACGGGATCAATATTTTCATGATTCCTCAACGCCAGAATAATACGCAATAACGCCAACCGCATTTCTTTTGGAATTCCCAACACACTACCAAAATCGTAAAGAATTAAAACAAAATAATCCTTTTTAAATTGCCGAAAAGCCAGATTGGCGGGCTGTGGGTCGGCATGCACAAAACCATGACGGAACAGCATATGAAAATAATGTTCCAACAAAATCCGTCCCATCGCCTGTTTCTGGGCTGGCATCATGGTTTCGGCTTT
>ERZ1049444.1930-NODE-1930-length-14524-cov-4.693690_pt1 | contig 14524 bp, 14 predicted proteins | sample MGYA00383101_ERZ1049444 | MGnify/ENA primary metagenome ERZ1049444 (study PRJEB29581, sample SAMEA5548371) | metagenome | biome: marine; feature: coastal; material: water | depth 50 m | study: Short-term variability in the microbial, nano- and picoplankton...
AGAAAATGCTGTATTAAAAAATCGTGAATTAATGGGGGCTACTAATCCTAAAGAAGCAAAGCCGGGAACTATTAGAGCAGACTTTGCAGAAAGTATAGATGCAAATGCTGTGCATGGTTCAGATTCATTAGAAAACGCTAAAATTGAAATTGATTATTTTTTTGGATAAAATAATTTTTGGATAATTTATTAGAATTTAATCTGCAGGAACTCACCGAATATATAAAAAAATTCGGCCATAAGCCTTATCGAGCTAAACAGCTTTTACGTTGGATATATTATTTTAATGAAGATCATTTTGAAGTGATGACAGATGTTGCAAAGTCATTTCAAACTACCCTTAAGAATAACGCTAAAATCGTTACACCAGAAATTACTTTTGATCATCTTTCATTAGATGGTACAAGAAAATGGTTATTAGATGTTGGGGAAAAAAATGGAATTGAAACTGTTTTTATTCCTGAAGAAGATCGAGGAACTCTATGTATTTCATCTCAGGTAGGTTGTGCGCTAGAGTGTACTTTTTGCTCTACTGGGAGGCAAGGATTTAATAGAAATCTTACCTCCGGAGAAATTATTGGACAATTATGGTTAGCCAATAAGCTTTTAAGAAAACAAGAAAAATATAATCATTTAGACTTGGAAAAACGAATTATTTCAAATGTAGTTATGATGGGAATGGGTGAGCCTTTAACTAACTATAATAATGTAGTGCATTCTTTAGAAATGATGCTTGATGACCATGTATATGGTTTAAGCAGGAGAAAAGTGACTCTTTCAACAAGTGGACTTGTATCTGCAATGGATAAACTTAAGAAAGATTGTCCTGTAGCTTTAGCCGTTTCTCTTCATGCGCCAAATAATAAGTTAAGGGATGAGTTAGTACCAATTAATAAAAAATATCCATTAAAGGAATTAATCTCTGGATGCCTTAGATATATTGAGTTTGCTCCTCGGGATTTTATTACTTTTGAATACGTCATGCTTAAAAATGTAAATGATTCTTTAGATCAAGCAAAAGAATTAATTAAATTAGTAAAAAATGTTCCCTGTAAATTTAATTTGATTCCTTTTAATTCATTCAAAAATAGTGGATATGAATGTTCTGATAAAAATATAATAAATAGATTTAAGGAAGTTTTAATGGATGAAGGTATTATAACTACTATAAGAAAAACAAGGGGTGAGGATATTGATGCTGCGTGTGGTCAACTTGTCGGTAAAGTTCAGGATAAAAAAAGAAGAAGTAGTAAGATTACTTTTGTGCATTAGTAAAGTGTAAATGAAAATAAATAAAAATAGATTACAAGTAATTGTTGGTGGCGTCCCAATAGGAGGTGGAGCACCAACTGTCGTCCAATCAATGACTAATACTGACACAGCTGATCGAAAATCTACTGTTAATCAAATTGTTGAATTATGGCAAACAGGATCTGAATTAGTAAGAATTACTGTAAATACTGAAGAAGCAGCAAAAGAAGTTTATGGTATTCGGCAAGATCTTTTAAATTTAGGTTGCAATGTTCCATTAATAGGGGATTTTCACTATAACGGCCATAAACTTTTACAAAAATTTTCAAAATGTGCAGATTCATTGGATAAATATAGAATTAATCCTGGCAATGTTGGTAAAGGATCTAAAAGAGATGATCAATTTTCTACAATGATTAAAGTAGCAATTGATTATGATAAACCTATAAGAATTGGTGTGAATTGGGGTAGTTTAGATCAAGAAATGCTTAAGGAATTAATGGATAAAAATTCTGTTTTAGAACACCCACTTTCAGGAAAAGAAGTTATGAAAGAGGCTTTAATTTGTTCAGTTATTGATAGTGCTAATCAAGCTGAGAAATTAGGATTATCTAAAAATAAGATAATCGTTTCTTGTAAGGTAAGTGATGTTCAAGATTTAATCGAAATTTATACAAATCTATCAAAACGATGTAATTATCCACTTCATCTTGGTTTGACAGAAGCAGGAATAGGCACAAAAGGAATTGTTGCCTCAGCTGCATCAATGGGATACCTTCTTCAAAATAATATTGGAGATACAATTCGTATATCTCTAACTCCTGAACCTAATGAATCAAGAGTAAAGGAAGTAATTGTTGCTCAAGAATTATTACAAACTATTGGTATTCGTGCTTTCTCTCCGATAGTAATTGCTTGCCCTGGTTGTGGAAGGACTACTTCAACTTTTTTTCAGAAACTAGCAGGAGATATTCAGTTATATTTAAGAGAGAGTATGCCTGTTTGGAGGCATAAATATCAAGGAGTTGAAGAAATGACTGTTGCTGTAATGGGCTGTGTAGTTAATGGGCCTGGGGAATCTAAAATGGCAAATTTAGGGATAAGTCTTCCAGGAACTGGTGAGACTCCAGTTGCTCCAGTTTTTGTTGATGGAAAAAAAACAGTTACATTAAAAGGTGATAATATCGGAGTTGATTTTATAAATATAATTAACGATTATGTTGAAAATAATTACCAAATAAATAATAAAAGAAAAAATGGTTAAAAAATTTCAAACATTAAAGGGTTTTTATGATGTTTTGCCTGAAAAGCAAGATTTGTGGCGATTTTTTGAAGAAAAATCCTTATTTATTTTAGATCAATATAATTATAAAGAAATAGGGCTTCCTTTGGTTGAGCTAACTAATCTTTTTATTGAGAGTGTGGGTAATCATACAGATATTGTAGAAAAAGAAATGTATAGCTGGGAAGATCATCTTAATAAGAATAGATTAACGTTAAGACCTGAAGGAACAGCTGGATGTGTAAGAGCAATCATTGAAAATAATTTAACTTATAATGGGCCTGTTAAGCTGTTTTATCGTGGAGCTATGTTTCGGCATGAAAATGTTCAAAAAGGCAGGCAAAGACAATTTCATCAGATAGGAGCCGAAGTATTTGGTTTTGATAAACCAGATTCTGATGCAGAGCAAATTTTGTTATTAGCAAGATTATGGGATCAATTAGGTCTTAAAAATATAAATCTAGAATTAAATACTATTGGCGACCCTGATGATAGAGTTGCTTATAGAGAAAAATTAATTAAATATTTTGAAAAAAATAAAGAAATTTTAGATGAGGATGCTTTGAGGCGCTTATATGAAAATCCATTAAGAATACTTGATAGTAAAAATCCAAAAATGCAATCAATGTTAGATTTAGCTCCTAAGCTTATTGATCATTTATCAAATAAAACAAAGGAACATTTTAATGAGCTTTGTAATATTCTTAAAGATCATAATTTAGAATTTACAATAAATACAAGACTTGTAAGGGGTTTAGATTACTATAATCGTACTGTTTTTGAATGGGTATCAAATGATTTAGGGAGTCAGGGAGCTATTGCGGCAGGCGGTCGTTATGATTATTTAGTTGAAAAAATTGGTGGTAATCCAACTCCAGCTTGTGGTTTTGCTATTGGCGTAGAAAGAATAATCTTATTACTCGAGAATTTAAATATAAAAAATGATTCAATCTTACCCGATGTGTATATTGTAAATCTTGGTGACAAAGCACAACCTTTTGCATTTAAAATTGCTGAAGAATTAAGAAATGAAGATTTGAAGATTAGTTTAAATTTAGAAGGATCTAGTTTTAAATCTCAAATGAAGAAAGCTGATAAAAGTGGAGCAAAAGTTGCATTAATCATTGGCGATCAAGAAGCAGAGAAGAAGATAATTCAGGTAAAACTTATTCGTGATAGCGGACTCCAAGAGAGTATTGGGATAGATAAACTTTGTTCTTACATTAAAGGTAAGATAAATTTTGGATAATAAAAAAATATTAGAAATCAACAATTTAGAAGTTATTCCTAATAATAATTCTAGTTTAAAATTGGTTGAAGATATATCTTTAGAGTTAAATAAAGGGAAAACTACATGTATTGTTGGTGAGTCAGGAAGCGGAAAAAGTTTAACAGCTTTATCAATTATGCAGCTTCTCCCATCCCAATTATCTATGTCTGGAAAAATATTTTTTGAAGGTATTAATTTATTAAATTTAACTAAAGAGGAAATTAGAAAGAAACGAGGTAAAGATATTGCAATGATTTTTCAGGAACCAATGACTTCATTAAATCCAGTTCTTACAATTGGATATCAAATTAAAGAGGCAATCGAAGTTCATCAAAAACTTTCTAATTTAAAATTAAATAATCGTGTAAAAGAACTACTTAAAATTGTTGGGATACCGTCATGGCGAATTGATAGTTATCCAGATGAACTCTCAGGAGGCCAAAGACAAAGAGTTATGATCGCAATGGCGATATCAAGCTCACCTAAATTATTAATTGCTGATGAACCTACTACAGCTTTGGATGTTACTGTTCAATCGCAAATTTTAAAGCTTTTAAATAATTTAAAATTAAAATTCCAAATGACTATGCTATTTATTACTCATGATTTTGGTGTAGTTGAAGATATTGCTGATAATGTTGCGGTAATGTATCAAGGAAAGATTGTTGAAAAGGGTGATGTTTCAGAGGTATTAAATAAACCAAAACATCCTTATACAAAAGCATTGCTTGGTTGCGTTCCTGATGTTGATGGGAAAAAAGATTTGAAACCAATAAATTATTCAACCTTAAAGAGATTAATGAGTTAAGCAAATGGAAGTATTATTAGAAGCAAAAAATTTATCAAAAAATTATGTTAAAACTTCTGGATTTTTTACAAGAACCCAAAGTGTAATTAAGGCATTAGATAATATATCTATAAGTATAAAGAAAGGTATTACTTTAGCTGTTGTGGGAGAATCTGGTAGTGGAAAGTCTACTTTAGCAAAGAGTTTAATTCGTTTGATTGAGCTAGATAAAGGTTTAATTACTTTTAAAAATAAAAATTTAAGAATAATTGATGGCGATGTTCTTAAGAATACTAGAAAAAATATACAAATGATTTTTCAAGATCCGTACGCTTCTTTAAATCCAAGAATGAAAATAGCAAAAATAATGGAAGAGCCACTAATAATTCATGGTCTTGGAGATAGTTCAAGTCAATATTTGAAGATAGTAAATATGATAAAAAAAGTAGGTTTAACTGAAGATGATTTATCAAAATACCCACATCAATTTTCGGGAGGCCAAAGGCAAAGAATTGGTATTGCGAGAGCATTGATTTTAGAGCCTGAATTAGTTATATGTGACGAGCCAGTATCAGCACTTGATGTTTCTGTTCAAGCTCAAATTATCCAACTTCTTAAATCATTACAAAAAGAATTTGGTTTAACTTATCTTTTTATAACTCATGATTTAAGAATAGTTCGCCATATAGCAAATGAAGTTGTTGTAATGAAGAATGGAAAATTAATTGAACAGGGAAAAACTGATATAATTTTCAGCAATCCAAAAACTAATTATACAAAAGAATTATTAGCTTCAATCCCAGGAAATTTATTAAAAAGGAAATAAAATGGCTGTAGATACAGAAGAAGAACAGATAGAAAAAATAGAAAAAATCTGGAGAACACATAAGAGTTTGATTATTATGGGAATTATCTCTTTTTTAGCTATATATTTTTCATATGATTTTTATTTAGATAAAAAGATTCAGAACTCTGAAAGAGCCTCTCAAATGTATCAAGAAATATTAATGGAAAAGGTAACTGATACAAATTTAATTAAGGAGAAAGTTTCCCAATTAAAAGAAAATTCAAGAAATACTCCGTATGCATCGAGATCTGCAATATATCTTTCTAAATTGTATTCTAAAGAAAATAAAAATGAAGAAGCAATTAGCGAATTAATTTGGGCATCTGAAAATGCAATTGAAGATTCAATTCAATCAATGGCATATTATTTTTTAGCTAATATTTATTATGTAACTAATAAATTGAATGATGCAATGGAATCAGCAAAAAAAGTAAAAACAGTTGGTTATCAAACTCTAGCAAAAGACATTATTGGCGATATTTATTTTAAACAAGGTAATAAAGAAGAAGCAAAAAAATATTATCTTGAAGGCTTGGAGCTATATAAAGGGCAAGGAGATATTCGTAAAGTATTGCAAAATAAAATAGATTCTATAGGCCAATGAGATTTGTTTTTTTAATAAGTTTATTTTTAAGCGGTTGTTTTTTTCCCCAAGTTCAAGACCTTCATGATCAAATTGAAGAAACTTATTTTGGTAATGATTTTATTGATCCCCCAACTCCACTTAAGGATTTAGAAAGTAATGTCTCAGTAAAACTTAAAGTTATTTGGGAAGAAAATATAGGCGAACATAATGGCAATAATTTAGATATTTTTTATGTCGATGATTTTTTATATGCTGCTTCATCAGATGGTAGGATAAAAAAATTAGATGTTAATACAGGCAATAAATTATGGGAAAAAAATCATGAGATTACTATAACCTCTGGGATTTCGGGTGATTCGGAAAATTTATTTTTTTCAACAATAGATGGCTTTTTATGGTGTATGAATCATAACGGTGAATTGATTTGGAAAACTTTATTAGAAGGAGAAATTAATTCATTACCTATAGTTTATGACGGGAAAATAGTGGTTAAGCTTAATAGTTATAAAATTATTCAGCTTGATACTAAAGATGGATCAGTTATATGGAAATATCAGGCAGCAATACCACCTCTTACATTCAAATCTGAAGGAAAGTTAGTTCAATCAAATAAAGTTGTATACCTTGGTTTACCAGGAGGAAAATTAATTGCGATTGATAGCCCAACTGGAGGATTAGTTTGGGAGGCAAATATTTCTAGATCAAGAGGGGCTACAGATATTGAAAGAGCAAATGACATAACAAGTCATCCAATTATTGATGGCCCTGTAATCTTTGGTGTCACTACAAATGGAGACATTTCATCATTGGATAGAAGAACTGGAAAAACTATATGGACGCAACCTTTATCAAGTTTTTATGGTATGACTTTTGATGGATTTAATTTATTTGTTACGCATGATACAGGATCAATATATTCTGTAAATAAAGGTGATGGTGAAGTTAAGTGGCATCAAGCTGCGTTAAAATATCGAAGAGTTGGAGCTGGAGCTTTAATCAAAGACTATATTATTTTTGGTGATTATGAGGGTTATGTTCATCTTTTAAATATTAATGATGGGGTAATTTTAGGAAGATTAAAATTAGAAGATTCACAGATATTAAATAATATAATTAAGTTAAATGATGAATCATTTGCATTAATGACGGCAGCTGGTGATCTTATTAGTATAAAGATAGGTGAAAAAGTTATTAATGAAAAGTTACAAAGTATTAATGATGACTTATCAATATCTGAAGATGATTCTGAAAAAGAAATAGTAAAAACAAATAATGAAAGAAAACATCGAATTTTTAAAGATAAAGATAAAGATAAAGATAAAGATAATTTTAAAAAAGAAAAAGAATCGGATAACGAAGTAAAAAAACAAAATAATTTAAAAAAACATCGAGTTTTTGATGGCGATGAAGATGAAGAAGAGGGTGTTCTAGATAAACTTTTCCAAATCTGGGATTAAATAAAGATGAAAACTATTGCGCTTATTGGCCGACCAAACGTTGGTAAATCAAGTTTATATAATTGTTTAACTAAAACTCGTGATGCAATCGTAGCTGATATGCCTGGATTAACTAGAGATAGACATTATGGAAAATTGTCTATTAGAGAACATGAGTATATTTTAGTTGATACCGGAGGTTTTGAACCAGATAAGAAAACTGGTATTCAAAAAGAGATGGCTATTCAAACAAAATTAGCTATTGATGAGAGTGATATTATCTTGTTTATTGTTGATGCGAGATCCGGACTGAATTCAATAGATCAACACATTTCAGAAATTGTTAGAAAGAATAATAAGGTAAAAATGTTATTAGTAAATAAAACTGAAGGCATGTCTGATGATAGTGCTTTAACTGATTTTTATAAACTTGGTTTTAATAACATACATAAAATTTCGTCAGCACATGGAGATGGAATTTCTGAACTTAAGGATTTTTTAGTAGAACAAGATACTGTTTCTGATGAGCAGAAAAATATAAATAGTAAATATCCAAAAATTTGTATTGTTGGACGTCCAAATGTTGGAAAATCAACTTTAATAAATTCTTTATTAGGCGAAGATCGTTTTATTGCATTTGATAAACCAGGAACCACAAGGGATGCAGTTTCTGTTGATTTTAATTGGGGTAAGAATAAATTTATTTTAACCGATACTGCAGGTATAAGAAAAAAAGGTAAAGTTTTTGAATCTGTTGAAAAATTTTCAGTAATTAAAACTTTAAATGCAATTAATTTATCGAATATATCCGTACTTGTAATTGATTCTAAAGAAGGAATATCAACTCAAGATATGCATATTCTTGGATTTATTCTAGAGAGTGGTAAATCATTAGTAATTGCATTAAATAAATGGGATTCTATTTCTTCTTATGAGCGAGAAAATTTGAAAAAAGCTATCGATAAAAAATTACCTTTTGTAAAATTTGCTGAAAAAATTTATATATCCGCACTTAATCAAGAAGGCTTACCGCTTTTAATGAAAGCTATTATTAAATCACATAAATCAGCTCAAACTAAATTTACAACGTCAGAGCTTAACTCAGTATTATCTAATGCTTTAATTAGTCATAATCCAAATATAATTAAGGGGATTCGACCAAAATTAAAATATGCTCATCAGGGCGGAATAAATCCACCAACTATTATTATTCATGGAAATCATTTAGATGGATTAAAGCAAGATTATATTAGATTTTTAGAATCATTTTATCGTAAAGCTTTTGACTTAACTGGAACCCCATTAAGAATTCAATTTAAAAACTCTATTAATCCTTTTAAAGAAAAATCCAAGGTAATTAAAAAAACAGGACTTGTAACTAGAAGAAAAGATACAACAAAATTTCGTGAAAAAATGAAAATGAAAAAGTAAAAAATTAATTAAAAAGACTATCCCAAAACCTCCACCAATCTTTTTCTTTACTCACCATATTTTTTACACTAAAGCGAGTATTAGGGTAATTTTTTTCTAAAACTCTTTGAGTATCTATTTTTAGATCCTCAATTTCTAAATGGTCATAACAGCTAACCATAATAACTAATGCTTCTTCCTGATGGATTGATTGATTATAATTTTCAATTACATACTTAGCTCTATTTAAGGCTGCAACATATGCTCGTCTTTTCATATAAAATCTAGCTACATGTAATTCATATTCTGAAATTTTATTCATTAGGTAGGTCATACGATCAACTGCATCATCATGATATTTACTTTTAGGAAATTTGATAGTTAATGCTTTAAAAGCATTAAAACTCTGAGTTAATTGATGAATATCTCTGTCACTAATATCTTGCATGGATAATTTATTAACAATTCCTTTATCTTTAAATAAAATTATTCCTCTAAAGTAATATGCATAATCCATAACTGGGTGATTTGGATGTGCACGAATGAATTTATTAATCATAGCTAATGCTTCAGCTTCTTTATAAAATTGTTTATAAGCGTATGCTAGGTTAAGTTTAAATTGAGGAGCTAATTTAGAATTAGGAAATCTTTTTTCACCTTTTTCTAGAAAATCTATTGCTTTTTGCCAATCTCTACTTGAGGCGAAGAATTCTGCTTCATTAATAATCCATGCATCAGATTTACCTTCAGTGTAATCAATCTCAGTTGGATCACCAAAAATAAAACATCCATTTAGTATTACTGATAATATTAAAGAAAATATTAGTTTCATTAAGCTTAAGATATATATTTAATAACGCGTAAATTATACAGTATGGCATTAAACAAAAAAAAATTTATAGTACCAAATTCTTATGTAGGTAAACGGGCAGATTCGGTTATTCATGATTTAATACCTGAATATTCTCGAGCTAAAATTCAATCCTGGATTAAAAAAGGATTTGTTAAGATTGATTCAGAGAATTTTTCATCGAAGAGAAAGATAATTGGTGGAGAGGTAATTGATATTGAAATTCAACCAGAAGAACAATTGAATAAATTTAAGCCTGAAAATATACCGTTAGATATTATTTATGATGACCATGATTTATTTGTTATTAATAAGCCAGCTAATATCGTTGTTCATCCAGCAGCTGGAAATTGGTCAGGTACTATTTTGAATGCAATTCTCTATCATTATCCTAAAAATTCTAAGTTACCAAGAGCAGGAATTGTTCACAGATTAGATAAAGATACTTCTGGATTGATGGTTGTTGCTAAAAATGAAATAACTCAAATAAATTTAATAAAGCAACTCCAGAATAAAAGTGTTTATAGAGAGTATAGAGCTATAGTTTGGGGGCAAATAATGATTAAAAGTGGAGTTATTAATAAGCCAATTGGAAGGCATTCTAAAATTAGAGTAAAAATGGCTATTAATAATATTAATGGAAAGGAAGCCGAAACGCATTATGAAGTTTTAGAAAGATTTAGCATTCATACTTATTTAAAATGTATTCTTAAAACTGGAAGAACTCATCAAATTAGAGTGCATATGCAAGATAATAAATCTCCAATTGTTGGCGATCAAATATATGGCTTAAAAAAAATTATTCCTACGAAATCAATGACAGAGAATTTTAAAAATAAAACTCTCAAGTTTAAACGTCAAGCACTTCATGCTAAAGCTCTCAGTTTAATTCATCCAAAAACTAAAGAATCTTTAAAATGGGAAGTAGACCTACCTAATGATATGAAAAATTTATTAGAATTAATAAGGGGAGAATCTGAAAAAAATTTCTCAGAGGGTAGTTTTGAAATTAACAAAAGTTTTTATATAAATGACAATCATATTAATGACGATGATAATTTAGAATTTGATGATGAATAAAAATTTTATAATTCCTCAGTGGTCAGCCCCAATAAATATAAAAGCGATCCAAACTACTAGAAATGGAGGTATTAGTTTAGATCGTTATTCTTCTTTGAATTTAAGCAATAAAGTTGGAGACAATCAAAAACATGTTGAAGATAATCTTAAAAAAATATTAAATTTTTTACCATCTCAACCTATTTGGTTAAATCAAGTTCATTCGAATATAGTCCAAAAACTTCCGACTAAAAATAATTTAGATTGTGATGCTAGCTTTACATATGAGAAGCAAATTATTTGTGCAGTTAGAACTGCTGATTGTTTGCCAATTTTATTAACAAATAAAAAAGGAGATTTTGTAGCTTCAATTCATGCTGGATGGAAAAGTTTAGGTGGGAATATTATTGAAAATACAATAAAAGAAATTAAATCATCATCGCAATTAATTGCATGGCTTGGCCCATGTATAAGTCAAGTATCTTTTGAAGTTAATCAAGATGTCTATGATTACTTTATCTCTAATGATAAAAAAAGCTCATCAGCATTTTTATCAATTAAAAATAATAAATATTTATTAAGCTTAAGTCAGGTAGCTATTAACAAATTAAATAAATTAGGTATTTATGAAATAACTGGAATGGATATAACGGATGAATATTGCACTTACAAGCAAAAAAATAACTTTTATTCTTATCGAAGAGATAACTTAACTGGAAGAATGGCAACCTTAATATGGATAGAATAATAATTTTTGGTTAATCTTTTATAATATAATATTAAGTTTTTTTAGGATCAGTTTATGACGCTTTATTGGATAATTGGGACATGTTTTGCTGGTGGTTTAATAAGTCTTTTTTTTGCTACGATAATTTTTAAAAATGCTAGTAATACATTAATAGCCAATATGGTAAGTCTTGCAGTTGGCACACTCTTAACTACAGCTTTTCTTGAGCTTATTCCTCATTCTATGGAGCTATCAGATAATTTCCACGAGACAAGCTTTTTTGTTTTAATAGGTATTCTCGTTTTATTTATTTTGGAGAAGCTCTTAATATGGCGTCATTGTCATGAACCAGATTGTGAGTCACATCTAATACAGAATGAAATTAATAAAAATAAAAGAGGAAGTGTTATTGTGGTTGGCGATTTATTTCACAATTTTGTTGATGGTGTTTTAATTGCAAGTGCTTTCTTAGTTAATATTAATCTTGGTCTTGTAACTGCATTTTCAATAATTGCTCATTGTTTACCACAAGAAATGAGTAATTTTTCGCTTCTACTTGATTCTGGATTTACTAAATTTAAAGCATATATATTTAATATTGCATCTAGTTTTGCAACGCTAATCGGCGCACTTTTATCATTTTATATTTTAAGTATTATGCAAAATAATAATTTACTTGCAAATATTCTTGCTTTGGCGGCTGCGAGTATGATTTATGTTTCTGTGTCAGATTTAATTCCTGGTCTCCATAAAAAAACAGATACAAAAGAATCAATTAGACAAATTTTAATGATAGCTATCGGAGTAGTTATTATTTATATAATTCATTCACACTTACATTAGATATGAGTATTGTTACAAGATTTGCACCAAGCCCTACTGGTTATCTCCATATTGGAGGTATTAGAACTGCACTATTTTCTTGGGCCTACGCTAGAAAAAATAAAGGGAAATTTATTTTGCGTATTGAAGATACGGATACTGAAAGATCAACTTTAGAAGCAGTTGAGGTAATAAAAAATGGAATGAAATGGCTTAATTTAGATTGCGATGGCGACATTATTTTTCAAACTAAACGTTTTGATAGATATAAAGAATTGATTAAAATTTTAATTAATCAAGGCGATGCTTATTATTGTTATACCAGTAAAGAAGAATTAGAAGAATTAAGAGAAAAACAAATAAAACAGGGTGAAAAGCCTAGATATGACGGTCGCTGGCGACCTGAAGATAATAAAAAACTTCCAGATGTTCCAGAAAATATAAACCCAGTTATTCGTTTTAAGAATCCAAAAAAAGGCGAGGTTAAGTGGAATGATTTGGTTAAGGGGGAAGTTGTAATTAAAAATGAAGAATTAGATGATCTTATCATTGCAAGATCTGATGGCACTCCAACTTATAATTTTTGTGTTGTTGCAGATGATTGGGATATGAAAGTTTCTCATGTGATAAGAGGGGATGATCATATAAACAACACACCTCGACAAATAAATTTATTAAAAGCATTTAATGCAGCTATTCCTAAATATGCCCATTTATCAATGATTTTAGCCTCTGATGGACAAAAATTATCAAAAAGACATGGTGCAGCTAGTGTTATTCAATACAAAGATGATGGGTATCTCCCTGAAGCCGTAATAAATTATTTAGCTAGACTGGGATGGAGTCATGGAGATGATGAAATTTTTTCTATGAAACAATTATCAGAATGGTTTAATTTTGACCATATTACCTCTTCAGCAGCTCAGTTTGATCAAGAAAAATTAGATTGGATTAATAGTCAATATATTAAAAATAAATCTAATGATAAGTTAGCTAATTTAATTATGCCTAGATTGATAAGTATGGATGTTGAAGCAGTTGATAAAGATATTTTAAATAAAGCAATAAATCTTTATAAAGATAGAGAAAAAAACTTAAATTCATTTGCAAATGATATTTTATTTTTCTTTAAAAATATCAATCCCTCAGAAGAATTAAAAAATAAATATTTAAATAATAAATCAAAAAATATTATTAAAGTTTTTCTTGGTGAGATAAATAATCTAAATTGGACTGATAATGACATTAATGAATATCTAAAAGAATTTGTTAAAAAACAAAAAATAAAATTTCCTGAAATTGCTATGCCTTTAAGAATTATTATTGCAGGAACTGATAATACCCCGAATATTGGGAGTATAATTTTTATATTGGGTGTTGATGTTGTCAAAAAAAGAATAAGTGTTTTTATTTAAAAAAATAAATTATGTCAAAAAATATAAATCTTCAAGATTCATTTTTAAATCAACTTATTAAAAATGATATTTCTGTTTCAATTTATTTATTAAACGGCATTAAACTTCAAGGTCAAATTAAATCATTTGATCAATTTGTAATAGTTTTAAGTGGAAGCACTCCTCAATTAATATATAAACATTCAATTTCAACGATTGTGCCTTCACAAACTATAGATATAGATACTACAAATTCTAATTGATGTTTGAGAGGCCTAAACTTAGCGAGAAAGCCATTGTAATTAGTTTAGATTTTGGTGGATTTGATATTGATGATGATATCCATGAAATAACTCAATTAACAATTAGTGCTGGATTTAAAGTTGCTGAATTAATAACGTCTAAAAGATCTACTCCTCATACTAAATATTTTATTGGGTCAGGTAAGATGCAGGAAATATTAAAAATGAAAGATTTATTAGAAGCAAAAACGCTTATTTTTAATCATGAAATTTCACCGTCACAAGAAAGAAATATTGAAAAAATAACTGGTATGCGAGTTTATGATAGAACTGCCTTGATACTTTTTATATTTTCACTTCGTGCAAAAACTTATGAAGGTAAATTACAAGTTGAATTAGCTCACTTAGATCATTTATCTACTCGACTTGTTAAGGGATGGAGTCATTTAGAAAGGCAAAAAGGAGGCATTGGTGTAAGAGGGGGCCCTGGAGAAAAACAAATCGAACTTGATAGACGAATGCTACGTATTCGAATTAAACAACTTAAAGCAAAATTAAGTA